>SXGQ01455788.1_pt1 | contig 24215 bp, 22 predicted proteins | sample 3178371 | NCBI WGS metagenome assembly SXGQ01 (sample SAMN11356859, study PRJNA531348) | freshwater metagenome | isolation source: freshwater sample F1-20 | place: China: Fuxian Lake, Yuxi | collected 2017-12-25 | reverse complement strand
GGTGTGCCTTTTGCAAAGAACCTTAAAAGTTCCAGGCCAACTTGCGCATCAACAAGATCCAACTCCCCCAGTAAAACTCCGCGCATAAACGGACGGATAACTTTTTCATATAAGGGCCCGGTGACTCCCTGTGAATTTAACTCAACTTCAAAATTGGAGATTCCTGCGCGTTGCTTTTGGAATAGAAAAGAAATCAACGCCCGCTTGCTTTTAAAACCCCCAATTGGAGCCCGTAACGTAGAGAAGATATTTTTAGGATTTCTAAAAGGATCAGAGACTGTAAAGTCCTTTTTGTTGGTGACAACCTTTACTCCAGCTTTCATGCTTTGTAATTTAAGTTCCAGATCTAACCTTTTTACTTCGGGATAGGCAGGATTAATAACTTGAAAGCCATGGTCGAGTTGATAACCTGAAATCAAATCGGTTTTAACTCTGCCACCGACTCGATCACTCGCTTCTAGGAGCAAAACTTCCCGACCTGCTCTTTGACAAGTTAATGCTGCGTTAAGACCTGCAATGCCAGCGCCAATAACAATAATCACCTAATTGACATCTCCCGAGCCACATCAATCAATCTCGCAACTTCCATCGCATCTGCAACGGGAACTGGCATGTCTCCATGGCCTTTAATCGCTTCCGCAACTTGATTGTAAAAGGCTGGATAATTGCCGGCTTCGATCTCTAAATCTTTAACATCGTCACCGCGCATGATTCGTCCAGTTGATTTAGGGCCAATCTCCCACTTGCCATTTACTGGCTTGGCTCCCGATTTCAAAAGATCTTCCTGTGGATCCAAATAATCAATCTCAACAGCACCAGTCTTGCCTAAAGCCCGCACACGTGAACCAGGTCCACCTGCAACAGCACTCACCGACAAATAAGAATCGACATTCATTAAATGTTTCAAAACAATCACACAGTCATCTTCGCTGCCGCCACGGATTTTACGCATTGAACAGTAAGAAACTTCTGCTGGACCAAATAGATCAATAGCACCTGCAATTAGATGTGTTTGCAAATCAAGTAACAATCCTCCACCTTGTTCTATTGCGCTGTCCTCGCGCCATGAATCCATTTTTATTTCTGGTCTAAATCTTTCAAAACGTGATTCAAATCTATGTATAGATCCGATCTCTCGAGTTTTGATTACTCTTTTCATGGTCAAGGCATCGCTATCCCAGCGACGGTTGAAAAATGCACAGGCTTTAACTCCAGCGTTATCGGCTGCATCAAAAATCGAATGAGTTTCGCGAACGTTGCGACCGACTGGCTTATCAATTACAACTGTTACTCCAGCAGCAATGACTTGCAATGCTTGTTCGGCATGAACCACATTTGCAGAAGCAACTACAACTAGATCTAAATCTTGAGCAAGTAGCGCTTTCATATCTGCTGCTATGTGGGCATTCGGAAAATCACTTTTCGCCGTATCGATCCGCTCAGGATTGTTAGTAAGAATTGAAGTTATCTCAAAACCAGATCCAGTTAATAATGGAGCATGAAAAACTTTCCCTGCTAATCCATAACCAATTAATCCGGCTTTGAGTTTATTTTCAGACATGTCGTGATCTTATTGCATTCTTAATTAATTGTGGCTGTTTCCTTTTGCATCTTTGACGGCCACCAGATCTTTGGTCCGATCTCATGAACCAGCGCTGGGACCAAGATTGAGCGAACAATAATGGTGTCAAGAAGAACGCCAAATGCAACAGCAAAACCTAGTTGCGCGAGTGGAACTAGCGGCAACAAACCAAGAACTGCAAATGTTGCAGCGAGAACCACACCAGCGGATGTGATAACGGCACCGGTAACAGTCAGGCCCTTGATTACTCCTTGGCGCGTGCCAAGCTTCTGAGATTCTTCACGCACTCGAGTCATCAGGAAGATGTTGTAATCAATGCCAAGTGCAACCAGGAATATGAATGCAAATAATGGGAATGAGTTATCACCACCGGCAAAACCAAAAACGTGGTTGAAAACCAGAGCACATACACCCAATGTTGCGAAGTATGAGAGAACTACTGTTCCCAGTAGAACGATCGCACTTACGATGCTGCGAAGTAAGAAACCTAAAATTAAGGTGATTACAAACAAGATAATTGGAATAATTGTTCTGTTATCTTGATTATTTGCAGTTCGAACATCAAAGTAGACCGCACTCGTGCCGCCAACTAAAGCGGTCGAATCAGCTTCTTTGGCTAGCTCGCGAATTTTTGGAATATCGTTTCCGGCTTCAACACTGTCGGGAGCCTTATCCAAAGTAACATTTAAAATCATCTGATTATTTACAATTTTTACTTTAGGAAGTGGCTGTCCTGGGACTGGTAGTCCATCAAGCAAAGGTGCAATTTCACTTACACCCGGGGCATTCTTGATTGCAGCGGTGACTAAATCTGCTTTGTCAGCACTAACAACAATCTGTGTTGGATTACCTTCGCCACCTGGGAAATGAGTTTCCAAAAGTTTTTGGCCTACTACTGATTCTGGATTTCCAGTAAATGTATCTACTGTGCCAAGTCCATCAGCTTTTAGAGTTGTTGATGCGAATGCAAGTAGTAGCAAAACCGAACCAGAGATCACCCAAGCTTTGCGAGGGTTTCTGCCAATTACGTTGCCGACTTTTGACCAACTGCCTGACATGACGTGATCATCGCCATCAAATAATGGTTTGCGTGGCCAGAAAATCCAGCGACCAAACAACAATAAGAGGGCGGGAAGCAGCGTGAGCATTGTGATCACCGAAAAAGCAATACCAATCGCACCAACAGGGCCAAGGCCAGCGGTGTTTGTTAATTTACTAAATAGTAAAATCAATAACGAGATTGCAACGGTTGATCCGGATGCAAGAATCGGTTCCCAGACACCTTTGTATGCAGCACGCATTGCATCGAACCGGCTTTCATACAAATGCAACTCTTCGCGATATCGAGCAATCAACAAAAGTGCATAATCTGTTGCGGCACCAATTACTAAGACCGATAAAATTCCTTGAGATTGTCCGTCAACATCAATCACATCATTTTTAGCAAGCAGATAAACAACTGCTCCAGCTGCGCCTAATGCGATAATTGCACAAAGCAGCGGGATGATCCACAAAGTTGGCGAACGATAAACCACAATCAAAATAATTGATACAACTGACAAAGTTGTAAGCAACAATGAAGAATCTAAAGTTTCAAATGCTCCAAATAGATCACCTAGCAAACCACCAGGGCCGGTTACATAAGATTTAACTCCGTTGCTTTCGGCTATCGGACGAACATCTTCACGGAGTGCTTCTACGACAGCCGGCAAAACTGGCTTATCGTTTGGGAGTAATTTTGCAATTGCGTTTCCGTCGAGCGGAACATTTGCCAAAATTGCTTTGCCATCTTGTGAAGGGAAGGCCGCAATCACCTGTCCTGGCGCTAAATAATCAGAGATCTTTGCTGAAGTGCCATCTAGTTTTAGATTTCCAACAGTTGCAAGGTGAGCATTTATTGCCGCAAAAGTTGCTGGATCAGCTTTACCTTCAAACAAAACTAAAGTTGGAAAATTAAATGAATCTTTACCAGAAAAATTAGCAATGAGGTCGGCTGCCTTAGTTGCCTCAGCGCCCTTTGGTAAAAAGGAAGAGTTGTTGTTCTCTTGAACCGATGAGAGTTTCCCAAAAAGCGGGCCAGTGGTGCCAGCGATAACGAGCCAGATCACGACTACCAGAGAGGCGAGCCACACTCCTCGACGAGATTTGGTCTTTGCGGGAATTAGGGTGGTTGCTTGGTCGTGGCTCATCTAAAACACTGCTTTCTTGAGGTTTGTCTGCCGAATGGCTTTGCCCCGGCTCAATATCGGCAATTCTACCGATCAATTCATCCTTCGCTGGCTCAATAGGTAGGCTGGGAAGATGGTTTCGCTCACTCTTGCCGCCGCTAATGCTCAAACTGCTCCAACCCCTTCCAGAGTCCCTGGGCTAGAGGTATCGGCACTTGGCTCGATTGAGTATTTGGCTGGATGGCAGTTGCAAAGAGAGTTACATGCCGAGGTGGCTGATGGGTCGCGCGAAAACACCTTATTACTAGTGGAGCACCCAAGCGTTTACACCGCTGGCCGGCGCACTGAATTAAGTGACCGTCCAATTAGTCCAATTAATGGAGTGCCCGTAATCGATGTTGATCGCGGCGGAAAGATCACTTGGCACGGCCCGGGACAATTAGTTGGTTATCCGATTGTGAAATTAAAAGAAGCCACAAATGTAGTTGGCTTTGTGCGCACACTTGAAGGCGCGCTAATTAATATTTGTGCTGAGTTGGGATTAGCAGCTCAACAATATTGCGATCGATCTGGCGTATGGATTCGCGATGAAAAAGGTGATCGTAAAATTGCGGCGATTGGAATTCGCGTAGCACGTGGAACGGTAACTCATGGTTTTGCACTTAATGTAAATCCCGATCTTAGGTATTTTTCCGAAATCATTCCTTGCGGTCTGCCTGATGTAATCACTACATCCTTGGAACAGGAATTAGGAAAAAGTATCACGGTGAAAGAGATTCTTCCGATTGCGCAAAAGCATCTACAAGAAGCATTAATTAGAGTTATCGCATGACAATCGCTCCTGAAGGTCGCCGCTTACTTAGAATTGAAGCCCGCAATTCGCAAACACCGATTGAGCGTAAACCTGAGTGGATTAAAACGCGCGCAAAAATGGGACCTGAATACACGGCGCTTCGCTCTCTTGTCGTTACCGAAGGACTGCACACTGTTTGCCAAGAAGCAGCATGTCCAAATATCTTTGAATGTTGGGAAGATCGCGAAGCTACATTTTTAATTGGTGGTGATGCTTGTACAAGAAGATGCGATTTTTGCAATATCGATACCGGCAAACCACTCCCTCTTGATCGTGATGAGCCTCGTCGCGTCGCAGAATCAATTTCCAAAATGGGATTGCGCTATGCAACCATCACTGGTGTTGCACGTGATGATCTAGAAGATGAAGGCGCATGGCTATATGCGCAAACAATTCGCGAAGTTCATGAAATGGTTCCCGGATGTGGCGTAGAGATGTTGGCGCCGGATTTCAGCGGAAACGCTGATCATTTGAATGAAGTATTTGAAACCCGTCCCGAAGTATTTGCTCATAACGTCGAGACAGTACCCAGAATATTTAAGTTTATTAGACCAGCATTTACTTATGAGCGCTCTCTTGGAGTTATCAGTGCTGCGCGTGATTTTGGTTTAATCACTAAATCGAATTTAATTCTAGGATTAGGTGAAACGCGTGCCGAAGTTGAACAAGCACTTGTTGATTTACATTCAGCAGGTTGTGATTTGATCACCATTACGCAATACCTTCGCCCAACTTTGAAACATCATCCTGTTGAGCGTTGGGTTAAACCAGACGAGTTTGTTGAATTAGCAACTTTCGCAACTGAAATTGGTTTCGCTGGAGTAATGAGTGGACCGCTAGTTCGTTCAAGTTATCGTGCGGGTCGCCTCTACAAACAAGCGATGGAAAAGAAGGCTACGGCACAAAACAATGGCTAAGAAACAAAAGGATTTGGTCTATCCCCCAGTTGTAGTTTTGATTAAAACTTTTTGGAAATACTTAAAGTTGAAGTTTGATTTCTCGGGTGTGGAAAATATTCCAAGTGATGGCGGTGCAATCCTCGCCATTAACCATGTGGGATATCTAGATTTCGCACTTGCCGGCACAGCCGTACTTCCAGTAAAAAGGTATGTGCGCTTTATGGCCAAGCAAGAAATTTTTGCTCATTGGCTTGCTGGTCCTTTGATGCGCGGTATGCATCACATAAGCGTTGATCGATCTGCAGGATCTGCTTCATTTGTTGCTGCAATGCGTGCGCTTCGGAATGGTGAAATAATTGGAATTTTTCCGGAAGCAACGATTTCAAAATCATTTGAGATTAAAGAACTTAAATCCGGCGCAGTGCGTCTTGCTATCGGTGCAGGGGTTCCAATAATTCCCACAGTTGTTTGGGGAAGTCAGCGGATTATCACTAAAGGGGTTCCAAAAAATTTCAAACGAGCCGGAATTCCAATCACAGTTCGTATCGGAGCCCCGCTTTATTTCAATCGCGAAACCGATGTTGAAATAGCTGAGAATCTCTTGAAAAATAAAATGGTCGAAATGCTCCATCAACTCCAATCTGAGTATCCGGATTCACATCAAGGTAAACGGTGGGCTCCGGCTCGCTTAGGTGGAACCGCTCCCACATTAGAAGAAGCGCAACAGGCTCAAGATCAAAAAGATCAAAAACCACCCCTAGCCTCAGGGTAACCTTGCGCACATGGCCAAAAAAGAGAAAGCACCTAAAACTCCAAAAGTTCGGAAACCAAAACCGGTGTGGATGAGAACTCTCCGCAATGCATATTCAGTTGCCCGTAAAGCACAGCCGCTAATTGGTCTGTGGCTTACACTGATTTTTGTTAGCGTTCTAATTATTGGTGTTTTTATAGGCATTCAAGTGGGCCACCCAATTTACGTAACTTTTTTAACTATTCCGATGGCCACCCTTGTGACACTTTTTACATTTTCAAGAGTTGCAGAACGAGCCGCATACGCCTCTATCGAAGGACAACTTGGTGCTGGAGCCTCAGTCTTGATGTCGATCAAAAAAGGATGGCACACAGTTCCAGGTGTTGCCGCAAATCGTAATCAAGATGTTGTGCACCGTTCAGTCGGACGTGCCGGTGTCGTGATATCTGGTGAAGGTGGAATGGCCGTTAGAGCATTAATGACAGATGAACGCCGCAAAATGGAAAGATTTATGATCGGTATTCCAGTATATGAAGTATTAATTGGTGAAGGCGAAGGTCGAGTGCCGATCCGTAAATTGCAAAAACATGTCACCAAACTTCCAAAAAAATTGTCTAAAGCACAGTATCGTGAGGCTACTGCTAGGATGCGATCACTTGGTGGAGCGAATGTTCCGCTACCTAAAGGTCCTATGCCAAATATGCGAAAAGTGCCCAAGCGCTAATTTTCATCTATTTGTATCGGAGAGGATATGAATGAGTGCTTCAAAGAAGTTTGTAGCACTTCCGATGATATTTCTCGCACTAGCGACTTCTTTCGTTGCTGCATCAAGTACAACAACTGCTCAAGCTGAAACAAGTATCGATGAGCAGTTTCAAGTCACTCCCCCACCAGGGGTTGGCTATACCGGTTATTTAGTAAACAACACTAGATCACTAGTTCGCTTTGGTTCATTTCTTGCTACATTTAAAATTGCTAACGAAAAAATTTCTGCGATGAGGTCCTGTGATTCCCTGGCTAATTGTCCAAAAGATTTTGATGCTCAGGTTGCCGATCTAAATCTGCTTCTTTGTGACAAGGTTGGACAACTTGATTGTATTTCTGGCTTAAGTACAACTAACACCAAAACAGGAGAGATAAGCAACGAGTTCAAGGCTCGACTAAAGGAGACTCGAGAATTCACCACGAGAGTCATTGGCGATGCAACTAAAGGATTGCCCGCAGGCGGAAATCCGCAAGTAGTTTCAATTCCGAGTGCCCCACATGCCGGTGGAGATCTATATTTGATCAAGAGTGATTACTTTGCTTCTCGTCGTTCAAGTTCTGAACCTTTTAAATTGGCTCAACTTACAAATGGGATATACCCAATCACTATTGAACGTGGAAAATTCCAACGGGGCGGAGCAAACTTAGATCCAAAAGCCTATGTAGGCCAAGATGCTGCCAGTGGAGGAGCTCCAAAACCCCCATATCTTTCAGGCATCAATGCGGATCCCCGGTGTCTCATGGCTACTCAAACAGTGTGCATCGTGCCGCAAGCATTCCCAGAAAATATTTCTTTTGGATTGAAATTAAAACTTAGTCAAGGCTTTAATGGTTGGCTATATGGAAGATTAGCGAACCCTGCCGTCTCCATAACTGCAGCTAGTGGAAATTCGAAAACTGTAGAAGTGAGCATCTCTGCGGAGCCAGTGAAGGTCCCGGTGCCTTTCGGTTGGGTTAAAAACTCTGATCTGCCGAGCGAATTACTCTCAAAATACGAGCGCAATCGGGGTGGTGGAATTTATGCGGGGCAAGATCGCAACGGCCCATTAGAAAATATCTCTATTCTCAAAGGCCAAAGCAATAATTACAGCGACGAGGGTATTGTGGAGTTTATTTCCTGGATGCCAAAACTTGGCGATAAATCTTCGGCAATTCCGTCTCAATGGAGTTTTCAAACGTTGGATTTGGGAAGTAATACTGCGGCCGTCTTGTCGCGATGTACCCAATCAGTAAAATCATTAGCCGGATTGATTTTCACTAATGCTTCTGTGTTCTCATCCGGTGCTCCAACATTTGATAGTTCAACCGGAAGTTTGGATTACAAAGTTGCTGCCCCACATTTGAAAACTGATGGAATTGAAACTACATCTGGTACTTATGATTTAGTACTTAACTCTGAAGTTGCACGTTGTATTTATGGATTCACTAAAGCGCCAGTTAGTGCAAGTATCTCAATCGAAAATTCCAGCGGCGACAATAAAATTGTAACGACTACCGTCACAGAAGAAAATGGATTCTTAAGATTGGCTGCTTACGGCTTTGGTTTCTCTGCTCCAAAAATTAAAATCAAATTGACACAAGATCAAGCTGTTGAATCTACAGATGCATCAAAAACTACAACTGCGATCAAAAAAATAACTTGCAAAAGTGGAAACAAAACTCGATCAGTTAGCGGAGCAACTCCTAAATGTCCGACTGGCTGGACTCTTAAGAAGTAAAACTAGAACCGTACGGCTGCACTCTTTGTAGCAAGATCATGCAATCCGCGTCCTTGTTTGTTTTGCACCACGGCTGGAATTACCAACAGAATTAAAAAGGTCCGGATGAGTGCTCCGAGTGGGGAAATATTTTGCAATGTATTGACATCAATAATTCGAATCCCCCGCAAGCGCTGACCAGCCGACGCCCCCGTTAAAGCGGTCATGATTGCTACCTGCAAAAAGAAAAAGAGCAACGTCCAACTTTCGTCCGAAAACAGGGAAGCCACAAAAAGTGAGCCAATCCAGTCAATTGTGATTGCTTGGGCTTTGCGCCAATTTGAGGCCATCGGCAGTGGGAATCCCTGATCTTCGGACTCCCCGGGGTTAATTGGCTCCATTTCAGGGGAATTCATGCGTAGATCATAGGGCTAAGCCGTCCCTTGAGACTCTGTAACAATTCGGAAACATTCGGGTTATCTGTTGAGCACCCTGACCGCGTATCTTTTCCCCTGTTGATACTTCAACCTCAGCGTCGAGGGCGGGTTAAAACTTTCCGATTTATGCAACGCGATCAACCGGAGGAATAATGCTTAAGCTTAAGAATGCGGCTGAAGTCTTTGATTACATTAAGAAGAATGATGTCAAATTAGTCGATGTCCGTTTTATTGATCTACCTGGTATCCAACATCACTTTAACGTGCCAGTTGAATCATTTGATGAGGCAGTCTTCACTGATGGCTTGATGTTTGATGGTTCATCTATTCGCGGATTCCAAGCAATTCACGAATCAGATATGAAGTTATTCCCAGTTCCAGAGTCTGCATATATCGATCCGTACCGCAAAGAAAAAACCTTAATCATTCTTTTCTCCGTACATAATCCAGTTGATAACACTCCATACTCTCGCGATCCTCGCGGTGTTGTTGCTAAAGCTGTTGAATTTATGCGCTCGACCGGTATTGCTGACACTGCATTTTTTGCACCAGAAGCTGAGTTCTACGTATTTGATTCAGTTCGATTCCAAACTGGCATGAACGAGTCACACCATCACATCGATTCATACGAAGGTGCATGGAATACTGGAATTGAATATGACGCAGATGGAACTCCAAACCGTGGATACCGCACCCGAATCAAGGGTGGTTATTTCCCAGTATCACCAACAGATCAATTCGCAGATCTTCGCGACGAGATGGTTATGAAACTTGGCGAGGTTGGATTACTTGTTGAGCGTTCACACCATGAAGTTGGAACCGCGGGTCAGATGGAAATCAACTATCGCTTCACCGATATTTTGACTGCTGGTGATGATGTAATGAAATTCAAATATGTCATTCGCAACACCGCATGGGCAAATGGAAAGACTGCAACATTTATGCCAAAGCCACTCTTCGGAGATAAAGGCTCAGGTATGCACGTTCACCAATCACTTTGGAAAGATGGAAAGCCATTGTTCTTCGGTGATGGATATGGCGATCTTTCTGACATCGCGCGTTGGTATGTTGGTGGATTGTTGAAGCATGCTCCATCTCTTCTTGCTTTCACCAATCCAACCGTTAACTCTTACCGTCGATTGGTTCCAGGTTATGAAGCACCTGTAAACCTCGTTTACTCAGCACGTAACCGTTCTGCATGTATTCGGATTCCAATCACTGGTTCTAATCCAAAGGCGAAGCGAATCGAATTCCGTTGCCCAGATCCGTCATCAAATCCATATCTAGCCTTCGCAGCGATGTTGATGGCCGGTCTTGATGGAATCATCAACAAAATCGAGCCACCTGCCCCAGTCGATAAGGACCTCTACGAATTGGAAGGCGAAGAAGCAGCAAATATTCCACAAGTTCCTGGATCACTTGATGCAGTTCTTGATAATCTTGAAAAAGATAATGAGTTCTTAACACGCGGTGGCGTTTTCTCTGAAGATCTAATCTCTACTTGGATTGGATGGAAGCGCAAGCAAGAAGTCGATTATGTTCGCCTTCGTCCACACCCAGCGGAGTTCGAGCTTTACTACGATCTCTAAAAAACTTAAAAATACCCCCGTTACTTACTTAAGTAGCGGGGGTATTTTTTATTTTTCACTAAGGTGGAGCAGTGAGTGCCCAATCTGCAAAAGTTCGTAAAGCCTTAGATGCGGCTGTCGAAGCTATTGAGGGTTCAGCACGTGATGGCCAGATTGAGATGGCTGAAGCGGTAGCAAATGCACTATCTGATCGACATCATTTAATTGTTCAAGCAGGCACCGGAACCGGAAAGTCGTTGGCTTATCTTGTTCCTGCGTTGGTTCACGGGAAAAAAGTATTAGTAGCGACTGCAACTCTTGCGTTGCAAAGACAGTTGGTCGAACGTGACCTTCCAAGAGTTGCTCCAGCATTGTCAAAAGTTTTAGGTCGTGACATAAGTTTTGCTACCTACAAAGGCATCGGAAATTATCTCTGCCTACAGAAGATGAATAGCGGACAAGCCGATCCCGATGGCGAATTTTTGATGGAACTTGGCGCTCTTGAAGGGCAAAGTAAATCTCTGCGAGAGTGGATTAAAGAGCCTGATGCAACTGGAGACCGCGATGATGCTCCTGAGGTGGATCGTAAAGTTTGGTTGGCGAACTCAGTCTCAGGACGTGAATGTGTTGGTGCTGATAAATGTGCATTTGGCCAAAGTTGTTTTGCCGTTAAAGCAAAGGAAGCCGCACAAGTTGCAGACATCGTGGTTACCAACCACACGTTGCTGGCAATTGAGATTGTTGAATCTCATCCTATTCTTCCTAACCGTGATGCCGTTGTACTCGATGAAGCGCATGAGTTTCTTGATCGAACGACTCAGGCGATCACCGAAGAGTTGTCTTCCACAAGAGCATTACGAGCAGCCGGAATGGCTCGAAAATACAAACCTGGTTCAGCAACAGATGCATTTGGCGCAGCAGCAAGTGATTTAGATGCGGCCATGGAGTATTTTGCGACTGAGTATCGCTCAGACCCCACTAAACAAGGACGACTCGATTCCTTGCCAATTTCACTCTCAGCACCAATTAAATACTTACGCGAAACTGCCCAAATAGTTATCAACGAGTTCGGCGCAGAAGGTGAAGCCGGATCCCCCGATGAAATTGCAACACGCGCCAGAGCAAAAGGTGCAGTAAACGAAGTAAACCAAACGTTGTCCAAGTTATTAAAGTTAACACCAGATAGCGTGCTTTGGTTTGAGCCAACTTACAAGACTTTGCAACTTGCACCGCTTACAGTCGCGACCCTGCTGAGAGATAATCTCTTAAAGAAAACTCCAGTCATCGCTACTTCAGCAACATTAACTTTTGGCAAAAGTTTTGACAGTATCGCCAAAAGTATTGGCTTCACAGTTGGAGATGAAAGCGAAGTTGAAATCAAAGATAATGAAATAGATCCTGGCAATCTCCAAATGCTCGATGTGGGTTCGCCTTTTGATTTTGCTAACCAAGGAATGCTCTACCTCCCACGTGGTTTGCCAGAACCTTCCCGAGAAGCAGTCAGTATTGATGCATTTGTGGAACTAGGTGAATTGATTAAAGCGGCCGGCGGAAGAACATTGGCACTTTTCTCCTCTTGGAGAGCATTGGAAAGTGCGCAAGAGTATTTACATAAAGCGTTGCATGATTTGCCAATTAAAATTATTTCTCAAAAACGCGGTGATGCGGTTGGACCGCTAGTTGAGAAATTTGCCGCAGATGAAACCTCGATTTTGTTGGGAACAATTTCATTGTGGCAAGGCGTGGATGTGCCAGGTAGATCTTGTATTTTGGTTGCCATCGATCGCATTCCATTCCCCCGCCCTGATGAACCGGTTATGGCAGCTCGTGCTGCACAGGTAGACAGCACTGGAGGAAGCGGATTTATGCAAGTTTCACTCCCCCGTGCCGCGCTGTTGCTGGCACAAGGAACTGGTCGGTTAATTCGTGGTGTAGATGATCGTGGCGTTGTTGCAATTCTAGATTCTCGAATTACGACCAAACGCTATGGTGCAATTTTGTTAAATACGATGCCGCCACTTTGGCGCACATCTGATGGTGAAGTGGTTCGTGAATCTCTACGCCGATTGGCTCAGGATTTAACTGACTCGTAAATGGGCAGGTTTTAGTAAGATTCCCAAATGAGTTCGAATAACAAACTCCCCAAAATTTTGGCAATCCAAAATGGCAAACAAGACCCTCCGCACTTAGTAGGTCAGTGGCTTGAAGAAATTGGATTTGAAATCCAAGTGATCACGGCCTTTAGTGGTGCAGAAGTTCCCCATGTCGTGCCAAACGGAATTTGCGCTGTAATCCCGATGGGTGGCTCAATGAGTGCAACCGATGACGAAGTTGCCCCATGGCTACCTGCGGAAAGAGCTTTATTAGCCGATGCCATCCAACGAGATATTCCAATATTTGCTATCTGTCTAGGAGCACAATTATTAGCGGCCGCAACTGATGGTGAAGTAACGCGCGCTGATACAAGTGAAATTGGTTTGCATTCAATAACTTTTAATGAAATTGCCCAACATGACCCAGTATTTGAATCTGCCACAAAACTATTTCCCGTCCCTGTTACGCAATGGCATGAAGATCTTGTTTCAAAATTACCAAGTGTGGCAACTGTTCTTGCCTCATCTGAACTTTGTCCAAACCAGGTTTATCGAATTGGTGCAAATACTTATGCCGTTCAATTCCACCCTGAAGTTGATGGTGATTTAGTTCATGAGTGGGAAATCCACGCAGACAACGCCTTCAAGAGTTCTGGACGCTCTGACGTATCCACAGAGATACATGACGCTGAAGAAGCCTTAGTGGCAACTTGGAAACCAGTCCTTCAAAAATGGGGCGAGCGAGTTTTAGTGCAGCTGAATTAAATCCACCAAATTTGCTAGTGCTTTCACAACTCTTTCAAACCCATCATGCGGTGCAAGTTCTTCACTTAAGAAAGTATCGGCTCGCGTCTCCATCATCACTGAAGTTATTTTTGATTCCTTTTCATAAAAAGAAAGAGGAACATAAGTGCCTGAGTATGGCTGGTTTATGTAGTTCTCTCCGATAATCGAGAATGCTGATTGTGCTGCCTCAATTAACCATTTAGGAGTGTGAAAAGAATCTGCACCGATGCATATTGGTGGGCGTAGTTGGCCATGATTAATCGCGTTTGGATGCTGATTTAATCGATAAGAATGCACATCAACCATAGTTACTTCTCCCAAAGCGGCGAATCTTTGCGCCACCAAATCACTTAATGATTCGGAGTATGGGTGGAAATACGCATCAAGCAATTGTTTTTCTGCTACTGAGTCTGGTTTGCGCAACTGTGTGCCGATTGAGGTCTTTTGGTAAACCGCACCCATTCCAACCGCATTCATTGCTTCACGTTCATCTGGGAAACGTTCTGGATCAATTACCAATCGCGAAAATTTATTTATAAATAGCCAGGGCTTTTTTCCACTAATCTCTGCAGCCTTGAGCGCAATCTCTTTGGTTAAAGTATCGGTCATTTCATCTAATTCGGCTTTTAACTCTTCATCTGTAAGTAAAATACTGTTACGTACATAATCAGGAATGAAGATTGCCGAGTGCGGCACATGCAAAATTACTTTCGATTCCGAGTTCCCGCTGATAATTTCAAAATTTTGCAACGACATCCTTAAAGCCGGCCAGCTTCATGCACGCGCTTGAGAAAATCACGAGTTCGCTTATCTTGTGGTTCTTCAATAATTTGCGCTGCACTTCCGCGCTCAACGATCTGTCCGGCTTCTAAATAACAAACTTCATCTGCTACTTGCTTGGCAAACCCCATCTCGTGGGTTGCTAAAACCATGGTCATTCCATCGTTTTTCAAATCTCGGACAGTGCTTAGGACTTCATTAACCAGCACCGGATCAAGGGCAGAGGTGATCTCATCTAGCAATAACAGCCGAGGGCGTAAGGCGATTGACCTAATGATTGCGACCCTTTGCTGTTGACCACCACTCAACCGATCTGGGTATTGATCGGCTTTTTCCTTGAGCCCAAACCGAACAAGTAATTCATCAGCCCGAGCGTTGGCTTCATCTTTAGAGAGTCCATGTACTTTTATTGGAGCCACAGTAATATTTTGCCTGACGGTCATGTGCGGGAAAAGATTAAACGCTTGAAATACCATTCCTAATTTTCGACGTACTTGATCACTTTTAACTGTGGGATCAGTTATATCCTCACCATCTAATTTAATTACCCCGTCGTCGACTCCATCGAGCAGATTTATACAGCGAAGTAATGTGGATTTGCCGGAGCCTGAGGCTCCAATAAAGACAGTTGCCGTATGAACTGGCACACTAAGTGAAATATCTTGCAAAACAACTTCATCACCAAAAGATTTACGTAAATTGCTAATTTCAAGTACTGGGGTACTCATGCTAAGCCCTGAGCATTCTGCTTTTCGATTGAACGTCTAATAGTCCGATCGGTAAACCTTGTCAGCGGAATTGTGATCAAAAGAAAAATGATTGCTGCCATTACATATGGGGTGTAATTAAAACTCCGACTACTCGCAATTTGTGCTGCTCGAATCGCATCTGTCACGCCAAGAATTGAAACTAAGCCTGTATCTTTAATCAGCGAGACTAAATCATTTAATAGTGGTGGTGTTACCCGCCGCAGGGCTTGAGGCAAAACCACAAATCTAAGTGTCTGAAAATGTGACAATCCAAGTGATCTGGCCGCTGCTCTTTGACTTGGATGTACCGTTAAAATTCCACTACGCAAAACTTCAGCGACATATGCCGAATAGGTAATGATCACCGCAACTGTTCCTAAAATTAAAACATTGTTTGTTAGGCCGTTTATACGCAAGGCGGGAATTCCGAATCCCACTAGGAGAATTACTAAAAGCATTGGAATGCCACGGAAAATATCAACATAGACTGTCGCTAAAATTCTAAAAGGTAACAGCCCTGGGGACCTAGAAGTTCTGGTTAACGCGATGATCATTCCTAATGCCGCCACACAAGTTGAAGCAATCACAGTAAGCAACACATTTGTACTGAAACCTAAGATTATTTTAGGCAAAACCTCAACGCCATATGCCCAAGCAAAAAAAGTATCTATAAGTGATTTCCACCCAGGGGATGTCACTAACAAAGTGATTAAGGTGCCTAGAACTAATACCGTTGAGAAAATAGCTATCAGGGTGTTTCTTTGATTTTGTTTTTTGCGTACTTTTCTTCGCGCTATTTCAAGAGCGCTTGGTTCCCAATTTTTTGAAAAAGCAGAAGCGCGACCTCCGTTTTCGAAGACCGCGCCCTGCTCTGATGTACTCATATCTATTCTTAACCAGCTACTACTTTAGAACCGGTGCTCCGGCTCCAACTGTTAGCCATTTCTCTTCAATTGCTTTCAACTCGCCACTATCACGAATTGCATCAACGGCACCAGTAACACATGCGGTTATTGCACTGTCTTTTGCCAAAAGCAATCCAGCGCCAGCATCATTTGAATCGCTGTTTTCGATCTGTCCAACAATGATGCCATTTGGCACTTCTACTGCTGAAAGATAGAAAGCGGTTGGCAGATCCACTACAAGTCCATCGATCTGACCGTTCTTCAATGCAGCAACTGCAGCGGCATTGTCATTGAATACCTGAGCTTTTAATCCAAGTTGGTTCTCAATTGCATCTAGCGATGTTGAGGCAACTGCTGCACCAAGTTTTGCATCTTTCAAACCAGCAATAGAAGTTACGCCATCAATTTTGCTTCCCTTGAAAGAAACGATTGATTGATTTGATTTGTAGTATGGGCTTGAGAAGTCAACCACCTTGGCACGTTCTTCGGTGATTGAGTATTGCTGAATGTTGAAATCAAAAGTTTTTGGTCCAGGTGCAATTGCTGAATCAAAGGTGGTACGAACCCAGTTAACTTTTGAATTGTCATAACCCAATTGTGTTGCAACGGCGTAAGCCACTGCTGCTTCAAATCCTTCGCCAGCTTCTGGCTTGTCATTTAATACCCAAGGCTCATAAGCAGGTTCACCAGTTGCAATTGTTAAAGTTCCTGGAGTTAATGTTGCCAATGAATCTGGGGTGCAACCAGCTGATGCCGAACTTTCTACGACTGCCTCTTCGCTTGCTGAAGAACAAGCACCTAGTGTCAACGCCAAAACTGTTGCTGCAGAAATGGCGATTATTTTTCTGATTTTCATTCCATACCCTTTCGGTTTTCATAACCGCCCGTGTGACGTTTATGGACCGGACCTCGGCGTATTAGAGGGAAGTTGCCTTAGTCCGCGCTTGCCATTTCTGGCCAGGTCCTCACCCGGAGCACCCCACCGCGGTGGAGGGTTGCCGTTCAGCGAGCCGGGGCTTGATGCTGACACTCATGACCTAGAGGAAAATCTAGCAGAGAATTTACATAGAATGCGACCTGTGAGTTCACCAGCGGGCCAGCGGAAAATTTTATTCCTAAACCCAAAAGACAATATTGCGGTCTGCTTAGCAGATATCAATGTTGGTGAGAAAATTTCACAAGATGGCCGTGAAGTCAGGGCAGTTGAGGCTATCCCCCGCGGCCACAAAATTGCTACAGCAGATATCGCCAAAGGTGATGGGATTATCAAATATGGCGAACGAATGGGTCACGCAACGAAAAGTATTGTAACCGGTTCGCATGTACATACCCATAATGTTTTGGGCGATCGACTATCAACGGAAAATGCATGAGCCTTCCTGAGATTTGGGGATTCCAACATGAAGGACGTGGCGTAGGTATTCGCCATCACCAATTGATTTTGCCATCTGTTGTTTGTTCAACTGTAGTTTCGCGCAGAATTGCACAAGAAGTCGGCGGCATAACTTTTGCACATCAGCATGGTTGCGCAATTATCGGAGTAGATGTTTCCGGAATTGATGACTTTTTTATCGCACTCGCCTCACACCCGAATGTGGGATCTGTGCTTGTCGTTGGGTTAGGTTGTGAAACAACTCAAGGAAATGAATTAAGTGAGAAAATAACCAAATTAACAAAATCTACTGAGTATCTGGTGATTCAAGAAAGTGGTGGCGTCGAAGGAACCGTTGCAAACGGAGCCGCCGCAGCTCGTGAACTCGCTTTAACTTATAGCCATTTCCCATACCCACTTGAAGAGTTGGTCGTTGGAATTGAATTATCGCGTGATGTTGAGATTGAACCATTACTAACTGAGTTGACTCACACAGGAATTAAATATGTGATCATTAGCGAAGCAGGTGGATCTGCTAAACATTTCTCAATGTTGATGTCCCAGAAAGTACATTTAATAATCTCATTCCCAGATGGAAATCAACCACCTTCAGGCTTCCCATTAATTCCAGTGTTAAATGTGGCGAGCAATAGCCCACTTCACCAAGCGATTTCAACTGAGTTTGATCTTCAATCCGATGCAACGGCCAAAGAGATGCTCGAGAAGATAATTTCAACTGCCGACCACACAAAAACAATTAGTGAGCAAAATCAATCTGGTGAAATCCTGGTTCCAAGATTGGTTCGCAGCGTCTGATGAGTAACTCTCTATCTCCGCTTTTTGGTTACCCTCGTCCTGATGGAAGATGGGGATTTAGAAACCACATTTTAATTTTGCCACTTCACCAAGCGCTCTCAACTGCTGCCCGGGATATCGCCGAAGCAACATCTGGTGCTGTAGCGATTAGTCACGACTGGTCGGGGGAAATCGATAAGGATTTTGAGCGAATCACAAAAACATTTGCTGGATTTGCTGGAAACCCAAACATTTTCACAACAGTTGCCTTGACTATTGGAACCGAAGTAGAAAGTGGAATTATTGAGCGCGCTAGAAAATTCAGCCCTACTCCCCTTGTTGAAATTAAATTATCTGATGCTGGATCAATGTTTAAGTTAGTAACCAATGCTCTGGAAAAAGCAACTGAATTAGCTGAACAAGCAGCAGCGCAAAGTAGAACCCCTGCTCCTTGGAGTGCAGTTGTTCTTGGACTTGAGTGCGGCGGATCTGATGCGTACTCCGGTATTACTGCAAACCCTGCTCTCGGTGTTGCCAGCGATCGACTTGTTGAATATGGGGCCACATCAATCCTGGCTGAAACCATGGAGATTCTGGGTGCTGAGCATCTCTTAGCCGCTCGCGCCTTAGATCCAAAAGTAGGTGCCCAAATAATTGAAGTTGTTGCAAGATACGAGCGTTCAATTAATTATGAAGGTATCGATATTCGTGGAGCACAACCATCTCGTGGAAACATTGAAGGTGGTTTATCTACTTTAGAAGAGAAATCTTTAGGCGCCGCCAAGAAAGCCGGTAACGCACCATTTACGGGAGTGCTCGAATATGCCGATCGCCCGACCGCGCCAGGTTTGTACTTTATGGATACACCCGGCCATGACATTGAACAGCTAACTGGATTTGCTGCTGCTGATGTGAATATCACGGTATTTACCACCGGTCGCGGAACGCCCACTGGATCAGCAGTCATCCCAACAATTAAAGTCGCCACTAATAGTGAAATGGGTCTAGTGCTCACTGATCTAATCGATATTAACGCTGGAACCATTTCAGATGGCACGCAAACACTTGAAGAAGTTGGTCAGATTATTTTTGATGAGATAGTGAAAGTTGCTAATGGGCAATTAACAAAGGCTGAGATTGGAAAGCACCATGAATTTAATCTTTCCAGGTTATACGGATCAACTCTTTAAGATTTGTAGAACTTGTCTAACTGGCTTCACTCTTAACTCTTCCAACCAATTGGCAATCTGCAGAAATAATTGAGGGTTGACTTTTGTCGCGAGTCCTTCAAAATTCAATGTATTGGTGACACTTTGCAAAGCATCTGGGTTGCGAACTAATTTTTGCAATGAGTCCGCTAGTGGATCATTTACTTTTTCATTAACTTCCAAAAATCTCAACCATGCCGCAATAACTAAGGTGATGTGATTAGTTTCTAATCCCAATTTAACTAAATCATTTGCTGATGCAAAGATTCTTTGGGGTAACTTCTGAGAGCCATCCATGGCAATCTGCAGACTCTTATGTAATAGCGCATAGTTGCTAACTCGTTTACGAATCACTCTCGCGTATTCGATGGGATCTAGATCAGCAGGTGCAACAAATGACTTACCGGCTTCGTTCTCTTGGAAATTCTTGATGAAATCCCCAATTACCGGATCGACTACTCCTTCGGCTACATATTCAATCTCGGCTAATTGACAGATATATGCCAGCGCAGAGTGAGCGCCATTAAATACCCGGATCTTCATGGCTTCATAAGGCGCAACTTTTTCTACAAATCTTGCTCCTGCAGGGGCTAGGTGCTCACTTATTGGGTCATTTTCAATTACCCACTCTAAATATGGCTCTGCAGTAATTAGCGACCGGTCTTCATAACCATAACTTTGATAAAACTCATCTATGGAATCCTGCGTAATCGCTGGAACTGCGCGATCTACCATTGAATTCGGAAATCTAATCTCTGATTTCAACCAATTAAAGAAATCAGGAGAGCGTTTCTGTCTATTGGCCAAATCAACTACAACGGCTCTTGTGATGTCTCCATTTGTTGGCAAGTTATCGCAAGAGATTACAGCGACTCCTGGCAAACCGCTTTCAAATCTGGCTACCAGTAAATCTAACAACCTAGCTGGGAATGTAAGTAAAGAATTAACATCTGCGATATCTGCTTGAACTTCTGTGGAGGATAGATTTATTCCATTTCGGTCGGAGTTGCATTGATACGCTTTTTCGCTCACAGTTAAAGTGATCAATTTGAGATTTTCACTTCGCGCTATTTCTCGCAATTCTTGTCTCGCCTGCGGGAAAAATACTGCTTTGCGGATCGCACCTACGATGATTGGCGCAAAACCAGCGCCCTCACGTTCATTTATCGTATATAGACAATCCTGAGTGTTCATAACATCAGCCACATCACTACTTCTTTGGGTAACTCCAGCAACTCCAAAATTTAGATTCCCGCCTCTTAATACTCTTTCGAAGAAGAGGCCTTGATGTCCTCTATGAAAAGCACTTAACCCCATATGTATGACACCAATCTTTACTTGGCTCAAATCATAGGTAGGGGGGTTAGCAGATTTATGGGATAAGTAATTCTCGAGATTTAATTGCGCCATTAGAGTTTGAAATATTCTTTTGAAAGGTTGTACGCGATATCAGCGGCTACTTCTAGGGCATCTGATTTACTCAACCGATGTCGACTAACTTCATTTGCTAAATAAGCAGCATCAAATCTGCGGGCAACATCATGGCGAACTGGAATTGATGCAAATGCTCGGGTGTCATCAATAAATCCAACAGTGTTATAAAAACCGGCAGTTTCAGTAACGCTATCTCGCCATCTTTGCATTCCATTTAAGGAGTCATGAAACCACCAAGGTGGACCCAATCGCAACGATGGATATGCGCCAGCAAGTGGAGCCAATTCACGAGAGTAGGTACTTTCATCCAACGTGAATAAGACAGCTCTGAAATTAGGATGCAATCCGACATCATTTAGAAGTGGTTGTAATTCACGGACATAATTAGTGGCAACTGGAATATCAAATCCGCGATCTGCACCATATGTCTTGGCAATTTCATGGTTATGGTTACGAGATGAACCTGGGTGAATCTGCATCACCAATCCGTCATCTGCAGCCATGCGGGCATGTTCAACCAACATCATCGCTCTAAATTGATTGGCATCTTCTTGTGAGAATTTTCCACTAGAAATCACCGCAAAGAGTTTTTCTTGTTCTTTGCCATCTAAAATCAGCGTTTCGCAATTTACTACGCCATGATCGGTAGCGGTCGCACCGTGACGCTTAAAATGATCACGTCGGTTCCTTAATGCGTTGCGATAAGAGACAAAAGTGGCGCAATCTTCACCGCTAACTTTTGCTAATTCAGCAACAGCTGTTTTCCAACCTGGCCGCCACGGATCTGAAACATCATCAGGCCTAAAGGTTGGAATCACTCTCCCACCGATGTTTAACTTGGCTAACTCGAGATGAGTACTCAGGGAATCCGAAGTTGCATCTGTGGTCGCCAATACCTCTATGTTAAATTTTTGAAATAATGTTTGTGGCAAAAATTCAGAAGTATGTAACTGTTCATTAATGGAATCAAAGAAATAATCTGCTCGGTCGATTGTTAACGGCTCATCAATTTTGAACAAAGTATAGAAAATCTCTTCAATCCAGATTCGGGATGGAGTTGATCTAAATGCGTGCCAATTTTGGGCAAAAATTCGCCACACGTCACGTGGATCGACATCAGAACGAGATCCATCTGCATGAGGAATTGAAATTGCTTCATACGGAACTCCCTGACTAAAGAGCATGCGAGTCACGTAGTGGTCAGGGGTGATAAGTAATTCAACTGGATTTTTAAAGGCGGTATTTTCCAAAAGGATTCTGGGATCAACATGACCGTGCGGGGACAAAATTGGGAACTCGCTCATCACCTCGTAAATTTCACGGGCTAATATGTCGCTACCTAAAAAGCGATTTTTATTCATGGTTTTTCATCCAATCAAATGCATCTTTTTGCATCTGGTCAGTAAATGAATGGCGGACTGGATAGAAATCGCCGCGATACTCGGCCGATATCTTTGCGTAATGATTTGAGATATTTTTATCAGCCTCTTTCATCCCCGCTGGAGTAAAAAGTTGATCATTGCCGCAGTATTGAACATACAAAGGTTTAGGTGCACCAATTAATGCGACTCCTGGCCAATCTGTTACTGCTGCCAAATCGTCAGGAAAGAACATCCATGAGTGCGGAGCGATATGTGATGCCAACATTGATTCATAAGTTGCCATAGCACCTACTGAGACTGTTGCTCGCAACTGATCGGCTGAAGTTGTAGCATGCAAATAAATAGCGCGACACCCTCCCCCAGAAAGTCCAACGGCCGAAATTGAATCAGTGAATTCAGGAAGGGTGTGTGCGACTGCAAGGGCAACTCGATCATCGAAGTTCAGCAACCCTGCAAGTGTTGCGCCGAACAAACTTAAATATTTAGACAGGGCCATTGACTCATGCATTACCGACAAAAGTTCATACTCATCTGAACCCAAAACTTCTTTTAGCCGGTTAGGCATAACTTCTTCAGGGAATCGACGTGATCCCCACATAAATGCATCAAATGCTAAAACTGCAAAGCCGCGTTTTGCCAATTCATTTGCAGGTGCTTGATTTCCATAATGATCACGTTTCACCCATTGCAAATGTTCTGGAAGTTCGGCCCCACCTGCGACTAATTTTTCTTTTCCAAACTCTTTTACATCATCATGGCTATGCAGAAATAGCGCTCCAGGAAGCGGGGTCGTTACTCCTTCTGGAGTTAATAGATAAGCCTGCGTCCGTGGTCCCCATCCAACATTCCAACTAACCTCGGAAATGGTGACACCTTCGTGATCCCATTTTTTCCCACGGAGGATTTGAAAATCTGTCGGAAATTTTGGCAACTTTCCTAAATGCGAAAGCAGTTGAGCAGTATTTATCTGAGGTTCACTTGGAGGGGCGAAACCAAGGACGGCTGGTAAGTCGCTAAATGCCCCTAAGTCCCCGGAATTCCCTATTGCCATGGGGCAAACTTACTGTGACCCATGTAGGGCACTGCTAAAAGCCTCGGTTTTGGGAGTGCAGATGCAAATGATTTGCATTAACATTGAAGGGTGCACATCCCTGACGGCTTTATCGATATTCCGACCTCTGCCGGAACAGCCTTGCTGACCATGGCCGGATTAGCGGTCACCCTGAAATCAGCTAAAAACAAGTTAGATGAGCGCTCCGCACCTCTAATTGGGTTAGTCGCCGTCTTCATCTTTGCAGTGCAGATGCTTAATTTCCCAGTGGCGGCCGGCACCTCAGGCCACCTCCTTGGCGGCGCACTTGCGGTGGTCCTAGTTGGTCCCTACGCGGCAACGCTGGCTTTAACTGTGGTTTTACTTATCCAAGCCTTACTTTTTGCAGACGGCGGGCTCACTGCACTTGGGTTAAATATTTTCAACATGGGCTTTGTCGGCGTATGGGTTAGCTACGCAATCTTTGTTTTGATTTACAAAATACTTGCCAAATTTGGCTCACAGAAAACCAGCGTAGTGATTGCCGGTTCGATCGCTGCCTTTATCTCAGTCCCAGCCGCTGCTTCTGCATTTGTATTTCAATATTGGATCGGTGGAGTTGCAACTTATTCAACCACCACAGTTCTTGGAGCGATGGTTGGAACTCATTTTTTAATAGGTGTTGGTGAAGCGATTATCACCTTTCTAACCATCTCTGCAGTGATTTCAACTCGAAAAGATTTAGTCTATGGAGCAAATAAAATTTCCACGAAAGGTGCTAAATCATGATTGAACAAAGTAATAAAAAGTTTTATTTAGTATTTTTGTTAGTCACGATTGGGCTCGCTGGAATTGTTTCTTTCTACGCCTCCTCCTCTCCAGATGGGTTAGAAAAAGTTGCCGAAGATGTTGGATTTATTGAAACCGCAAAAGACCACTCGCTCGATAATTCAGCGCTTGC
>SXGQ01458591.1_pt1 | contig 24216 bp, 25 predicted proteins | sample 3178371 | NCBI WGS metagenome assembly SXGQ01 (sample SAMN11356859, study PRJNA531348) | freshwater metagenome | isolation source: freshwater sample F1-20 | place: China: Fuxian Lake, Yuxi | collected 2017-12-25 | reverse complement strand
GGTTGACGATGTGATCGACGCCGACCAGTGATATCTGCTTCGGTGATGACCGCAACTTTTGCGGAAGGAATACTGAAGCCACGATGTAACGAGGTGACGACAATGGCTCCACCTTTGCTCGCCAGATTGGGGGCTTTGCCATCAGTGAGTTCGTGGTAGATGTCGAGTTGTAGTCCGGCATTGCTGAATATTTCGCTCAGTCGTTGGGCCGAACCTTCACCATCAGCCGCGACAACGACTCGGTATCCCTGCGACAACAAAGTGCGCATTCGCTCGGCAATTCCGTCACCACTTCCGCCCATCGCACCCCAGCCGCTTGCTTCCATAAGCGGCATATCTGGACCGTCGGCAACAGGAATGAGATTCCATGAGCTACGGGTTTCACTGAGTAGTCGATCAGGCGGTGAATAGAGACGTGGAAAATCACGTTCAGCATCGCGTGCCCACGACGATGCAAGTGCTTTTGCTAGATCGGCTTCTTCAGCTAGTAAATCGGCGGCGCGATCACGCATGCGGCGTGGTTCGATCAGCAACATTTTTGAACCGCGCGGCAAGATATCGCTCAACAAAGTGGGCGAATTTGTCAGCCATGGAAGCCAACTCTCCATGCCATCGAATAGTGCGCCTTCACTTAAACGTTCCCAATGTTCGCGCCCCCACGGTTCGCTGGCGATCATTGAGGCGGCACGTTCACGAACTGCTTCATTGAGAATTAGCTCACGTGCGGGGAAAATTGCTACTTCATCAAGATCGTTATCACTGCGCTGGTCATGGACTGAGAAATTGGTAAGGCGATCAACTTCATCGCCCCATAAGTCAATACGAATGGGCGCATCAGCTGTTGAAGGAAATACGTCAATGATTGCGCCACGGCGCGCGACTTCGCCGCGGTGTTCAACGAGTTCCTCACGTCGATAGCCGCCAATGACCAAAGTGCGCATTAAATCGTCGGGATCAATCGACATACCTTTACGAATGATGACTGGTTGATTAGTCGCAGTATCAGGTCCAAGTTGTTGCAGTAACGCTCGCATACTGGCCACGATGATTTGTGGCGTGCGATCTTCGGATTGCATTCGCCACAGCACTTCAAGTCGACGACCCATGGTTTCAACACTTGGACTCACGCGTTCAAATGGCAGTGTTTCCCAGGCGGGGAACAACACCACATCACCTGCGGGCATGAATGCTTTGATGTCATCGGCAAGTTGCGCGGCCATTGTGCTCGTTGGGCATGCGACGACGACTGGGCGTCGGCCAGAAAGTTGAGCAAGTGCAGCAATTGCAATACTTCGCGCTGCTTCAGGAACGGCGACGGTGCCATCGGGCGAACCGATGAGCGACATCAACGCCTTGTCGTCGCGCAAAAGGGTCGCGAGAGATTGAAGTGCACCGATTTGAGAAGTAATCATGCTCGACGACTCACAATGAGTTGTACATATTCATTGCGGCATCGACACCATCAACGATGATTTTGACGACAGCATCTGCGGCAACGTTGACAGCGACGTCAAGAGTTTGTCGTTCAGTGGCAGGAACTTTGGACAACACGTGATTTGCGCCTTGTTCTTTGTTGCTTGGTTTACCGACACCAAGTCGGACGCGAATGAATTCTTGAGTGCTGACATGTGAAGTGATGCTGCGTAATCCATTGTGGCCACCAAGACCGCCGCCTTTTTTGATTCGCACAGTGCCCGGCTCAAGATCGAGTTCATCTTGGACAACAATGAGCGCATCAACTGTTTTAAATCCGTAGCGGCGCATCAACTTGCTGACTGCTTGGCCAGATTCGTTCATGAACGTCGTTGGAAACGCGAGAACTGCTCGTTTGCCGTCAGCGAGCCGCACTTCCGCAACGAGCGCGGAGTCGCGGCCGGCACGTAGAGATTCGTTATGACGTCGAGCGAGTTCGACGACTACGTCTTCACCAACATTGTGGCGCGAACGGGCGTATTGCTTGCCAGGGTTTCCGAGACCAACAACGAGTGCATCAAAAGTAGACACGTTCGAGCCCGAGTGTGCGGCTTCTTTTCCAGAGCGGCCAAAGAGGCCCACGGACTATCTCAGGACTTGGCTTTGTCGTCACCGGCAGCCGGGGCAGCGCCTTCGGCAGCGGCGGGAGCGGCTTCAGCCTTCGAACCAGCAATTGCAGTCACGATTGCCAATTCAGGATCACCAAGTGCACGGGTGCCGGCAGGCAACTTGATTTCGCCCAAGCGAATGACATCGCCAGGTTTCATGTTGGTGATGTCGATGGTGATTTCGCTCGGCATGTTTGCCGGTGTGGTGACGATGTCGATGGTGTCTGATGATGCATCGACAAGTCCGCCATCGGCCAAGACGGCCTTTGCTTCGCCGGCCAGAACGACAGGCACTGAAATGGTGAGTTCTTCGCTCATGTTGATGCGCAAGAAATCGACGTGGGCAACGGTGCGACGAACTGGGTGACGCTGCATTTCCCTGACGACCGCTGGGTACACGTTGCCGTCGACGCTGATTTCAAGAATCGTGTTTGAACCGGCAGCGCCTGACAACGCATTGCGCAGATCGCGACGTTCGATGAGAACCGAGATCGGGTCCATTCCCTGGCCATAGATGACGGCAGGAATCTTCTCTTCGCGACGGAGGCGACGTGAGGCCGCGCTTCCGGTGTTACGACCAGATGTTGCTACGAGGGTGGTGGACATGGCGAGACCTTTCATGCCGGACCCCATGGCCCGGATGTTCACAAACAGTTGCCAATACTAGAGGCGCAGCAGGTGGGTTCCCACCCTGACAAGGGCGAGAAGGCGAATTACGCCTGGTTTTCGCCACCGAAAATCTCGCTCACACTGGTGTCGTCAAAGACGGCAGCGAGGGCGTCGGCGATGATCTTGCCAACCGACAAAACTTCGATCTTGGGAATATGGGCCTCGGGGGCGAGTGGCAAGGTGTTGGTCAGAACGACTCGGTTGATCCGCGAGTTCGTGAGGCGTTCAATGGCCGGACCCGACAAAACGCCGTGAGTAGCCATCGCCCAGACCTCGGTTGCGCCCTTATCGAGCAGCAAGTGGGCGGCTGAAACGATGGTCCCACCGGTGTCAATCATGTCGTCGGTCAAGATACACAGACGACCTTCGACCTCACCGATGACGTCAAGGGCCTGGGCGACGTTGGTGCTGCCTTTGGGTCGGCGTTTGTACACAAAGGCCAAGTCGGCGCCGAGATCGGCTCCGAGGTGTTGCTGCATGCGCTCGGCAACTTTGATGCGGCCAGCATCTGGCGACACGATCACGGGGTTCTTGGCGTTGGCACGGATGTACTGCTCGATAACCGGCATGGCCGTCAAGTGGTCGACGGGACCATCAAAGAAACCTTGAATCTGTCCGCTGTGGAGGTCGATGGAGACCATGCGCTTGGCACCAGCGGCTTTGAACAAGTCGGCGATCAGGCGAGCAGTGATGGGTTCGCGGCCTTCGGCCTTGCGGTCTTGGCGAGCGTAACCGTAGAAAGGGCACACCGCAGTGATGCGCTTGGCTGAAGCGCGCTGAGCGGCGTCGATCATGATGAGCTGCTCCATGATGGAGTCGTTGATTGAGCGGCCATCACAACCGAAATGGCTTTGCATGATGAAGACGTCCGAGCCGCGAACGCTTTCGCCGAACCGTGGGCGAACCTCTCCGTTGGCAAATTCGACCAGGTTGTGTTCGCCAAGTTCGATCCCTAAATAGCCCGCAACTTCTTGGGCGAGAGCCGGATGCGTACGTCCCGAATACAGAGACATGCGCTTGGTTGTGACTTTGTCAATCTGGCTCAACGGAGACCCCCATGGACTTGCTGGCGTTAGGTGCGGTTTTTGAATCATAGAACGCACCGGTCGTCTGACCATCAGCGACTCGTGAGCCAGGCGATAAATGTGCAAATGGTCCGACAGTGGCATTGTCACCAATGTGGGCATTCACGGCGCTCGTGCTTTCAATCGTGGTGTTTGATCCAACGACACAGTTATTCAGGCGAGTGTTTGGTCCGATTTGGCAACCCGATCCGATTCGTGTTTCACCCTGCAACATGGTTCCGGGGTAGAGCGTGACATCGCGTTCAATCTGAACGTCAACATCGATGAAAGTCTGACGTGGGTCAAACATCGTGACGCCGTTCAGCAACCAATATCGATTTGTTCGTGAGCGGAGTTCGCGTTCGGCAAGTGCTAACTGCCAACGATCATTGACTCCTTGAGTTTCGGACGCATCGGCAACGACGGCGCCTACTTGATGACCCATGTCGGCCAACACTGCGACGACATCGGTTAAGTAATACTCAGATTGAGCATTGTTCGGCGTGACTCGCCGTAACGCCGGTCCAAGTAGGTCGCGGCGAAAAGCATAAATCGAGGTATTGATTTCGTTGATTTTGCGTTCATCGTCAGTCGCGTCACGTTGTTCAACGATGCGCAGCACTCGACCGTCTTTGGCGCGAACGACTCTTCCGTAGCCAGTGGGATCATCGATTTGAGCAACGAGCACGGTTGCGGCTTGGCCACTTGACTCGTGCCGCTGTACCAGAGAATCAATAGTCTCGCGACGCAAAAGTGGTGTATCGCCGGGCAGAACAAGGATGGTTGAAGTGTCATCGTGTTCGGCGGGCGAACCGGAACGCACGTTTTGGTCGAGGGCAGTTAACCCGACGCTGACGGCATCACCGGTGCCGCGCTGAATGCTTTGTGATGCAAATGAGACATTGGCCCAAACTGGTGAATCAGCAGTGACTCGAGTAGTCACTTGATCGGCTCCGTGCCCGACGACGATGATCGATTGATCGGGGTGCACGCCTGATAACGAATAAATGACATGCATGACCATCGGTCGGCCGCAGATCAGGTGTAGCGGCTTGGGCCGTTGCGAACGCATGCGAGTGCCTTCTCCGGCTGCCAGAACAATGGCGTATAACGACATATCACCGTCATATCACACACGTTGCAGAGCTCTTCAGACCAAAGTGGCTCCGGGGAGAGGGCTCGAACCCCTATTCGCGGAATCAAAATCCGCCGTCCTACCATTGAACGACCCCGGAACGATCGGAGGCTTTGTGAGCGACCAACCGCTCATAAAGTTATCCGCAATCAGGCGAATTCAGCCGACTTTGCATCTGCCGTTTGGATAGAGGTCCCGAACTCGCTAGCGTGAGAGGTCTGTCATTGGAGAGGTCCTATGGGTTCGTTAATTAAAAAGCGACGTAAGCGCATGCGTAAGAAGAAGCACAAGAAGATGCTTCGCCGTACTCGCCATCAGCGTCAACGCAAGTAATTCACAACTTCTGATTTATTTGAATCACTGCCCGGTTCTGGTTTCAACGACCTGAGCCTCGGGCAGTGCTTCGCGTAATCCCTCACCCACATTGGTGGCCAGATCGGTGATGAACCAGGTGGCCCCGCTTCCCGCAAGTGTTGGTCTGTGACCCGTCGCTTCAATGATGCGATCGCGCCAAGTCACAAGTTGTGGTTCAACAACGAGTGCGGCCGGCTCAAGATCGTTCGGGCCTTGGGCTCGCGGATGTCCTAATTCATCCCACGCTTTGTAAACCAGTGGCGTGCTGACATGCAGCGGCGGAATGATGAGTGTGATGTTGTTCTGTTCGATCGGTAGGGGCTCAATGATTTCACCAATGCCTGAAACGCGAGCCTGACCGCCCACAACACAAAACGGAACGTCAGCACCGATTGATGCACTCGCAACAACATCGGCCGTCGACGTTCGCTGCGCCCACCGGAAGATTGCTGCAGCGTCCGCAGAACCTCCGCCAAGTCCGCCACCGTGCGGAATGTTCTTCGTCACGATGACGTGAGCTGTGCGATCAACAAATTTCAGAGCTCGTGCGACCAAGTTGTTGTCATCAGCTGAGATTCCGGCCGCGAACGGACCGGCGAATTCAAGACCGCTATGTCCTGCCGTGATGCTCAATTCGTCGCGTAATTCCAGGGTGGTCATGATCGCATCAATGAGGTGATAGCCATCTGGCCGAACGCCAGTGATTCGCAAACTGAGGGTGAGCTTCGCCGGAGCAAGTATGAGATGTGGTGCCGAAGTCACAGGTATATGTCTAGTCGTTTGTCGGGTCGTTACGAACGCTGATTCTTTTGAATCTCGGTTGCGAGGCGACCCCATTGGTGAACATCGAGTTCTTCGGGGCGGGCTTCAGGCGATACGCCAGCAAGAGCAAAGTTTTCGAGTGTGGCGATTGCGGCGAGCGATCGGCGCAACATTTTGCGACGTTGCCCAAAACCCGTTCGAATCACTTTAAACAGTTGCTGCGGAGCGATATGCGGTCCAACTGCGGGTGTTTCACGTCGAGTGATTTCAATGATGCTCGACGTGACTTTGGGTCGTGGAATGAAAACGCTTGGTGGCACATCGCCTAAGACACGAGCTGTCGCCCAGTAAGCGACTTTGACGCTGATCGCGCCGTAGTCAGACGAGCCAACACTTGACGCCAAACGAAGAGCAACTTCTTTTTGCACCATGACGACAAAGCGTGAAATTTGTGGGAGCGCATCGAGAAGATCGGCGACTAGTGGCGTGGCTACGTTGTACGGCAGGTTGGCGACAACGACGGCCTTGCTTTCGGGGGGAATGATTTCGTTCCAATCAAGCTCGAGTGCATCACCGACGACCACTGAAACATTGGGCAAGTCCTTGACAACATCGCGCAGTACTGGAGCAATCCCATGATCAATTTCAATCGCTGTGATGCGTGCTCCGGTTTCGGCAAGAGCGAGAGTCAGCGAACCAAGGCCCGCACCAATTTCGACGACATGATCATTCGGGCCGACATTGGCCATACGAGCAATTCGACGAACAGTGTTGGGATCGGAGACAAAGTTTTGTCCAAATGCTCGACGCGGAGCGAGGCCATGAGCAGCCAGCAACCCTGTGATATCACGATGCGAGTGAGTCACAAACCATCTCAGAAACTGATTCGCACGGGAATGGGTGCATCAATCAGATCGGCGATATCTAAAAAGACATCGGTATGAATCAAAATGTTATGACCACCGGGCAAGGCCTGAATTGACACATTGTTGCACTCGAGGCTGCGACTATTATTGAGATTGGTCACGGTGATGATGGCGCCAATGAGAGCGTGTGGCGTTGCGCACGGGCGCAAACCAAGTAAGTCTCCGCGCCAGCGAATAAATGAAGCCGTGCCTTTAACGTTTGATCCAGACGGAGGTGCCGGCACGTTCACGGTGATGATTTCGGGTGCCTGTGAACCATTGTTTTCCGGAAGAAAAGCCGGGTCGGCTGGTTCGGAGTCGTTAGGAGCAACTGAAACCGCCGTGGGAGCAATGCTCGTCGTGTTAGTGGACGACGAAGAATTATTGCCCGAGAGCAGTAGAGCAGGGACAGCAATTAACGTGATTGCAGCAGCGACCACTAGGCGACGGCGTTCGGTAAAGGTCAACATCAGTGAATTCAGGTTATGAAGTCAGCCGGGGGAACGCAATGCAGGCATTGTGTGTCGTGACACGGGCCATCTCGGTTGGGCTGATGTGCTTTAAGTCGGCGATATGGGTTCCGACCACGGCAACGTTGGCGGGTTGATTGGTGCGACCGCGGTGGGGAATGGGGGCGAGATACGGGCTGTCGGTCTCAACCAAGATGCGATCGAGCGGGCACAGAGTTGCAGCTTCGGCGACATCTTGAGCAGTCTTGAAGGTGACGATTCCTGAAAAACTCAAAAACGCGCCAATATCGAGACAGCGACGAGCCTCATCGGGACCGCCGGTGAAGCAGTGGAAGATCGTTTGTTCGGGGACACCTTCGGTGCGCAAAATATCAAACGTGTCATCCCATGCGTCGCGGGTATGGATGATCAACGGAAGTTGGTGTTGATGAGCTAATTGGATCTGCGCTGCGAATGCGATTTTTTGTTCGTCACGAGCAGAATGCTCGTAGTAATAGTCGAGTCCTGCTTCGCCAATAGCGACAACGCGCGGTGATGAAATGAGATCAACAATTGTGTCAACGCCGTGGACTGCTTCATGTGGGTGCAGTCCAACGCTGGCCCAGACATCGTCGAACTGACTCGCGCAGGCAATGGCTGCCCGCGAAGATTCGGCGTCGCATCCGACAGTGATGAAACGTGAGACCTTGGCGGCTCGGGCATTTTCGAGAACACCAATGGTGCCCCCGAGGTCTTTGCCGCCTTCGCCGCGATAGCGATCTTCGTCAAGATGGCAGTGAGTGTCGGTCCACATAAGGGTTCTTTGAAATATCTCAGTCGAGTTTGCGACGTGGGAAGAGTGGTTCGCCTTTATCGATTGTTGCTCCGCCGGGATAGCCACCCCACGTCACCGATGTCGGGACACGCTGATCACTCACGAGGCCAGGCATGCCGATACGTTCCCAGATCGTTTGCATGGTGTCGGGGATTGCGGGTGAAGCGAGGACGCACACGATGCGCAACGCTTCAAGCGCGTCACCCATGACTGCATCCACCTCGGGGCCTGGTTCAGCTTTCCATGGCTCATTGTTCTCGAGGTGCGCGTTCGTTGCACGAATGAGTTGCCAGGTTGCTTCAAGGGCTCGGCTTGGTTGAACGTCGGCCCAACGAGACATTGTTTCTGTGACTGCTTCGGCGGCAGCACTAGCCAAAGGACTATCAAGACGTGGTGCAGGTGCGATGCCGTTGCATTTTTTGCCGACCACAGTTGCGACACGACTCAGCAAGTTGCCGAGGTTGTTGGCGAGGTCGGAGTTATAACGACCGATGAGACCTTCGTAGGTGAAGTCGCCATCGGCACCGTAAGGAGTTTCGGCAAGAACGTAATAACGGAATCCGTCAAGACCGATGTCATCGATGAGATCGAGCGGATTGACAACATTGCCCGTTGTCTTTGACATCTTTTCGCCACCAACCAATAGCCAGCCACCGACGGCCCAACCCTTCGGTGGTTCAATGCCAGCCGACATCAACATCGCCGGCCAGTACACGCAGTGAAAGCGAATGATGTCTTTGCCAATGAGGTGGTAATCAACGGGCCAATGTTTGTTGAAATTGGCTTCGTCGGTTCCGTAGCCGATAGCGGTGATGTAGTTCGCTAGGGCATCAAACCACACATACGTGATGTGCTTGTCGTCCCACGGCAATGGAATACCCCATGAGAAACTCGTGCGACTGATACTGAAGTCAAGCAGGCCTTGTTTGATGAAGCCAATGACTTCGTTCATGCGGTAGTCGGGCACAATGCTGCCCGGATGATCGGCATACCACTGCAATAAGCGATCACCGTAGCGCGACAAGCGGAAGAAGTAGTTCTCTTCTTCGACATGCTCTACTGGCTTTTTGTGAATCGGGCAGTTTCCTTCGACGAGATCGTCTTCGGTGAAATAAGCCTCACAAGGAACGCAGTACAAACCGCTGTACTTGTCGAGTTCAATATCTCCGCTGTCGTAACACGCTTGCAACAGCTTCTGTACTCCGACGCGGTGACGTTGTTCGGTCGTGCGGATGAAGTCGTCGTTGCTGATGTTGAGTTTTTTCCAAGCATCAGCGAAAAGGGGAGCGATTGAATCGGCAAAATCTTGCGGGGCCATGACTGCAGCATCAGCGGCCTGTTGAATTTTCAAGCCGTGCTCATCGGTGCCGGTCAAGAAGTGGACTTGGTCGCCAGTGATGCGGTGCCAGCGGGCAAGGGCATCGCCGATAATGGTGGTGTAAGCGTGGCCAAGGTGCGGCTTGGCATTGACGTAATAGATCGGCGTCGTGGCGTAAAAGCCTTGTGACGAATTTTCAGAGGGTATGACCACGACCTTGAGGCTACGACCTCATTAGCGTGACTTTCATGTCAATTGAAGATCTGGGGAATGTTGTCGGGGAAACAAATATGGCCGACCCTCGATTTGAGTTTGATCGCGCGACCCAGATTTTTCGCGAACAATCACCAGATGGTTCAGTGGTGTATCTCACCAAAGTGCATCCCGGCTGGGACATTATGGGCAACGCCAATGGGGGATACCTGTTGGCATTGGTTGGACACGCCCTTGCAGATGCAACAGGACGACCTGATTGCATCACCATTAGTTCGCATTACTTGGCTCCGTGCCCGGCTGGCGATGCGCGTATCGTCGTGACACCAGTGCGGTCGGGTCGACGGTTTGCGACGGCAACGGCATCATTGTTTTTGTTGACTGATATAGGTGAAAAAGAAATCATTCGGGTGCTGGCCACATTGGGCGACCTTGCCAATGATCCGGGTGGACCGTCGCATATGGGTGAGCACACAGAATTTCCGCCACGAGGTTTGCTGCCATTTTCTGAATGTCTTGGCATGACCGAATCGGCAGTGGACAACTTTGCGTATATCCATGGACGGCTCGGAACTCGCATTCATCCGGGGGATGTTCACTTTCGTAAAGGTGTGAAATCTGGACAGGCATTGATTCGAGGATGGTTCGCATTTAATGACGATCGTCCGATTGATACGCGCGCTTTGTTGTTGGCAAGTGATGCTTTCCCGCCTTCGGTCTTTAATCTTGATTTACCAACTGCGTGGGTGCCCACGGTTGAACTGACAGTGCATACGCGAGCAATTCCGGCACCCGGCCCGGTGGCATGCATCTTTTCAACACGTTTTGTGCAGAACGGATTGCTCGAAGAAGATGGCGAGATGTGGGATTCACAAGGTGTCTTGGTGGCGCAGAGTCGCCAACTTGCTTTAGCTCCGCGACAATAAAAGTTGCGCGGCTTTGCGGTTGTCCTTACGTCCAACCGCAAGAATGCTGATGCATAATCCGAATGCCAAACAGATCTTCTTTGGCGAATATCGAAACCGCGAATGCGAACGAATCCGCATCCCCGAAAAGCGAATAATAGGGTATGAACGCTCAAGAGCGATGCGTTCAAGTTCGGCATCTGGGTTAATTGCAACGGAGTATTTGGTTGATTCAAGCATGGGAAGATCACTTGCTGCGTCGCTGTATGAATAACTCTGCGATAAGTCATAGCCAAGGTCTCGGGCGAGTTCCATGATCGCCACAACTTTTCCGTTTCCGTAGCAAAACGGGCCGACGATTTCTCCGGTGTATCGACCGTTTACCACTTCGCTTCTTGTTCCGATTCCACCAGTCATGCCGAGCGCTTCGGCGAGCGGCTCAACGATTTCTGCCGGTGATGCAGAAACGATGTACGTCGGACGACCGGCGCGGTGATGTGAACGAATGATTTCAAGAGTCTCGGGCCGCACTTGGGACACGATCTTGGGGATGACTTCAGATGCCAGGCTTTGAAGGGTCTGCGAATCCTGCCCTTTGATGGCTCCCAATATTCTTTGGCGGACCTTCAGGGTCTTGCCATCAGTTGCTCCAGATGTACGAAATGTCAACGCCTCCCAAGCATCGCTCAACATCTGTTTTGTACTGAGGTGTCCTGATTTCCAAGCAGCGCCAGCCAGAGTGAAAACAGAAGAACCAGGGATCATCGTTCGGTCAAGATCGAAAAAAGCCGCACCTTGAATTGACATGCCGTGATCTTTGCCCGAATCAATGGGGATCTGGTTGGTGTCGTGGTGAATGTTCACACCTTGATTTAGCCATAGGCGGGATGGCTTCGATGGGAGGAAATCCAAATTGTCACTTGTGCTTAATCTGTAATTTTGCGGCTGTTTGTTAATTCGACAGCCCGGTTGTACGCGTTCTTTTTTGGTACGCCCAAAATGTGAGAGACCGCAGTTGATGCATCTTTGGTCGAAGCTCCACTGGCGAGTTCGACAAGTAGCAAACGATCAATGTCATCAGCAGTAGGTTGCGGGGCATCGGGGGCGCCGTGCAACACCAGAACAAACTCGCCCTGCGGTTCATTGGTGCCGTAATGGTCAACTGCTTCGCCCAAAGTTCCGCGCCACACTTCTTCATGAATCTTGGTGAGTTCTCGACACAATGCAACTTGGCGCTCGGGACCACATGCAACTGAAAGATCAACAAGGGTGCGATGTAAACGGTGCGGGGCCTCGTACAAGATGACAGTGCGTCGTTGTCGTGCAAGTTCATTGATATGGGCGGCGCGCTCTTGACCACTGCGGACGATGAAGCCGTCGAAGATAAAGCGGTCGGTCGGCAGTCCGCTGATGATGAGTGCCATGATGAGTGCGGTCGGTCCCGGAATAGCGCTCACCTTGTGTGAAGCATCGATGGCGGCGCGTACAAGGCGTGATCCAGGATCGCTGATTCCGGGTGTGCCAGCATCAGTAACCAAGCAAACGTCGCGACCTTCGTTGAGTGCATCAAGCACTCGCGGAATTGATGCATGTTCGGTGTGATCGTCAACGCGCATCAGCGTGGCGGCAATGCCGAGATTGTGTAGGAGTAAGCCAGTGCGCCGAGTGTCTTCGCAACACACCAGGCCGGCATGAGTGAGTGCCTCAATCGCACGAGGTGAAATATCACCCATATTCCCAAGTGGTGTGGCCACCAAAATGAGGTTGCTCATTGTGGAGTCGATTCATTGTTGTCGCTGTCGCGTACTTCAATTTTGTTACCGACGTTGATGCCCCAGCGAGCGAACGCTCCCTTTTGGGCTTCTACAACTGTTCGTGCATTCCACACTGGTGCACCGAGGCGCATTTTGGACATTTGAACTGTCTTGATGACATTGCCATCAGTGTCGAGATACGCGATGTCAATCGGTACGCGCATACCGAAAGTATGTACCCAGCGACAATTCGGAATAACGAAGGCGCCTTCAATATGGGTTTGTCCGCTCAAGCCTTTGCGGCGAGATGCACGCGTGTTGGCGATGTTTGCACTTGCGAACACGCGTCCATCAGTGACGAGCCAAGCTAAATGTGCTGTCATGACTCGCCTCCTTGATTGTGTAGTCATCGGCTCGCGAAAGTTGAACCTCAGACAAATTTAGACGTTGAAGCGGAACTCCATCACGTCACCGTCTTCGGGGTGATATTCCTTGCCTTCAATACGAATCTTGCCGACGTCTTTGGCCTTGTTCCAGGCACCAATTTCGAGCAGTTCGTCCCAGTGAATAACTTCTGCCTTAATGAAGCCTCGTTGGAAGTCGGTGTGAATACGCCCGGCGCATTCGGGAGCGCTTGAACCAGCGTAAAAAGTCCAGGCGCGAGTTTCTTTTTCACCGGTTGTGAAATAGGTACGCAGTCCGAGCAAGTGATACGCGCTACGAACCATGCGAAACAGTGCGCCTTCGCCGAGTCCGAAACCTTCAAGCATTTCAGCGCGTTCAACGGGATCAACAATTGTTGCTGCTTCAGCTTCAAGCTGCACGCACATGCCAATGACTTCAACATTGGCGCCGGCTGTGGAGAATTCATCGCGCACGATTTTTTCAACGGCCGGAATTTTGTCGAGTTCATTTTCGCCAACATTCACAACGGCTAGCACCGAGCGATTGGTCAACAAGAAATAGGGCTTGAGCGTTGCGCGCCACTCTTCTTTGAGTCCGGCGCGGTACAAGGGAAGTCCCTGACTAAGTGCGTCGTAAGCAGCTTGCAACGCTTCAAGTTCGCCGGCGGCAGTCTTGTCAAGTTTCGCTTGGCGAGTTGCCTGAGTGAGTCGCTTCTCAACAGTTTCAAGGTCGGCCAATGCAAGTTCAATTTCAACGACCCGCAAGTGTTCAAGCGGATCAGACGGACCAGGCACATCGTCATCTTCGAAAGCGCGTAACACCAGAACGATGGCGTCAACTTCTCGAATGTTGGCCAAGAACTTGTTGCCAAGTCCTTCACCTTTGCTTGCACCTTCAACGAGGCCACCGATGTCAACAACTTGAACCGAAGCATGGATCAGTGATTTCGTCTTTGACATGATTCCGATGCGATCTAGTCGATCGTCGGGAACTTTGGCGACTCCGATGTTGGGATCTTTGGTCGCAAAGGCATAGGGGGCAGCAAGAGCGCCTCCGCCGGTGAGAGCGTTGTACAGCGAGCTTTTGCCCGCGTTGGGGAGACCGACTAATCCGAAGCGTTCCATGACGCTAGGCAGGCTACCGACCACCGCACACGCTCAAGGCATTCACACACTCGAACATGAAACTCAACTACTTGGTCGTGACAACAATTGCCTCGTCAATCGGACTGTTCATGGTGGCGCGCGTCGGCTCAGCACAGCCGGTGTTAGCCGAACCAAAACCATGTGTGTCGTATCAGATCGAGGGAACACTCGATCCTGTTGACGCGATGACATCAGGAGCGGCACAGATGGCGTCGGTCTATGTGCATTTTGGCGCAGTGCCATTGAAGCGTCATCAAGTATTCGCCTCATTCATCGGATCAGGAGACGAATTGATTGGTGAACCAGCACTTCTGGTGACTAACGAACTTGGTCGGGGCACGGTAGAGGTGCCGCAAGGGACGGTGAATGTGGCCTTTATGACCGAAAGTCCGGGCTCGACGCAGTGCTCGGGATCGAACAGCGGATCCGATGAACCAGCCGTTGTCACCGCCAACGTTCTTGTGTCGCCGTCGATTGATGGACCTGTTGGGCAAAACAACTCTGTCACATACGACGATCTTGCGGGGCTGGTCGTCGAGCCCAAGATTCCCGCATTGTCGGGTGAATCTGCCCAACTTGCCCACACCGGGCCGATTTCACAGGGGGTCTTGGCGATATCGGTGGTCATTGCCGGAGCGGGAATTGGGTTCGGACTGGGGCGGGGACGTCGGTCCATTCGGCCCTGAAGGTAAAAGTTTTGGTTTCATGTCTGGCCGAGTTCGTTCTGGCGACTCGGGCTGTAGGATCTCATACCTATGTCAAAGAAGACCAAGAAGCGTAAGGCCCGGCTCCGCCGCTCAAAGGCGAACCACGGTAAGCGCCCCAACATGGGTCGCGGCTGAGGTCTCTCTTTCTCGTTTCACCTGATTTCCGGAATCCCGGTACCAAGGTACGGGGTAGAAATCTCACCGAGTCTCGTTTCGGCTCACCAATTCATTCACCTGTTCAGGGGAGTCATCGCCATGACAACAATCGCTGATGTGTGGTTGTCATCGTCGATTGACCCTTGGAAGCGCTTAGGTTTTTCGGATTATCCGATTGCACAGCCCGATGGTTCGGTTGGCTCTTGTATTCCCATTGCTGGTTTAGGTTTTCGTTTCTTGCCGCACATTGTTCAGCCTTCGGCAAGCGGTAGTTGTGCCACCGGTTGGACCGTGCAGTCTGAAGATGCCACTACAAATTCAGTCGATGGTGTCGCGACGCGAGTGATTGCCGAACTTCAGCCAGTCCCTGAGCTGACTCATCAATTAGCTATAACTGCGATTGATCACATAGTCATCACGACCGGTTCACTTGAACGAACCTGCGGCGCGATTACTGAACAACTTGGCTTGCCACTCAAACGTATTCGAGATGCCGGGCATGGAGTGCGTCAAGGTTTTCACCGAGCAGGTTCGCTGATTCTGGAAATTGTGGAGCGGCCCGATTTAGCTCCCGAGACTCCCGCAGAAATTTGGGGAGTTGTTTTTGTTGTTGAAGATCTTGACGCCACAGTCGCTTGGCTTGGCCCTGATGCAGTCGGTGCGACGCGTGATGCAGTGCAGAACGGTCGACGTATTGCGTCGGTTAAAAAAGAAGTTGGACTTGGTTTACCGGTGGCGTTGATGTCGCCGCATATGCGCTGACGAACTACCAGCCTTCTTCTTCGTGCTTTTTCGCTAGGTATTCAAGACCTGTGGAACATTCGTTGCTGATCGCGCACCAATTGCAACTTGCTGCGGGACGTAAGACTGGTTCGGCTGCTCCGAGTTTTAACTCGATGGCGCGCACGAGGCCATCTTGTAAGCGGCGCGCCGTTGAGCGAAGTACTGCTTCAGCAATATCTTCTTGATGCACCTCGGCCGTGTCGAGGTAATAGCTGGCGACTTTTCGCGGGGCGTTGCCGATCGCCAAGAAATCAATGAGTGCGTACAAACGCAGATCGTCGTAATGCGCTGGCGACCAGCGACCTGTTTTGAGATCGATGATGACTTTGTCAGGTGGCTTGCCGAGTGCAAGATCGACTTTGCCGCCAATGCGAATGCGGTTGTTCGAAAGATTGAGGGCGAGCGAACTTTCAACTTGGGGAATCCACGAACTTTTGATGGGCGGAAAACATTCGTTGAAGCGCGTGAAAAGCGCACTGCATTCGCCAACTAATTCGGCACGAGCGAATTCGTCAAGCGTGATTAAGAATTCGCTAATTGACTTTCCGGCGTCGTTACTGAGTCGTGAAATCGATTCTTCAACGAGATCGGTTGGCGGCATGGGGTGTCTTAAGTTGATCGACACCTCGATGGCCTTATGGACAATGGTGCCTTTGCAGTTGGCGCTTGTCCATTCAAAGGGGCCTTGGCCGTTCAGGTAGAAACCTTCGCATGAGAGCGCATTCGTGAGGCTTTGCTTGCTGAGATAAAAGCGGTTCTCGTAGGTGGCAATGTCGGGAAGAAGATGAGCCACGGGTAGCAGGGCTTGCTCAAGATCGGCGCGAATTTCGTCGGCAAGCGACGGAGGGATATCTGGTCGCACCTCGGCCTTGCCGAGCATGTCGATGACCTTTTGTTGGGCGGGGTTGTAGACCTCAGACACTCGTGAACCTCATGCGCAAACCTTAGGTCGGGGGTGGGGCATCGTGAGCTGATCGGTTGTCTTGGGGCTGTCTGAGTTCTGTGCCATACCCCTTTGACAGAGTGATCTTTCTCATGGAAGCCACGACCGTTCACTTCGCTACCGCCGCCCGCACATTGGGGCGAGAGGCTCGTACTCGTGGTTTAACCGTGCCCGGATTTCGCTGCCCTCCACGCATTGTCGGAGCAGATCGGTCGATCCGTCGTTTTGACGGTGGGGTCACCGTCGCAGTTCGTGTCAAAGGCCGCCCGTGGGTTGCAGTTTTGGCCGACATGATCGAGGGTGTCGTCGTCGCGAATCAACTCAATCCGCCACTGGCCGATCGGTTGCGGGGTGAAATGTGGTTGGCCCTTGGATTTACTTGTGATGCGTCGCCGATCGACCGACCGTCTCAGGTCGCCTAACCCCTATCCTGTAGGGCAGTGCCCGGGTGGCGGAATAGGCAGACGCGGGGGGCTTAAACCCCCCTTCTCTAACAAGAGAGTATGGGTTCAAGTCCCATCCCGGGCACCAACACAACGTCAACAAAGGAACCATCGTGACCAACTCACCCAAACTCACCCCATTGCAAGCAGCTGAAGCGCGTCGACTGGCCGCCGAACAGGCCAAAGCAGGCAAGGTTCCACAGGTTCGCTCCGAAGAAGAAAAAGCGGCCCGCAAAGAACGCGTGACTAAGGCCAAAGATGCGCTCAGCCGTTCAGTTGGCATCAAGGGCGAGCATGTCGCTGGTGCGCGTGCTGCTATCAAGACCTACTTGCAGCGCCTGAACGAACCCAATCAGCCCGACGACGCGCGCTTTGAAATGTTGATTGAAGCTCCATTCAGGGCGCCCGAAAAGAAAAAGACCAACGGTCCTCGTTTCTAATCTGACTGAGGCGAGCTGAGGTGCATCTTTCTTCGCTCGTCGAGATGGTCGAATCTGGTTTTGACGATCGCGTTCTACTAGGCGATGAAAATTCGCAGATAACCGGAACTGAATTTGGTTTTCTTGTTCGTCTTGGTGCGACCCAAATTCACAACAAGTACGCCTCGGTCATTTACGTAGGCGAGAATCACTCGCTTCTTCCCGTCGCCTTGTTTGCTGCGGCCTGGGCTGGTGTTCCGTTTGTGCCGGTGAATTATCGACTTGAAGACCGGCAGCTGCTTTCTTTGATCGAGCGATATCCGAATTCGTTGGTGTTGACCGACCCATTAACGACCGATCGTTTGCCGGGATTTTCGCCGCTGATTTTTGCTGAGTGGCTCAGCGCGTTATCCACGATTGATCTCGAAGAAGTCGGGCCAACCGAACCAGCTGAAAATGATGATGATGTTGCAGTGGTGCTCTTTACAAGTGGCACGACATCAGAACCGAAATCGGCGTTGTTGCGACATCGTCACTTGATGGCGTATTTGTTGGGGTCGGTTGAATTCGGTAGTGCCGAAGAATCAGAGGCAGTTCTGGTTTCGGTGCCGCCGTATCACGTGGCAGGCATTGCCAATATGTTGTCGAATCTTTTCTCTGGCCGACGTTTGGTGTATTTGCAATCGTTCTCGGCTCAATCGTGGCTTGACGCGGTTCGGCGCGAAGCCATCACGCATGCCATGGTTGTTCCGACGATGTTGGCTCGAGTGGTTGATGAACTCGACGGAGAAATTGTTGAACATTCAACATTGCGCACATTGTCGTACGGTGGCGCAAAGATTTCTGAAAAAGTCATTCGTGCCGCGTTGGCAGCGTTTCCAACAACAGGTTTCGTTAATGCGTACGGTCTCACCGAAACTGCGTCAACGATTGCAGTTCTCGGACCAGATGACCATCGTGCTGCACTTTTATCTGATGACCTTCACGTGCAACGGAGGTTGTCGTCGGTCGGTCAAGTCTTGCCAATGGTTGAAATCGAAATTCGTGACGAATTCGAGAATGTTGTATCTGCTGGGGAATCGGGCCTGATCTACCTACGTGGCGAACAAGTCTCGGGTGAATATGCCGGAGTGAGTTTGCTTGATAGCGAGGGTTGGTTCTGTACTCGCGATCAAGGTTCAATCGACACGGACGGATATCTCTACATCGAAGGTCGTGTCGACGACACGATTATTCGCGGCGGAGAAAACATTGCACCTGCCGAAATTGAATCAGTGCTACTTGCACAACCTGGCATCGCCGAAGCCTGTGTCGTGGGTTTGCCCGATGATGAGTGGGGACAACGAATTGTTGCCGTCGTGGTGTGCAGCGAAGGCCATAGTGTTGACGTGAAAGAATTGCAGGAGTTAGTTCGTGAAGTTTTGCGTGGCTCAAAAACTCCTGGAGAGATCATCATCAGAGACTCGTTGCCGCATACCGAAACTGGCAAGATGTTGAGGCGTGTTGTTCAGAGCGAACTCGCGGCACGTCAAGGAGGAACTGCATCATGATTCTCAAACCCGGAGCTCGATTGATCAGTGCTGTGTGTGCTGCCGAATTGATGACCGTCAAGGCACCCAAAACTGATCTTGAGGTGACGATTGGCGGCGTCGCGACAATTGCCTCGGCGGCGGCTCGTGATGGTTCGGTCTCGGCTGTGGCCGGTCATGACGGCGGAACATTGATGGGGAAGCGTTACGTCGACGAAGCCGACACAATCGAGTTGCTGTGCACCAAAGCGGGTTCGGGTGCCGTGGCCGTTAACGGCGAGTTGCTGCAATTGAAAGAAGCTAAGGCCCTGCCAGCAAGCGACTGAATAGCCGTTTCGTGTGGAGGCGCTATCTGCAGATCGCAATGTGGCACGATAGGTGCATGAAGATAACTCGTCGCCCCTTTTTGGTCTCGTCAATTGTGTTGAGTGGAATGCTGAGCATCGCTGGTTGTTCGAGCGATGACACTGCAACATCTGTTTCACAGGTGCCTTCAACAGAATCAACTTCGGCTTCACCGACCGATCCAGTGAGCACGGCGGCCCCAACGAGCTCTGCCAGTAAAGAAACCCCGGAATCGGGAACGCCTGCTACTGAATCGGTCATCATTGAAATTGATGCAGATGCTGGAATGGCCGAAGTTGCATCGGTCGTCATGGGCACTCCCGTCACGATTCATGTCATCGCTGAAGTTGAAGATGAGTTCCATTTACATGGATACGACATTGAACTTTCAGGTGATGACGTCACGTTTGAATTTGTCGCCGACAAGTTGGGCGAATTCGAACTTGAGGCTCACGAATCTGGCGAAGTGTTGCTGAATTTGTCAGTCATTGCTGACTGACAAATTCAGATCCTTCAATGAGTTGCCTACTGCTGACGGCAGGGCTGACCGCGGAGCGAACCACATGCCGCAACGCCGGTAGGCACCTTCAGACCAGATACGACTGAAAGTGCAATGGATGATGGGTGTTCGGCATCGTGCAGAATTGTTACCTTTTCACCAGCATTGAGAGTTGCAAACTTCCATTCGCCACGGTTGCCGCCTGGTGTGTCAATCGTGATGCGAATTTTCGATCCTGCTCGGAACGGGTGAGCAACGGGGAAAATTTCGACTCGTGCGAGGAATGGTTCGCCGGGTGTTACTGACATGAGGTCTGATTCAAAGAAGTCATGCACGGGACGAAGTTCGGTGCTAGCCGAATCGTTGAGTGCACGGAGGCTGGCGCGGAGCCAACCACTTTGAACGTACGTCTCTGAACCGTCGGGACGAATTTCGCTGATTGTGACTTCGAGGTCTGTGTCGGCGGCTTCGGTTGAAATCCATAGGTCAGCAGATCCTGGTCCGATGATGACAGTGTCCTCAGTCAAAGCAGCCGTCGTGAAAACTGCGGCAGTGCCTTCTGGGTTGCGCACCCAGTTCCACTTGATATTGGCATCCCAAATACTTCCTTCGCCGCCAAAGAATGTTTCAGGAGTTGCCGAGGGATCGGCGGTGTAATCGGTGCTGCTGGTTTGTGTGACGTCAGAACCAAGGGTTCCGTTGTCGCCCAAGTTGAAGCGAACTGCTTTTGCTTCGGGGATTGGCCACGCCGAGAAATCGGCACGCCAACGATTGAGAGGTGTGCCTGGTGCTTGACCATCGGCAGCGCCTTCTTCAAAGAGGATGCGCACCGAAGGTTCGCTTTCGAAAATCGCAAGAGCTTCTTCAAAGGTCATTCCGGCAAAACGATTCTCTTGCACAATCGGTGTTGCTACTCCGAAAATACCCGGCGTAAGAACTGTGGCGATGATGCTCGCTGCAGTGAGATCAGGAGTCTTCTTGGCAACATACAAACTCAAAAACTCGGCATAGCGGGGGAATACAGCCGGCCCGAGTGATTCGGTGTGTAAACCATTCACCAAAGTTGTGTACATGTGTGGTGTGCCAGTGAACTTGTCAATAAATGCGGGGAAATGCCCACCAGTTTGTTCGTCTTGCCAAGCACCTGCCAAGAAAACAGGAACATTGATTTTGTCGACAAACATTGATGGGTTGATGGAGTCTCCAACCTCGGGGGCGTAGAACACGTTGTCATTGATTTCGCTGATGAGGTCGGGGTTTTGCAAACGCAACTTTTGGTTGTCAGCACACTCCTTGTCGCCCGAATCCGCCATCTCTTTTGACCATGCCTGGCCATAGACGGCGGCACTGTCCATACGTTCTTTCGTCCACCTCACTGCAAAGCCGGTGTTCAAGATTCCGCCTGGACGCAATGTGCTACGAGCGCTGTCATCAATGACAGATAGTGGAGTGATGGCAGCGAGGCTCGGCGGTTGTGTTGCAGCCACGAATAGTTGACTTATGCCTGGATAACTAATGCCGACCATGCCGACTTCGTTATCGAGCACCCATGGTTGCGCAGCGATGGCTTCGATAGCGTCGTAGCCATCGAGCGATTGAGATTCTTCGAAGTAACGGAACGAACCGCCCGAGCAACCAGTTCCGCGCATGTTGACGGCGACGTAGGCATATCCGAGAGTCGTGAATAGTTGACCAAACGTGGTGTCGTTGGGGTTGCTCGGTGCGTAACCCGAGTATTCAACAACGGTGGGATACGGACCGTCTTCAACTTTTCCTGGGAACATGACGTTGATGGAAAGGGTGGTTCCATCACGTGCGGTCAAATATCCGAAGCCGGGAGCAGGAAGTTCCTGATCGGCATAGAAACTTTGGTCGGGAATGTATGTGGCATCGTAAACAACCACTTCGGCACTGGCGGCTGACATGTCGGCGTTGACGACTTTGTACAAGCCGACTTCGAGGTTGCGAGCTAGGAATGAGCCCTGTTCATCGGTCGTGCCTTCAGCCGCGATGGTTCCGTCTTCGGCTTGGATCTGCAGATCAGTGCCAGGTTCGGCGTCAATGACGGCGATTTGATGTGCGCCTGGGCGAACCGTGTAGGTCGCTAACGGAAGTGGCGCCTGAGTGGTCGGCGCTTCAGTCGATGTTGAATCGTTGTCGCTCGAGCACGCAACGAGCGAGATAACCGTGGCGAAGGCGACGGTTGAAGCGAAAAAACGACGAGAAATAAGTGACATTGGTTCCCCCTCAGGTAACTCATTCGACCTTAGAGCCTCGATATCGGGCACAATGGTGTCGTGGCATCAGAAAACATCGCGACCCCAGACCGAGAGACCATGATTGGCGATGTTGGCCGGCTTGTTGAAATTGAGTCGCCATCGCTTGATCTTGAGGCTGTGGCGCAGAGTGCTCGTGAGTTGGCTCTCATGATGGAGCAACGTCTGGGCTCTTCGGCAACATTGATTGATTCAGTCGCCGGTCCACATGTGCATTGGGTTGGTGGCGGAACTCCCAAAGTTTTGATTGTTGGGCACCATGACACCGTGTTCCCGAAAGGAGCGCTTGCGGCTCGACCATTTATGGTTGATGGCGACAAAGCGACTGGTCCCGGAATTTTTGATATGAAAGCCGGAATTGTGCAGGCGATTCATGGCGTGGCAGCGCTTGCTGACAAATCGGGTGTTGAGATTCTGATTACGTCTGACGAAGAAGTTGGATCAGTTCATTCGCGAGATCTCATTGTTGAACGCGCCAAAGCCTGCGGTGCGGTTTTAGTTCTCGAGCCCAGCGCCGATGGTGGAGCTTTGAAGACAGCCCGCAAAGGAACAGGAACATTTGAGTTGCACGTACTTGGACGTGCTTCGCATGCTGGTCTCGAACCAGAAAAAGGTGTCAACGCTCTTGTTGAAGCATCAGCACAGATTTTACGCATCAATACTTTCGGAAACGCAGAACTAGGAACAACGGTGACGCCAACAGTTGCGGTTGTTGGAACGGCCGACAATGTGGTGCCAGCACTGGCGAAGATTTCAATTGATGTTCGCGTTGTTGAAGCAGTCGAGCGTGAACGCGTTGATGCTCTAATGAATTCGCTGAAGGTCGAGAATCCCGAGGCTCGTCTCGAAATCAAAGGTGGCTTTAACCGACCGCCTATGCCTCCAACCGCGTCAACGTGGTTGTTCCCGATGGCCGTAGAAGTGGCTCGCGAGATGGGTATGCCCGATCTACAGGGTGTCGCAGTAGGCGGTGGCTCCGATGGCAACTTCACTGCTGCGGCCGGTGTTGCGACTCTTGATGGACTCGGGGCAGTTGGTGGAGGAGCGCATGCTGATCACGAGTGGGTTGACGTGAGCCTCATGCCGAGTCGGGCTTTGCTCATCGCTGGCCTCGTCTCCCGCCTCCAACAAAACCGGCAATAACTCGCCACTTTGGAAGATGGTTACCGCCTAGCGGCAGGCAAATTCCAAAGTGGGGAAAATGGGGCTATTCGAGTTCGAGGAGGTTGGTGCCGGGGGCCAAAGTTCCGGCCTCACGGTAAATCTCAAGCTTGCTGCGGCTGTCCTCAATGTCGAGGTTGCGCATCGTCAACTGCCCAATTCGGTCGAGCGGACCAAACGGTTGATCCTCTACTCGCTCCATACTTAAGCGCTCAGGTGAATAGGTGAGATGTGGACCAGTTGTATCGAGTACTGTGTAGTCATCGCCACGACGCAACCGCAAAGTCACTTCACCAGTAATCGCTGAACCGACCCAACGCATGATCGGTTCGCGCAACATGAGGCTTTGTGGATCAAACCAGCGTCCTTCGTACAAAAGGCGGCCTAGGCGACGACCCATGGTGCGGTAATTCTCGATTGTGCCTTCGTTGTGAATTGCGGTGACGAGTCGTTCGTACGCAATATGTAACAACGCCAATCCGGGAGCTTCGTAAATACCGCGGCTCTTGGCTTCAATAATTCGGTTTTCAATTTGATCACTCATACCGAGTCCGTGACGTCCACCAATACGGTTGGCTTCATGAACTAACTCAACTTGATTAGCAAATTCTTGGTCGTTGATTGCGACCGGCCAGCCTTCATGGAAACGAATCTTCACCGTTTCAGTCGCAATCGCCACATCTTCTCGATAGTGAGCGACGCCCATGATGGGCTCCACGATCTCCATTGATGTCGACAACTCTTCAAGCAACTTAGCTTCGTGTGTTGCTCCCCAAATATTGGCGTCGGTGCTGTACGCCTTTTCAGTGCTCGCGCGGTACGGCAACTTATTGTCTAACAAGAATTGGCTCATCTCGGTACGGCCACCAAGTTCAGAAACAAAAGTTTCATCAAGCCATGGCTTGTACACGCGCAACTTGGGGTTGACCATTAATCCGTAACGATAGAAACGCTCGATGTC
>SXGQ01200885.1_pt1 | contig 24223 bp, 12 predicted proteins | sample 3178371 | NCBI WGS metagenome assembly SXGQ01 (sample SAMN11356859, study PRJNA531348) | freshwater metagenome | isolation source: freshwater sample F1-20 | place: China: Fuxian Lake, Yuxi | collected 2017-12-25 | reverse complement strand
GATTTAGTTCCGACTTGTAGGAACCAACGGTTGAGGGATTTAGAGATAAACTCAAAACGTTTCCATTAGAGTCAACCCCATACTTTATCTGGATGAGACTCGCCATGGTAAGAAGAGTTACATCTTAGGTTGTACTGCCTGTCCTACTTGTCCAGTATATTGATAAACTTTAGCTAGCTTGTTGAAGCACTTCTCCATCTGCTCATCGGTTAGACAGTCAACGATGTCGTTTAGGACCCTTTGGTCGTTTCCAGACGCAGCAACCAGAGTGTTTTTCATGTGTTGCTTTAGGTCATTTTTACCATACATTGGCTGACCGTACTTCATTTCGTTTATCTTGGTTAGTTCAGAAAATTTTCTCATCTCTTTTATTATTTTATAGACTATATATCTCGACTCGATAAAAATTATCTAGCCATATCGAGATCAATTCCGAGGTAGTTGTAGTTAAATCCGGCGGTGAATGCTGTTGCTGTCGGAGCATTCTGGGTGTAGTTCAAATCCAGCTCAGAAAGAGAAGCTATTGTTACCCCCTTAAACTGGACAGTTGCTATCACGTTTCCCGAGTTATCCAGAACCTGGAGAGGTAAATTCTCCACAAATAAATCCGGATTCTTAAAGTTAAGGTGTTCGAGCATCGTCTCTAGCATCACGAAGTAGTTGATAAATCCAGAAGCCATTCTAAACGTAACAGAAAATCCCTGAGAGAATAAGTTCTGAATTGGAGTAGCTGATTGGTATGTTATCTTCTTACCTAGAGGTCTAGTCTGGGTTACATTGTCCACCTGCAGAGATGGGAACGTGACGGACTGAATAGTGCTATTCATGTACTGGGTCAGAGTATCATAGGGAATCGATTGATTCTTGATGTACTGAAAATACTTTGTTTCTATCCCAGGTGGGAAAAATCCCCTAGGAAAGACAAAGTAAAAACTATTGGCTCTTGCGTTTAATATCATTGGGCTGTCTTATGGGTAAATGTTACACCTGGTCTGCAGGTGGTCTAGATCTAGAAGTTCCTGAATCCCCTCCGGTTTGACTTACGTTTGATCCTTTGTTAGAAGCAGATCCTCCATTAGTTTGCCCAGCGTTGGTGTTTCCGTAGTTGTTCAAAACTGTAAGATCAGCATCTGTAAATATCCCTTTAACTGCATCCGTGAAGATCTTCTTAGTTATTCCCGTGTATAGTTTATATCCAGGAGACTGAACGTTCAAGAAGTAGTTGATAATATATTGAACGGTTATTCCATCCGATAGCATGGATTTAACAGCCAGTGAAATTGCAGACTTTAAGTCAGTGGTTGATAATTTTTGACCAGACGAAGCCGAGTTGGATGGTCGAGTAACCTCTACCCCATTTGCACTTGAGAAAGCAAATCCTGTTGCTGCAGTTCCTCCCCCAGTTTGTGGTCGGGTGTTGAGAATATTATTTCCGATCTGTACAGGAACCGATGCAGAGATGGGGAAAGATGGAATATTAACACGAACTGGTCCCGGTCCAGCTATTCCTGTAGGTCCTCTAGGGGTGGTAGCTGTAGTTGGAATAGGTTCGTCGACTTTTAGCCAATTTCCATAGTAGAGAACCGAAGAGGAATTAGCAGAAACTGTCAAGACCCCACTCAGTAGACTTTGGTCAATATTCTGAGCTGAAATAACTACGTCTTTAATGCTGTCATTCAAAGCAGTAGATCTGCTAGCTAGTGCATTTTTTGCAGCTCCTGTTGTTGGAATCTGATCGCTGACAATATTAGGATCGTTTGCTGCAGGAGGACGATTTGTAATTGTATACGTTCTGTTTGTGTATTGGAGAATATCGGTAGACAAAGTTTCAGAAACTTTGAAAGCAAGTTCCCCTTTGGCCGGATTTGCTATGTTTTTATCGTCGATGGTCGGGGCAGAAACCTTCTTATTACTGTTGTTAAGAAACACCATATAATAAGTTCCGGATGACTCTAGATCGATCAACTGGGTGTTTCCGTCTGCCCCCTGCTTATAGAAAGTAAACTTGTAATAGTTGTCGAATGGACTTATTCTAATGTATGCTTTTCCTTGTCCATACACGGTCTGGTCCTGGACGGATCCCCCGTCTGCTTGGGTAACTGTTGTTCCTTTTACCACCAGATCAGTCATCGTGGTGTTTACGAGGTTTCTCTCGTAGAAGACGTTGCTATACTTAACAATAATTCTAGGAGTTGGATTTGAACTCGGAACGCTGATGTTCGTCTCCGTCGCTACTTTATTGTAGATCTTCTGAACCTGTGGAAGATTCTGAAGTTGAAGGGGAGCAATATAGGCACCATACTTGGCTGGGTTATTATATGTCACAGAAGCTATTCTAGTGACCCTAGACTGATCTACAGAGTTTACCAAGGTCATAGTATATCTTAAATTAAAAGTCGAAGCCACACCAGAGTTTCTGATGATTGGTCTGTAGAGATTTGGAATGTCGTAGGAGTTAGTCTGGATCGTATAGAAATTAGCAGTCTGGATGAAAGCTGTTCCTATCTGTTCAAAAACTTTAATGTCGTTCTGGATGTAGTATTGATTCCCTATGGAGTTCTGGAAGAGAATAAAATCTTCAATAAATCCTCCGTTGTCGGTTGCAAAATACTCAAAGAAGTCCCCGGTATCTGCAGGAGCAATGTAGGCTCCAATATTTCTAAAAGGATCCTCAGATTCAAGAGAAAGGGTTGAAATTAGATTAGCTCCATAAGTAACATACCCCGTGGTCAGAGTTGTATTTAGAATTTCATAAGCTCTAACCCTCATTGGAGACCCAACTACAAATCCCCTTCCACTGTGGCTCAGGAGAGCTGCAGGGGTTAAAGATGGGGTTGGGGAAGAGATATACTGATTATTTAGGTTGACTAAACTCGGAACCTTAATTTCAAAGTACTTGTCATAGGAGTTAATACCTATCATTAAAGGACTTGGATTTAGCGTATATTGCCCAGCAAATCCGCTATCTATAAAGATTTGTGAAAAAGTCACATAAGTCCCATCAACGTCTAGAAAATCTATTCCGAGAATAACTCCATCGATATTACCCAAGTTGTAACCTGCTAGAATGTGATATCTAACAGAGTCGTAAACGATTGCAAAGTTGCTCGAAAAATCTACAGGAAGATTTGCAGTTGAAGTCAACTTAGGATTGAAGTCGTTATATGGAATAATGTAGTTTGGATTAAGCGGAATAAAGCTGTTATCCGTAACTCTAACAACGTTATTTAGGGTTGTATTTTTTGTAAGACTGTAGTTCTGACTTTGGTTAAAAATCTGAACCCCATTGTCGGCAGTTCCACCAATCGACTGAACCATTCCATTGATCAATTTATCATAGGAAACAGTTGTGCTTCCCGTGTTGACGTTATACGTCTCTGGATTGGGCTGATCCGCATACATGTACTCCATGACCATGTAAGGTGTCAGTTGTACATATTTGGATGTGGTAGTATATGTTGCCATTTAAGAGTTTATTTTATTTTCCAGCTCACAGACCCTCTAAGATATGGAGTAATGTTTGAATTGATTCCCATTCCGACCCCAAATAGCATGTCCTTTTTAGTCTTTAGCTGAATATCCCCTCCAAGAGAAGCAGGATTTCCAAGCTGAAAGGATGGTCCAATGAACCAAGCATTGCTAAGTTCTTTTAGGTATATAGTTTCTTTAATGGTTGGAATATTAATTGCGGTGTAGTATTTTCTTCCAACTATTCTGTTTCTAGAAATTGTGTCGTTAACTGCAATATACCCAAGGGTGTCCTTTAATTTAAATGTGTCGCTGTAAAAAATCCTAGCATAGTAGTCCTTCAGAATTGAAGCTGTGTCTACATTTGCAGGTATTTCTTTTACAACTTCGACCTCGTGAACGATGTCTTCGCCTTTTTTGTATCTAGTTTCAGTTTTAGTTTCATAGAAGGTATCAATCTCGTGTTTGATAACTTCATAGTCCTTTCCATTGATTCTTAGAGTATCCCCAGCCTTCTTCTTTCCAAAACATCCCTCTTGATAAAGAATGATTAGAACAAGCCCAAGGATAACAATGTAAGGTGTGGTTTTTTTAAGAGTCTTCATTTTCTTTAGTGTCGTATATTAATGTGAAAGGATTCAACTTCCCTGGTCCGTATTTAGATTCAAGATCTTTGACGAATTCTACCTCCTCGTCCCTCAGCTCATTTAGCTGTTTGATGAGACCTTCTGCTCTTTTATTCATCATTTCGATTTCAATCTGAACTCCCTGAATTTGAGCATGAACATCGGTGAATTTAGTCTTTAGATTTCTTGCTCTCTTCTCCTCTTTGATAGTTAAATTTTTCTCCATATTTATCTGTTTTTCTTTATAGCTAAAAATTAGCTAATTTATTCAATTTTCCGGGATTTTTAAGGGTTATAATTTTTCCGATTGATTTAGAAATAAGAATTCCAAATCTCATAAGAATTTTTCCTGCTAGATTTCCCTTATCGATGGCTCCCATTTCGTATGCCATTTGATAAGCCCAAGGTTTAGCAACAAACCAAACAATCCTTGAGAATAAACTGGATTTCTTCATTAGACCAACTATCGGAATAGCCCAATAATGATATCCGATCATGGTCTCTGGACTTGTTGCAGAAATTATTCTTCCAAATTCTTCGTCAGCTTCTCTTATTTCATTAGGCATAAACCCTTGTCTGTACAATTCTGTACATATTACAGTTAACTGGGTTCCTCCTGATGATGAAAGAAAATAGGGAAGTTGAGCTGAGGAATTATACCCAGAAGAAAATGCCTCTAGGGAGAAAAATTTATTTCCGCTGGTGTTAACGGTTGTAGGAAAAGCTGACCCAAAGAAATTAATTCTAACGTGTCTGCATCCACCAGTTGGCCCTGGATTAGTAGCTCCAGAGTCACTGATGTAAAACTCGCTGGGGGAAAAGGAAAAGTTGGTTGGAACGGAAACCCCACCTATACAGGTTTCTCCATTTAGAAAAATGTCTATGCATGAAGCGTTTTCAGCTTCGATATAGGAGTCGATCCCGGTAAGTAGCAACCAGATTCTGCCATTCCTCCCGTCCGAGCTAATTGGCCCGGTTGGAACTGCGTTCACGACAATTACGTCGCTGGAAGGGATTATCTGAATGTAATTGTTGAGATTAAACCCATTAAATAGAGCTTTAGAAGATGCAGAACTAGTGATGGATTGATAAGACTTGACTATATTTGCACCTGTACCTCCGCTAACTCCAGTAGAACCGGTATATCCTATAGATAAAGCCGGATATGTAGCAGCAATTTGGCTTGCAGCTGGACTGTTACCTACTGTGAATAAATTTCCTCCGGAAACACCTAGAGCTAGGGAATTTCTAATGCTTCCCCCATAGAATCCAGAATACTCTAAAACTGTTCTTAGTCCTGTTTGGGAAAACAAAACCCCGGTGATGGACAGGGCATAGTCGCTTCCATATGAAGTTGCTCCCATTCCAGAACTCATGTTAGAAAGAGAAAGTCCCCCCGTCTGTAGAAGTGCATTTAAACTTGTGAATCCAAGAGTACTTGCATTAATAGAAATTCCAGAAGGTCCTTCTAGAGAACCTGTAGTAAAAGAATTCCAGTTGATTCCGCTAGCAACTAAGCTAGCAGTTCCCCCCGTAGAAGAGTATGATCCGGTTGCTTGAGACTGGATGGTAATTTCTTCCCCAGAAGAAAATTTGATGTCGTAGTTATCCCCCGTGTTCTGCCAGAAAAAGGAAGGCAAGTCTGATTCAGAATAAAAGGTTTTACCCAATGAAAATAAAGGAAGCGAAGCAGTAATTGAAGCATCGTTCTCCATTAAAATCTTGGAATATCTTGGGTTTGCATTTGCAGTGGTAACATCTCTGTCTGTGAAAACAAAGGTAGTCGAAGAGGGAGAAGTTGCCCCTATTACTATAGCATTTTTCTCTGTTACTTCTCCAGGACCAGAAACCCCCTGGATCAGTGTAAAGTTGCTATCAATGGCAAAATTAGAAAGGGTGTCTATCCAGAACGGATATTCTCCTAGAGTGTAATTGTCTTTATACTGATAAATTCGGTTTGGCCCCCCAGTCGATCCTGGCGAAGTATCCACCCAAACGTCGTAATTTATCAGGGGAGATTCCGTGTATGGAATGTTACCAAAGGGTGGGGTTTGTTGAAAGTACCATTCATTAGCTCTAGAACCAGTAGGTCCAGTAGGTCCATCTTTTCCGACCTGTCCAATTATTCCAGTTGCACCTAAGATTCCGGATTGACCCGGAAGTCCTACTGCATTAGAAAGAACCTGAGAAAAGTTATAGTTAACTTTTCCAATGATTTGATTTTTATCGTCCCCTGGCAGTATGTAATTTGTATTAAAACTCATATGATAGGATTAGACAGTAAAGATTCCAGAAACAGAAGAAGTGTTATAATAGATCAGAAAGCTGCTAGTTCCGGTTTTTAATACCGTTACATTGACAACAGGAGTTGCGGTAAAGGTTTGTGGAGGACCTGCGTCTGTAGTTCCTGTCGTGCTATAAGATATTGCAGAGATTAAATTTAAAGACGTTGAGCTAAATATACTCATAGATATTGATTCCCCGATGTCCAGATAGTCAGAAAGACCGGTAGTTCCAGAGTTCAAAGGAATGCTTATTCCGATCCCAGCTGCTCCTGCGGTTAAATTAACCACCACCCTATTTCCATTAGTTAAAACATTCGATCCTATAATATAATAATTTCTAGTCGCTACCGCATAAGTTGCGGTCGATGCCGTATAAGTCGAATAAGCAAAATTTGTTTTGTCAAATTTAACCTTACCGTCAGATCTAACGTAAAACTTACTAGTTCCGGAAACTAAGAAATTTGCAAGGAATCTACTGCTCGAAGCCGATCCAACCAAATTAACATACAGTCCCCCACCTGTAGATGTATTCGAGAATGAATACATGGAGCTTCCTCCAAATGCTCCGGATACTGTAACAGGAACATTAAAGAATGCAGAGTTTGCACTTAGAGAAAATTGGTTTGACGAGATTAAAAGGTTAGAGCTACCAGAGTTAATATTGAATGTCCCAACAGAGGTAAGAGAGATGGAAGTAGTAGCACTAAGAGTTGTGGTTACTCCGCTGAAATTAACGTTTCCCGTTGTGCTTTGGATGTTTAAATTTCCTCCGGATACTATATCTAATAGATCTCCAGGAACTACAAATCTCAAGCCGTAATCATTTCCAGAAGGGTTTTTCCACTGAAAAAACGGGTGCCTGTTATAGTCTGCTGGGGTTCCTATATTTGGAGCGTTACTCTTTCCAAATTCCAGAATAGGAAATCCATTCGACGCATTGGTAGAGATTAAAAATTTAGAATATGTTGGATTCGCGCTTGTTGGACTAGAAGTGTCGTCACTAAAGACGAATGTATTACTCCCCGGGGTTGCTGAGGACTGGACAATTGCATTTTTTGTTGTCACAGATCCTGGGCCAATGATCCCAGTTAGAGTTGTAAATACGTCTAAGGCCTGAAGAAAATCTCCGGTTGCTGTCCATCCTCCTGTAGCGTAGGTGTAAACCTCATTGTCTGCAGAAGTGTCTACCCAATAATCTCCATAAATTATTCCAACTCCAGCAGTTCCTCCTAAAGGTTCGGTTAGAGAAATAAACCATCTAGTTCCTCTCGTTCCGGGAACTCCCTGATCCCCTTTAGGGCCGATTGGTCCGATTGGTCCTTGATCTCCCTGGGATCCTTCTTGACCCTGAGGTCCTCCTCCACTGGCAACAATTGACCCGAAGTTCTGATTTATTTTATTAACCAAAACCTCCTGGGTATCTCCTGGATTTAGATTTATAATAGTTAAATTGGGCATCTGATTTTTCTTTCTTTATATATTCTAACCTATAAGACCTTATATTTTTCCAGTAATAAAATTAAACGTCAGAGAGTAGTTTTGATTTGGGTCTAGATAATATTCAAATGAGTAGGTTAAATCTGTTCTTTGGGTTAAAGTAAAATTAGGCTCTGGTACATAACCATACTTAATTTTATCCGGGTTTATCAAATCTCCCCTTACCAATCTTTGGGTATCTGTCAGAGGATTTCCGCTCTTTAAAACTAATAAATCTAACTGCTTACCCTCGAAGATAGGAACTACGTTTTGTTCGACGTAAGATCTAACATCATCCTGAATGTCGTTAGGATTACCAACACCAAATTCGGTAATCATGTTTTCAACAAAGACCTTATCTATTCCAGAATTTAGAAGGTATCTTCTCAGAACTCTGTCCAGTCTAATTACTCCATAAACTCTATTAGAAATAGATTCTAACTGCCAGAATACTTCAATGTCAGGATATATGCTCTCGTCCAGCTTAGAAAGATCTACTCCAGATAAAGCTGGTCCTAACTGACCAATTCCAGTATTAGATTGAGCAGGAGTCATCGACTGAATAGTTGAAGTTGCAACTTGAGCTTGTGCATTGATAACCTGCGGATCGACTATCCCCTCGTCCCTGGAAATTTGGAGGGCAATAAAGGTATAATTGCTGATCTGCCCTGGAGTTTGCATCATCTTAGATCCCATGAAGGTTTTCAATTCTGTCATAGATCTGGTTCCAGCAACCGGTGTCTGTTGGGTCGAAGCAGTGTATAAGTTGTAGTATCCAGGATCCCAGGTTGACTGGAAGATCGAGAAGTCTTTAATTGCAATAGGTGTTTGTCCTATCAAAGGATATACAGCCGCCTGTGCAGCAACTGTGGTTCCTGAAGAGGGCACAACATCAAGAGGAGACCCTCCAAAACGGGGTGTTCTCCCGGTAGGGACTGCATTATTGGAGATGTTTAGAATGTTCTTTCCTAGAGAAACTTTAGTGTAGCTAAGATTTGAAATCACACCAAATCCGGTTTTTTCTGGTGCAAATGTGCAGTTTCTATATGACAGGTCAAATCCGGTAGCTCCTGGGATTGTATCGGTCTTGTCGTTTTTGAACATGATAACCTTATCAAATATGGGTTCATATCCTCCCATGTATCTTAGCATGTCAGCTGAAGAACTGGAGCCATTGTTAACGATCTCATATCCAGTAGGCTGATTTTGACCTAGAGTTTGGGGTCCGGAGTAGCTCTTGATTGGATATAGACCGGTTGGCTTGTAGACCGCAGAGGGCTGAAGAAAGTCTAGTTCAAAATAATCTAGTGTGGATACAGTAGCTCCGGTCTCTGTGCTATAGTCGTATGTGATGTATTCGATGTAGGGGCTGTTCGTATTTACCCTATCTGCTATGTAAGAAAGGGAAAGTCTCTTTAAAATAAAGTTGAAGTAGTTCTCTCCCCCTCCCAATTGAGTAACAGGCCTGTTCTCATATGCACCTCTAGAAGCCAGAGGGATACTAGTAACCGGATTAGAAGGAGCAAACGGAATTTCAAAATAGTAGTTGGTCGGATTTGTTGGTCCGAAATTAACCAGATATTGAGATCTTCCTGTCGGCCACGGATAGTAAGAGGTAGAGGACGATCCTGCAATTGCAGTGAAAGTTCCAGAAGCTCCTGTAGCAGAAAGACTTCCGGTAGATCCAACCGGATAGAAAAGATTGATTTCTTCCCTTAAATCGGTATCATATTCTGGGTTTGGTATAATGTAAGCCTGGCCATTTGCATATGGACTACAGCTGCTATTAGAGTTAAATGAAAGGTCTAAAGCTGCACTTAACTTAATGTCATCAATCTGGTAAAGAGGAGAACCGGTAGGCCCAGAAGCTCCGGTAACTCCCGAAGGAGGAATTGCAGCTTTACCCAACTCTGTCGTCTTCTTTTTACTAGAAAGAGAATACATTAGAAGATAATCTAAATAAGGATCTCCACCAGTTGATCCGGTGTATTCTAGTGGAAGAGCTCGGTAATCTTTTATCACCGCATAGGTAACAAATAGGATCGATTTTTGAGCTATGTTTTCTATTACCTCATATCTAACAGGAGCCTGAATTGTATTAGAATCTTCAGGAACAACCCTTAGAATAGCTGCAAATTTATAATCCTGGAATCCTCTGTAGTTTGGAACATATTTTTCCAAATCGTTCTGCGGATTTGGTAGAGTACTTCTTCTTTTCAATGAGATTTTAACTCCTCTAAAGATAGTATCATAAAATCCAGTTCCTGGATTATATTTAAAAGGGGTAAAGAATTCTTTAACTTGATTAGTTCTTATTGCATAAGGTGCAGGATAAGACAGAGGATCTACCGTAAAATAAGATGCAAAATAATTAGACTCTGAGGGAGAAGCATCTCTAGCTCTATCTAAATCCATTTTGGATGGAAGATAGCTGTTCTGATCTACAATCGAAGACTGTGGGAACTGTCTGGGAACACCCTCCAAAAGCATCCACTCATGGGTAAAATATTGGGGACTTGGCTTGTCCTGTTGAAATCCGGGTGAAAAGTTAGTGGGGGTAAATGCAGGACTAACGTTAAGTCTATATGCATTTCCTCTGGAGTCTGTTCCACCGTTATAAACCCACTTGTTGATATATGGAACTATCCTGGACTTGTTTGCCCTAGTTACTGTATAGTTCTCCTCTAAATACTCGTATTCTGTATCCAGCTTCCCGTATTCGAAAAGGGTGCTCTTGATGTTAGGATCAATAATTTCTTCGGGTGCTAAACTCTGAATTCCATAGAATCCGTTAAAAGAATTTAGGTCTTGCTCTGCAGGAACTTGTGTTCCGTAATTGTAGATAGGTCCAGATCCCCAGTTTGCAGCAGTAACGTATCCGACTCTAGTAAATACTGCAGGGGCAACTACTGCGGGATTGCCATTCAGAAGAAGATCTTTGAAAGAAGAAGAAGATAAACAGATAAAAACTTCCCCTTGATTGATAGTCCTTTGATTGATAGTTCCGGATTCTATTTGGATCTGTCCACTTCTAACATAGTATTTAATTCCATCTTTTAGCTGTCCGGATTGATCCGGAACTAGCTGGAAATATCTGTGATACTCGGGGGTTGGTGTTATTCCGTAGTTAGAAGACCAAAAATCAAAGTCTATGGTCTTCACGTCGAAGAAGCTAAAGACCCCAGAATAGAGATTAGTCATGCTATAAACATTGAAGCTAGAATTTGATCCTAAACTTATGACTGCGTTAGAATCCGAAAGTGTCGCAACTAAATACTCCTGGTATCCCTTGAATCCCGTAACGGTTCCTGTTGTGGACAGAGGGTCATTATCATAGATTGGTTTATCTACAAACCTAGTCACCGAAGAAATCATGGACATTCCCCCGGTAATTCCCTTTCCACTTTCTACCTGAATCCAATTACCAGGAACAACATTTCCTGCTTCGTCTTGGGAAAATACCACTCTATTTTTCGTAGTGTCTGTCCCTCCAACAAAATTTTGAACATATGAGATTTGAGAAGAATCTACTCCTCCTATATTGACATATCCAGGGTAAGAGAATGGATAATAAGGAATCCAGTCGTCGGATACCCCAGGAGGAAGATTTGTTCCATACGGATTCAAAGAGATTGAACTGGTAGATTCGTAGTAGTTATTATCATAAACTACTATTTCTCCTACCACATATGCGGATTTATTGTTCCAAGTTTCTCTGAATCTAACTTCAAAATCTGAATAATCGGAGAAAACTGAGATAGCATACTGTAAATTTTGCTTAGTCCCTGGATTTTTAATTCTGATGATTGAGTCGGATCCGGTAACTAAATTCTGGGAAGCTCCAGTATCCCAAACAACTGTTGAGATGTCAGAAACTGCCCCATTGAAAGCCTGAGCAAACTGAAGGGTTGTTCCTTGGGACCAGTTAAAATAAAACTCGTCTCCGGTTGAATAGTAAGATCCTGCAGTCCATCCAGAAAGAGTCCCTGCATAATCTCCAGAAATAACCAAATCATATTTAGAATTTAGACCACCTCTAGATCCATTTGGCCAGAATATCTTAAAAGTTACTGGCTTGTCGAGATCTAAAGTCTTTACAAACGTAATGTTAGAGTGAGCTCTTCCCTTTTCTCCTGTGATTTCTCCGAGAAAAGATCCAATTTTTTCGTCTGGTCCAGTGAAGTCAAGAAGATCAACTTTGGTGTCCCCAATAACCAGGGACCCTGTTTTGTAGTTGGAAGATCCAGTAGTTCCCTGTATTAGTCCCCCCGATGCTCCCTGAGTTGGATAAACAGAAGGATCCACGTAGTTTACTGTCGAGCCCGAAATGTAGCCGGTGCTTCCGATAACTATGCCAGTTCCTGCCTGAAGAACAGTTGGAATTTGAAAAGAATTTCCGGTAGCTCCAGAAGGAATTGTTATCCTCCATGGTCCATTTATTTGATCGCTAGACCCAGTAATGGTAACTAGGGACCCGTCATCATACCCATGATCTCCGTTGGTTATGACGTTGACATATCCATATTGAGTTCCGTCAAAAACCGAATAGGCCTTGACCACATCATTTAGATTTGGTCTGTATGGACCGAACTTTAGATAATCTGGGGTGTTATCCACCCAAGTTCCATCAACTGTGTTGAATGCAGGTTTAACATAATTCTCATACCTAGAAAGGCTGTAGAAGTTATCCAGTTTGTCAGTTACGTAATATAACTTTTGAGGGTCCAAGATGTTAACATCTGAAGATCCTGGCATCCATCCAGATGCTCCTTGATAATAAAGTCTAACCCCTCCAGTACTACTTTGGAATGCTCTATTAGAATTATAGTAGTATCCAAGATTATTTCTAGTAGGCTTGGGAAGATTTAGATTGTCTGAATCGTTTTTGTTGTCCCAAAAGTACTGTCCATTGAGTTTAAATTCACCAAGGTCGTTCCTAGAAACATAGAATCCAATGTATCTGTTAATTGAATATAAATCAGAATCTGGATCATTGAACAAAAACTCCATGTTCAGTAGATTTGGACAGATAATTCCATTACGAGAGAAACCATCAGTCATATACTCTTCAAAGTCTATCTGTGAACTAGATTCCGCCGATGTGTAGTAGGAATTTAGGAGTTCTCCTTTTTGAGTTAAAACTCCTTCATTTATACTAACCCCATTGAAATAGGTAAACCCATTTGATTCTGGAGTAAACGTAATTGGGCTAGGATTAAAACCTGGATTATTAACTAGAGATCTAATGTATCCCCCAATATTAGTGTTTGATCTTAAATCAAAAGTTGCGATTACTTGAGCATATGGGAGTATTTTTGTGTTAAAATAAGTCTCAACATCATTGACCTCGTCGTAGTACTTGAGCTCATTCATCTCAGTAACTACTCCACTTCCTTGAACTATGGTGTAAGTATTGTAAATACTATTTCCGTAGAAAAATTCTCCATCTCTGTAATTGAAGAAAGAACTTGTTTCAGGGTTCCAGTAGCTAACGATAAACGGATCAGTAGATCCGGGGTTTTGAATTACTTTATATTGTGTCCCTCTAACTATTGTAGTTACGTTAGTTGGGTAGGGATAACTTAAAGGCTGCGGGACTTTAAAGATTACAAAAAATTCGGGAAGGACATCTTTAATCCAAAGGGGCTGAAAATATTTAAAATTCTCCTCGTAATTTCTATCTACCAGAGTCGAAGCCCCAGATCCATAAAAGAAATCATATTGTAGATTAAAAGTCTCTGCGGGTTGAGTAGATCCATTGGTAAAAGTTCCAACCTGGAAAACCACATCATTTGGTGTTTTCCCCTCGTCAAAGAACGTATAAATATCCTTTGCATATGGATTTTGACCAGTAATTCTAAATTTTTTATACCTTTGGTTGCTTAGCTCGGGACTCACATCCATCGAATTAAACCAAATTCCCCCCGTAGAATCCAAAGTTAACTTTAGATTTCCCGTCAATCTAGGGTTGGTTCTAATTACCCCGAACGAACTATTATAGTCAAATAGTTTTTCTGCTGCCATCGTTTATAAAAATTAAGAATCTCCCTCCATGTTTAGTTTACTGCTCCTGTAGTAGCTCCTGCATTAGATGTAGATCCATATCCTGCTAGAGTTTCCTGTTTGAAAGATCCAGTTGCAACTAAATCGAAAGAGAAAGGAGCGGTATTTCTAACCTGAATATCCACACCAATTTTCTTTTGGTATGTTATGTTGCTCGGATTACCATCCAAATTATATCCTCCAATATATCCAAGATAATCTGTGGCTCTGAATTGGAAAATCAAAGGAACATTAATAGCGTTTGCTTCTCCTTGCTGGACATATCTGCTGGCAAGAGCAGTAGATCCCTCAACCTGAATGGTAGAAGCTGTCGGTGGACCTAAGAATAGGTATCCTCCGCAAGTGTATTTACCGATCAAATATCTGTCATTCTCAGTAAATCCAAGTTTGTTTGGATACATTGCATCAGATCTAGAAGCAGTAGGCCCAGTTGCAAAGGTAGATTCAACCGGAGACCATCCAAGTTGGGTAGCAAAGTTGGTAGATCTCGTATCGACATAGAAGTAGTCAGAATGTCTAAAGTAAGGGTAAACTACGGTTCCATTAGAGAAATCTGGAGTAATCAACTGGGTGAATACGCTAGTTGCGGAGTTCGGATTGCCATTAGCTAGAGCTGGATGGTCCTTACTAATACAGAATTCTGCTATATAGCCATTCCCGATACCAACATAAGCACCGGTAGATCCTGTTATCCCACCACTCCACACTCCTCCGTTTAGTCCTCCGTTATTGTAGGTTGGAGCTGTAGTAGAAGGGGCAAAAGGAACTACTGCACTATTATTTAGTGGTAAATAGTATCCAGTTGTTGGATCCAAGGTTCCCAAATAGTTGTAAGAACCTGACGGAGTAACTTCTGCATTGTAATAAGAAGTGTCAAGTCCTACGCTCTTCCATCTAGGGTAAATAAACTGCCCATTTTCATTCGCAGACATATAAGGAGGAGCCTGCTGAAGAAGTTGGAACGAGGTTATTGTAGCGGTCTGTGAACCAACCGGGATAATGTTAGAAGGATTTAAAGAAGTTATAGAAATTGAAATTTCCCCATACCTTAAATTTTCGTCATATCCAGCTGGCTTAGAGTAGGTCGTGCTCTGAACCCCCGCAAGAGTATTAAGTCCTCCGGGCAGAGCGCTTGAAAGTTCGAGAAGTCCAGCAGATGGATTTACTATTCTTATTTGGTAGATGCTCGAAGAAATTTTTCCTGCATCTGAAGTAGTAGCATTTGGATAAATTTGATTGTAGATAACCGGAGGAAGAGAATTTGTGCTTCCCGGGGTAAGCTTTCTGGCAGTTCCGTCGATAAGAACGATATAAACTTCCAAAGTTCCAACCGATTTTTCAACTGCTGCTTGTAGAGAGCTTATCTGATCTTGAAGCTCCTGGATTTTTTGTAACAGACTTATTGGTTGTCCATTTGGACTAATGAATCCGCTCAGAACTGAAGCAGCATCTAGATAGTAAGTTGTAGACCCAACTGTTGTTTGTTTAGCGAGAAGCCCGTTTATCCCCAGAGATTGAAGATTCTGTTGGACCGCTAGAACAGCCGCATCAGAAGCATTCGAAACTGCCGAAGTTGCAGACGATTGGACAGTCAAATCTGCAGGGAAGGTAACAATTACACTCTCTGAAAATTCAGAAGCTAAAGGATTCTGAGGCCATCCAGCCTCGGAAAGAGATTTTATTCGGATCTCAACTTGCTCTCCACTAGTAATCGGAATATCTAGCTGGTTAATATTTGGAACGTTAGAATCTGCAGTATCTTCCGGAGCCCATACGTAAACTCCCTTAGAAGCATCATAGATTTTCTTTCTAACCTCTGTTTTATATTCATTCCAATCGCTAAATGCTCCTGTCTTTATTTGTCCGTTATTATCTATAAAGGGAGTTTGAACTATAGGATTAGCAACTCCGCTGTTGCTTAGATATTTATACTGAACTACGAACTGAACAACCTGCTGGGGTCCTGTCTTAGTGCTAAATGCAGGATCGGGAATCGCCCAGAATCCTCTAACTCTATATTTTGGGGCTTCAAAAAGAGTTGGATTAGACTCGGTTAAAGTTGTAATGTCTTGAATGAGGGAAGAAAGAAGCTGTTGCTTTTGGACTCTTTGTTGGGTTAAACTGTCTATTTTTGCCTGCAAAGTGCTAGACTCTGTCACGGGAGGAGTAGTACTTACAGCATTAGAAAGAGAGGCTGAGCTAATCGAAGATGTTGTAATCTGAGACTGTGCAGATCTGGTCTGAGCAATTGCAACATCAAGCTGATTAATTTCAGACTGGAGAGCAGATTTAGAAGCGATCTTCTGGTCTAGAGTTGCCTTCGCAGTCCCAGCAGTTAGCTGTTGATTTACTTGAACAACCTTAAAATTACTTGCTGCTAATACAGGAGGATTAGGAACTAGCCCTTCGTATGCAGGAACCATTTTTTCCTTGGCTGCACCTAAAAACATCTGACCAAGATCCGAAACTGAAGTTAGGTAATACTGCTCCAGAGTCTGGATACCTGATGTGGTATTGATCAAAAGTTCATTACTGAAGAAAACTATCCCAGTAGACCAAGTGCTAGAAACAATGTTAAAGTTATCGTCAACTTTTTTGAAGAAGATTCCTTGTCTTTCATCATATCCGATATTTACTTGAATGAATCTCTGTCCAAGATTGGAACTGGAGAAAGATAGGGTATCCGGTCCGATTTGAACTGGCTGATATCCATTTATTCTTCTAAGTTGAACTGTTGTGGAATTGACATTAACGGAAACAACCTGATATGTTGATCCATCTTTAGTTAAAAGATAATCATTTACTGCAATGGTTTTCCCATCAATAACACCGGATGTAGTATCAGTATAGTTTAATGTGTCCAGTCTGTAGTTTCTTCTAGTTTCTTGAACTGTCTGATTGTTTGCATCCGTTGTCGAAACGACATCGTCAAAGATTTGGAGAACACTAAAATTTCCAACATAAACTATAGATCTTAGAGGGAGAGGAATGGTGTCCTCGTCAGTAAAATAAGAAATTCCTGCGTCAGTTAGAGCAGCAAGATACTGGGTCTCTGTCAGGTCATTTCTCCCCTTTAGATTCTGATCAAAGTAGATCTTCTGTTCATCTGTTATTGTATTAGCTATCAGCCTCTTAATCACAATTCTATCAGCAGAATCTGGAATTTGCCCGGTTACATCGATGTTGATGTAAAGAAGAGGAGTTAAAAAATTCTCAAAGAACCAGTTGTCTTTAATTGCAAAAGTGCTAGGAACTGGAAGTCCAACCATCGGAGCAGGGTCCCTAAGGGGTTCTGCTTTAAAGATTGGTGAGTATGTTCCATCAGGATTTCTAATTGTAGAGAAGTTATTCCCTAGACCTGCCAGAGCTTCTATGTTGCTATCAAGTCTTTGAATTTGGGCTCTTAAGTATCCATATGCTGGAATACTAGCTGTGCTTGGAAATCCGAACTCATCCAGAAGTTGAATTTCCACATTGTCGTTGGTGGAAGTTGCAACCTGGTTAAGGCCATTAATGATTTCTAAAGCATTCTTCTGGAGTCTTAAAAACTGAGCTACTAAAGAACTTATAGAATTTTGTGTATACATCTTTTACTTTGGAATTTTAAGAATTATTTGTTAAGCTACTACCTATCATATCAACCTGGAAGGTTAAGTTTTCAGAATTTATACAAACAATATCAATCACTGGTTTATAATCTTGTGCAGCAAACTGAGAATCCACTAGAGAAACTATTACGGTTGAATATGGAATTCTCGAAGGTGAAGACAAAGGATATAGTCCGGCGGAGTTTGTTAGGAAGGTAACGCTATAGTCTCCGGGGATAATCTGATCTCCGAAAGAGAATCTATAAACTTGTCCTCTTCTCCATTGAACATCGGTGTCTTTTAGTCTAATTACCAAATCCGAATTTAGCGTAATTGGGGTTCCGTTATTAATGTGCTTGGTGTAGTTTCCGTAAGGTCTTAGATTTATAATATTGGAGGATGTTGTGGAGAGAGTGACAACCCCTTCATCGTTTCCGATATTATAATCCTGGTTGTCATTGATAATTATCAGTTCGTTTGGGATGCTTCTATCTACAATTATACCGGGTCCCTGTTTAACTAGATTTAGATTGTAAGAGATTTCAACGCTTGTCTCTCCGTTAATCAAAGCTCTAATCAGTTCATAGTTCTGATTAATCAGACCCATAATTCCCTGCGTATTATTAAAGATTGCTTGGTTAGCTGCTAGAGTAGATTCTATGCCATTGATTCTTCGGTCTAAGTTGAAAACCGTATCTGACGTGAAAGCAAGATTTTCTAGATTGTTAACCCTCTGTTCCAGAGTAGCATAAATAGATGCTGTATTATTCAGGGTAGAAGAAGCATCTTGCAAGACATTCATAGAATCCATGAACATGCTCAGAGAGAAAGGGGAATAGTCGTTGATTGCCTGTTCTACCCCGGTCTGATCTATATCTACGTCAAACTTAAGATTTATCTTGAATCCATATGAGTTACCGTTTAGCTTAGTAACGATATTTGGCTTGTATTTCTGAAGAGTTGGAATTCCATAAATGCTAGCACCTTGGTCTTGGATATCATCTAGAAATAGAACTCCATATAAATTCGTAGCAGAATCTGCAGGAATTGCTGGGTCATACACATCATAATAGATCAGGACCGCGTTAAATTCAAAATCTTGAGCTGCCGAGGTTGAATTGAATTCCTCTATTGTAGAAATTGATGGATCAGAAACAATCTGCTGATAAGAATCGGGATCAAAATCAATTCCGACGGAATCTAGTTTAGTTCTAACGTAAGTCTGAGAAGTAGCATCGAATGTCTTAGTAAGAATAAGTGAGGTTGGATCTGTAAATGTTGAATCTGTAAAATAGGTGTTTGCAAGTGCTCTTGGGGAATACCAATTTCCTGCTCCGGTTGTTCCCGAGGTAGCTGTGTTTATAAAGGAAGCACTAGGGGCTCCAATAACATCATCGTCAAAGATTGCTAGATTAGTCAATCCACTTGGGTTTAGCTCATCGTAAGCTCTCCCCTGCAGATATTCATCGTTAAGAGGATCTGCTGGGTTATTTGTCCAGGAGTAGTCTGGATAGTAGTTCGTGTCCAAGTTATTCTTGAAAAGAACCGTAGGGGTATTTCCGTCTTTAGTTGGAACATAAACATAAACTTCCGAATAAGTGTTGTTATTGTTCTTAACGGAGTTTACGATGTCTAAATTTCCAATGTATTGAACAACCCTATTATAAGTTGACCCGGTAAGTCCATAAGATCCGGTAGTCCCTGCAGCAGGATCTCCTTCTACCCATCTGATCTCATTAACGGGAAGGTCATCCACTATAGTGACGTTAGTCTGGTTTAGTAATGAAGAAACCTGGGTCGAATCTGCTTGCTGATATCTAATTCCTCCTATCTCCTTCAGCCATTTGAAGAAAACTCTCTCAGCCACCGTCTGTTTAAGAGAAGAATCATAGTCGGTTGCACTCAGAATGGTGGATTCGAGGTTTAAGCAATAGCTTTGAAAACTCTGAGAAAAATTTATGTTCTGGTTTGAGGTGATTATTTGATCTGCTCCACTTGCATAGTCGATAAAAGCACCATCTGGAGCGATCAGTTTAAGCGAGTTTCCTAGAGTATCCGTATTGCTGATGGAGGGGATATTAAGAAGAGCAAACTTAGAGAACTTAAATTTGTTGACTGAGTTATTAAAAGTGAAAGATAAATCCTCGGCAGAAGAGGAGAAGGAATAAAATGTTCCTCCTTGTACCTGCAGTGGTCTTATAAAAGGGGTTGTAGCCATCTATAGCTTTTTAGTTTTATATTGTTACGTTAGTTCCGGAAAGAACGATCCAAGATCCTGCTTGAGTTGTTTGACCTTGAGCAACTCTTGGCTCCCACTGAAGGTGAACCGCAGCTTGATATTGGCTATTTTGATTTACTACAATCCCACCTGTTGCATAGTTTCCGTAAGTTGTAGTTGTATTAAATCCAGTATAGTAGGTGGTTGAAGACCCTTGGATACCCGTGTAGATATAACCAGTAGATCCGCTTGTATTAACGATTCTAAGTCTAAATCCTGCCGGAAGATTAGCAGCAGTTCCCCCACTTCCTCCTACTACAGACATATAGAACCCAGTAGGACCACAGTTTGCATAAATAACATCTTCTTGACCGGTAACTGAATAAGGGGAATCTATAGAGGTTAAATAACCCCCGCCTCCTAAAGTTGTAGAAGAAGGGAAAGCTTGACCTGCAGTAGCTCCAGAAACATAAGTTGTGTTTGTGCTAGTTATATTTCCCAAAGGACCCAGAATTACAGAGCCGTTTAGATTGGCTGTTCCGTTGAAAGAAGCAGTAGCTCCAAATGTGGAAATACCAGTTTGAGCAAGAGTTCCGTTAATTGTAGTTAGACCGCTTGAAGTAAAAGTAGTTGTACTAACATCAGTGAAAGATCCCGCTCCGCTAGCCAGGATTCTAGCAGTAAAAGCCCCAGAGGCTGGAACTTGAACTTGGTTGAAATATCCTGTTTTAGCATAAATAGATCCGGTTGTAGCATTCGAAAGATTCAAAATACCATTATTGGTGTCGATTCCAAAAGTGCTTACATACCCGTTAATCCAGTTTTCTAGAATAAGGAAATTAGAGTTGATAGTTATTCTGGATGCCGAGATGGAATCTGATCCTAGAATTGATGTTGTGCTTACTGTTGCCATTTTTTTATTTTATTTGTTTCTGGTGTTATATTTTATCCTTCTTATATATCAATGATCAAATTGAGACTAAAAATTTAATTAGAGAAGTAAGGTAAATATATAACAGGAGACTTATAACAATGGATCAAAATAATACGCCAGCCACAAGGAAGAAAAACTCGGAAAGAAGAAAGCCTAAAAACGAGATTACTTTTTCCCTTTCTCTCAACGATGAACAAAAAGCTGCTAAAGCTCTAGTTCTGGAAAACACCATCACTCTATTAAAAGGACAAGCAGGATCGGGTAAAACCCTATTAGCCTGCCAGATCGCTCTAGACATGTTCTTCAATAGGAAGATCGAGAAAATCATTATCACCAGACCCGTTGTTGATGCAGCAAATCCTATGGGATTTCTACCCGGAGACATTAAAGCTAAGATGGACCCATGGTTGGCCCCAATCTACGCCAATCTCTATATGCTCTATGAAAAAGTTGCGATAGACAAGATGATTGAAAATCAGGACATCGAAATCATTCCTTTCACTTTCGTTAGGGGTAGAACTTTCGTAGATGCCTGTGTTATTGTGGACGAATGTCAGAACGTTAGCACCAAGCAAACGGAAATGATCATTGGAAGACTCGGGATAAATTCTAAAATGATGTTCTGTGGAGACACTTCTCAGATAGATTTAAGAACCAAGAAAGAATCTGGGATAGACTTCTTTAAAATTCTAGAAGCAAGAGTTCCCGGGGTTAAGGTAATTACTCTGCTGAAGAACCATAGAAATCCTATAGTTCCACTAATTCTAAAAGTTTACGAGGAATACGAAAGTTAATTCCCACTAAATGTGTCGTATGGGTCATCTGGTACAACCAGTCCAGATCCAAATGGCGGTCTAGTATCTTTCAGAATCTGAGCCTGCTGTTCAAGTAAGCTCTTACTTAATCTATATGAAGAATTTTTCTCCCGAGACATTTCCGGAGGGTACCCGTAGTCCACTGAATTTACAAATTCTGGGTTCGGATCCGATGCAGAAGCAACCGACTGGTTAACAACCTTAATGAATGCGGGCTTTGTAATCAAATATACGTTCCCGGCAGAGTCTTCCACGGAATTTTGAATTGTATAATACCCAGCTTCTGTAAAAGTGTAAATGAAATAAGGAATAGATTTAACGTCTAGAATCACAGTGGTACTCTTTGCATCCTTTAAAATCCATCTATTGTTTTGCTTTCCAAATATCTGGGATGCATAGTTGCTAAAGAAGACGGTCGAAAGCATTGGAACTAGAAGGTCTCCTTCCGAATTACTTACGTCTGCCCACGTCCAAGCTCCCGATCCCGCACGGGAAATAATGTTTCCTAAATCTATCCCTGTTCCGGGAATGTATTGGGGAATCAATGCAGTGAAAGAATTGTCTATTGTGGATAAAGCAACAGGAAGAGCTGTGGGCCCGGTTGATCCTACTCTATATCCTCCCGTCAAGAGATTATCCCCCCCGTCAAGAGAAATTCTAATATGACCGGTCCCTCCGATATAAATAGATCCGTTTAATCCTCCGCTAGGATTAATCTTATAGATATTATTAGAAGCAGTTCCCCCCTGCGAGAAGAAAGAATAAAATCTCTGTCTTTCTCTTCCCACTTCAAGATCGTCTATCCCCAAAGAAGTAGAATTTAGATCCACGGGGAGAACTTTATTTGAGTAGATTTGGGTCAAAGACTCGGAAGGGGTAATCTCAGCAGTTAAAATGCTGTACCCGTTGTAGTCAACTTCTTCTGAGATTGAATAAGATCCAAAAGATCCTGTTCCTGAATAGAAAGTAGCCCAGTAATATTTCCCATTCAAATAAGCAGAATCAATCCCTTGATACTGATCTATAGGAGCACTATTGGTCTGAATAAAATTATAGGAATTAAGAGAAGGGGTGTAGCTAGAAACCAGATAGAAAGGAGAATTTGATCCTGTTGTTCCACCGATCAAAGTGGATCCTATAAAGTTAAAAGAATACGTATCTGAGGTTCCGGTAATCAAATAAGTTAAAGTTCCTTGATCCTTCTGAACAGAATTAAATATTACATTTCCACCTGTTCCCGAGGTGACTTGGGTCTTTAGCAGTTCCAATTCAGTTCCAAGAGAAATCCAAAATCCTCCTTTTAAATAAGAAGGTCCGGTAGGACATGAGGAGAACAGAAATTCGGAGGTAGACGGAAGATCTAAATCTCTTCCATAATCGTCCTTGTATGTTGAAATTCCTCCCTCTAAAGTTCCAACTATTTCTACTTCATAGTCAGAAACAGAAAGAGAAAGAGTTGAGCCGTATAATATTGTGTCTATTGAAGTGGAAGAAGAATTTGGGTTATATCCAGAGCTAGCTCCAGGGAATACTCTAAAATCCTTAACTCTGTATGAAGATCCAAGAGCTCCTGTTATCCCAAAGTTTATTCCTCCATAGGAAGACTCACTTCCTATGTTCTTATCAATTTCCATTAAGAAAATAGATGTCTTGAGATCGTTAACAACCGAAGTGTCTGGGATGAATGGACCAGTGGCTGGGATAGTTTGTGTTCCATCGTAGATCCAAGGGTAAGTGTATGGGCTTCCTGTTATTCCGGGGGTTTGAATATTAGAGAATCCAATAGGACCGCCCGTTGGACCTGTCATTCCTCCTGCTCCCGGATAGGTCGAAGAGTAAATTAGTCCACCAATCTCAATGTATCCCTTGTAAGTTCCTAGAACATATAGAGATTTTTCGTCGGTCGAGGTCTGAACATCATGAACTTCAGTTTCTAAACCTCTAATGGTCAGAACGTCCTGAACTTGTCCAGCTTTATTATAGTAGGAAACAAATCCGAAAGACTGTCCTGTCCAAGGCTGATAAAAAGAATATGTTGGGTTTGGGTTAGAAACTATAAGGTCTTCCAGATTATTTTTTAGCCCAAAGTAGACGCTTTGATCTGTGCTATATCCTCCGAAGACATATTTTTCATCTATGTACGCTGTAGAAGTAACCTTAACATCTCCGGTTCCCCCGGTTATTCCATTTACCCAAGTAGCATCCTGTAAGGACTGGGCAGTTTGGACTGCGTCAAAATTAGGGATTCTACCCAGGTTCCAATAGTCTTGTTCACCCGCTCTCCCATCTGCAATTGCTTTCAAATTAGCTTCCAGGAATAAATTTCTTGGATCTAACCCCGGATGCTTATACTGAAGATATGAATTCTGATAGTTTCCCCAGGAAGGATAAGTCCAAGTGTATTTGTTTGCCTTGGGAAGCTTAGCTTCATCTGTCGGCAGAGCTTCTGTGGTTGGTGTATAGTCTATAAAATTCCATCCAGTAGTTCCTGCATATTTAGAGGTTGCATAGATGTGGGGAATTGTATAGTCGAAGAATCCAATGTTATTCCCGGAAACTAGGATGATGTCGTTTGGATAGAGAACAGTTCCGTTATTAGAAGATTTATCTCCGACCAGCATGATCGAATATACATCATCACTTGGAAGACTCGAGTTAGAAGAATTATAGTTGGTTAGAGTGTCTCCATTAAAATAGTAGAAACCAGTTCCTTCTCCTTTTTCAGGATTCCCTGCAGTAAAAAAGACGTGT
>SXGQ01330906.1_pt1 | contig 24224 bp, 30 predicted proteins | sample 3178371 | NCBI WGS metagenome assembly SXGQ01 (sample SAMN11356859, study PRJNA531348) | freshwater metagenome | isolation source: freshwater sample F1-20 | place: China: Fuxian Lake, Yuxi | collected 2017-12-25 | reverse complement strand
GAGCCCAGAGCTGAGCTGAGCCCAGAGCTGAGCTGAGCCCAGAGCTGAGCTGAGCCCAGAGCTGAGCTGAGCCCAGAGCTGAGCTGAGCCCAGAGCTGAGCTGAGCCCAGAGCTGAGCTGAGCCCAGATAGGCAAAAAAAACGGTTTACCTAAAACTAGGTAAACCGTTTTTCCGTTTTTTTTTTCGTTAGATAATGAGCCCCCCTGCAGTGTAGGTAAACACGAATCGCAAGCCGTTTTTCCGGGCGCGTCCCTTAGCTTTCAACGCAACTAAGATCGGATTGTTTGACCACTTGTCAACCATGGTATAATCCAAAAAACGATTGTCTGAAATGTCACCATTAACGATATCGACAAGCTTTCCGTTTATTTCAATCGTTTTTTCCTTAGTGATACGCTTAAAACTTTCGACGTCGAAAACTACCGCGCCACTTGCGCCACTACCATACTTGCCAAAAAACATATGCGGTGTTGTTTTTTCGTCGCATGAAAACGTGATATGGTAATTAGTAAATGGTACCCTACCATCACGTTTTAACCATGAATGGTATCTCGACAAGTCCTTAGTATAATCGTAAAACGTTATTGATGGATTAGAAACGATAACGTTATTCCATGAAATATCACTAGTGCCGTTAAGTCTTACTACTGGCATTAATTGTTTTTTGTCACAATACAGATAGTGTTTTCTTATTTCAGATTGTAAACTAATATGGAATGCGCGTTTTTCAGCTAACATATAATGAGTCCGTTTCCATCTTGCCGTTTTAGTGCCGTTTTTTTGTGTGCGGATTGTTTCCATTGCCATATGTCCGCTTTCAGACAAGCATATTTTAGCGCAGTCGCCATGAAAGCCGCATAAGTTTATGCCCGATTCATTCGCGGGCTGTAAGTATAAAATTTTAGTGAAATAAGAGACGTTATCTTTCCTAGTTTTAGTGCTTGTCGTTAGAAGTTTAGTGGCAAGCTTTCCACCATTGTCGCGATATTCCCCCCATTCACGTATAATCTTGTCAATAGCGGACTCATCACAGTTCAATTGTACTGGCTTGTCAATCGTTTCAAGACTTAACATATTAGACTTTCCTTATCCTATATCCTATCGAAACAAGCATAGAATGAGATTATTCTATGCTATGCCCATACTTTGCATCGAAACAAGATAGCGTAAACTATCGTATGGGTCGAAAGCTTACTTGATCAAACAAGCGAAACAATTTCCTTGACATTTCATGATCCACTTCTTTTCAATTGATCAAGTCTTAAAACTTCATATAATGTTTTCAATGTTCGCCATGATGGATCGTCAATCGATTCAGCGTAGTAATTCTGCCGAAGATTGTTCCAAACATAATGCGCGATTGGATTAAGTGATCCATCGGCATTAACTATCTGCCGCAACTCTTTCTTTGTTAAGATTGAAAGTTCACGACGAAAAAAACATCTTTCATCTTCTGTGTTTATCGATCCACTTGTTAAGTGGAATTCCACTTGATCGATTACATACTGCCGATCATTATCGGCATGGTCAGACGTTAACTTGATCTTAATCATAATCGTTTCCTTTCCAGCTCCACTTGTTCCCGTCGATCAATCCGATCGATAACCTATTTCTAACATACCGGCCAACAGTGTCAAGCGATCTTGTCAATTAATTCCAGTAAATGTTTTCTAGTGTCAACAATACGCTTGTTTCATAGTGGTTTTACATTAATGAGCTACCATATTAGTAGAATATTATTCTAGTTAATTGATTGCAGGATACCGTCACAATAAGCCAGTCGATCGAAACAAGAGAATAGAATAACCGTTTAAAGCTTAAAAACTAGTAAGGTTAACTAGGTCAATAGTATATCGGGAAGATAAGGGAAGATAGTAAGAAACCCCTTCTTTTATCTATTCTAGCATCGTGTTTTTTTTTGTAAAGGGTTGATATCAAGTTTTTTTTTCGAGCTGGAATCCAGGTTAAAAAACCTACTAATAATGTTAGCGTTTTGTTTTCATTATGTTATCCAACCAATTACGTTATTACAATAAGTATTATAATACTACCATAGTTTACCTACCTTAAAAGTAGAATATTATTAATAAGATTAATAGGTAATAAGTAGAATACTATAAAGATAGGTAATAGGTAGAAAGGTAGGAAAACAAAAAGAAACCGCGGATGCCAGGGGTTCTCACCTCTCCATCTCTGACCTATTTTTCATTCATCAAATAATAACAATTAATATTACTTATACCATCATCTTTTGCACATTCTCTCATGGACTGCTATACTTTCTTATGGCTGGTGATCAATCTTACCTAGGGGCTGTTTTAACACTTTCCTGGCACTAACCTACCCGAGAAGAAGAAGTGTGTCATTGGGTGGGGGGTAAGGTTGATCACTGCCTCATTGAGTTCTACCAATGGCAAAGAAACCTAAAGACGTTGCCATTACTCCTGGACAGTCTGTCTACTCTTTGGTATCACGTCCTATCTCAACGATTCGTGATTCCGAGATAGTGGATGCTCTCAAGGATTGCAAAGGTCTTATCTACTTAACAGCAATCAAGCTTGGTTGTTCTCAACCTGATCTAGATCAGCGTATCAAAGCTAACGAAAACTTAATGTTGATCTGTAAGGGTGAGCGTGGTGGTATTGTTGACAAGGCCGAGGCCAAGTTGATTGAGGCGATGGAAGGTGGGGCCAAGTGGGCCATTGAGATGATTCTTAAGACGCTTGGTAAGGAGCGTGGATATGTTGAGCGTCAAGAGGTTCACAACCTCACCAAAGTTCAATTGCACATAGTCGAGGAGATAGTGGATCATGGAAGCTTCGACACCACCGCAACCATCGTTGACAACAAAAACAGTCAAGCTCCACAGGATTCAAAGTGAATTCAGACACTCTCCATCTCTTTATCGTGGGTTTGTTGGCGGGCGTGGTAGCGGCAAGTCATATGTTGGCGCATATGATCTTCTATGTCGTGCGATGTCAGAACGAGGTCGCGGTCGTCTCTACATGGTGGTGGCCCCTACTTACATCATTCTGCAAGATGCTTCAATGAGGACCGTGGTTCAGATCGCGGAAGACCTTGGTGTCATCAAAGAGAAGTGGAAACAACCACCGCGCCTGATCCTAACAAATGGTTCCGAAATCATCTTCCGCTCTGGTGACGATCCAGAAAAGTTGCGTGGTCCTAACCTCTCTGGAGTGTGGCTAGATGAAGCCTCTCTAGTGGGCGAAGAAACCTACAACGTCTGCATCGCCTGTCTTCGAGAAGCTGGTCAAGCAGGATGGCTCTCAGCAACATTTACTCCCAAGGGCACCTCTCATTGGACCTACGAAGTATTTGCTCGTAACAGGCCCAATACCGCGCTCTTCCGCTCATCAACCAAAGAGAACCCATTCCTCCCTGGAGAGTTCATCCATGCACTCCAGACGCAATATTCCGACAAGCAAGCAGCACAAGAGATCTCAGGCGAGTTCGTAGACCAAGAAGGTTGCGAATGGCCCGCAGCACACTTCACCGGGCACATCTGGTTCGATGAATGGCCTGACAACCGCCAAATCGCACTCAAGTCAATTGGTCTTGACCCATCCAAGGGAAACGACTCCAAGCACGGTGACTTCTGTGCCATCGTCAAATTGGCCCGCACCATCGAAGGCATCATCTACGTCGAGGCCGATCTTCAACGCATCGACTCCGAATCTATCGTTTCAAACATTTGCAACGAACAACAACAATTCAACGCTGATGTGGTCGTAGTAGAAACAAATCAATTTCAACATTTGCTTGCCACACAGATCATATCAACATCAAGAAAAAAAGGCATTTCAATGCCTGTCATGTCCGTTTACAATAAAGTTTCAAAGGACGTTCGTATTCGTCGTCTTGGTCCGAACCTTTCCAATAAGATCTTCAGGTTCAAGGCCAATCACGAAGGGACACGCTTGCTGGTGAATCAGTTGCGTGAATTCCCGATGGCGAAGTACGATGACGGTCCAGATGCATTGGAAATGGCGTTGCGTGGTATGATCTCGATCCACAATGGACGAGTTCAAACGTCAGGCAAAGCAACACCGACACGAGGAATTCGATCATGAATCCGTTATCCGCACAATGGTGGCGTTCCCTTCTCGCTGGACAGCCTGCCAAGCCACCAGAAGAGCCAAAGAAGAAACGTCGATCATTGCGTGAAGCAGCCTACAACATGGACTTCAACCTGGGCGGGTATTCTGACCTTCTCAGCAGGTTCACAGACGGTGGTGTCTACGCATATCCAATCGTCAACGTCAAGGATCGTCTGTACGGCTCGAACTACCCCTTCTGGTACTCAGAGCAGCAGTTGAACCTGATCAGGGCTCAGGCACGCCTTCTTGTAACAACCAGCCCCAATGCCCAAGGTCTTCTCAATGGACTGACAAGCTACGTCATCGGCACCGGGTTCGGTTACAGGGTGATGCCGAAGGATGGGTTCGAGATCGAGGACAGCCTGCTTAGAAAAGTGAACAGTGTTCTTCGTAAATTTTTTGATGACAACGAATGGGATCTGCTTGAGCAGGAGATCTTCTTCCGGTCCAGAGAGGATGGCGAGTGTTTCCTTCGGTACTTCCCACAACCATCTGGCCGTCTTCTAATTCGCACCATCGAGCCTGAGCAAATCTACCAACCACCGGGTAGCAACTTTGCCGAGTGGTCTTATGGCATAAAAACAGAATTAGAAGATGTTTTCAGCGTCGAAGCCTACAACGTGGATTACGATGCCCCACTAGGTGCCGATCCTGATTCAAACCGGGAAAGCAGAGTTGGAGACATTGTTCCAGCAGCCGACATCGTCCACATCAAGTGCAACGTCAAGAAGTCAATTAAACGAGGCCTGTCTGACTTCTCCTACGAAACACTCGACACGTTCATCACTGCTGGAAAGCTACGCAAGAACATGGGCGAAGGCGCATCGGTCCAGTCGGCAATCGCAGCTATTCGACAACACGATACCGCCACTCAAGAACAAGTCGAAGATTTTGTTACTGAGAATATCGACTATTCAGCCTATACCGGGATTCCACTTCGTGAGACAGGATTCCAACGCATCGAGCCGGGTTCGTTTCTTGATATTCCGAAAGGAATGAATTACGTTCAGCCACCGGGTTCTGAGAACTACGAATCCCACCTGGCAATCTTTCAATCGCTAATGCGTTCGGCAGGAAACCGCCACAATGCTCCTGAGTGGCTTTCTTCGAGCGATGTGTCCAATGCCAACTATGCATCAAGTTTGACGGCAGAAAGCCCATTCTTGAAGAACTGCATGCGGTTGCAATCGGTGTACAAGCGCCACTTTGGCAAGATTGTCCGGGAAGCAATCCTAACCGCTGCCGAGGCAGGTATGCTTCCGATGGGAATTGTGGATGCCATCGATGTCATTGTGACACCACCAAACGTGGAAGCCCGTGACAGAATCGCAGAATCCACAGCTAACCGCACCTATTACGAAATGAGAATCAAGAGCAGTCAAACCATCTCGCAAGAGTTGGGCCTTGATTCGGAACAAGAACGGCGCAACATGCAGCTTGACAAGGACAACGAAGACAAGCTCAATGCCGGTGATCTTGAGGGTGGTGATGTGGCTCAGGTTTCAGATCAGGCACTCAATGGTCTTCAAATCGAGAATCTGGTCGGCATTGTTACTCGTGTTGCTGCTGGACAGATAACCGTGGACGTTGGCCGTGCTGTGGCGCATGCCGCCTTCCCGCTCATGAATACTGCACAGATCGCAGACATATTCCCTGAGAGCCTGTACAAGAGCGCCAAACCCTCACCTGCGATGACTGGCGATCCAAAAGCCGTCAAAGACCTGCCCTCCGTTGGACAGTCCAAGGCGGACCCTGAACTACCACCAGAACCAGAAGAACCAAGCAGTCCAGAAGGCGTTCCAGAATCAATTACGGAAGGCGAAGGCAAATACTCCCACATAAGCTTCAAACCTCCATCAGGAGCAGTTAAAGCCGCCAAGAAGGGACTCGAATTAAGACGTGAACATGGTCGTGGTGGCACTGGCGTAGGGATCGCCCGAGCAAGGGATATCGCGGGTGGCAAAGAAATGAGTCCTTCCACCGTCAAAAGGATGTTTTCTTTCTTCTCCAGGCATGAGGTCGATAAGAAGGGCGAAGGCTGGGGTGAAGACTCAAACGGCTACATCGCATGGCTTCTGTGGGGCGGCGATGCAGGATTCTCATGGTCTAGGAAGGTCAGGAACCAAATGATCGCTGCGGATAAAAAGAAAAATGATTGACGCTCCGCTATTTATTGCCAACACCGAAACCACCTTGAGATCAATCGCATTTGCGACCAAGGTGGTCCGGGCCGTAGAAAAGAAGCGCAAAGAAGCATTGCTCTCTCTGGACCGCAATAAGTTCGGATCGAACTTTGAATACGAAACCATGTCAGTTTTCGCTGACATCATGCGTCTAGTCAGCCATGATGCTCCAGCATTGATCAAAAAACACTATAACGAAATTACAGAGATCATCTCGGACAAAATTGAACATACGGTGATGGAAGCAAGATCGAAGATTGCGACCACTGTTTTCCCAGATTTAACAGCACAACAAGTGTCTCTCATTGTGGCCAATCAGCAGATTCCACAGAAGATTTACAACGCATTGAAGAGGGGCGGGTCTTCACCAAGGCAAATCGCAAGCATGATTGCCATCATGGGCAATCCAGCGGAACGGCGCAGACTTCTGGACGATTACTTCAGAAGGCTCAAAAATGCCGCCTACACGTCCGTTCGTATGGGAATGGCCTCAATGGCTGGCCAAGTCAATCAAGAGGTCTACGACTCAATTCCTGCGGATGTAATCGGGTTTCAGGTTCTTGGAATCCTTGACAACCGCATCAGGCCTGCACACCGGGCAAGACATGGCACCATTTACTACAAAGTCCCCGGCGTGGACAGACCAGGGTTTGAACAGATGCCAAACCCGCCACTCGAAGCCGATGGCAGCTACGCTTTCAATTGCCGATGCTCTCTAATTCCAGTTTTTAAAGGCGATGACACAAAAGCTAGGGACATTCGTGGCAGAATAATTCCAAATGCCAAGGTCTTTTCTGTGTGGTTTGACAGGCAGACACAAGCGGCAAAAATTGCAATTGTTGGCAAAAAACGCTACATGGCAGCGGTAAGTCGCAAAGGTGGCGGCTCGCCCAACTGGATTGAGTTCTTGGACAGCAAAACCGGAATACTCATGACAGATAAAGAAATAGAAAATGAGACAAGGACAAAAAGAAAAAATAGAATAGCAAGACTTTACTCAAAAATTTCTATGAACTCTTGACATAGGGTTACAAGTTGATAGCATCTCAGTATGAAGACGATTCTCCTTGAAGAAATTCGTGACTACACATCGCTCGGCAATCTGAAGGTTGACCGGGTGGGTGCCATTGTTCACAACGTCAAGATTATCGGCTTTCAATCGGCCAATGACCGTGAGTACACGCCTGACGCACTTAAGCAGGCGATTCCGATGTACGAAGGGGTCAATGTCAACATTGATCACCCTGATGGCGGTCCAGATGAGCAGAGGTCGGCCTGGGATCGAATTGGCTTCCTCAAGAACGTCAAGTTCGTGGAAGGTAAAGGTCTTTACGGCGATCTGCACCTTTTACCCTCGCATCCATTCACCGAACGAATACTGGAAGCGGCGGAAAAGATGCCACAAATTTATGGTCTGTCGCACAACGCCAAAGGCGAAGGCTTTGAAGACAAGAAGACGAAGAAGTTCGTTGTCAACAAAGTAGCCGAGGTGAGGCATGTCGATCTCGTCGCGGACCCGGCAACAACGCACTCGCTGGCAGAATCGAAAGAAGCAGAGGTGCCTGCCGAACAAGAAACTGAAGAAGGAGCGTATACAAGAGTGGGCTACAAGAGCCGCAAACGCGGCGTAGGTGCCAAGCGTGGGTATACGAAAACAAAATCAAAGCTTTATGTTAGTCATGAATCACAAGAATCAGACGGTGAGAAGAGCAAGCCAAGCGATGGAGAATACGACAAGCTTCACGCTAGAATCATTGATGTGCTGAAACATGATGGCGTACCCGATCATCAAAAAGCAGATCAGATAGTAAGTTTGGTTACTAATAAGTCATCCAAGAAAGAAGAGGGACGTGACATGGCTAAGGACGAAACAAAGATCAGCAAGGATGATGACACCGAGGAAGCCGTCTCCAGGGACGATGACAAAGACATTAAAACTGATGAGCCATCGGATTCAGACACCGAAGAGTCGGAAGGCTCAGAGGAATGCCCCAAGTGCGGACGCAAGATGGAATCTTGCTGTGGGGAAGAGAAGGACGCTGAAGAAGCTGAAGATGGCGAAGCTGATGACGAAGACGACGAAGAAAAAGTCGTCTCAAAGAAAAAGATGGAAAAGAAGAAGATGAAAGAAAAGTATTCTTCTAAAGAGTCAAAGGATTCACGCAAGGCTATTGACGATGTCAAAGAACTTTGTGAATCACACAAGCTGACGGCAGACGAATCGCTGATCAAGGATCTTGCTGCTGTGCCAGTAAGCGTGGCTGAAGGCCTGATCAAGCGCCTAGCAAATGCTGAACGTCTTCTGAAGCCAAAGAGCGCCGTTAAGGCTAAGGAAGCACAGAAGTCTGAAATTGACATGCTTGAAGGCAAGCAGTTGTTTTCTTGGCTTAGAAACTAAGGAGTTTAACAATGAGCGCCAATTTCGGTGGATCTCGATTCGTACAACCGCCACTCACCCGCACCGTGGTCTATAAGGCCAAGGGTGGAATTGTGATTAGCGTAGGCGACCTCATGTATTACGACTCTGGCGATGGCTATGCCAAGCCTTTGTCAGAAAAGGTAGCCTCGGGCACTGTGAATACCGATCAGGTGTTCGTGCATGACAACTTTATCGGTGTAGCTCAGTCTGGGCGCATCGTACAGCAGACCACAGATGGAACGGTGACAATTGCCACCGATTGCATCTACGAAGCAGCCTGTGATTCACAAACGTGGATTCCCGGCGCACTTGTGACCGGGTTCTCCAGTGGCGTTGCTGCTGCCGGTGCCATCCAAGATCAAAAGGTTGACGCAACTGCTCTGACCACAGAGGCAATTGGAGTTGTTGTCAAGCAATACACCGCTGCGACCACAACTGTTTGGGTCCGGCTTTATGGTAAAGCCGCTCGCCAGGTGTTCTAATTTAAGACCAATAAGGGGGAAAGTACCATGGGCATTGACGTAGTGAAGATGAAGTCTCTGTACGAATCACGCAAAAAGGACTCGGGTGGTCGGCTGCGCTTCATTAACGAGTTGCGCCATGGTCTTGGCCTCTCGGACTCTAACGGGTCTGATTACAAGGACTTGGCTGGTAATAAGCAACTTCGTGAACGTGAAATGGTTGCTGAGAACTTCAGCCTTGCGGAATTGGCAGAGGCGTGCGTTGGCGGAAGCTGGCGCACTCTGTTCGATCCAGACAACCGGGAAATGGGGCGTTACCTGCGCGCCAAATCTTTGGTCGAATCTGGTTTTCCCAATGACAGCCGAGCCTTGCTAGAAAGTACCGGTATCGGTATTGATCCTTCAAGCTTTGCGGACATCAACGCATTCACCAGCGTTGTTGGTGGTCTGATCGAAGTTAAGATTCTGGAAGCCTTCCAGAACCCAGCTTTGATTGCTGACCAGATTTGCCCTGCTGAAGCCACTCGGCTCAACGGACAGAAGGTCATCGGCGTTCAGTCGATTGGTGACCGTGGTCGTGCCCGTAAGCCCGGCGAACCCCATGCTCGTGCCCAGTTCGGCGAGCGTTGGATCGAAACCCCTGAAACCCGTGAAAACGCACTCGCTATCGACGTGCTGAAAGAAGCGGTGTTCTTTGATCTCACCGGGCAGATCCTTCAGCAGGCTGCTTCGGTTGGTCTTGAATTGTCGTACCGCAAAGAACTTGAAGTTATCGACACCATCATCGGTGTTAATAATAGCTTCAAGTACAACGGCACGGCGTACAACACCTACGTCACGTCGAAGACCTTGGGCTACACCAACAGTATCACCAACCCGCTTCTGGACTGGACATCAATCCAAACGGATGTGTTGCAGTTCATGCGCCAAGAAGACCCACATACGGGCAAGCGTTTGCTGCTCAATCCCAACACTGTTCTGGTGAACCCAGGCAAGTTGGCGACCATGAACCTGATCTTAGGTTCGACCGTTACTGACCGCCGTACTGCGCCGTCTGGCAATCAGTCCACGGCTACCACGCTGAACATCTCCAGCACCCCTGGCAACCCTTACTCGGGCAACTTCAAGGTTCTCACCAGCCCGCTGTTTGAACAGCGAGCCTTGGCTGCGGACGGCTTGAACCTGAGCCAAGACAATGCCGATGGTCTGTGGTTCATGATGGAAGCAGGCAAGAGCTTCCGCTACATGCAGAACTATCCTCTGGCCGTGGTCCCAGCGACCTCGAATCAGTACGAAATGCTCGACAAGGGCATCATTGCGACCTACTTCGCTCATGAGCGTGGTATTCCTTCGGTGTGGTCACCTTGGCACACCCTCAAGAACACTGTGAGCTAATAATGAGTTCAGTTCCTGTTAAGCAGTTGGTTCTTAAGGCTTGGGAGGCCACCTCAAACGGCCTCCCTCGCCTCTTGATCAAAGCCTTTACCCGTGAAGAAGCACGGTCTGAATACCGTAACCGGGTTGGGTTGCATACCAGCAGGCCGGTTGATCTCAAGGAGATTACTGATGCCAACGGTAGTTCAAAACCTTGATGCGGCGATTCTGAACATATCGACTCTGATCGCTCAGATCACGGTTGAGCCAAAGCCCAGTTACAATATTGATGGTCAGTTGGTATCATGGGCAGAGTACCTTGATACCCTGACCACCAAGCTGGCCACTTTGCAGAAAACACGCCAGATGGCTGGTGGACCGTACCAACGGGCAAGCCGATTTAGGAGTGTTTGATGTATAGTGTGGCAATCGATATTTCAACAGATGGGACGCACCTTGTTGTGCCTGGTGTCCCAGGGCGTAAAATTCGTGTCGTTAATTATTGCTTTACTTCTGCTGGCACTGTAAATACTGTTCAATTTTTTAGCAATTTGACTGCTTTGACTGGTGTTATGCACGTTGTCAAAGGAGTGCCGATAGCATTAGCCGCAGGCCAATTGTTCCCTTCTGGAGCGTTAATGCTGTTCCAAGGGGCAGTTGGTGAGCCAATTAACATTGTTACAAGCGCAAATGGTGGTGTTGTTGGTGGCCACTTAGTCTATATTTTGGCGGATTAACATGCCAAGAACAGCAATAATTGAAATAAAATATAAGTCCAAATCCATGCTTCCATGCCCTGAAAAGATGGCTGGGATGAGTGAGGAAGATGCGGAAATGAAGTCGGCGCAGATCCTTCTAGAAATTGGAAGGAATCTTCGACAAGCGCACAAACAAAACTTATCACGTCCTTATCCGCCTGCTTCTAGGCGTGGGCAATACCCGCGTAAAAGGACTGGGTCATTGCAACGTGGTATTTATTGCAATCCAGAATCAAGTGCCAGGATTGCCAAATCTCGTAGCAAATCAGTTACAATTGGTTATGGAATAAAGGATCGTAAACAAGGTAAAGAACCTTATCTTTACGGGCCTCACCTTGTAAACAATATGGCAAGAAAAGGCATACATAACACATTTAATGCTAATCGAAGCAAAATATTGGCACCAGCAAGACGATGGAAGCCAGTCCAAATGATCACCTTGGGAGGTGGATGATGAACGTAATTAAGGTCGACACAAGCACAATTGGTGACAACATCGTCATCCCTGGAATGGCTAATAGGAAAATTAGAGTCCTTGCTTACATGATTACTTCTATCGCACAGAATTACGTTGTGTGGAAGTCAGGATCTACGGCAATCAGTGGCAATATTTACATGCCAGCTTATGGGAACATAGTGATCCACATGGGCGACTTGTGGCCTGCTGGTGGACTGCCAGTTCTGGAAACGGCCATTGGCGAAGACTTGGTCATTTCTTTGAATGCAGGCACTGCAATAGGTGGCCATTTGACTTACTATTACATTGGCGCTTGAGGAGTTCATTAAATGGCGACATTTAATAAGTACAATTGTTTCGTTGAGAACCTGGCAGAGAAGGTTCACAATCTTGCGTCAGACACTCTTAAGGTCGCATTAACTAATACCGCACCTACCTCGGCTGATACGGTGTGGAACACGACTGCTTATCCAGCACCTACGGCAGCAAATGGTTACACGGCTGGTGGCAATAGTTTGACTGTTTCAAGTTCCAGTCAAACTGCTGGAACGTATAAGCTGGTGATTGCTGACACGGTATTCACTTCTACCGCAGGTGGTATCGGGCCATTCCGCTACGTTGTCCTGTACAATTCAACCGCATCTAACGCGGTGATTGGGTACTACGATTACGGGTCGTCAATCACACTTGCAGACACCGAAACTTTCACGGTAGACTTTGACGCTGTCAATGGCGTGTTAACAATCGCATAAGGACAACACCAATGCCTGAGATCGACATGGGGAATGGTAATCAGTTTGATGCGCCGAACGGCGGCGTCACTCAGGATGAACATGATAAGAATCTTGCCATGGCAATAGAAATGCGTGAGCAGGAAGTCTATCAGTATCAAACAAATATCAATAATTACACGGCTATGCTTGCGGCATGTATTACCGATCCGTGGCCCCAGCGACTTCTCCCGTATCGTGGTATGGGAAGGGATCAACTGGCGCAGGCTATTGCTGACGATGATGATCTTGACCTTGCGAGTCAGTTGGCGTTTCGGGACGAGTTGAGGTTTCGTATCAGGTCAGAAAAGATGGAATGCAACAAGTCAAAAATGATGTTGGCGTCTGCCGTTGCAAGCGCAACTGACATCAACAAAATCCGCACGATCATCGCTGAATTAAAGGCCTCACGCACCACAGTATGAGGTGAGCGATGGCCAACTATGTAATTTGCGGCACATCAAACACCCCTTACATTCATGGGTACGCCTTTTCGGCGTCCGGCTGGGGGGCTAAATATGCTAACCCGGCGTCTTTGTCCGGAAATTTAGGTGTATCAGTAGATACGTCACCAGACAACGCTACAGTTTATATCAACAATGGACAGGCTTGGGCGTGGACAGTAGCTTCCGGTTTTGGGACTAAACGTGCTAACGCTTCTGGTTTTAGTGTAGGATTTTCACGGGGTGCTAAAAGAATCGGGTCAAATGTATTTTTTTCAGGCGATGGAACGCCTTTTATAATCGCATATCCTTGGTCTAACTCTACAGGATTTGGCACAGCATATTCTAACCCAAGCACATTGCCACCGGGTGCTGCCACCAGCCCCTATAACAACCTTGGCGGCACATCTACGGCCGTTGCCATAACGTCCAGCGCAACACCTTTTGTGAATGTGTACGCATGGTCATCATCTGGATTTGGAACACGATACTCAGCCCCTAGTGGTTTAAGTGGGACGCAAACTAGAGCGGTCCATTTGAATGATCAGTACGCCAGCATAGCTACAGGAACCACCCCTTTTACGCATGTATACCAATGGTCTGATAGCACAGGTTTTGGGACTAAGTACGCTAATCCGGGCACTTCGCTATCTAACGGAAGTTATTCCGTAGAAATGGCAATTTCAAAGACAGCCGTAGGATTTGCAAGCGTAACTGGTGGTGGCAGGGTTTACGCATGGTCGTCACTTGGGTTTGGAACTAGCACGGCATCAACAAGCGGAACAAACACAAACGCCTTCGCATTTGCCAAAGAGGAGGATGCCGTATTTTTTGGGCGATCATCGGTTCCGTTTCTGTATGCGTATCCTTTTACTATTGCCGGTATAGGCTCAGTTTTCACATCGCCTACTACGCCGGGTTCAATAGTTTACGGTATAGCCACGTCTTATCCGGCAGTCGGCTATTCCATGACGGCGAATGTTGCCTCGTTTGCGCTGACAGGAATCGCAACGGGATTAAAAGCGGGACGCACAGTAACTGCGGATACTCAATCTTTTGCCCTGACAGGCGTTGATGCGACTCTAACAAAAACAACAGTTGCTGGCTACACTCTTACAGCATCAGCCGGATCTTTTAGCCTGACAGGTAATGCGGCTAACTTAGCTGTCGGACGCAAGGTCACAGCCGCACAAGGATCATTCAGCCTGACCGGAATAGCGGCAGGTCTGAAAGCTACCCGTATCGTCACAGCAATGACTCAGTCGTTTACGCTGACCGGCGTTGCGGCAAATCTTAAAGCCGCTCGCACTATCACTGGTGCTGTACGCACGTTTGCTCTGGCAGGTATCAACAACCATTTAGCCACCACTCGCACAATCACGGCAACCGCTCAATCATTTATCCTGACCGGATACGATGCCAATCTTGTTACCACTGCCGCTAAGACTCTCTTTGCTGCCACTGGTCATTTCAATTTAACTGGCATCTCTTCAATACTGTCCAAAGGATCAAGGGCGTTAGCATCTGTTGGGATTTTCACTGTAGGAACAAGCCCCGCAGGATTGGCATCTACAAGGATTATAGTCTCAGGCCCAGGCACCTTCTCTCTTTCTGGACAGTCATCAACGCTCGCCTTTAATAGGAAACTGCCAATATCATCGAGGCAATTTGTCGTCTCTGGTATTGCCTCGGATCTGTTCCGTACCAGATCACTTTATGCAACGCCAAGGCAGTTCCTGCTTACTGGAAACACCACATACTTAAGAATCATCCACCCACCGATCATATGCCAACTTGGCACGTTTACTCTGCCAGTATTAGCAGCGGCAACACGATACAGCAATTCTAAGGTCAGTCAATTCCCTCCACGCTTAGAGTTCAATTCGACAGGTAAAAACATAAATTTGAAACCATCCAGAGCGATTATTGGTACAATGTCATTTGCTATGGAACAGACAGCATGTGCATTAAGATGGCATAGAATTTAAGGGGCCAATAATGGACATCAGCAATGACTGGATGATCTTCGATAACACCGAGACGATTACGTTTGCGAATATTGGTTCTGCGTCAGTTGTCATTCCAAGGGTCGTTCGGCGCTCGTCCAGCATGGTTGTTGCCGATGGTGGTGGTGCATTGGTTTACGGTGCCGATGCCACGTTTATCATATTCCGTGTCAATGCACCTGGAGGATTCGCTCCAAGGGTGAATGCCAGAATCACAGACGCAAAAGGCAAAAGCTATCGTGTGGACAGCGTTAACGATGGTGCCCTACGGACTAGATGGCTAGTGAACTGCACGTCCGAAGCAGGCCAAGGTCTAGCACCACAAGGAAGCTAATATGGCAACAGTATTCTGGCAAATTCTTGACTCTGTGCGGGATCGCATATCGACCCTTCCGGGGGTTCCAAGTGTGGTCATTAGGAAGCGGCCCGTGTTCACTCAGGAAGACACTGTCCCCCTGATCATCATCTCCCCCGGTGAAGAGGTCGTAGGGATGGAAGCATTCCCGGTCACAGTCGAATATTTGTACCGTGTACAAGTATCTTTGATCCAGGCAGGCAATAGAATCTATGAAGGTGATGTTTCAAGCTTGCTTGATCTTCGCCAATCAATTAGAAACATTCTATATCAACCATTCTTGGATGGTGCTATAAATGTTTATGATTGTAGAATGGATATGTCGCCAGCGTTTGAGGTTGTATCAGGTGAGGCCTCGAACTATGATGTTACTGGGATGGTCTTCACCTTCAACAGCATTGAATCGAGGATCAACTAATGTCTATCACGCACACGGTTTCTTACAATTTTATCAAAGATGGTTCAGCAGTGACGAGCTTTTCGTCTTCTGAGAGCCAAGATGGCGAGATCAATCTTGATGTGACCATCGCAGCAGGCGCATCTGCCTTCTCAATCATTTGCCCAATTACGCAAACTGCCGTTAAGAGCATCTTTATTAACTGCGATGCTGACATGACTGTTGTCACCAAGAATGGTGCCACAACTGTCAACACGTTCACATTTGTGGCAAACAAGCCATTGATTTGGCAGGTTGGATTCCCCACCACAATTCCATTCAGTGGTGACTTCACCACACTTGCAGTTTCTTCTTCTCCTGGTGGCAACTTGAAGGCCTGCATTCTCGAGAACGTATAATGCCTGTCGATTCGTCTTCAATTTTATCCAATATTTCTTGGCAGCATTATCGCCAAAATAGTGGGTTTTTGGATACGAATCAGGGTCCAGATTCGCTTTCGGCGTCTGTGGAATCAGAGACTGCTGAAGACATCTATGCTGAGTCGAAGATACTTGGGCTGTCTTCGACTAGAAGTTATGACCTTACCGCATTAACGGATCTGCTGCTCCAGCCATTGGTGTTCACGAACGTGCTGGCGCTCATGGTCACTGTCTCTTCTGGATCGGTGACGATGACTCCGGGCGGGTCAAATCCTGCCACACTGTTCATGGGTGGTACATCACCTGGGATTGTGATTCCAGAGGATGGGGTAGTGATCTGTTCGACGAGTACAGTCGTCGATTCGACACACAAGAATTTGACGATAGCTACCGGGGCATCGTCAGGGGCAACTTACCAAATAGCAATTTTAGGGGGTGCTTGACATGCCTTTTTACAGTGGAAAACTGGGATTCCTTCAAGTCAATGGTGCAAGCTATCCAATGGAAGAGTGGAGCCTTGACATTGAAATTGAAGAAGTTGAGGTGACCAACTTCCAAAGTGGTGGTTTTAAGTCGTTGCTAAATGGTATTGCTGGTGGCACATTTTCAGCTACTGGGCCATATAACGGATCACAACCTTTCCCATTTTCGGCCGCTGGAGCAGTCACTCAAAATGGTGGCAGTACTAGCAATGGATTTACAGCCCAAATGACATTTGGCCTTGCTCCAGGTCTATCTGTTACACATTGGGTAATAATCACTGCCGCAAGTGTCAAACAGAACGTCAAAGAGAAGGCCACGCTTGAGATTTCTGGATCACTAACAGGTAATGCCGTGGCGGTCTAATATGTACGCCGGTAAAACATCCGCAATCCTATTCAACGCTCTGGTCATTCCTGCTGACAAGTGGGAAATCGACCTGAGCGTTGAATCGCTTGATTACATGACAATTAAAGTTTTGCGTGATGCCAATGTTGATGGATTGATGGCAAATGCAGGCGCGTTGCCACTTATATGGTCACAGCACGGCATCCCTTCCAGAAAAATATCTAGCAATATTCGTGATGTAAAAGGAACGGTTCATGGCTTTTACAAGAGCCAAGCATTTACGCCAACTGTTGGAAGCACATTGTCAATAATCATGACGCTGACAAATTTGTCATTTTTTATTGTTTCACAAGCTTTAATAACAAGCGTAAAACTAAGCACAGAAGTCAAAGGTGCGGTAGAATTTGATATAGAGTGGGAATCGATTGGAGAGGTTGACTTCAGAGGGAGACTATAATGAGTGGTGTATCTTATACGACAAGTGATGCTTTGGGTGGTAATGGCGCAAAGACTGAGTGGGTTGACAATACTGGTAAGAAATACCTAGTCGAACTTCTTACACTTGCCAATCAGTCTAAGTTCGAGCGATTCCTTGAAAAGGAAGCGGTCAAGACGATTCGCAACGTGAAGGAAGAACTTGGCGAGGAAGAGTATTTAATGGCCCTAGATCGATGCCTGGAGTCGATTGCTGAGGGCAAGTACTCATTCGGCGGAGAAGACGCGCAACGCAGCCTAGGCACGTTTAAGGGCATGTGTGCGATGATCTCGATTCTCTTCAATACGACCTCTGACGATGCCTTCCGACTTGTCAAAGAAAGTCCTGAGATTCCCAAGGTCATTGAAAACATCGTAGTGAGGTCATTCCCAGCACAGGAAAAAAAGCCGGAAGAAGTGACGAACTAGAAGAGCCGAACTGGCCTCAGATCGTTGCTGGACTGGTCGATGAACCTTACTGTCTGTCCATGGAGCAGGTTGCTAACCTGACCATGCGGCAGATAGCATTGATTTACTACCGTGAAAGAGATAAAAAGGGAGTGCCGAAACCGATCCGAAGCGGTCGTAATAATAAGAGAAAGAGTCAAGAAAAGGTGCGGGAAGAGTTCTTTGCCATGGCTGCTGCCTTTGGATTGTCGGAGCAGGAAATAGAGCGACAATGGGAGGAATCTTCAAATGGCAAAGAGTAAAAGCGGACCACAAAACGAACCTGGCAACCCAGACGGATGTGTAATTGGCAAGAAAGAAGCCAAGACTCTTACGGCATCTGTTGAACTCCTATCTGATGCATTCTTATCTGGCGCGCAAACCATCCGTGCAAGTCTAACGCTTTTGTCTGACACCATTTTCGATATGGCTTTGAAGATTGAAAAAGTTTCAAGCCGTTTCAATCGTGTTCTTAAAAAGACATCGTCTACAAAAAAAGCAAAAGCAGAAGAAGCTGGATCATCTTCAGTATTGTTACCGTCCAGAAAAGAAGTTGAGCAGCTTGTTGGTTCTATTCAAATAGAACAGCCGAAAATAATAGAAGCAAACGCTTTTAAATTGATTCGCCCTGCAATGACAAAACTTATTGATGCTACCGAATCAATAGGAAAAGTTATTGGTGGTGGAGGCGCAATAGAAACGCCAAATTACAGACTACTGGATGCTTCGTCGAAGAAGGTTGTCAAGACTAACCCAAGGGTAGAAGTACAAACAAATAGGAAACTATTGACATTGGCCTCAATGGGCACTCGCCCTGGTTCAATGTATACGCATGACATTCATTGCGAAAAAATCCTTCTTCAAATTGCGGCACTTTTAACTCAGGCAGAGAAGACATCTAAGCCAAAAGGATCAAAGCCAAAGTCTAAAGGAAAGAAAGAAAAGACTGACCTTGATCTACAGATCGACGAGTTGCGATCTAAGTTTCCACGTTTGACAAAACTCTTTATTGATGGACCTGCGAAACTGAAGGAAGAGTTCAAGTATTGGTCTGGCGTAATGGCTACTGGCTGGGGATTAGCTTCCAAAGCAGTAAAGTTTGGAGCGAATGCCACCAAGAAGGCGTATAAATCCTTGGTTCCAGAAGAAGACTTCGATGATATTGTAACTCAACTTGAAATTGAATATTTGCTAAATGAAGAAATGGCAAAACAGCAGTCAAAAAAGAAACCGCAACAATTTAAAGAAAAAAAGCAAAAATTTTCTGTTGACGCTTTAGATCAGGCGTTAACTAAACTTGAAAGTTTAAAAACAAATTTGCAACCAAGCACAGATGCAATAGAAGATGCTGCTGCGTCTTTCTTGGCAATAACAGATACATTTGCCACTGCTTTTAATAATGAAAAGAAAACAAAAACTAAAAATCAAAATCAAAACAAAGGCAAAATAATTGAATCGGACCCTACCGATGGTGGATATGATGTAATTGGAGAGCCAAAATCCGAGTCATTTAAATATTCAGAACCTAAAAAGCCTTTAGAAGAAGCCATACCATTAACAGTTTTTAGTGAATTAGAAAAGGCCGTCAATGATGTAAAAGAATTGCTTGGGGAAACTGCCGCTACCATCGCAACAGTAGAACCAGAATTCAAAGGTGTACGCGCCGCGACTCGTGAAGCAAGCATAATGCTTAATAAGCTTACTGAGTCAGGCAAGAAAGTAGAAAGCAATCCAAGAAAAGACAGGTTTGACAAGCAATCTAGAAGAAAACGGTTGCAATATCGTGCATCTGGTGGACCTGCTACGCCATCAAAAGATGATGCCAAGGGCACCGATACTGTCCCAGCAATGCTCACCCCAGGTGAATTCGTCGTCAATAAGGACGCAACGAAGAAAAACCGAGGCGTGCTGGAGCAGATTAATAACGGTGGTAAAACGCAGAAAAGGTCATCTGGTGGGCCGATAAGTTACTTGGCCGGAGGTGGAACAGTTGGTGGTGGTGGTGGTGGTGGTGGCACTGCTCAGATGTCTGGGTTCATGCAAGCCCTTTCTGGCGCTGGTAAAGGCTTGGGAATGCTTGGTGCCGCCGGGCAAATGGCTGTTGGTGCCATCACAGGAACAGTTGGTGCGTTTAGTCAAATCACTGCCTTTGCAGGTTCATTTGTTCAAGCTTTCAATCCTGCTCTTATGGAGCAGATGAATCTTGTTTTCAAGGATCTCACCGCAGTAATAGGTATGGGTCTTGAGCCTGTCATTGGCGCGGTAATTCCAATCGTGAGGGCTTTTGCAGACAGACTTGTTCCCGTAATGCAAGCGATGATTCCCACTGTTCAATTGTTTGCTGATTCAATGATTGAACTTTCGGGGCCAATCATTGAAATTCTGATTCAAGCATTTGCCGCACTTGAGCCAGTCATTGTGATGGCTGCTGGTCTTGTTGAAATGTGGGCTGGAATCCTTACTTGGGCCGTACCTTTAATTGCCGCAGTGATAAAAGAAATTGTTTATTGGTTCACTAAAATTGTGTCAACGGTCCAATGGGTTGTAGGATCGCTGATAATAGGCATTGGTAAAGTGTTGTCGATGATTCCAGGTACTGGCAACGCTGGCAAGGATTTGCAGAAGGTTGGCGAGGCTGCTGTTGAAAGCTCAAAGAAGGCCAGTAAGGCGACTGATGATTACTACAATGGCACATCAAAGGTACAAAAGGCAATCCAGAAGCCTGTGGTTAAGGGCGCTTCTGTTGGCGCTGCTGCTGGAAAGGCTACTTTCAGTGGTATATCAGACCTTGGGCGCAATTTGATGCAATCGGCCATGTCATCATCAACGCAAGCATCTGCTGTCAGAACCGCTGAAAATACACAGAAAACTGCGGAAGTTTTGACAAGAATGGATGAAAGAATGAGTAGGGTTCCGTTGCCTGATCCAGCAAGACCTGCAAGAGGGGCACGAGTCTAATGCCAACAAACACAACAACACGACGACTTGCAGAGGCGATGGCGAAGGAGTCGCCATCTAAAGCAGCATTCCAGACGGACGGTGGCAGCGCGTCTATGGATTTTGTGCTGGACTATGATCAAATGCAGGGCATAGTACCAGACATATTAGGATCAGTTAAAAAGTCTGGTGATGGTGGTCTTGAGCGTAAGCTCCCAGCAGCGCACCCATATTATGATTGGCTATACGCTTCAAAAATAACGTCAATCCAAGGCATCGCTCCAAATGGGAGATTGTTAGCAACTGGAGCAGGGATTCAAAGGCAGCATCAAACATTCATTCGAGACGCAGTAACATATGAAAAATATAGGATTTCAATCGACTTTGAAACACGTCCATATTTAGTGGCTATGGACTCGACGATAAAAGCACAACAAGAGGAAAAGACTTGGTACTACAATGTCCAAGATCATTCTGTAAAGTTTAAAGATTGCAAGGAATACCTACGTTATCTCGACATTGACTGTGAACAGAACGCGGAGTTCTTATCATCGCCTCAAGGGCAATTCAAATTCTTCCGTAGTGATAGTTTGCCACCTCATGATACGTCAATCAGTAATCAAAACGGTGGTGGTGTAAACATCATCATCGCAAAGCGAAAGTTAAAATTCACTTGGTTCTTTGTGCCATATGAAGTGGTATTTCAAGATCAGATTTCTTATGGTCTTGGCAAAGTTAATCAGTACCCGTTTTACGGTTATCCTGCCGGTTCACTTCTTCTGGAAGGTGTCGAGGTTAAGAAATATCCACCACCATTCCAGAGCTTCTTAGCCGATCCATTGACGCAGGGGCCAGTGGCTTCAAAGGTTTGCGATGTGACATTCGTTGTTTCATGTTTGGTTCAAAGTGAAAATGACCTGGGTGGAGGCAGACCTGTTGTTCCTCCTGCTGGACAGTTTAAAATTCCATTCGGCCACAACCTTGTCCCTTGGCCAGGTGACCTGAATTTCTATTACACTGAGACGAGGCCACCTCTCGGCGTAGGATTAACATCAAGGCCAATTTACGGTAGCTACCCATTTGAACGCCTTTTCTTGGTGTACTAATGACGCAACAGGCAGCAATAAAACGTGGCAATCAGACCTTCGTGGAAAGCGAATGGTTTGTGGCTCGCATCACGTCTGTTGGCGCGGCACCGATTGGAAATGGTTCCACCACTGGCATTCCACATGGGTGGAAGGAACAAAAGGTTAGCCTAAATGGTTATTCTTACGAGGACGTAACTGACGATGCCCGCCCCGATAATGGAACGGCAGTGTTCAATGGTTCGCCTGCATTCCCTATTGGTGGTGGTAGAGCGGTCGTCAACGACATTGTTTTGATGCGGGCCAGAGGTGTAAGCAACCAAGGCTATCCAATCATGGAATTCATGGCCAAGGGTGGTGGTTCTGGTTCTGGTTCATCTCCGTCATCAGTTCAATGTATTGGCAATGTTTTATACGTCACATACGAGTAGCAAATAATGCCAACAACAAACACTTACAATTGTGCTGTCAATCAATCTTCAGAAATAGCTTACGAAAAGCCTTATGCATGTTGTGGTTGGACTAGATACCCAAGGTCATTCAGCGGAAAATATATTTGCGTTTCAAAACCTGGATTCCCACCAACACCGGGTTGCGAGGGTGTCGAGGTTGACATAACACTTACTCCAACAAGTTATTGCGGTGACTTGCTTGTGTATTTTAGCGTTGGCGTGCCTGTATATTTGGTGCTTGGGTTACCAAATTTATGTTCTGATCCAACAGGGTATACTTCATCTACTTTTCCAGGGGCAATAGATTTTTTCCTTTATGCCGGTCCAACTTCTGACGTAATGACGTATTCCTGCTCATTCATCAATGGGAATTATTTATTCAATGCTGAGGCCACATTCGGCCTTGTTTCTGGACCATACACCAGAACAGTAACTATTAATCAGGTGACACCGTGACTAGAGCAAACGTACTGCCGGGTGAATGCATCGCTCAAGTCAAAAGCGGAAGCCTCTTCCCATCCATATCCTGTCATGTGTTATGGTCAACGATTGAAGGATACACGCCAGATCAGGCGCTGATGTGCAATGATCTACCTTGTGGCAAGCCTACAATCAAGGGGAAGGTGGATTCTCCTCAAGCTCAAGCATATAACGGACTCGGTCCAGATCAGTACGCAACTCCATATGGGTCTTATGTTGGTGGAGAAGATGGCGCTGAATTACCAGATAGTGGTTGGCGATTTGATTTATCGCAACTAGAAACTTGGGAGCCAATTGTTGGATACGCTGGAACGACATACGTTGGTCCGCGTCTTGGTTTGCCAAATGTCTATCTTAGGCTGAAAGAAAGAAATCAGAAAACCGAGCCTTTCGAGAATCTAGAAAACGTGTTGTGGACAAATCCAGACTACACTGTCTACGAAAATGATTGGTTGGCAAATCTAATGCCAGGTGGATGGTGTTACACAAACCACAATGTCCCAGAACCAATGAAGGCACAAGTCTATTACGAAGATGGTCACAAAGCAGGTATGCCAGACATACAGATTGACAAAGATCATCAAAACATACACGAAAACTGGATGCCATTTTGCAACCCATTGAGAGTCTACAATACATCTGGAAACCAAATTGGAACATTTGATGGCATAGCATTCATTGTGTTTTTCAATGCCGCTGGTGTTAAAGATCCAATAAACCCGCCTGATGATTTTACAGTTGAAGCCGCTGGTGTTAACTGGCCAAAACTCAACCCGACTAGGCAAATATTGAATTTAGAAGTTTGGTTTTACTTGTCTGGGAACGGTATAAAATCTCCAAGGGTGGCTACTGCGAGGTATTGGTCTTACACAAGGGGACTTTCATATTTAGATGGTGGTGGGCTGCTTGATAAAAACAACCCATTTAACCCTTACCTTTTTTTCAATGCTGGTAGTTTGACTGATGAAATACAAATGCAGATAAGATTTGCTTTGAAAACCGATCCAATCGCCAACCCTATGGCTTTGTCTCACAAGAAGTCAAAAGTCGTACTGTCTGGCGCTCATTTTTTCATAGGTGCGTAATGCCAGATTTCACAATAACAATATCGCCACTCGAAGCTTCCGCTCATGGGGAGCATATAATCGCAGTGGCGAGGAACGTATGCGCGTCAGTCCCAGGTTATGCCGTCCCGGTAAAGTTTGAGTGTGCCTTGGCGTGTACTGCAATTGGTTGGCCAATGCAGTATGGCACAATCATGCTAGAGTTCTTTAGAGAAGATCCAGACTGCCCGCCAGAAAACATACTTTATTCTAGATATCTTACAAACATGTTTTCATTCACGCTGGGCTGCATTCCT
>SXGQ01310560.1_pt1 | contig 24225 bp, 22 predicted proteins | sample 3178371 | NCBI WGS metagenome assembly SXGQ01 (sample SAMN11356859, study PRJNA531348) | freshwater metagenome | isolation source: freshwater sample F1-20 | place: China: Fuxian Lake, Yuxi | collected 2017-12-25 | reverse complement strand
GATCGGGCCATGCTTCATCTCAGCCGCGGGATACCCCTCGGCGTGGATGTAGCTAATCTCCTTGAGCTTGAGCGCCCCCTCCAACGCGGCGGGGAAGTTGTACCCACGGCCGAGGTAGAGGAAGTTGTGCGCATGCTGGTACGCCTCGGCGATCACCTCGATCGCCGCCGCCTGATCGAGGATTCCCTGGATCTGCGCCGGGAGGAGATCGAGGGCCTGTGTGATCTCACGCCCGCGCGTGACCGAGAGGTTCCGCTTGCGCGCGAGCTTGAGCGCGAAGAGGGCGAGGGCGACGACCTGGCTCGTGAAGGCTTTGGTGGAGGCGACCCCGATCTCGGGCCCCGCATGGAGGTAGATCCCACCATCATCCTCGCGGGCGATCGTCGAGCCGACGACATTCACCAATCCGAGCGTGCGTGCCCCGCGACGCTTCGCCTCACGCATCGCCGCCAGCGTGTCCGCGGTCTCGCCCGACTGCGAGATCACGATGCAGAGCGTCGTCGGCGTGATGATCGGATTGCGATAGCGGAACTCCGAGGCGTACTCGACCTCGACCGGGATCCGCGCCATATCCTCGATCATCAGCTCGCCGATGAGCGCGGAGTGCCAGCTCGTCCCACAGGCGGTGATGACGATGTTGTCGATCGCCATCAGCTCATCGTGGCTCAGATTGAGCCCGCCGAGCTTGGACGTCCCCTCTTCGAGACGGAGGCGTCCCCGCATGGTATTCGCGACCGTCTGCGGCTGCTCGAAGATCTCCTTGAGCATGAAGTGCTCGTAGCCGCCGCGCTCGATCGCCTCGAGGTCCCAGGCGATCGTCTCGACGGAGCGCCGGATCGGCGTCGCGTTGATATCGAGGATGCGATAGCCGTCAGCGGTAAGGACGGCGAGATCCCCCTCGTTGAGGTAGATCACCTCACGGGTGTGCGCGAGGATCGCCGAGGCATCGGAGGCGAGGTAGTACTGGCCGTCACCGACGCCGACGAGGAGCGGGCTCCCCCTCCGTGCACCGACGATCTTCCCAGGATCCTTGCTGGAGACCACCGCGATCCCATAGGTCCCCTCGACGACGCGAAGCGCGCCGATCACCGCCTCCTCGAGCGAACCCTCGAAGAGCTCTTGGATCAGGTGCGAGAGCACCTCGGTATCGGTGTCGGAGCGGAAGGTGTGGCCCTTCTTCTGGAGCTCCTTCCGCAGGGCATCGGCGTTCTCGATGATCCCATTGTGCACCACGGCGACGGTGTTGTCGGTGCTGAGGTGCGGGTGCGCGTTGCGATCGCTCGGCGGGCCGTGCGTCGCCCCGCGCGTGTGGCCGATCCCGACATGCCCCTTCACGGGCTGCTCGGCGAGCACCCCTTCGAGCCGCGCGATCTTCCCCTCGGCGCGACGCGTCTCGAGCGCCCCGCGATCGATCAGTGCCACGCCCGCGGAGTCATAACCGCGATACTCGAGGCGCTTGAGCCCCTCGATGAGGATCGGGGTGGCGTCCTTGGGGCCGATGTAACCGACGATACCGCACATAGAGACAGGAGGCTAAAGGCTGGAAGCTGACAGCGAACGACGAACTCCGAACGGCGACAAGCGGGATCAGGACAGAACGGCCAAGAGTTGGCGGCCGCGGTCGACGAGGGCTTGCGCACCCTCGCGGGTCGGGGCCTCGGCGATCACCCGCACGATCGGTTCGGTGCCCGAAGGGCGCACATGCACCCAACGATCGGGCCAGCTGAGGCGCAACCCGTCCTGGGTATCGGCCACGGCGTCGGGGAAGGCCGAGCGCAGCTGGGTGTAGACCGCATCGAGAGGAGCATCGGGCCGATCGAGCTTGTCCTTCACGATCGCATAGCGCGGGAAGCGCGCCACGACCTTCGAAAGAGGCTCCGCGGCCTCGTGCAGGAGCTGGAGGATCAGCGCGACCCCAAGTGGCGCATCGCGGCCGAGGTGGAGCTCAGGGAGGATCACACCGCCATTCCCCTCACCGCCGATCACGGCACCGGCCTCGCGCATGGCGAGGGCGACGTTCACCTCGCCGACGGGGGCACGGAGCACACGAGCGCCGGACTCCGCCGCCATGTCGTCGACGATGCGGCTCGTGGAGAGGTTCGTGACCACCGGGCCGGTACGGTGCTTCAGGACAACACGCGTGGCGAGGGCCAGGGTGTAGTCCTCACCGATCGCCCTCCCTTCGTCGGAGACGAGGGCGAGCCGATCGACGTCGGGATCGGTCGCGAAGCCGACGGCGGCCCGGGTCTTCTCGACGAGGGCCTCGAGATCGGTGAGATGCTCGGCCACCGGCTCTGGGGGCCGCGGGAAGCGACCATCGGCGGTGAGCCCGATCGCATGGACCTCGCAGCCCAAGCGCTCGAGGAGACGCGGGATCACCTCGCCGCCGGCCCCGTGACAGGCGTCGAAGGCGACGCGGAACTTCCGCGCACGGATCCCCGGCACGTCGATGAAGGGCAGCGCGAGGACCTGATCGATGTGACGCGTGATGGCCTCGCCATCGAAGTGCACCTGGCCAAGACGATCCCAGGTCGCATAGGGGATCCCCTGCTCGACGAGGGCACGCATCTCAGCGCCCTGCGCGGCGCTGAGGAAGAGGCCATCGGGGCCGATGAACTTGAGCGCGTTCCACTCGATCGGGTTGTGGCTCGCGGTGATGCCAAGTCCCCCGGCGGCGTGATGATGCTCGACGGCGAGTTGGAGCGTGGGGGTCGTCGTGAGGCCGATGTCGATCACATCGGCGCCGACGCTCTCGAGCGCCGCACGCGTCACCGCGTGGAAGAGGGGACCGGAGACGCGACTGTCGCGGCCCAACACGATGGTGCGCGCGGTGCCTCGGGCGATCGCCCAGGCACCGAAGGCGGCGGCGTAGCGCGCGACGACGTCGGGGGTCAGCCCATGGCCGACACGTCCCCGGATGCCGGAGACGCTGATCATCAGACGAGGATCGGGAGACATCCGTGAAAGATACGGGGCTCCCCTCGGCAAGAGGAGCCGAGCGCGGAGACGTTATCGTTCAGGGCGTGGACACCCTCGCCCTCCGCCTTGCCGCCGCCGGCGGCCGCATCGACGATCTCCCCGCCTCGCAGCTCGTGGCGGCGGGATTCACCCTCCTCCAGCGGAGCGCGCCGCTCGTACGGATGCTCGCCGGGCGGCGGAGCGCGCTCCTCCTGCCACCGGGGCCTGCGGCGGTGGTCGCGCTCGCGGCGAGCGATGGGCGGGGGGCGGTGGTGCTGCCGACCGACGCCCCGGCCTCGGAGATCGCGGCCATCTGCGCGGCCTCCCATGTGGGCGCCGTACTCACCATCATGGCCTATCGACCGCTCGTGCCGACATCGCTCGGCGCGGTGCTCCTCGATGCGATCCCGAGAACAGCGCTCGTTTACACCCCCGAGGGTCGAGAGCAGACCGTCGACCTCGGGTCGCATGTCGGACTGACGGTCGAGGGGGAGACCGATCTCCCCGGACGAGACGAGGAGTGTCTGCTCCTCGCGTCGACGCCTCCCGTCGTCCTGACACACCGCGAGGTCCTCGCGCTCGACCCTCTCGAAGGATCGCTCGCCAGCGCGCTCCTCATCCCGCTCCTCGCGGGTCGCTCGATCACGTCACCGCCGTCCTCGTCCTGAGGCAGTCGGTGCTCGCGCGGTTCGCCATCGGGCGGTATGCTTGACCGTTCCTCAATGAGATGCCTCTCCCGTATGCGTTCTCGCATCGCCTCCCTGCTCCTCCCCTTGGTCGCCTGCGGCGACCCGTCTGCGCGCGGTGCGACGCAGGTGAAGATGCTCGACAACGCCTACAACGCGCCGGTGGTCCGGATCCCCGAGGGGGCCGGCGTGATCTTCACCAATGCCGGCCGGAACCCCCATAATCTCGTCCCGGTCGACCCCGACCGGTGGCCGACCGTCGACACCAGCGCCGTGACTCCAGGCGGGAAGCGCACGGTGCAGCTCGCCGCGGCAGGGGTCTACGAGTACTACTGCTCCTATCACGGAACGCGCGATGGTCTCGGGATGTGGGGTGCGGTCGTGGTGGGTGACACGACGTACACCGGCCACCGCGCGACCCCCATGGCGGCCGTTCCCTCCGGCACCGGCACCGTGCGACGCGTCCCCGCGCCCTACGGCACGATCCAGGGCGCCGTCGATGCCGCAGCGCCCGGCGACCTGATCCTCATCGCCCCGGGCATCTACCGTGAGGAAGTGACGGTCACCACCCCGTCGCTGGTCATCCGCGGTCTCGACCGCAACACGACGATCGTGGATGGGGAGTTCATTCGCCCGAACGGGTTCAACGTCTTGGCCGATGCCGTCGCCATTGAGAACATCACGGCGCGCCACGCGACGCTGAACGGCTTCTTCTGGACGGGAGTCACCGGATACCGCGGCCGCTACCTCACCGCGTACAACAACGGCGACTACGGGATCTACGCCTTCGACTCACGCGACGGGCTCTTCGAAGACTCCTACGCGAGCGGGGCCCCCGATGCCGGATTCTACATCGGGCAGTGCGCCCCCTGTGATGCGATCATCCGACGGGTCATCTCGGAGCACAATGCGGTCGGGTACTCCGGGACGAACGCCGGCGGGAATCTCTTCATCGAGCAGTCGATCTGGCGCCACAACCGCGGCGGGCTGGTCCCGAACACGCTCGACACGGAGCTCTATCCCCCGCAGCGCCGCACCGTCATCCGCGGCAACCTGATCCACAGCAACCACAGTCGGACCGCCCCGGGCCGCGGACTCTCCCCCTTGGCGTGGGGCAATGGGATCGTCCTCGGCGGCGGGCGCGACAATGTCGTCGAAGACAATGTCATCGTCGATCACGTCGGCCACGGCGTGATGATCGCCCCCCTTGCCGATGCCAATTTCTGGCCGGCGCGCGGCAACGTGGTGCGGAACAACCGCGTGGCGAACAACGGGCGGGCGGATGTCGCGATCGGCGGCCCGGCGAGTCTGGGGAATCGCGTCGACCGGCAACGCTCGGCGGCGCGCACCGCGCCGCGCTCGCTCGGCGTCGCGGCCACGTCGGCGCGCCCGGGCGGCGAGGAGAATGACCTCACCCCGACCCTCGCGCTCGCCCTGCGCATCTGGCGGCTCCGAGGGGTCGAGTACCCAAGCTGGAAGACCCAGCCGGTCCCACCCCCGCAACCGACGATGCCCGATGCGGCGTCGGCGCCCGCGGTGCCCGCGATGCAGGTCTTCGCGCGCGCCCAAGCGGATACGACCGACGACCGGGCGGTCGTTGGCGCCGAGGCCGTATTCCAACAGGCCCTCGATACGCCCGTCCGCGGAATGGCGCCGGCCATCGCCCACGCGCAGGCGTTCGTGCCGCTGACGCCGGTTCGGCTGCTCCTCCTCGTGCTGCTGCTCGGGGTGCAGCGCGCCCTCCTCTGGCATCGCCGCCGGCGCGGTCATGATGTGATCGTCGCACAGCGGGCCTTCCGCCTCGTCCTCGCGGTCGGCGTGGCGTGGATCGGGCTCGCCCTCACGGTCGCCACCCTGTACAGCGGCATCTGATGCTCTCGCGACGAGAGCTGCTCCTACTGGTCGGTGGGGCGGCCGCGGGCGGGGTCGGGGCGCGCGTCCTCGGCTTCCCTCGTTCCGAACCGACGCCGGTGATGACCGACGATTTCGCCGCGTCCCACGGCCCATATGGTCATGCGGTGGAGCCACCGCGCGTGCTGGGCCCAGGATCGCTCGAGGCCGCGACGGTACCACCGCCACGCGTCGCCGGCCCCATCGCGCGCACCATCACCGTCGTGCAACGCCCGGTCGAGGTCGCGGCCGGACGGATCCTCGATGCGTGGACGTTCGATGGATCGATTCCCGGACCGGTGTTGCGCGTCACCGCCGGGGAACGTCTGGCGCTCACCGTGCGGAACCGCACCACACACCCACACAACCTACATACGCACGGTGCGCACGATCCCGCGGCCGATGGCTGGGAGCTGATTCCCCCCGGTGGCGAGCACACCTACCAGCTCGATCCCTCACCGGCGGGGCTCTATCCCTATCACTGTGATCTGATGCCGTCCACGCAGCACATCGGTCGTGGGCTCTACGGGGCACTATTGGTCGATCCGCCGGCTGCGCGCCCTGCCGCCGTGGAGCGCGTGCTCATCCTCGGCGGGTTCGACCTCGACGGTGATGGCCGCTCGGAGCTCTTCGGTTGGAATGGCATCGCGGGATATTTCGCCCGACACCCGCTCAAAGTCCCTGTGGGAGCCTTGGTCCGCCTGCACGTGATCAACCTGGTGCCTGACGAACCGGTCGCCACCTTTCACCTCCATGCCCAGACCTTTGACGTGTTTCGGTCAGGAACCCACCACACCCCCGATGCGCACACCGATGTCGTGCCGCTGACCCTGGGGGAGCGCGCGATCCTTGAGATGCGCTTTCCAGTCGCCGGGCGCTATATGTTCCATCCGCATCAACCCCGGATGGCCGAGCGAGGCGCGATGGGCTGGATCGCCGCGGTCGATGCGTAAGACCTGAGTTCGACGGGGAGCGGCCCCTCGAATCGACGCGACGACCCCACGCCGCCGGTAGATTCCCGTCATGTCGATCCGCCGCCTCGCGCTCCCTCTCGGGCTGCTGGCTCTCGCGCTCTTCGAGGCCGCGGCCGTCTGGTTCGTGATGCCTCTCCCGGGCTCACAGCGCGTCCGCAGCGTCGAGATCGCCTACACGCTCCACGCGCTCCGCTGGCCGATCCGCGCGCTCTGCCTCGTGATGATCGCCTGGGGGGCTCCGGCGGCTCCGCGCGCCGGATGGCGCCGATGGGCCCTCGCGGCGCTCGCGCTGGCGACCGGCGGGATCACCTACGCGACGAACTTCGTCATGGCGGCGGACCGGATCTTCCAGCAGCCCGAGAGCGTCACGATGGTCGCCGCGGCCGCCACCGAGGTCGCCCCGGATCGCCTCGTGGTCGGCGTCGTGGTGAACGGCGAGGCGCGCGCCTATCCCCTGCAGTTCATCGGCTACCATCACTTCCTGACCGATACCATCGCCGGCCGTCCGGTCCTCGTCACCTATTGCACCGTCTGCCGCACGGGACGCGTCTTCGATCCGGTGCTCGACGGCGCCGTGGAGCGGTTCCGACTCGTGGGGATGGACGAGTTCAACGCGATGCTCGAGGACCGGACCACCGGGAGTTGGTGGCGCCAGGCGAATGGCGAGGCGCTCGTCGGACCGCGACGCGGGACGGTGCTCGCCGAGGTCGCGAGCGTGCAGGTGACGCTCCGCCGATGGATCGCGCTCCATCCGAGCACACAGGTGATGCGCGGCGATCCACGCTTCACCGCGGCGTACGACAAGGACTACGCCTTCGAGCGCGGGACGAGCCGTCGTACCCTCACCGGGACCGATCCCCGCTCGTGGGAGCGGAAGTCGTGGGTGGTCGGGGTGAGCCTCGACGGGGCCGATCGCGCCTACGATTGGAACGCCCTCCTCAAGGTGGGAGCGATCAACGACACCCTCGCGGGGCGCCCGATCGTCCTCGTGGTCGCCACCGACAGCGCGAGCTTCTTCGCCTTCGAGCGCCCCTCGGCGGAGGGACGCCTCCTGCGCGATGGGGACTCCCTCCGGGCGGGGCCGGTCGCCTACGGGTTCAACGGGCGTGGCCCGGTCGACTCCCTCCAGCCGGTCGGCGCGAGCCAGGAGTTCTGGCACAGCTGGCAGAGCTTCCATCCCCGGACGACGCGCTACCCCTGACCCTCGCCGGCGATCGGGGCGGTCCGGTACCTTTCAAGCATGACCCAGATCCTCCCAGACGACGTCGGCCGCGGCTTCTCCACCCGCGCCATCCATGCGGGGCAGCGCCCCGACCCCACGACGGGCACCATCATGCCCCCGATCCATCAGACCTCGACCTACGCCCAGGAGGCGCTCGGGGTCCACAAGGGGTACGAGTACGCGCGAAGCAAGAACCCCACGCGCGAGGCGCTCGAGCGGAACGTCGCCAACTTGGAAGGCGCGAAGCACGGCTTCGCCTTCTCATCGGGGATGGGGTGCTTCGACACCCTGATGAAGCTCTTCCGCGCCGGCGATCACCTCGTGATCGGCTCCAACGTCTACGGCGGGACCTTCCGCCTCGTCGACAAGATCATCCAGCACTTCGGGATCGCGATCTCCTGGGTCGACACGCGCGATCCGCAGAAGATCGAGGATGCGATCCGCCCCAACACCAAGGGGCTCATCCTCGAGACGCCGACGAATCCGTTGATGCACCTCACCGACCTCGCGGCAGCGAGCGCCATCGCGAAGAAGGCCGGCGCCCTCACGATCGTCGACAACACCTTCGCCTCCCCCTTCTTCCAGAACCCGCTCGCCCTGGGCGCCGACATCGTCTGGCACTCGAGCACGAAGTACCTGAACGGGCACTCCGATCTCTTGGGCGGCGTGGCGATGATGAACGACGACGCGCTCGCGGCGCGCGTGCAGTTCGCGCAGAACTCCGGCGGCGCCGTTCCCGGCCCGATGGATGCCTGGCTCACCCTCCGCGGGACGAAGACGCTGGCCCTCCGCATGCGCGCGCACGACGCGAATGGCCGCGCCGTGGCGCAGTGGCTCGCCGACCGTATGGGGGCGGAGCGGGTCTTCTTCCCTGGCCTTCCCTCGCACCCGCAGCACGAGCTCGCGAAGCGCCAGATGCGCGGCTTCGGCGGGATGGTCTCCTGCGAGACCGGCTCGCGCGAGAACGCCGACCGGATCGTCCGTCGCTTCCGGCTCTTCACCCTGGCCGAGTCACTCGGCGGCGTCGAGTCGCTCGTCTGCCAGCCGGCGGGGATGACGCACGCCTCGATCGAGCCGGCACGTCGGCTCGAGATCGGGATCACCGATGGGTTGCTCCGCCTCTCCGTGGGGGTGGAGGACATCGAGGATCTCCTCGAGGATCTCGAGCAGGCCTTCCAGGGAATCTGAGTCGACCCGATGAAGATCCTGTTGGTCGGGAGCGGGGGGCGCGAGCATGCGCTCGCCTGGAAGCTCATGCGGGACGATCCCACCTGTGAGGTGATCGCCGCCCCCGGCAACGCGGGGATCGCGAGTGTCGCGCGGTGCGTCCCGGTGCGCGTGAATGACCTCGACGGAATGGTCGTGCTCGCGAAGGCTGAGGGGGTCGCCTTCACCGTCGTCGGCCCCGAGGCCCCGCTCGAGGCGGGGATCGTCGATCGCTTCCGGGCGGCAGGGCTCCCAATCTTCGGCCCCACCGCTGCGGCGGCGCGGATCGAGACCTCCAAGCACTTCGCGAAATCGCTGATGCTGAAGGCGGGGATCCCCACCGCACGAGCCGAGACCTTCACCGAGGTGGCGGCAGCGAAGGCCGCGGTGCGCGGACATTCGCTCCCCGTGGTGATCAAGGCGTCGGGGATCGCCGCGGGCAAAGGAGTGGTGATCGCCCAATCCATCGACGAAGCCGACGCCGCGATCGAGATGATGCTCGTGGAGCAGGCGTTCGGTGCGGCGGGAGCCGAGGTGTTGGTCGAGGAGTTCATGACGGGTGAGGAGCTCTCCCTCTTCGCGCTCACCGATGGCTCACATCTCCTTCCCTTCATCGCCGCGCAGGACCACAAGCGGATCGGTGAGGGGGATTCGGGCCCCAACACCGGCGGGATGGGGGCCTATGCCCCGGTCACGCTCGCGACCCCGGCGCTGATGGAGGAGGTGATGACGCGGATCCTCCAGCCGACGCTCGCGGCGATGCGCGAGGCGGGGTGCCCCTTCACCGGATTGCTGTATGCGGGATTGATGCTCACCCCCGAGGGGCCGAAGGTCGTCGAGTTCAATTGCCGGTTCGGTGATCCAGAGACGCAGGCATTGCTCCCGCTCATGGCGTCGAGCTTGCTCACCCCGATGCGCGCGATCGCGCGCGGGGAGTCGATCGCGGGGTTCCTCCCGTTGGCCTGGCATGACGGCGCGTCGGTGACGACGGTGGTGGCGGCCGCGGGGTATCCCGGCTCGGTGCGCAGCGGAGACCCGATGCAGCTGCCTACCGATGCTGAGACACACTGGACCTTCCATGCGGGGACGGGGCGTGATGCGGACGGGACGCTCGTCACGAGCGGCGGTCGCGTGGTCGCGGTGACGGCGATCGCGCCGACGATCGCCGCAGCGCAGCGGGCGAGCGCGGAAGCGGCGGCGGCGGTGCGGTTCGATGGGGCGCAGTTCCGTCGGGATATCGGCTGGCGCGAGCTCGCGCGCGCGTAGCGACGCAGCGTGCCAGAGCTCCCCGAGACCGAGACGATCGCGCGGGACCTCGATGCCGCGCTCCGTGGGGCGGTGATCGATGCGGTGACGGTCGTGCGTGGCGACGTATTGCGCGAGGCGACCGCTGCCGCATTCGTTCGCGCTGTGCGCGGGTCGCGCATCACGAGTGTGAACCGACGCGCGAAGAGCATCGTGGTCGCACTCCGGTCACACTTCCTTGTCGTGACCCCACGCTTCACTGGCGCGCTCCTCCTCACCGAGCCCGCTGACGATCGCTACACCTGCCTGCACCTCGCCCTCGCCGACGGCCGCACCCTCCGCTACCACGACATCCGCCGACTCGGCACCATCGCACTGCACGATGCCGCGCGGCACGCGGCATGGGATTCGGCCCTCGGCCCCGAACCCCTCGACCGCGCGCTCGATGCGGATGCGTTCTGGCACGCGCTGCGGTCCTCTCGCCAAGCGATCAAGACCCTCCTGATGGATCAACGGAAGCTCGCCGGCGTGGGGAACATCTACGCCAACGAAGCGCTCTGGCGCGCGGGGATCCGTCCGACTCGCGCCGGCAAGTCGCTCCGACGCCTCGAGGTGGGTGGGCTGCTCGACGCGCTGCGCGCCGTCCTCACCGAGTCGATCGCGCTCCGCGGGACGACCTTCCGTGACTTCCAGGATGCGTACGGCGTGCGCGGGGGATTCGCCGCGAAGCTCGCGGTCTATGGCCGCGGAGGACAACACTGCCACCGTTGCTACACCCCGCTTCGCGCCACGCACCGACTCGCCGGACGCCAGACGGTCTGGTGCGCCACCTGCCAGCGCTGAGATGCCTGCCCGCCGTCGTCGCCGCCGTGCCGTCGCCCCGACCCCCGCCGAGCTCGCCCGGATCGAGGCGATGCGCGCGCTGGTGAAGGCCGACGCCCGTGACGAACCCGGCGTCTACCGCATGAGCTCCCCCGAGGGCGAGGTCATCTATGTCGGGAAATCGAAGGCGCTCCGCACCCGACTCCTGAGCTACTTCCGTGCCGAGTACCCGACGGACAAGGGGGCGCGCATCCTGCGACAGGCCGCGACGCTGGTCTGGGATCCCCTCCCGAGCGAGTTCGCCGCCCTCCTGCGCGAGATGCAGCTCATCAAGCAACTCCGACCGCGCTACAACGTCGCGATGAAGCGTGAGGCGCGCGCCTATGGCTTCGTGCGGCTGTCGCAGGGCCCCGCCCCGCGCCTCCAGGTGGTGCGCTCCGCCGGTCTCGACGAGACCGCGACCTACTACGGTCCCTTCCGTGGGGCGCATCAGCTCGAGGAGGCGGTCCGCGCCCTCAACGACGTGCTCGGGCTCCGCGACTGCGCACTCAGCACCCCGATGCACTTCCCCGACCGCCCCGACCTCGGCCCCGCCCGCACACGCACCCCGGGATGCATCCGCCACGAGATCGGCAAATGCCTCGGTCCCTGCATCGGTGTGGTGGCGGAGCCCGCGTATCTCGAACAGGTGCGCACGGCGTTGGCCTTCCTCGAGGGAGAGACCGAGACCCCACTCGCCCCGCTCCAGGCCGAGATGACCCGCGCGAGCGAGGCGCTCGACTACGAGCGTGCTGGGGTCTGGCGCGACAAGGTCCGGGGCCTGGAATCGCTCCGCGAGCAGTTCGCGCGGATCCGCTTCGCCCTTGAATCACTCAGCTTCACCTATCGCATCCCCGGCGAGACGCCGGAGGCCGACCGCACCTATGTGCTCCGTCGCGGGCGCGTGCGCCACGAGTGCCTCACCCCACGCACGGCCCGTGAGCGCACGGCGCTCGCCGAGCGGATCAAAGAGATCATCGCCCCCTCCGAGCGCGAGACGACGACGGTGCCGGGACGAGAGGTGGATGAGGTGCTCTTGGTCGCCGCCTGGTTCCGCAAGTTCCCGAAGGAACTGAAGCGGACCAGACCCCTCACACCCTGAGCGCGACCAACGCCGCGTCGGCGCGTCCGGCGTCGATCGTCAGCACCGCCACACTCGGCAGGAGATCGAAGCGCCGAGGCCCTGCGGCACCGGGATTGATGATCAAGCGCCCGTCGATCGAGTCGATGCTCTGCTTGTGGGTGTGCCCGAAGACGCAGACCTGAGCCGAATAGCTGGCGGCGACCTGCGCCGGTGTGGGTCTGCCGAGCTCATGACCATGCTGCACATGAATCGTGACGTCACCGATGCTGAGATCGAGCGCTTCGCGCAGCCGCCGGTCCCCAGGCATATCACAGTTGCCGAAGACCGCCTCGACCGGGGCGATCAGCGCGAGCTCGTCCAGGATCTCATCGCCACAGACGTCGCCCGCGTGGAGGATCTGGTCGACCCCCGAGAAGGCGGTGTGCACATCGGGGCGCAGGAGGCCATGCGTGTCGGAGATCAGTCCGATGCGGACGATCCCCACCGCGACTACGACTCCCCCCAGCGCGGGGCGAGGGTGTTGGGGACGCCGAGGTGGTCCAGGGCGCGTGCGACGACGAAGTCGACCATCTCCTGGATGGTCGTGGGGCGATGATAGAACCCCGGGGCCGCCGGCATCACGGTGGCGCCGGCGAGGGTCACCTGCCGCATGGTCTCGAGATGGATGAGCGAGAGCGGGGTCTCGCGCGTCACGAGGAGGAGCGGACGCCGCTCCTTGAGCGCGACATCCGCGGCGCGCTCCACGAGCGACCGTGAGGTCCCCGCGGCGATGCTGGCGACCGTGCCCATGGAGCAGGGGCAGATCACCATCCCGCCGGCCAACGCCGAGCCCGAGGCCGGCGTGGCGCCACGATCCTGATCATCGAACACCGTCACGAACTGATCGAAGCGCGCCGCGCCCACCGCCTCACGTAACCCCGCGAGATCCCCGACCTCGCTCTCGGTGCGGAGGAGCCGGAACCCATGGGACGAGACGATCAGCTGCACATGGCGCCCCGCGACCAGCATCTGCTCGAGCAACCGGATCCCGTACGGCGCACCGGACGCGCCGGTGATCGCCAGGACGATCGGGGCCTGCGGATCGGCGAGGCGCGTCATGCGAGCCACCGGTCGACGAGGACCGACGCGAGGAAAGCCATCGAGATCACTCCGTTCATCGTGAAGAAGGCGGCATCGAGCTTGGAGAGGTCGTCCGACGAGACGAGGGAGTGCTCATAGGCCAGGAGCGCGGCGACCGCGGCCACCCCGATCCAGGCCGCCCCTCCGAGGCCCGTCACCCAGACGGCGAGGGCGAGCGCGCTCACCGTCACGCAATGCAACGCGCGCGAGACGAGGATCGCACGCGGGAGGCCGAGCGCCGCCGGGATCGAGTGCAACCCCTGCGACCGATCGAACGCGATATCGGGGAGCGCGTAGAGGATATCGAACCCCGCCGACCAGGTCATCACGCCGATGGTCAACGCGATCAACATCCACCAGGGCTCGCTCCACGCGCCGGTCACGGCGAGATAGCCGCCGACCGGCGCGATCGCGAGCCCGAGTCCGAGCACCAGATGAGCGTAGCGAGTGAAGCGCTTGGTGAACGAGTAGAACGAGACCCACCCGAGCGCGATGGGGGAGAGTGCGAGACAGAGCGGATTCAACATCGCGGCCGCGAGGAAGAAGAGCGCCGCCGCGACGACCACCGTCCCCCAGGCCGCCCCGACCCCGATCACCCCGCGGGGGATCTCCCGCATCGCGGTGCGCGGATTGCGCGCATCGTACTCGCGATCGACGATCCGGTTCACCGCCATCGCCACCCAGCGCGCCGCGGTGAAGGCGAGCACCACCCAGCCGACCATCGCCAGGGTGAGTGGCGCACGCATCCCTGCCCCCTCCCCCACCGGGAGTCGGCTCGCGAGGACCACCCCTACCAGCGCGAACGGCAACGCGAACACCGTGTGCGGGAGCTTCACGAAGCTCGCCCACCGGCGCCAGGCCGAGGTCCCAGCGAAGGTCTGCCCCTCGCGCGCCGGAGCGGTCATCCGCGATCGATCCCCAGCTGCGACCAGATCGCGTCCACGCGCGCCTTGGTGTCAGGATCCATCTCGATCACCGTGGGCCAATCGCGGGTGAACCCCTCCTCCGGCCACTTCTTGGTGGCATCGATCCCCATCTTGGAACCGTACGTGAAGGCGCGACTCGAATGATCGAGCACATCGACCGGCCCCATCGTGAAACGGGTGTCCCGCTCGGGATCGATGTTGTTGAGCGCCACCCACCAGGCCTCCTGCGGGTTACGCACATCGACCCAGTCATCCACCACGACGAGCACCTTGGCGAGCGACATCAGCCCCGCGCCCCAGAGCGCGTTCATCACCTTCCACGCCTGCCCCGGGTAGTGCTTCTTGATGCTCACGAAGACGAGGTTGTGGAAGACCCCCTCCGCCGGCATGTGGTAGTCGACGATCTCCGGATTGGTGAGCTTGAGCAACGGGAGGAAGATCCGCTCCGTCGCATGGCCGAGGTAGAAGTCCTCCATCGGCGGGCGCCCGACGATCGTCGCGCAGTAGACGGCGTTCTGCCGCATCGTCACCGCGGTGACATGCACGCGCGGATAGCGATCCGCCTCCGAGTAATACCCGGTGTGGTCGCCGAACGGCCCCTCCACCACGAGCGCCTCGGCGGGATCGATGTATCCCTCGATCACGATCTCCGACTCCGCCGGCACTTCCAGGTCACAGGTGGTCGCCTTGGTGAGCTTCACCGGACTCCGCCGCAGGAAGCCGGCGAAGATGAATTCATCGACGTTCGGCGGCAGTGGCGCGCTCGCGGAGTACATCGAGGCGGGATCGGCACCGATCACGATGCAGACCGGCATCTTCTCGCCCCGCTCCGCCATCTCGCGCCAGTGCGCCGCCCCGGTCTTGTGGCGCTGCCAGTGCATCGCTACATGCCGCTTCCCCATCTGCTGCACGCGGTACATCCCCACATTGCGGATCCCGCGCTGCGGATCCTTGGAGACGACCGCCGTCATCGTGATGAACGGTCCGCCATCCTCCGGCCAGGTGGTGAGCACCGGGATCTTGTCGAGATCGATCTCATCCCCCTGCCAGACGACCTCCTGACAGGCGGGGGTCCCCGACGCCATGCGCGGCGGGAACTTCGCCACCTCGAGGAGGCGGGGGAGGAGCTGCAGCTTCCCGAGGAACCCCTCAGGCACCTTGAGGTCCATCAACTTCGTGATCCGATCTCCATGGTCGTCGAGCCGCTCGACGCCGAGCGACATCGCCATGCGCGACATCGACCCAAAGAGATTGATCGCGACGGGATACGCCGAGATCGAGCCATCGCGCAGCACCGGCTTCTCGAAGAGGAGCGCGGGGCCACCGCCGGGCATCTTCATCACGCGGTCGGCGATCTCGCACATCTCGAGATGCACCTTCACCGGGTGGGTGATGCGCCGGAGCTCGCCCGCCTGCTCGATGGCGGTGATGAACTCGCCGAGGGTGTCCAATGGCTGGGTCATGCGGTCCCCACATGGATCGCCGCGATCCCGAAGGTGAGCGTCTCCCACGACACATCACGGAACCCCGCGTCGCGCATCGCCTGCGCGAGGGCTGTGGTCTCGGGGAAGTTCGCGACGGAGCGCGGCAGATAGGTGTATGCGGTGCGATGCCCACTCACCAGGCGACCGATGCGTGGGAGCACGTGATGGAAGTAGAACTGATACGCCGAGCGGATGAACGGGAGCGTCGGTGTCGAGAACTCGAGGATGACGAAGCGCGCGCTGGGCTTGAGCACGCGGCGCACCTCGCGAAGCCCGGCGCCGAGGTCAGCGACGTTGCGGATCCCGAAGGCGACGATCGCCCCCTCGAAGGCCGCATCACGCACCGGGAGGGCGAGCGCATCGGCGACGGCCGGCGCGAGCACCGCGGGCGAGGCCTTCCCCACGCCGGCGCGCAGCATCGGCTCGGCGAAATCCGCCGCCAAGATGCGCCCGAAGAATCCACGCGTCTTGCTCAGCTGCGTGCCGACATCGAGGGTGCCGGCGCAGAGATCGAGATAGGTCCCCGATGGGGCGCAATCCCAACCCAGCCGACGGAGCGCCACGGTGCGCCACCGCCGATCGATCCCGAGCGAGAGCAACCGATTGAGCAGATCGTAGCTCGGCGCGATCTCGGAGAACATCCGGCGCACGTAGACGCGCTTCCCCTCCAGGGTCGCGTTCGCGGCGGCGGCCTCCGCTTCGTGGCGCTCCAGCTCGATCGTGGCGGACATCGGTGAAAGTTGCCCGGGTGCGCCCCCGTGGGACAAGTTTGCCGCGCTCGTGCGGCTGGTGGATGCTCTCCCGCGAAACCTCCGGGGCGCCCCCGACGTACGAAGGGTGTCCAGCTCTGCTCTCCTCCCCTCTCCCTCGCGGTGCGCGCCGACCTCTCCGAGCTCTCCGATGTCGATCTCGTCCGGCTCGCGCTCGGTGGGTACGACGCGGGGGGGCGCGCGCTCATCCAGCGCTATGAGCGCCCGGTCTTCTCCCTGGTGCTCCGGATGGTCGGGGATCGGGAGGTCGCCGAGGAGCTCGCCCAGGACACCTTCGTTCGGGCCCTCAATCGGCTCGACACCTATCGGACCGAACTGAAGTTCTCGAGCTGGCTCTTCCGGATCGCGAACAACGCCGCGATCGACCATCTCCGGCGGCGCGCCCCGGAGACGGTCTCGCTCGACGGCGATCGCGGCGCCGAGAGCCTTGAGGCCGCAGCCGAAGGGGCGATCCAGGTGGCCGCCGACGGCCCCTCCCCGCTCGAAGCGCTCGAGGCGAGCGAACTCGGCGCGATGATCGCCGAGGCGATCGCGCAGCTCCGCCCCGCCTACCGCGCCTGCGTGCAGCTCCGCTTCATCGAGGACCAGTCGTATGAGGAGATCGCCGACGCGCTCGACCTCCCGATCGGGACGGTGAAGACCCAACTGCACCGGGCGAAGCTCGAATTACAGGCCCTGCTCCGCCCGTTGCGCCCTGGGACGTCGCCGCCAGGTGCATCACCACCGGTGTCGGCGCCCCCGAGAGCCGACGCCCCCCCTCCCACCTGAAACCCTCGCCCCTCCTCCCTCGTACGCTGAGGTAGCCCCTATGTCCTCGAACCACCCACTCTCCGACGCCGATCTCGAGGCGCTGCTCCGGACCCTCCCCCGCGAGGCCCCGACCATGGGGTTCGCCAATCGGGTGATGGCGCGGGTGCAGCTCCCCGCGGTGCTCCCCGCCCGACGTCGGATCCCCTGGCGCGCCCTCGCGGGGCTCGCCGCCCTCGACCTCGCCGTCGCGGCGGGGCTCCTTGTCTGGTTCGGGGATGATCTCCTGCATGGCGTCGGCGATCTCCTCCGGAATGGCGCCAAACTCGCCGTGGGGTTCGGTTCGATCGATCCGGGCGCCACGCTCCGGGCATTCACGTACGACGCGATCCAGGGTGTCGGCGCCGCCCTCCCCAGTGACGCGTCTCTCGCGACCGCTCTCCTCGTGGGCGCCGCTGGCGCCCTGCTGACCATCGCGTCCCTCGGACGCCTCGCTCGCAGCGTGGCGTCCTCTTCCCGGTGACCCGCCCATGCTCCTCCGCCTCCTTGCCCTCCTCGCTCTCTGCGGGACCCTCGTCCCGGCGCCGAGCCACGCGCAGGACAGCGCGAAAGCCGCCCCGCGCGCGGCCGATTCGACCCGCCGCAGCATCGATGCCACCATCAAGGTCAAGGTCGACTCCGCCGACTCCACGCACCTGAGTCAGGTCGAGTGGGGTGAGGGGAGCGTCGCCCCGGGCGACACCGTCCGCGGCGACCTCGTGACCTTCTTCGGCGACACCGAGGTGCGTGGGGTGGTCCTCGGTGATGCCGTCGCCCTCTTCGGCGATCTCACCGTGCATGACGGCGCATACGTGCAGGGTGATGCCGTCTCGGTCGGGGGCACGGTCCGTGTGCGCGGCGGCGAGGTCGGCGGGAACATCGTCACCGCGGCTGGGCGACATGTCGATGGCGATGACGAAGGTGGTCGTGACGAGGGGAGCGCTTCGCGCGCGGACCGCGACGAGCCCCACAGCATCCTTGGGGCCCTCTTCGCGGTCTTCATCGCGATGGCGATGCTCTCTGTGACTGGGGTGATCGCCGCCGCGGTGATGCCACACCGCATCGATGCCGTCGCACGACGGCTCGAGGCGGGGGTCGGCCGCGCCTTCGCCGCGGGGCTGATCCTCGAGCTCGGCTTCGTCCCGATCCTCCTCCTCGTGCTCTTCACCCTGGTCATCACGATCCTCGGGATCCTACTGATCCCCTTCGCCCTCGTGGCGGTCCCGCTCCTCTATCTCGTGCTCGGTGCCTTGGGCTGGTTCGCGACGGCGACCCTCGTGGGACGTGGGCTCACCGGGCGGGACGGCGCCGATCGCCCGGCCGTGATGCGGAGCTTGGCGATCGGGACGGTGGTGTTGCTCCTCCCCTTCGCGCTCGCCGCACTCCTCCCTGGCTGGGGCGGGGGACTGATTACCCTCGCCAGCGCGGTGGTCTGGGTGGCGACGACGGCGGGATTCGGGGCGACGGTGCTCTCGCGCGGGGGACGGCCCGCGCGCTGAGCCCGGCCGCCGATCAGCGCGCGGGTGGGCGTAGCCCGAGCTGCTGCGCGATCGCCGTCCCCACCGCCGTGAGCTTCTGCGCCGCATGGCTCTGCGGCTGCGACGCCACGATCGGCGCTCCCGTGTCCGCCCCTTCGAGCACCGGCGGGTAGAGCGGGATCTGTCCGAGGAGGGGGACCTGCAGCTCCTTCGCGAGGCGATCGCCGCCCCCCGAACCGAAGATCGCCATCGGCTTCCCCGTCTCCGGCGACTCGAAGTACGACATGTTCTCGACGATCCCGAGCACCGGCACCCCCACGCGGCGGAACATCATCGCCCCGCGCAACGCGTCGCCCACCGCGACCTCCTGTGGGGTGGTGACGATCACCGCACCGGCCACGCTCGTCGCCTGGACCAGGGAGAGCTGGGCATCGCCGGTGCCAGGGGGCATATCGACGAGCAGGAGGTCGAGCTCCCCCCACGCCACATCACGAAGGAACTGCGTGATGATCTTCATCACGATGGGGCCGCGCCAGATGGCAGGTTGGTCCCGCTCGATCAGGAAGCCCAAGGAGATGACCTTCACCCCGTGCGCCTCGAGGGGCTGGATCTTCTCATCCTTCACCGGAGGCGCCTCGTCAACGCCCATCATCCGCGGGATGTTGGGGCCGTAGATGTCGGCGTCCATGATCCCGACACGGTAGCCCGCCTTGGCGAGCGCGATCGCGAGGTTGGTGCAGACGGTCGACTTCCCCACCCCGCCCTTTCCGGAGGAGACGGCGATGATGCGGCCGAGGTTGGGGTAGGTGACGGGGGTCGGCGCGGCGGGGGGCTTGGGAGCGGCGGTGGGCTGCTCGGCGATCGGAAGGGCGCGGCCGGCGCGGCCGCTCGGCGCGGCGGCGCTGGCCGGTGCACTCGCGGTACTCGTGAAGCCGAACTGCGCGGCGTCCTTCACATCGACGCGCACCTCGGTCACGCCCTCCACCTGCTCGAGCGACTGGCGTACCTGGCGCGCGAGGGTGGGATCGTCCTGCGCTTCCAACAACAGGGTGACGCGCACCTTCCCCTCGCGTGTGGCCGCGATGTCACGGACCTGCTGGGTCTGGTACAGCGAGGCCCCGGTTCGGGGGTTGGCGAGGGGGGCGAGGGCCTCGGCGAGGCGCGATTGCAGGGTCTCCGGCATCCCTGAATCCTAGTAGGCGGGGAAGTTGTTGGCCCAGGTGTTCTGATAGGCGCGGAGGGCGCCGAGGGAGGTCATCGAGGAGGTGACGAGGCAGGAGTTGTAGCGCAGCTTCGTGTTCCCAGCCAACTCGTCGGTACCGAGGTCACTCTCGCCGACGGGAAGGCCGAGCTTCGCATTGAGCCCCGTCGCGACCGCGCCGCGCACATCCTCGGTGCCCCTCATCGTCAACTGGTTTCCGACGATGATGACCCCATCCCAGGAGAAATTCCCAGTGGTGACGAGATCGCCAAAGACGATGAGGAGTCCCTTGCCGCTGTGTCCGGGGCCGAGGCTGATCGCGGTCCCACCCGTGGGCCCATTGCGAACGAGGATGGTTGGATAGGCATCCCACGCCGACCCCGAGGGGAAATAGGCGGTGGGGTTCCCGCCATTGGGGATGGTGATCGTGGCCTGGATCGCCCCACGGTAGACGATGTCACTCCAATCGAACGGGATGCCTGTCGCCGCACTCGCAGGCGTCAGTCCGATGGTGTCAACCTTCGGGCGTCCGATCAGGGTGGAGAGTCCCCCCCCCTTTCCTCCACCGGTCGCCGTGAACCCAGGGGAGGCCGGCACCGCCACGGCCGCGATGGTGTCTCCCGTACACTCGTCGGCCCCGCTGACGAAGCCGGATCCGCCAGCCTTGCGTAACCCATTGATCGAGGTCACCGATGCCTGGATATCCATTTGCATGGCGGTGAAGGCGGCGAAGGCTCCCGCCATCGAGACGGCAGGACCGATCCCTGGAAAGGCAGCACGCGTCCGCACCCCGCGACTCCGGACATAATAGAGGGCGGGAATCCCCGTCGCGATGACGGCTGGACGCATCAGTCGGGTCACCACATCGGCATACCCGCCAACCAAGTCGACGCGAGTCGAGTCCCCTGAGGCCGGCGGGACCGCGGGGAGGCCCAACGCCAGCCGATTGCGCAACCCCTGCTGCAACCCCGTCTCCGCGAGAGCCGCCGCGGCCTGCGCCTGAATCAAGGAATCATCGGAGGAGCGCTCACTCGAAATCATCGCGAACCCTGCCGCGATCGCTCCGACGAGGACGAACATCGCGAGGATGACCATCGGAAGCGCAAAGCCGGTGGAGCGCCGCATGTCTCCTTGCACCTCAGAGCACCGCGTTGCGGAAGAAGATGGTGAGCCGGACGGGGGCGGTCTCAGGTGTACCCGCACGGTTGGAAGCGGACCGCTCGCTCTCCCCGACCAAGACGATCTCGATCCCAGAGAGGGTCCGGAGATCGGCGACCAGGGGAGGGGTGGCCTGCGACGTGTCCGCTCCCACCACGTAGAAGCGGAAGCTGGCCCCGTCCTGGAAGGGGACCGCGATCTCCTCGTTCACCCCGCCCGTCACGCGCCGCCAGAGCGCGGTCCGTCCCGGGATGAGCTCGCTCGCCGCGAGCTCATAGGTGACCCGTTGGAATAGGAGCACCGGAGCTCCCTGTGGCAGGGATGGGGAGAGACTCGAGGGGGGCAGTCCCGTGATGCTGAGCGTCCGCCCCCCCGTCACCGGGGTGATCTTCGCCGCCGTGGTGCAATTGCCCGTGGATCCCGTCGTCGGCGCCGTGGACGAGGTCACGTACGTGTACGTCGCGTTCAGTGCGGTGTCGCGAAAGGCGAAGCCCGCAAAGGTCGCCGTCGCCCAGGTGAGTGAGTCCACTGGGGCGAAGGTCGCCGTCCCCGAGGAGCAATAGACGCCCATGGCGTAAGGGACCCGAACCACCAACCGGGTCGTCGAAGCGGAGTCGATCCCCCGGGGCTCGATCATCCGCATTTCGTCTCGGACGATATTGACCGCGTTGCGGGCCACCGCGCGTGCATCGCGTTGCCCGGTGGCCCGGGCGAAGAACCGTGTCTGCGAGGTGAGGAGCCGAGTGACTCCGAGGCCGATGATCGCGGCGAGGAGCATCGTGATCAGGAGCTCGATCAGGGTGAAGCCGCCCCGCCTCATGAGAACAGCGAGCCCGGTTCAGGAAGGCTCCGGTCGACGAAGACGGTGTCGGGCCGCAAGGCCGTATCGACAGGGCGGATGATGATCCGCACCCGGGTGATCGCCTGACTGGGCTCGGTGATCGCGATGCAGCGGTCATGGGGAAACTTTGCCATCGCGGTCACGCGTCGACATCCGCCACCGACCGTGTCCGACGCGATGCTCGAGAAGGGACGGGTGGCGTAGAGATCGACCGCAGCGGAGAGGGCGGCAGCACGGTCCACGCCGAGTCCTGCCGTGCGAGCCTGGATCGCGTATTTCATCGTCACAAGGGTGTGCGCGGTGACAAGGATCCCGAGCAGGGTCACCGCGACCATCACCTCGACGAGTGAAATCCCTCGCCGCCAACGGCGCCGTTCGCCGATCATTGCCGCCGGACGATCCCGGTGGCCGAGCGCCCCACGACGAACCGTGTCCCCTCGCCCTCGAGGGTCACCGTGAGCACCCCGTCGGCCCGGCCGGTCGGGAAGATCGTGACCCCGTCGGAGGGGGACATCGTCAACGTCGCATCCAAGTCGGAGCCCGCACCGAACCCACGCGATCTGACCACCGTTCCCGTCCCGCGCTCGACGATCTCGAGCACACGACCGCTGCGTCGGATCCGCATCGGCACTCGGCGCCGCACCGCGAGCTGGGTGGCCTCCACCAGCATCCCCTCCACCGCCGCGGCGGCGCGGTCCACCCGATCGCGGGTGAGCTGACGCGAGACCGAGGCCCCCGAGATCGTCACCAGGATCCCGAGGATCACCACGACCGTGAGGGCCTCGATGAGCGTGAACCCCACCCGATTGGCTCGCCATGCCCGCATCATGTTCGCCCGTCGGCAAGGGCGCCAGTCTCTAACCCCTGCCGCGCCGCTGTCAGGACCCGCTCCCGGACGTCGATCAGCGACCCCCCGACGAGCGCCCCAGAGGCGCGGGCATGCCCGCCCCCCCCGAACTGTGCCGCCAACGCATGCACGTTCACCCCGGCCATGCTCCGGAAGGAGATCTTCACCTGCCCCGTCGGAAGCTCTCGGAACAGCAGCGCCAACCGCACCCCGGCGATCGAGCGCGGGTGCTCGACGATCCCATCGAGGTCCTCGCTCGTCGCGCCGTGCGCCTCGAGGAGGCCGTCCGCGATACTCACCCAGGCGATCCCATACGCGAGGTCGGTCTCCAGCGTCTCGAGCGCATCGCGCAGGAGCTTCACCCGTCCGAGCGGGACGCTGCCGTAGATCCGCGCATACATCTGCTCGGGATTCACGCCAGCCTGCAGGAGCGCGGCAGCGACCATCAGGCAGCGCGGCGAGGTGTTGCCGAATCGGAATCCGCCGGTGTCGGTGACGAGCGCGGTGTACAGGGCCTGCGCGATCGGCGTGGTGATCGTGAGCCCCAGCACCTGCGCGAGATCGAAGACCAGCTCGCCGGTCGCACACGCCGACGTGTCGCTCACCAGGATCGTTCCTGGCGGCTCCTCCCCGGGGAGATGGTGATCGATCACCAGCGCTTCCTGCGGAAGCCCGCGCACCGTGCTCGCGAGGCCCCCCAACCGCTTCACATCGCTGATGTCGAGCACCACCAGCCGATCGACCGTCGCGAGCGCCGCGGCACCCTCGGCCGAACGCTCCTCGACATCATCAGCGAGTAGCCAGCGGAACATCTCGGGCCACGGCGTCGGGTTCACGACGATCGCGCGGACCCCGATCTGTCCCAGCAGCCGCGCGAACGCGGCCTGCGAGCCGCAGCCATCACCATCGGCGTTCACGTGCGTCGAAAGCGCCACCGTCATCCCGGGGCGCAGCTCTGCCGCGAGCCGCGTGATCGCCTCGCGGCGGTTCGGTGGGACGGCGATGAGGTCCGTCATCGTGCGCGACGGTCCCGCGCGGGCGTGCTCACGCGCTGTAGTTCGGCGCTTCGCGCGTGATCGTCACGTCGTGCGGGTGCGACTCGCGCAGCCCCGCGGGCGTGATGCGCACGAACTCCGCCTCGGTGCGCAACGCGTCGATCGTCCCACAGCCGGCGTAGCCCATCCCACTCCGCAACCCACCGACCATCTGGTAGAGCACGTCGGCCACCGGGCCCTTGTACGGGACGCGCCCTTCGATCCCCTCGGGGACGAACTTCTTCGCGGACATCTCCCCGTCCTGGAAGTAGCGGTCAGCGCTCCCATCTTGCATCGCGGAGAGCGATCCCATCCCGCGGATCATCTTGAAGCGCCGCCCCTCGGCGAGCACCGACTCCCCTGGGCTCTCCTCGGTGCCGGCGAGCATCGACCCCATCATCACGGTCGAGGCCCCCGCGCCGATCGCCTTCACGATGTCGCCCGAATATTTGATG
>SXGQ01007349.1_pt1 | contig 24226 bp, 12 predicted proteins | sample 3178371 | NCBI WGS metagenome assembly SXGQ01 (sample SAMN11356859, study PRJNA531348) | freshwater metagenome | isolation source: freshwater sample F1-20 | place: China: Fuxian Lake, Yuxi | collected 2017-12-25 | reverse complement strand
GGTGCCGCCGCGAGCGACAGCAACCCGTCGCCCAGGAACTTTCGCCGGCAGCCCTCGGAGCAGAAGTGGAAGGTGACGCCGTCGCGGACCGCGCCGATCGCGGTCTGCTCATCGACAGTCATGCCGCAGATCGGATCGGTGGCCATGCTCGCGGGGCTCCATGGGGTGGCATCAGCCTACTTCACAACCCGAACCCGCGGGCTTCGGGTAGGATCAGCGAAGGCAGGCGCAGGAAGCGTCAGAAACACAGCCCCGAGTCACACCCATGCTCTTCGCTCTTCTGGCCGCGGCCGCCCTCGCGGCGGTTGATCAGGCCCCATTTCCATCCCCGCCCTCCATCAAGGGCCTGCAGGTGCAGATGGCGGACGATGCGATCGCGCTGGGCATCCACCACGCCTGCATCAACATCAACCTCACCGCGGTGCTCGACCCGCAAGACCCGCTGCGCCGCTTCGACGAGAAGTATCTCGCCAGTCTCGACGACCAGATCAAGCCGCTTTCCGACGCCGGGGTGGTGGTGTATGTGATCCTCCTGACCTACCCCTCGAAGGATCCGGCACGCAACCGCATCGCGATCCACCCCAAGGCCCGCTCCGATCAGAAATACACCATCGGAGCCTTCAACACCGCGACCAAGGAGGGCCGGGCGTGGCTCGAAGCGGTGATCGGGATGCTCGCCCGGCGATGGAGCGGCAAGTCGGCCCGCGATCATGGCCGCGTCTGGGGCTGGATCGTCGGCAACGAGATCAACAGCCACTGGACGTGGAACAATCTCGGCTCCGTGCCCTTGAACGAGGTCGCGTCGGAGTATGAAAAAGCGCACCGGATCGCCCACAAGGCCGTCCGCCGTGCCTCCCGGCACGGCCGGACCTACATCTCGCTCGATCACAACTGGCGGATCCGGGCACAGGGCGTCGGCGACAATGATGCCGTTCCGGGGCGGGATTTTCTCGACACCTTCGCCCGCCTGGCCCGCGCCCGCGGGGACTTCGACTGGAACGTGGCCCACCACCCGTATTCCGAGGACCTGCGGAATCCCCGGGTGTGGGCAGACGCGTCGATCGACGACACCGACGACACCGTCAAGGTGACGTTCAAGAACCTCCCCGTTCTCTGCCGGCACCTCGAACGCCCGGAGCTGCTGTTCAGGGGCCGGCCGCGCCGCATCATCCTCAGTGAGCAGGGGTTTCACACGCTCCCTCAGCCCGACGGCGAGGCCCTTCAGGCCGCGGCCTACGCCTACGCCTGGGAAAAAACGATTCGTCAGCCGCAGGTGGATGCCTTCGTCTATCACCGTCACGTGGACCATGCCCATGAAGGAGGCCTGCTTCTGGGGCTTTGGCGCAACAAGCCCGGCTCCGTCGCCGACCCCGCTTCCACGAAGATGATCTACGAACTCTTCAAGGCGGCGGGCACCCCCGCCTGGGATGACGCGGCCCGGTTCGCCCTCCCCGTCTGCGGCCTGCGGTCCTGGGACGAACTGCGGTAGCTGCGGATCGCCCGCTGGCCCGGGGGGTGGCTGCCGGCGGGCGGCCCCGGAACTTCCGTGAAGATCCCGCCATCGCACCCATCTTTGGCTGCGCCACAATCCGCGGGCTAGGATGCCGATCACCATTCCGGCCCCGCCTGCCCTGGATGGCGGGGGGCGGCTGTCTTGACGGCCTTTTTGCGACGAGGAACCAATGCCCCCACGGCTGCGAAGCATCCTGTTTGGCCGTCGGCGGCGGATTGCGGATGGTGGCCGGAAGCGACGCCGGCGTTCGACGGGCGGCCGATCCGGCTTCGAGAGCCTCGAGTCGCGGGCCATGCTCGCGGCCGACGACGTGCTCGTCGGCCTGGTGGGGAATCGGGTCGTGCTCACGCTGGCCCCTGAAGGCGCGGCGATCACGAACTTCGCCACGACCTACGACGCACCGGCGGCCAGGCTGACGATCACCGCCGCGACGGCGGGGTCGCTTGCGCTGGCCGCCCCGGTCAATGGCATCTCCGTCGATACCTTGGCCGACACGATCACGGTGGACCTGAAAAAGATCCGGAGGTTCGCGGGCCTCTCGATCGTGGGCGGAGCAAGCACGGATTCAGTCAGGATCGGGCCCGGGGGCGTGAACCTCGCCGCCATCGGCCGGGGGGCCGCCGCGCAGGGCCTGGTGATCGACACCGGTGCCGGGACGGCCGACAGCATCGCCATCGCCGGTCGGATCGTGGCGAAGGGAGCGGGCGGCGTGAGCCTCTCGACGCAGGGCTCGGGCCTGACCCACGGGATTCTGTTGGCAGCGAACGTGGTGGCGGCGAGAGGTTCTCAGTCGTTCGCCGGCGGCGTGACGCTCCTGAACGGCGTGGCCCTCCAGGCCGGCGGCGACATCTCCTTCTCGTCCACGATCGACGGGTTCGGCAGGCTGCAGCTCTCCGCCGGGCGGGCGATCACGATGGCGGGTGACGTCGGCAGTTGGCTGCCGCTGCAGGGCATCACGCTGGCCAAGGCCAGTCGCGTGCTCGTCGGCGGCGGACTCGCGCTGGACGGATCGGGCACGGCAGCCGGCACGAGCGGTTTCGTGATCGGGGCGAACGTCCACAATGTCGTGTTCGCACCCCTTGCCGGCGGCCGCACGATCAGCGGATTCGGGGGGGCCGGCATCCGCTTCGCGGGCGGATCGAACGGATCCCGGATCACGGGCGTGACGAGCACGGGCAATGGCGTGGGGCTCTTGGTCGGCGCGGGCCTCTACCGGGGCACCGTCATCTCCGGCAGCTCCTTCAGCGGCAACGTCGGCAATGGCGTGTCGCTCCAGGCGGCGCGGATCCTGACGATCGGCGGTCGGACTCCGGGCGCCGGCAACGAGATCGTCTCCAACGGCGGATTCGGTGTCGCGGCGACGGGGAGGTGCGCAGGTTCGCTCGTGGTGGGGAGCGAGATTGGCGCCAACGCGCTCGGCCAGGTCCAGAACTATCTGGCGAGCACGCTCTCGGGCAGCATGCTCGTCCAGAACGGCACGGGGCTGCTGCTGCAACTCAACGACGTGGGGCGGGCGGCCTACCGGGCGGAGAAGGCCCGGAGCTATTCCTTCGACGTCGGGGTCGAGGCCTTCGTGGTGTCGGCCCGTTCGACCGGGTGGCTCGACACCCGCACCGCGGCGCTCGACATCGACGCCTCCGTCGGCTTCATGGTGCCGTCAGCGGAGTTGATGCTCCCGTCGGGCATGCAGCGGACCATGCTCGGCCAGAACCACCTCGCCACGTCGCTGACGCCCTGGAAGACGCTTCCCGGGATCGAGTTCGCGAAGAGCGTGCAGTATGTCGGCAGCGATTCGTATGGCCGGCACTATCGGGCCCTCGTCGGGCTCTCGACGTTTGCGGGCATGATCCCGCTGGCCGACCTGCAGGCTGCCCCGCCCATCAACGCCGACGGGAGCCCCGTGCCGGTGGACGTGTGGGTGAACGCCCAGGGCAACGTGAGCCGGATCGCGGGGGTGTTTGCGGGCGGCGCCTTCACGATGTCGCTGCGCGGGCAGGGGGCGACAGGCTTCGTGCCCGCGCCGGCCTCGGCGCAGGCCACGGGGACGAACGCGGCCGGCACGCGGTCGGTTCCGGCCGCTGTGGAAATCCTCGGCAGCGGGGGTCCGAGCCTGCCCGGAACGCCCAACGGCGTCAGCGGCGTGCAGGTGGGCCACTCCACGCTCGCGATTCCCTCTGGGGCCGGCGTGGAAGCGCCCGCCGACTGGTACTTCCCGACGCAGGTCGACGGCACGATCGCCGCCCAGGGCGTGATCTGGCTGCAGCATGCCTCCGGCACCACCGGCGGCTCGCTCCGCGCGCTGGCCGTCGATCTCGCCCGGCAGACCAACAGCATCGTGGTGGCGCCGTCGCTACCGACCGAGATGAACTGGTCGCTCGCCGACGACCCGGCACGGCGGGCGGTGGCGTCGCTGTTCGAGGGCGGTCGAGCGGCGCTCGTCGGCAGTGCGACGGCGGCCGGCTATGTCGGGGACGCCGGCAACCTCACGGGGAAGTTCGTGCTCGCCGGTCATTCCGCGGGCGGCGGCTTCGTGACAGCCGTCGCGGCCGACTACGCCGACCGCAACCCATCGTCCACCGACCTCGTCGGCGTGATCATGGAGGACGGCGTCTCGCGCGGCGCGTTCGACGGGAGCGGCGGTTTCGCGGCGCAGGTGGCCGAGCTCGATGCCCGTTCCATCCCCGTCTATCAGCTCGCGGCCCCCGCGCAGCTCTGGAACGCCTACGGCGCCACCACCAACGCGCTGGTGGCGACGAATCCCGGCCGGTTTCGCGGCGTGGTGCTCACCGGCGGTTCGCACGTCGACGCCATGGTGGGCAGCGACCCGTCCGACGACATCGTGGCGCAGCGGGTGACCACATGGTCGCTGCCCGGCAATGCGGCGGCTGCCCGCCTGCTGACCGCCGGCTGGATCAACGACCTCTATGCGGGCGTCACGCCGGATGCGGCCCAGTATGGCTTCTATGCCGCGGCGAATCGCCCGATCCTGCTGGGCGCCGCCGCGGCGACGCCGCTTCCCAGCCCCGTCGCCAACACGTGGTCGGCAGGGGAGTGGAGGCTCAATGCGGAACTGGCCGCCCTTGGCGGGGTGTCCGGGTTTCAGCCGGGGCCCGTGGTCAACAGCGGCGGCAACGGCCTCAAGGGGGCCGTCACCCCGCAGGGGAGCAACGGCGTGACCGGTGTGAAGACCGGCACTTCGTCGCTGGCCATTCCTTACGGCCCCTGGGGCTATGTGACCTCGACGGACTGGTATTTCCCGACCCAGGCCGACGGGCAAGTCTCGGCCAACGGCATCGTCTGGCTCCAGCGTGGCGACCTGGGCGACGCGGCGGACTTCGCGGCGCTCGCCACCCGGATCGCGGGGCAGACCAACAGCATCGTCGTCACGCCCACGATCAGTTCCTTCGAGATCCCGACCCAGCCGGGGTGCTTCCTGGGCGGCGCCGGCCTGCAGCAGGCGGTCGCCGAGATGATGGACGGTGATCGCGGAGCGCTCGCCGTCAGCGCGAACGCCGCCGGCTATCAGGGGGTGCTGCCCGAGAAGATCCTGCTGGCCGGTCAGCGGCTGGGCGGCGGGTTTGCCGTCGAGGTGGCCGCCCGCACCGTCGACAACGGCGTTGCCGCGAACGTGCTGGGCGTGGTGATGGTCGATGGGGTCGCCGACCCGGACCAGTTCGCCGCGTCGCTCGCCAAGCTCGATTCCCTGGGCATCCCGACCTACCAGATCGCCTCGCCGCCGCAGGCCGCGAACAACTGGGGCCGCACCACGGAGCAGCTCGCGGCCCTGTACCCCGACCAGTTCGTCGGCGTGCAGTTCGACGATGCCAGCCCCCTCGACGCCGTGACCACGCTCGCCACCGGCTGGTTCAACGACTTCTACGCGGGGTTTGGGCCGACCGATCCTTTCTTCGGACTCTACGGCAACCCCAACGACGGCACCTACGTTTCCAACCAGCCGATCGTGTTGGGCGAGGCCGGGGCGACCGTGCTGCCCGCGCCGCCGCCGGTGGACATCAATCAATATGCAGGCCGCTGGTACGAACAGGGCAGCGTGAAGCAGGCGCCCTCGAGCGGGCTGGTCAACATCGCCACGGTCTACACGCCCCAGCCAGACGGCAGCATCAGGGTGGAGAACTCCGGCACCGCCGGACCCGACGGCCCGATGTGGAGCATCGCGGGGTCGGCGATCCCGGTGAACGCCGCCAACACCCGGCTCAGCGTGAACTTTTCCGGCACACCCACCGGGAACGAGCCGGGCAACTATTGGATCCTGGACTACGCCCCGGACTACAGCTGGGCGATCGTCAGCGACCCGACCGGGGCCTCGGGAACCATCCTCACCCGCGATCAGTTTCCCTCGGAGGCCGAGTACGACGCGCTGGTGGCCCGGGCGTATCGCCTGGGCGTGCGGGGCACCATCACCCCGACACCACAGTATCCGCCCATCTCATAAAAGCGGTCCGCATCGACCGCTCGATGGCGTGCCATCGACCTGCCACCTGTTGCAGAGTTTCCGTCGGTAGGGCTATCCTCTCCCCCGCACGGGAGCCCGTCAGCGGCCCGTGCTTCGACTGCCGCACGAACCGGAGCCGCCACCGCAGTCGGCACCAAGACCGAGTCCCGCTCCGGACCGCCGAGGATCCCCGTGTCAGCCAAGGAGATCGCCGCCCTGCGGGGCGAGTTGGAAGCGACGAGGGCCGAACGCGACCGCTTTTACCGATGGGCCAACGGCTTCGTTGACTTCACGGAAGGCCCGGCACGGAGCAACCTGGACAACTGGCGGCAACTCCAGGACAAGGGCTATTTCGAGAACCACCCCAATCACCAAGGCCTGCGGGCGTTCGGGAGTGGTGAAGTCGAGATCATCGAGCAGTTCAAGAAACTCGACGACACCCAGCAGGTGGTGGTCATCGGGTGTGGGTACGGCCGCGATGTGGCCGAGATCGCCCCGCGGGTCGCGCATGTCTACGGGATCGACGTCAATCGCACGATCCTCGAAAAGGCGGTGGCGTTCCTGTCGGAGCGCGGCGTCGGCAACTTCACGCCCGTCCTCGCGGAGGATTACGACCGCGTGATCCCGGGCGGAATCGACCTGGTGTTCTGCTTCGTGGTCACGCAGCATCTCACCCGGGATTTGACGCGGGACTACCTCGACAGACTCGGCCGCAAGTTGTCCGCGACGGGGGTCCTGGTCGTCCAGTTCCTGGAGACGATGGTCGAGGGAGAGACGTTCCTCGACGCACGGCTCGAGGATTACGAGCCATCCGTGAGTTGGACCGTCACGCAGATCCATCGGATGGCCTGGCAGTGCGGCCTCGACACCGTGGAGATCAGGACGCAACCGGTGGCGGGCGGGGCCGCCCTCTGGCACTGGGCGTGCCTGCGGCGCCGGGCCTGACGCCGACGCCCGCGTTTTTGCGAAGGGGGGCCGGAGGAACCCGTCGCGTGGTGCGGGGGTGACCACGCCCCATCGCCGGAATCGCCTCGGAAACCCCGGCCCGCGTTACCATGGTGAATCGTGCTTTGGTCCGCGGCGCGCCGCCGCTCGCCAGGGCTTTTTCCGGGCACTCTTTTTCCGAAACTCCAGCGTCATGCCCGCTCTCCGTGCGATCCTCGTCTCCCTCCTGATGCTGTTGACGACGGTCGTGCGAGCCCGTGGCGAAGACGTGCGGCACGGCCCGCTCCGCACCCTCGACGGGCCGCTGACCTTCACGCCACCAGCCGACTCCGACGCCTGGTCCCGACGACGGGAGGAGGTGCGTCGGCGGATGCTCGTAGCCCTCGGGCTGTGGCCCGAGCCGACCCGCACGCCCCTGGCTCCGGTCATTCATGGCCGCATCGATCGCGGCGACCACACGGTCGAGAAGGTGATCTTCGAGAGCCTGCCCGGCCTGTTCGTGACCGGCAATCTCTACCGGCCGGTCGGTGCCAAGGGCCGCGTGCCCGCGGTGCTCTTCGCCCACGGCCACTGGGCCGACGCCCGGCTCTCCGACGAGCCGCGGCCGAAGCTCCTGGCCGAGATCGCGTCGGGCGGCGAGCGGTTTGAACGGGGGGGCCGCAGCCGCTTTCAGTCGCTCTGCGTGCAGTTGGCGCGGATGGGCTGCGTGGTCTGGCAGTGGGACATGCTCGGCAACTCCGACAGCCGTCAGATCACGGCCGAACTCGCCCACCGCTTCGTCGGGCAGCGGCCCGGGATGAACGGCCGTGAAGGCTGGGGACTGTTCAGCCCGCGGGCCGAGGCCCGCCTCCAGAACGTGATGGGCCTGCAGGCGTGGAATGCGGTTCGGTCGCTCGATTTCGTCCGCTCGCTGCCCGAGGTGGATCCCGATCGGGTGGCCGCCACCGGTGCCAGCGGCGGAGCCACTCAGACCTTCGTGCTGGCCGGCATCGACGACCGCCTGGCCCTCTCCTACCCCGTGTCGATGGTGAGCACGACGATGCAGGGAGGATGCGTCTGTGAAAACGCCCCGCTGCTGCGGATCGGCACCGGCAACGTCGAGTTCGCGGCGTTGTTTGCGCCGAAGCCACAGGGCATGAACACCGCCGACGACTGGACGCGGGGATTGGCGGCCGCGGGTTTCCCGGAACTCAAGCGGCTCTACACGCTGCTCGGCGCCAAGGACTCCGTCGCACTGCAGCGGGGGGAGCACTTCCCGCACAACTACAACGCGGTGACCCGCGGCGGCTTCTACGATTTCCTCGACCGGCATTTTCGCCTGGGCCACGAGCGGCCGGTGATCGAAAGCGACTATGAGCCGCTGCCGGCCGCCTCGCTCACCGTCTGGGACGCGGATCACCCCGCGCCGCCGCAGGGCGATCCCGGCTTCGAGCGGCGGCTGCTCGCCTGGCTCGACGCCGACGCGACGGCGCAGCTGACGGCGGCGGCGGCCACGCCCGAGGGGCTCGAACGCCTGCTCCGTCCGGCCCTCGAAGTGCTCGTGGGCCGCACGATCGCGACGGCTGGACGGGTCACGTGGGAGCCCGCCGCGGACGACCGGCGGCGTGGTGTCTTGCGGAACGAGACGCACGGCGAAGAGGTGAACGTGACCTGGATCGACCCCGAGACGCCGTCCGGCGACGTCGTCATCTGGCTCGGCGATGGCGGCCGCCGCTGCGTCGAGGAGAACGGCGGCAAGCTCGTGCCGGCGGTGCGGCGGCTGCTCGACAGTGGTGCGACCGTCGTCGCGGCCGATCTCTTTCGGCAGGCGGAGCCGGAGCCGGCCCGCAACCGCGTGGTGGCGATCAAGAAGCAGCGTGACTCCGCCGCCGACACGTTTTGCTACAACCACTCGCTCTTCGCCCAACGGACGCACGACGTGCTCACCGTCGCGGCTTTTCTGCAGGCGGGCGGCCGTGGGGATCGGCCACGGCCGGGGCGGATCCTGCTGGCGGCGTTCGGTGAGACCGGGCCCATCGCGGTGGCGGCCCGCGCCGTGTCGGGCCGGGTGATCGCGCGGGCCGCCGTCGATACCGGCGGCCTCCGCTTCGCCGACCTCGACGACTGGCGGGACGCCCGCTTCCTGCCGGGGGCCGCCAAATATCTCGATCTGCCCGGTCTGCTCGCGGCGCAGGCTCCGCAGCCGCTCTGGATCTCCGGAGAGCCAGCCGGCCTGCCGTCGCCGGTCGCCGCCGCGTACCGGGCCTGCGGCGCCGACCGACCGACCATCGACGCCGGCCCCCCGGCAGAGGCCCCGGCCGCCGCCGTCGAGTGGCTCATCACGCCATCGGACAGCCGGTGACGATCCGCCTCGGGCCCCGGCTGGTCCGTTCGCCGCGCGACAGCGGGAGCCGTGCGGCAGGCGGGCCTGACCATGGGCCGGCTCAGTTCTCGAGGAAGACGGGGCTCAGCACGACGAGCTCGATGAGGTCTCGAAGGCCCCCGTTCCGCTTCTTGAGCCGGGCGACGAGCGAATCGATTTCCCCGCGGTCGCCGGGCTCCATCAGCCGGCCGGTGCCGTAGGTGAGGAGCTTTTCGCAGAGCGAGCGGGTGACCTCATCCTCGCGCTCGAGCAGCATCCTGCGAAACGCGGTGATGTCCGGCACCTGCCGGCCGTTGGCCATCGTCGCCGACGGATCGACGGGCAGGTTCTTCTCGCCCGGGTAGTTGGTCCGCCAGACGCCGACCGCGTTGAAGTTCTCCAGGGCGAATCCCAGCGGGTCGATCTTGCGGTGGCAGGCCGCACAGGCCGTATCCGCGCGGTGTTTTGCCAGCTGTTCGCGGATCGTCAGGGCGCCACGCAGGTCTGGGGGGAGCGGCTGCACGTTGGGCGGCGGCGGGGGGGGCGTGGTGCCGAGCAGGCTTTCGAGCACCCACACGCCGCGGACCACGGGCGACGTGTCGACACCGTTGGCCGTGGCGGTCAGCACGCTGGCGTGCGTGAGCACGCCGCCGCGGCGGGAATCGGTGAGCTTCACCTTGCGGAAGCCGTTGCCCCACACGTCGCGGCGGTCGTAGACGATCGTCGCCATCCGCTCGTTCATGAACGAGTAGTCGGAGTCGATGAAGTCGCGGATCGGGCCGTTTCTCGCGAGCACGTCGGCGAAGTAGGTGTAGGTCTCCAGCCGCATCTCCGATTCCATCTGCCGATCCCAGTACCACCGGAACGGCCCGCTCATCTCGGGCGGCATCTTCCCGAGCTTGTCGAGCCGCAGCCAGCGGTCCACGAACCGCTCCACGAACTCCCCCGCGTTCTCGTGGGCGAGCATGCGGTCCACCTGCCCGCGGAGCACCTCCGGGTCGGTGATCCCGCCGCTGTCAGCCAGCTTCGACAGCTCCTCGTCGGGCATGCTCGACCAGAGGAAGTAGGCGAGGCGTTCGGCGAGTCGATGCGGCGAGAGACGCCCCTCCCCGCCATCGACGTACAGAAAGCGGGGCGAGGCGAGGATGGCGGAATAGGCCGCGCGGAGCGCGTCGGGCCGGGGCACGCCCGCGGTGATGTTGGATTCCACGAACCGCACATAGGGCTCGATCTGCGCCGCCGTGACCGGCTCCCGATACGCCCGCCGGGCGAAGGGCAGGATGAGTGACTCCGGCGGTTCCGAGCCGCTCTGGCCGTAGAGCGCCACATGACTCTGCGGGGGCCACGCATCGAGGAGAAGCTCGATGGTCATCCCGTGAATCCGCAACTGCGGCCCGAGGTAGCCCCGCTCGAAGAGCTTTTTCACCATCGCGGGCTCGTAGTCCTGCCGCTCCTTTTCCGGTGCGTCGTCCTTGGGGCGGGGAGTGAACAGGTCGGGGTAATACTTCTCGATCAGCCGCGAGGCGAGCAACTCGCCATCGAACGGCGCGTTTTCCCAGCCCACCCAGGGGGTCCACTTGTCGTCGAACCAGGCTTCGTGAACGAGCATGTGCCTCGTGCCGTCGCCCGGAATCTCCCACTGCTTGAGCTGGCGGCAGGTTGGATTGCCGTCGCCGTAGGCGCCGCGCCGGGTGTCGGCGGTGTGCAGTCCCACGAGCATCGGCTCGTCCTGATGCGACCGGATCATCTCCCCCCAGGGATGCTTCTGGTTGTGGGCCGACACGTCGATCGTGATCCGGTAGCGTCCCGAGAAGCCGACGCCGCCGTGGCCGATGTCGTGAGGGGCGACGCGGCCCAGAATGCCCGCCGCGGCGCCCGGCTCACGATACCGCTGCAGGATCAACTCGAAGTCGGGGTTCGACGCCCGCGCGAGCGCTTCCAGGCCGGGGCCGTCGCGGCGGAGATGGCCGTTGAACTTCCGGGGCTCGACCGACGGCTTCGGGCCTTCGAAGGTGGCCATCTTCAGAGCCTCCTCGGCGGCGCCGAGGACGAGCTTGAGGAGGAAGTCCGACATCACCAGGTTTTGACCGATGGTGTCGAAGCCGTGGATTTCCTCGTCGGCGGGAAATTCCCGGACCGGCCCCCGCGAGGTGTTGACCAGATTGCCGTCGCCGTTGATGTCCTCCAGCCGCGGTCCGGCGGGACCGCGGAGGTCGGGGCCGTCGAGGTGGAGCAGGTCGCGGAGGGTGTTCCGCAACTCGGAGCGGTTGAGCCGCCGCACGATCGCCTTGCGATCGCTCGTCTGCTGACGGGCATACGCATCGGCGAGGATCGAGCCGAGCGCGGTGGCCACCTTCTCGACATCGGCATCCGCCGGCCGGGGCTCGTCCTGCGGCGGCATCTCCCCCTTGTTGATCTGATCGAGGGCATCCTGCCAGGTGGCGAGCACCAGCGGATCGGCGAGGTCGGTGCTGAGGTTGTCGAGCCGGATCCCATTTTCCTGGGTGTCGGGGCCGTGGCAATCGTGGCAGTGCCGCTTCATGAAGGTCTGGACGTGCCGCATGGCGGCGGCATTGGCGATGATCGGGGTGCGGCTGGCGTGGGCTTCCTCCGGCTCGGGGTCGGGCTCGGGCTCCAGTTCCGGCTCCGCGGCCGATGCGACTGCATCCTGAAAGTCATCAATCGCCTCCGGCTCTCCCGCGGCCGGGTCATCGGCGGCGACCTCGTTCACCGGCGGTTCGGCGGGCGGGGTGTGCCCAGGTTCGGCGAACGGATCGGCTTGCACGACATCCGGTGATGCTGCGGGGCTTGCGTCGGCCACCGGCCGGTCCGCCGCCGGGGCCGCGGGCTTCAGGGCGGCCATCTCACGCTGCCCGGACGCCCGCCGGTCGCTCGGCGGCTCGCGCATCAAGACCAAGGCGGCGATGCCCGCGATCGCGACCACCGCACATCCGGCCGCGAACGCAAAGACCCTGGCGGGCGACCGCGACCGCTTGACGCCTTGGATTCGCATCGCGGTCGACCGCTCGACCACGAGCGGCAGCGGGCCGTCGGCCGCGGGCAGCGACGCTTCAGGCGGGTGTGAAGCAGGCGGTGTCTGCGGGTCGGCCGACTTGTCCGCGGGGGCTCCGAACAAGCCCCGGACCTTCGAGGCGGGCACCCAGCGGAGGCTGCCTTCCCGGGACACAAGGTCGCCGGGCCCGAGTTGGTCGTGCCGCGCGAGGGAACGCAACTGCCGCGACGAGAACGGCCCGCGCTGCTTGCCTCGGACGATGACGAGCCACTGTTCCGCCATGACGTTCTCCGGTGTGCGCCCGGTCGGCGGTGTCAGGAGGGAAGCGGCTCCAGTCCGGTGAGCGTGCCGGTACTGGTGCCGAAACGGTCGATTTCGAGTCCGAAGTTCTGGAGCATCGAGAGCAGCAGGTTGGCCGCCATGACCCGCTTGCCCTCCTCCTCGGGATAGATCCTGCTTTCCCCGTGACGGAAGCCGCCGCCGGCCAGCAGCAGCGGCAGGTCTTTCGTGGTGTGGTGTCCCTCGGCCATGCCGCAGCCGAACAGGATCATCGTGTGATCGAAGAGCGTCCCGCCGTTGATCGGGTCGGGCTGAGACTTGAGCAGTTCGACGAGGTGGGCCACGGCCGCGATCTGTCCGCGTTCGATCGCCTTGACGGCCTTCACCTGGTATTCCCGCTCCCCGTGGTGCGAGAAATCGTGGTAGCCGCCGCTGAGACCGTAGTCGCCCCCGGCGTAGCCGCTGGCAAGCGTGAAGATCCGTGACGAGTCGGTCTGGATGGCGAGCGCGACGAGTTCCATCATCGTCTTCAGATCGGCTTCGGTCCCCTTTCCCTGCGGGGGCTCCGGACGGTCGCACTTCGGCTTCGGCTGGTCGATCCACGGCTTCTGCTGGACGATCTTCTTCTCCAACGACCGCACGGAGTCGAGGTATTCGTCGAACTTCCGCTTGTCGTGGCTGCCGAGATCCCCCTTCACGCCCTTGGCCTGATCGAGCACGACGTCGAGGATGCTGCAGTGAAGGTCGCCCTTCTGCTTGAGGCGATTCCTGACCTCGGCGGGCTCCTCCAAAAACAGGGCCCTGTACATCCCGTGGATGTCAACCGCCGGCACCTGCACGCCCGTGCGGGTGATGCTGATAAGGTTTGCCTCGTTTACCGAGAGCGCCATCGACGGGTAGCGGGTGGCGCTACCGACGAACTCCGCCGCCTTTTGGTCGAGGCTGATGTTGCCATCGGGAAACTGCGGGGCGAGGTGCGGCAACACGCCGTTGAGCATCGTGGGCACGCACTTGTGGCCACCGCCGATGCCGTGGTCGAGGTGCGAGAAGACGGTGAAATCCTTGCGATGCGGCTCGAGGGGCAGGAGCGTCTCGGGCAACTCGTAGTCGGGGCCGGCCGTCTTGGGGAAAAATGCGTGTTTGTAGCAGCCGTAATTGTTGCTCGAGACCACGATCCGCTTGGTCGGCTTGCCGCTGGAGGCCGCGGCCCGGGCGGCACGGGGCAGCAGGCTCTCGAACACGGGCAGGGCCAGGCAGACGCCGCCGGCACGCAGGAGTCCACGGCGGGTGGTGCGGAACTGCTCTCGGGGAGCCGACATGGCGCTATCTCCGGATGTGGCTCAGGCTCGAGTGAAGGATAGGCGGCCCGGCGGCACTGCCCGCCTCTCCTTTTTACGGCATCCGCGGGGCATTGGCATGAAAAATGATCGTTGGACGGTGCCTTTTGTCAAGACAAACCCCGCCATCGTTCGCGTCGGGCTCCGCCGGTGGCGGGGCTGGGCTCGACGGTCGGGCCCCCGATCGGGCAGCCGGGGTGTGTCGAGAGACGCGGGAGCGGTCTCGACGGATGAAAACCGCGGAGCGACAGGGGCTCCCTACGTCAGGGGCTCCCTACTTCAGGGCTTCTTCCAGATCGATTCCATCTCGTGCACGGTGAGCGACTCGACGACGAGATCGCCCCCCTCGGCGGTGAGCGAGAGCTTTCCCAACGGCCGGCCGGCATCGTGGCGGCCCATCGTCTTGTAGCAAGCGCCGCCTCCGCCGACGATCTCGACCATCGGTCGGTCCACGAGGACGCGAAAGGTCAGTTTGCCGTCGTCCGAGGCCGCGAGTGGCATCTCGTCGAGCTTGCCCGCGGCAAAGTCGTAGGCCACGGCGTTGCCGCCAAACCGGAGCACGGCCCTGGTGGCGGTGCCCTTGGCGAGCACCACCTCGATGTCGTGGCACTGGTCGAGGCCCTCGAGTTCGAGCGTCGGCGCCGCGGCTGTGAGCGGGCGGCCCCGTTCCACCCGCGGATCGGGCTTCCGCAGCGTGGTCACCTCCTCGACAGGCTCCACGAACATCCGCACGCCATCCTTCGTGGTGCGCAGCGTCAGGTTCGTGGGCAGGCTGAAGGTCTGGTTGAAGGGCATGCCGGGCATGTCGATCCGGGCCCAGCCGATCTGCACGACGCGGCCATCGGGGGAGTTCGAGAAGCACTGCGACGCGTAGTAGGCGCCCCAGTGGACCTGCCTCTTCCCCTCGTGCTCGGGCGTGAACTTCCGGCCGTCGAAGGAGCCGACGACATACTGCGCGTCCGCCGCGAAGATCACCCATTTCTTGTTCGCCGGATCACCGTCCACCGGGAGTTCGAACAACTCGGCACACTCGTAGAAGCCGGGGAGGTTGCTCTCGTGCTTCCACTCCTTGAGGTCTGTGCTCGTGTGGATCGCGATGTTGCGGCCGAACTCGTTCGACTCGTTGTAGACCGCGATCACCCAGTGCTTCCCCGGCTCATACCAGATGAGCTTGGGGTCGCGGCCGTTGTGGCGGATGATCGGATTGCCCTCGTAGTAGGTCCAGGTGCGGCCCCGGTCGTGCGAGTAGGCGAGGCACTCGCCGCAGCCGGTATCGGTGAAGGCCGCCACGAGCGTCTTCTCCTTCCCCTTCTGCCAGCCTGCCGAGTCGTTGGCATCGACGTTGATGCTGCCCGAGAAGCACTCCTTGTCGGCCATCGATGGGTGGCGGTCGCCGACGCGGCCGCCCCAGGGACGCAGGGCGTGGGGATGCTCCGTCCAGCGAACCATGTCGGGGCTCGTGGCGTGGCCCCAGTACATGTTTTGCCAGGGCCAGCCGGCCGGGTTGCTCTGCCAGAAGAGGTGATATTCGCCGTCGTAATACACCATCCCGTTGGGGTCGTTGTTCCAGCCCCGCATCTGGCTGCAGTGAAACTGCGGCCGTAGCGGTTCGTCGTAGAGCGGTGCGAGGCTCTTGAGCTCATCGCTCGAAGTGATCAGGCGGCGGATCGCGTCGGGGGCATTGGCCCCGATACGGGCCGTCTTCCCCTTGAATTCCGAGACGTCGAGCCAGCCCCACCAGTCGATGCCCGCCTCGTCCTGCGGGAAGTCGCATTCCAGGCTGTGGACGAGTTCGTTGCCCACGAGCACGGTCATCCGCCCCCGCTTCACGTTGTCGTTGGCCACCGGAAAAATCAGGTAGCGGCCGGTGATCGCGACTTCGATCGGGTCTTGGAGCTTGGGCGGCGGGGCGTCCCGATTCAAGCCGGGGACCTTCTTCTTGCGGGGCGTGTTGCTCTGCACGATCTGGTCCACGTTGATGTGTCCCCAGCCGTCGCTGAAGTCGTCCACGATGCGGATCGTGGCCTTGCCACCCTTGTGCCCACGAACGTCCCACGTGTGCCAGGTGAGCGTCTCGCCGATCCCGGCGTCGGGCGACGGGCCGGTCGCCGAGTGAACGACCTTCCCGTCCACGAGCAGGTCCGCGCAGGTCTTGCCGGCATGGCTGCCGCCGCCGATCAGGAACGTGATGTAGTCCCGTTCGATCACGAACTCAGGTGACGTGAGGGTGCCGGTCGAGCCATCGCCCCCGACAAAACTGTTGACGAAGCCCGTTCCCTGGAATCCGCTGACGTCCATCTGGCCCGGAAGGGCGCCCCTGGCCGGGCCGGTGCCAAACGCATCGCCCTCGGTCTTCCATGCACCGTAACTCGGGCCCTCGAAATCGGCGATCACGATGTCGTCGGCCGCGCGGCCCGGGCCGGCGATGGCGAGCGACGCGACGGCGAGCAGCAGGAGAGTGTGGATGGATCGCATGGTGGCCCTGAAGACATGGGGTCGGAGGTGCGTGGATGAAGGCCCGCTCAGGCCGTGGGAGGATTGTAAGCGGATTGGCATGCGATGCCAGTTGGGAGCGGCTCGAGTTTGTGATCCTGGGCAAACTGTTTGCCCAGGTACTCGCGCGGGGTGCAGGCGCGGACACCGCTTCCCCCACTGACACCCGCCCTCAGACGAACCACTCCGGCCGATCATCCCCGGCGTCCGCCGCCCGGTGGGCCTCATCCATGTACTTTCGTGCGGGCGACGACTCTCAATCCGAGACTGCGCCAAAACCAGAATGCGACGATCAAGCAAGTGCTCGCGGCCATGGCGGCGAGAAGAACCGGCGCCTTGGGAGCCTTGGCGCCGGCAGCCCCCGGCCCCGGCTCTGCCAGGAGGCCGCTGGGAAGGATTGAGAGCCCGACCAAAAGAATGACGGCAAGGAAGATCTGGCGGGCATTGATCTCCTCGTCAAGGATGCCCCGCGCGAAAAACGGTGCGACGGCGGAGGCGATCAGTCCCAAGACGACCGACAAGATCACTGCGGTCAGGAGATCCCACCCGAAGCCGCGGCCCTTCGCGAAGTACGCGGCCGCAACAGCGAGGGCCAGGCACGACAGGGCACACACACAGCTCACACGCATGAACTCGGATTGCACGGTCGGGGGAGACGCCTCGACGAAATGGAAGCGTCTCCGCATGAACCCCAATGGGATCGCGCCGAGCGTCAGCGCCAAGGGGCCCACGGTGAGGATCTGCAATCGTTCGCCGGCAAACTGCCTGAACTGGTCGGGATGTGACACCCAGAAGCCAGCCCATGCCGCAAGCGACCAGGCTATGGCAACGAGAAACACTGCGGCCGCGCGCCGCAACAGAGTGTGTGGCCCCCAGGCAAGCCATACCGCCAACGCGATGTATTCGCCGCAATAGACGCCCATCTTCAGGTAATCGAAGACCGGCGAGGCAGGCAGACTCTGCCCTGGACCGTTCATTTCGTAGTTCAACGCAGCGCCCGCCAGTAGCGGCAACGCGGCAAGAAACACCGGGGTGGAAAAGCTGGGCATGGCGAGGAAGCGGGAGTTGTGAACCCGTGGGTCTTCACTGCAGAACGTTGAAGCTGATCAGCGCCGGGCCAGCGACCCAGCCACGCCGCGGGATTCTATCCGCTCTCGTCGCGCAGCGCTCGACTCGGGCTGGCCCCTACCGGTGATTTACAGAAGGATAGTCGCACCGACGGGTCCTTCACGACCCGACGATCACAGCGCAGTGTCAATCACCTGGGCGGTTTCCCTTTTGGCCGCGAACGAACCGCCGGGCGAGCGGCACAAACGCTGGGATGGCGACGAGGCAGCACCACACGATCGCGAGCCGCTCGTCTCCAGCCCGTCCGGCACGAGAGGAATCCGCGAACAGGCCATCTTCTCCCCGCGTCGGTTTTCCATCTGCGACGTCGAGCACGGCGGCAGATACATCCGCAGGTTGGCCTGCCGCGGCCGATTCCAAGTGACCATCCGCGATGAGGAGGAATCGAGGGTGCGGCGTAGAAGCGTCCCACAGCTTGGTGCGGGAAGGGATGCGGTGCTCACTCAGTTCGCTCCTCAAATACGCCACTGCCTCGTCAAACGACAAGTCCTCCGGGGCCATCCAGTTGTCGATGGACGGCGCCTCGATCACGCATGCCGTTCGGCTCGTCCCGTCGGGAATGTCGCCGGGCTGCCGGGGCGTCGCACCGGGCCAGAACGCCCGCTTTCCGACGACAGCAAGGTAGGACGTGGCGTGAGGCGAGGCAGATCCTTTTCGTCGATGAGCGGCGCACTGATACGCGGTCACCTGCTCGGCCAATGTCGCATTGTGGGGGCTGTTCCACGGTTCATGGTCGCGATACTCGGAATAGACGTCGGCGTATGTGTTGTTGGCTCCGCTACGCCCATCGGCGGCTGGCCGGTCGAGATACGGAAGAATCAGCACTCGCCAGCTGTGCATTGGGGTGCCGTGCTCGTCGGCCACGTAAGCCGGCGGATAATGCCCATGTACTTCGACATATCGAGCAATCGCGAATCCGATGGCATGCAGGCGATGCCGGCATTCTTGGGAGTCGTGAATCCACGACGGGTGTCCATGGGGCAACGGAAAGGCAATCAGCAAGGCCAGCGGGACCATCAGGCCAGCAACGAGCGACACGATCGGTCGATTGATGAAGACGACAGCAGCACCGTTCACGATGCATGCGAGGCCGAAGCCGATCGCGGCATCACCTGCAATCGCCAGGCTTATCACCAGGATGGCGACGGCCCACATGCTGGCCAGTCCGCACATCGCGACGGAAAACGCCGGACTTCGTTCCATCCTCGTTGGTTCCCGTGAAAAGGTCAGGAAGCCGGGGGCACCGATCAACGATTTGCCGCACCGCAGAGCATGACGATCAAAGGCTCGCGGCCCTCGGAGCAGCAATCACGCCACCCCGGTTCGGGCTCTGGGGTCTCTGGTGCCGAACGGCCCCGATCAGCGGCTCGCGACCAAACGAATAACCATGCCGCAAGACGCTATTGCGAGTCTGCTCCGACGCCTGGTTCGACCGGAGTTTTCTCCCTTGCCAAAAACAGCTTCTTGCCGCTGGGAAACTTCAGCCAAGCCAGGCCTCCCGGCCTGACCATCCACTCGACCGTGCGGCCATCCGTCAAAATCACATGACCAGTCCGATCACCAAAAGCAACGTGGCTGTAGCCATGCTTCCAGTGCTTCTCCTCAACCTGATGATAGTCGTTCAGGATGGCGTCGAAATCCTTCTGCTTGACCATGAAATCGTTGAAGTACTCGGAAGCAGGGCCGCGGTGAACGGGGTCGGCCATGAACTCCTTGATGTCGTCAGGCTTCGGGCGAACCTCTTCAGCGCCATATGCGCATCCTCCGCACGCCGCAACCAGGATCATGCTCAATGGCAATCTCATGAGGCGTTCTCCGTTGGACGTTCCCGGTCAGCGGCTCGCGACCGCAGGGCTCGCCGCTTCGCTCGATTCTATCGCGAGTCCCTTGGAACGGCCATCGACCGGGCTGTTTCTTCACAGGCAGCCGACAGGCGTCCCTTCGTGACGCCGGCGCTACCGAATCCTTGCCATCCGTGCGGATGCCCGCGACGATCCGGGGGGAGCGGGGAGGTCATCGCGCTGCTCCACGACGTTCGCTTCAGGGGCGCGTCGCCGGGCCAATGACATGCAGGGCATGCACGCCATGCTTCTGCCGGCGTCTCTTCAACGGCTTCTGGCCGTCATGGCTTCCGGTTCCGCGGCCACTTCCGGCCACACCATCATCACGAGGTGCCCCATGAACGTGCGCTTTTGGTCCTTTCGCCCCGTCTCGCGTGCTCTCCAGGCTGGTCGGCGACCGACGATTTCCGCGTTCGACCGGCTCGAGGAACGCCTCGCGTTCTCGGTCGGCTACGCCACCGTCAACGACTGGGGGTCGGGGCTCGAGGGGCAGCTCACGGTGGTCAACGACACGGCCGCGTCGCTCGCCGACTGGCAGGTCACGTTCAACTACGGCCGCACCATCAACAGCATCTGGAACGCGCAGATCGTGAGCCGCACCGGCTCGCAGTATGTGATCAAGGGTCTCGACTGGAACCGCACGCTCGCCATCGGCGCCCGGCAGGGCGTCGGCTTCACCGCCGGTGCGGGCATCGACGCGCCGACGGGCCTCCTCCTCTCCGGGGCCGCAGCCACGCCCGCACCCGGCCCGACGCCCACGCCCACGCCCACGCCCACGCCAACCCCGACGCCCGTGGTGATCTCGCCGCCGGTCTCGGCAGACCTGTGGAAGGAGCAGTTTTTCGCCCCCTACGTCGACATGGGGCTCTATCCCGTGCCCGACCTCGACGGCCTGGCCCGCAAATACGGCGTGGGGCTCTTCTCGCTGGGCTTCATGCAGGCGAGCCCCAGCGGCAAGCTGGCCTGGGGCGGCTACGACGTGCTCACGCTCGACAGCACCAACGAGCAGGCCGCGGCGATCCGCGGCGAGATCAACGCCCTGCGGGCCGCCGGAGGCGACGTGATGGTGTCGCTCGGCGGGGCGGCGGGCGAGTCGCTCGCCCAGAACTACGCCAGGCGCGGGCTCGGCGCGGCGGCCCTGGCCACGGCCTACGGAGATGCCGTCGACGCGCTCAAACTGACAAAGGTCGATTTCGACATCGAGGGGGCCGCGGTCGCCCAGCCGGCCACGATCAAGCTGCAGATGGACGCGATCGCGCTGGTGCAGAAGACCCGGCCGAACCTCGGCGTCTGGCTCACGCTGCCGGTGCTGCCGCAGGGGCTCACGGCCGACGGCGTAAACGTCGTGAAGGCCGCCCTCGCGGCCGGCGTGAAGGTGGACGGCGTCAACGTCATGGCGATGGACTACGGCGACAGCGCGGCCCCCCCGCAACTGAAGTCGATGGGCGAGTACGCCATCGATGCGGCCAACGCCACCTTCGCCCAGATGACGACCGTGTTCGCCAGCCGGGGCCAGGTCTTCGGCTGGAACCAGCTCGGCGTCACGCCGATGCTCGGGGTCAACGACGTGGCGAGCGAGGTGTTCACCCTCCAGGATGCCGATCGCCTCGAGATCTTCGCACGGGCCAAGGGGCTGGGCATGATCGGCATGTGGTCGATCAACCGCGACAACCCCGGGCCCGCGGGGCAACAGTCGGTGAATCATTCCGGGCTGCCGGCGCAGTCGGCCGGCGGATTCAGCCTGGCCTGGGGCGATTATGGCAGCGACCCGGCCATCGGCGGGGCCAACAATCCCGTCACGCCGCCGGTCGCTCCGCCGGCCCCCGTGCCCGCGATCACGATCGGTGATGTTTCGGTCGTCGAGGGGAGTCCGCAGGCGGCCGCGGGCTATCTCCGCACCTCGGGGAGCCAGATCCTCGACGCCGCCAACAACGCCGTCAGGATCGCCGGCGTGAACTGGTTCGGGTTCGAGACGGCCAACTTCGCGCCGCACGGGCTGTGGTCGCGGGGCTACCGGGAGATGATGGATCAGATGAAGTCGCTCGGCTTCAATACGATCCGTCTCCCCTACAGCGACCAGCTCTTCGACGCGGGCAGCACGCCCAACGGCATCGACTTCGCGAAGAACGCCGACCTGCAGGGCAAGAGCGGCCTCGCGATCATGGACGCGATCGTGGCCTACGCGGGCCGGATCGGGATGCGGATCTTCCTCGATCACCATCGCTCCGAGGCGGGCAACAGCGCCAATGCCTCCGGCCTCTGGTACACGGCCGCCTATCCGGAATCGACGTGGATCCGAAATCTCACGATGCTCGCCGGTCGTTACGCCGGCAACGCCACGGTGATCGGCATCGACCTGCACAACGAGCCGCACGGCCCGGCCACGTGGGGCGACGGCGGCACGAACGACTGGCGGCTGGCGGCGGAGCGGGCCGGCAACGCGGTGCTCGCCGCGAATCCGAACCTGCTCGTGATCGTGGAGGGCATCGAGACCGCCTCCTCGGGCAGCTACTGGTGGGGTGGCAACCTGTCCAACGCCGGTGCGGCGCCGGTGCGGCTGAACATCGCCGGCCGGCTCGTCTACTCGGCGCACGACTACCCGTCGAGCGTCTATGCGCAGCAGTATTTCAGCGACCCGACCTATCCCGACAACCTGCCGTCGGTCTGGGACAGGAACTGGGGCTATCTCTTCCGCACGGGCACGGCGCCCGTGCTGCTGGGTGAATTCGGCAGCAGGCTCGCGACCGCCAGCGACCGGGCGTGGTACGCCAAGATGGTGAACTACCTCAAGGGTGATCTCGACGGCAACGGTTCGATCGACCTCAAGGCGGGCCAGCAGGGCGTGAGCTGGACCTACTGGTCGTGGAATCCCAACTCGGGCGACACTGGCGGCATCCTGGCCGACGATTGGAAGACGGTGGAGACGACGAAGGTCGATCCGCTCAGGGCGGTGCAGTTCCAGTTTCCGGAGGTGTCGGGAACGGGCGGCACGGCGGCCACGACCCCGGCCACGTTCACCGTGTCGCTCTCGGCGGCGAGCACCACGCCGGTGACGGTGCGGTATGCGACCGCCAACGGCACGGCCCTCGCCGGCAGCGACTTCACGGCCGCCTCCGGCCTGCTCACCTTCGCCCCGGGAGAGACGCAGAAGACGATCGCCGTGCTCGTCACCCGCGACGCCGCGGCCGAAGCCAATGAGACGTTTGCGGTTGCCTTGAGCGGCCCGACGAACGCGTCGCTCGCCAAGTCGATCGCCACGGGCACGATCATCGACGACGACACCCCCGCGCCCACACCCACCCCGAACCCGACGCCCACCCCGACTCCCACACCCACTCCCGTGGGCCCGGTGGTGGCCACCTACGCGCAGGCGAGCGGCTGGGGTACCGGGTTCACGGGGACCATGACCATCAAGAACACTGGCACGACGGCGATCAGTGGCTGGACGATGGAGTTCGACATGAAGGCGAACATCGTGAACATCTGGAACGCGGTGATCGTCAGCCACGTCGGCACACGCTACGTCATCCGGAACGCCGACTGGAACGGCACGATCGCCGCCGGTGCCGGGATCTCGTTCGGCTTCCAGGCGGACGGCCTCGCCGGCGAACTGCCGTCCAACAAGAAGTTCAACGGGCTGGCGGTGTAGGGGGGCGGGCGGGCGGGAGCTCGGCGTGGTTCGCTCCCGGAACCTGAAACTCCACGCCGGCAGGTGTCCGTTGTCTCGCGCCGATCCTTGAAGCAACCGACTGGGCCGGAGTAGATTCCGCCCGGGCCCGGCATCGGCTCGACATCGAACCAGCTTCTGGAAGGAACCGGCCGCCGCCGAATGGACGTCACGAACGGAAATGACCACGGCGGGATCGTCGGCGGGATCGAGGCCGGCGGCACGAAGTTCATCGTCGCCGTGGGCAGCGGTCCCGGCGGCCGGCTCCTGGCCCGCGAGCAGTTTCCGACGGGCGACGACCCCGCGGCCCTCATGGGTCGCGTGATCGAGTGGCTCGCACAGGCGGGCCGGAATCACGGGCCGCTCGCCGCGGTCGGCATCGCCTCGTTCGGGCCGGTCGATCTCGACCCGTCGTCCTCCACCTACGGCTTCATCACGACCACGCCGAAGCCGGGCTGGCAGTCGGCCGACATCGTGGGCCCGCTTCGACGGGCGTTTCCGGGCCTGCCCGTGGGGTTCGACACCGACGTCAACGGCGCCGCCCTCGGCGAGAGCCGCTGGGGCGCCGCCCGCGGGATCGAGGACTTCGTCTACGTGACCGTCGGCACCGGGATCGGCGGCGGGGGCATGGCCCGCGGCCGGCTCTTGCACGGGCTCGTGCATCCCGAGATGGGCCACATTTCGATGCCGACGCTCGAGGGCGACACGTTTGCAGGGGTCTGTCCCTATCACGGTCGCTGCTGGGAGGGGCTCTGCTCGGGGCCCGCGATCGCCCGCCGCGCCGGCCGCCCGGCCGAGACGCTGGAGCCCGACCACCCGGCCTGGGAGATCACGATCCGTTGCATGGCCCACGCTCTCGCGACGATCACCTGCGTGCTCTCGCCGCGGCGGATCATCCTCGGCGGCAGCGTGCCGAAGGGGGGACGACTCGGTCAGGACGGGTTTTTTCGCCGGCTTCAGCAGCACGTGCGGGGCGTGCTCGCAGGCTACGTCGCCTCGCCGTCGCTGGAGGAGGCGGGCATCGCGGATTTCCTCGTGCCTCCCGCCCTCGGCGACGACGCCGGCGTGTGCGGGGCGATCGCGCTGGGCCAGGCGGCCCTGGCGACCGGTGCGGAGCGGTGACGCGGTATCGGGCCGCGGCTGCTATCCTGCCCGCATGAGCCACAACCTCCGCGCCGTCCTGGGCCCGCTTCACCTCTGGGGCATCGCCGTCGGC
>SXGQ01605430.1_pt1 | contig 24238 bp, 35 predicted proteins | sample 3178371 | NCBI WGS metagenome assembly SXGQ01 (sample SAMN11356859, study PRJNA531348) | freshwater metagenome | isolation source: freshwater sample F1-20 | place: China: Fuxian Lake, Yuxi | collected 2017-12-25 | reverse complement strand
CATAAATACCTATATGGCCAATACTGCACTTTCAAATACTCCTAACAACCAGAACTTTTTACATCCAAATAAGTTTCAGTTTAGTTTTAGTAGAGTACCTAACATACAATACTTTTGTCAAGCGGTGACAGTGCCAGGTATTTCTATGGGTGAGATTCCTGTTGCAACACCTTTCGTTGAAAAATATTCACCAGGTGAAAAAGCAATTTACGATATGATTAACGTGACATTTGCTATCGATGAAGAAATGCGTTCATGGATTGAGATTCACGATTGGATTCGTGCAATGACTTTTCCTGAATCGTATGCCGATTATCAACAATTACCGAGATTGTCTAAGCCTGCAAATCCACCGCAACCTCAGTTTTCGGATGCAACTCTGACAATTTATTCTTCGTCATTTAAGCCATATTACCGTTTTAAATTTTTTGATGTATTTCCTACATCACTATCTTCGTTTATTCTTTCAACTTCAGACACACCTGAAAGCATATTAACATCTGACGCCTCATTCAGATTTACCTATTATAATATTGAAAAATTGTTTTAATTGATGTATACTCCTACATGGAGGTATTGTAATGACCAAACTTGATGATTTGATGAGTGAATGGGAAAAAGATTCCCATATTGATAGAACAGAACCAGGCAAAGCATTGCTTGATATACCCAAACTACACAGTAAGTATTTGAACATCTTATCGAGGCATAAGTTGCTGGTTAAAGATGCCGAGTTCAGATACAATCGAGCCAAAAAGATTCGATGGGAATATTACACAGGTAAAATGACCAATGATGATTTGAAGAAGTATGGGCTTGAGCCATTCCCGTTTCTTCTTAAATCTGATATCACCACATATATGGATGCTGATGAAGAACTTAACAAACATCTTGCATCTAAAATGTTACACGAAGAAATAGTTTCTGCTTGTGAAGCTATAATGAAAGAACTGCACAGTAGAACTTTTCAGTTGAGGTCTTTCATTGAGTGGGAACGTTTCATACAAGGCGTGTAATGGATTTAGACGAACATGACCCAATGAGGCGCAGTAGCCTTCCTTATCCGATGGAATTAGGAAGTCCTGCATTTGCACCTATCGTAATTGAAAAAGAAAAAGATATTCTATTGAATACTAGCCGCTTAAACGCGAAACAAGAATATGATAGAATAATGAAACAAGTCAATGTTCTGAAAAGACAAGCTGAAGCTTTACAAAACAGAATGCAAGTCAGTGAGATAATGCATCATTGTGAATATGGGTTCAGAGTAGTTCATGGTAAAACATATTACGTTTACTACAACTCATATAGAAATAAAAACGTTCTATGTCCAACTGCACCAAATGGTTGGAGTGGAATATCTGCACCAGAACACTATACATATATTATGACAGTAAGATTGATGGGTGATAGTACGTGGGAACAAATAGACGATGGATTTAGTAATTACAAAAAAGAATGAAGCCTTCATTCATGTTAAATGTGAAAAAAGTTTAGCACAGGAACTGTCTGACTATTTCACCTTTTACGTACCAGGTTTTCAATTTACTCCAGCATATAAGAATAGATTGTGGGATGGAAAGATTCGTTTGCTGGACTTGAGAACAAACCTGATGTATTATGGACTAATTCCATACATCGAAAAATTTTGTGTAGAAAGAAACTACAAAATTTATTTTGATAGTAGTGTTAACTTAACAGATAACTTTTCTGTTAAAGAAGCATTGGACTTTATTGAAACTCTCAATCTACCTGATACATTGGAACAGAGAGAATACCAGATAACGGCGTTTGTTCATGCTATTAGGAATCGCAGAGTGCTACTCTTATCGCCCACCGCATCTGGTAAATCTCTCATCCAATATCTCATTCTACGATACATTCAAACAAAATGCAAGAGAGGTCTATTAATTGTGCCTACAACATCTCTTGTGGAACAAATGTATTCCGACTTCAAATCATATGGTTATGATGTTGAAGAAAACTGTCATCGTCAATACGCTGGCAAAGAAAAGACAACAGACAAGTTTCTGACAATAACAACTTGGCAGTCCATTTACAACAGAGAGCCGGAATATTTTGAACAATTCGATTTTGTTTTAGGTGATGAAGCACACAACTTCAAAGCAAAGTCTCTTGCAACCATCATGACAAACATGGGTAATACCATTTATAGAATTGGTTGCACAGGTACTTTAGACGGAACAAAAACTCACAAACTTGTTCTAGAAGGTTTATTTGGTCCCGTTCTAAAAGTAACCACAACCAAAGAGTTGATGGACAATAAAAAAATTGCAGATTTTAAAATCAAATGTTTGGTACTTAAATATGCAGATGAAGTGTGTAAAGAAAGTCGGTCATGGGACTATCAAAAAGAACTCGGCTACATAGTACAAAACCAACAAAGAAACATTTTTATTAAGAACTTAGCACTTTCACTGAAAGGTAATTCATTGATATTGTTTCAGTTGGTTGAGAAACATGGTAAAAAACTATTTTCACTTATTGAATCTGAAGCAAAAAACAGAAAAGTATTTTTTGTTTATGGTAACACTGAAGTTGAAGTCCGAGAAAACGTAAGATCGATTACTGAAAAAGAAAATGACGCAATCATCATTGCTTCGTATGGTACATTCTCTACTGGTATTAACATCAGAAACTTACACAATGTTATATTTGCAAGTCCGTCTAAATCGAGAATCAGAAATCTTCAATCAATTGGTCGCAGTTTAAGAAAAGGTGACAACAAAGAAGAAGCTACTTTGTTCGATATTGCAGACGACTTTAGAATAGGCAAACATACCAATTTTACCTTGCAACATATGATAGAAAGAATTAAAATGTATGACGAAGAAAAGTTCTCGTATAAATTTTACAATATCGAGTTAAAAAATGGTCAAACAAACTAAAATTCTAAGACTTAAAGATGGTGAAGATATCATGGCAAGTTTTATCGAAACACCAAATCATATGTTAATATTAGAAAATCCAATGACAGTATTCTTTAAAAGATTAAGTGTTTCGAAATCTATGGTCATGATGAGCCCTTGGTTACCCATTGAGTTGGTAAACGAAAACATTGTTGAAATTTACAGTCATGATGTTTTAACTTCTTTTGAGCCTAAGAAATCTTTGATTGAATACTACAACAATGCCGTAAGAGAAGCAAATGAAGTAATGCAACAAAGTGAACGTATCATTGATGAAGCTCTCTTAAATGAGGCAACTGATGAAGAACTAGACGATGAACTTCTAGATGATTTGGATGAAGAAATAAAGGCTGCTTTGGAACAATCGGTACCTGGTACCAAAAGGAAATTAATACATTAACATCATAGGCAACACCGAGATTGTAAGCCAGAGTAGAATCAGTTGTCAAGTCTTTTTTAAGGTAAATAAAATATATGAGCAAAACAAAACACTACGTTAACAATGCCGACTTTTTACAGGCATTAATTGAATACAAACAAAACTGTCAGGTTGCAAGAGAACAAAACAAAGAAGAACCTATAGTACCTAATTATATTGGTGAATGTTTTCTCAAGATTGCGGAACACTTGTCTAGGAAACCAAACTTCATATCTTATTCCTTTAGAGAAGAAATGATATGTGACGGCATCGAAAACTGCATTATGTATTTCCGTAATTTTGACCCAATCAAGTCTACAAACCCATTTGCTTATTTTACTCAGATTATTTACTTTGCCTTTCTGAGAAGAATACAGAAAGAAAAAAAACAACTTTACGTCAAATACAAAGCAACAGAACAGTTCGGCATTCTCGATGAAGCGGAACTTTTTGAAGACTCGGAAGGCAATGTAAAGCAGTTCGTGCTGTACGATAACATTTCAGAATTCATACAGACATTCGAAGAAAAGAAAAAAGCTAAAAAGAAAACCAAAGCAAAAGGACTGGAAAAATTCATTGAAGAAGATGTGATCGTAGAAGAATTGCCTAAAATTCTTGAAGAAATACCTGACAAACTTTAATTTTTGGAGTATACTATGTTAGTTTTACCTGACGATATGAATGGAAAACCAATAGGGTTCACTTGTTCAACATTTGATTTGCTTCATGCAGGACATATATTGATGTTAGCCGAATCAAAACAAATTTGTGATTACCTTATTGTGGGATTGCAAATTGACCCATCAATCGATAGAGAGACAAAAAATAAACCTGTACAATCAATTGTGGAAAGATACGTGCAGTTGAAAGCGGTCAAGTTTGTAGATGAAATCATCGTCTATCAAACGGAAAAAGACCTTGAAGATTTGTTGATGTTCTTACCTATTTCCATTCGAATTATCGGTGAAGAATATAGGGACAAACATTATACCGGTAAAGAGATTTGCGAACAAAGAGGAATTAAGATATACTACAACGAGAGAAAGCACAGTTTCTCCACAACGGAACTGCGTAAGAGAGTTGCAAGTAAACCTACACTATGAAAATTGCATTGATAAATGACACTCATGCGGGAGCAAGAGGAGACAGCCTACTTTTCAACGAGTTCTTTTTCAAGTTTTGGGAAGGCACTTTCTTTCCTTATTTGAAAGAGAACAACATCACTCACATTGTACATTTGGGTGATGTAGTTGACCGTAGAAAATTTATCAACTACGTTATTCTGAATCAATGGCGTAAGCGTTTCTTTGATGTTCTACAAAAAGAAAACATCACCATGGACGTTTTGGTTGGTAACCATGATGTGACATACAAGAACACAAACGAAATCAATGCAATGAATGAGTTGTTCGACCACTACGACAATATCAATGTGTTCACAGAACCAGTACTGAAAGAGTATGATGGTTTACCAATACTGTTGATGCCATGGATTAACTTAGGCAACTATGAACAATCAATCGATGCTCTAAAAACTGCTACAAGTGAAGTTGTCTTTGGACATTTTGAGATTGCTGGTTTCGAAATGGACCGTGGCAATGTCTGCCATGAAGGACTGGATAGAAAAATTTTTGATAGATTCGACACTGTTCTTTCCGGTCACTTTCACCACAAATCTACAGACGGTACAATCACTTACTTAGGCAATCAATACGAGATTACTTGGGCAGACTATGATGACCAGAGAGGCTTTCATATCTTCGATACCGAGACAAGAAACTTGACTTTTGTTCCTAATCCATATAGAATCTTCTGCAAGATAAACTATGATGATACGATAAACGATTTTCAATTTTGGAAGTCCTATGACTATTCACAACACAAAGATACTTACATCAAGGTAGTGGTTGTCAATAAAACCAATGCCTATCTTTTTGACTTGATGTTGGATAACCTACTGAAAGCTGGTGTTGCGGATATTTCTATTGTTGAAGATTTTACCGAAGCGAGTAGTGATGATGAGATTATTGATGAAGCAGAAGATACAATAACCATTTTAAATAAGTATATTGATGGCTTGACAATTGATGTTGAACCTGTTAAACTCAAAAATCTTATGCGAAAAATTTATATTGAGTCTTTGAATGTGGAGAATATGTAATAATGTATACTATTAAAAATCAACCAGACAAAAGAGTATTGTCAGATTACTTTTTTATTGACAACATTTTTACCGATAAAGAATTGGATAAAATTGTTGAGTATTGTGACGGTCACAAAAAAACACCAGGAATAATAGGCGCAGGCCCAGGTGAACTGGATGAAAGTTTTAGAAAATCTAAAATATCTTGGATATCAGTCAACGATGAATCTTCTTGGTTTTTAATGAAAAAAATGGATGCAGTTTTGAACTGTAACAAAGAACAATATAAATTTGATTTGAATTCTTTTTTTGATTTTCAATATACAACTTATACAAGCGACAACTCTTTATACAATTGGCACCAAGATTATTCTTATGATTTTACTGGGCAAGAAGAAGAAAATATTCGAAAATTAAGTTCTATTCTTGTTTTGAGTGATGAAAAGGACTACGAAGGCGGCAAACTCATAATTGGTTGGAAAAAAAGTGAAGAAAATTGCGTGTCTGTTGAACAAAAAAGGGGAAGATTAATTATTTTTCCTTCATTTGTTATGCATAAGGTTTGTCCTGTTACGAAAGGCACAAGAAAATCTTTGGTGAATTGGTATCTTGGTCCTTGGTTTAAATGATTTTTTTCAAGAATATAAAATTTAAAAATTTCCTTTCAACAGGTAACTACTTCACAGAAATAAAATTTGATGAAGCACTGAACACCTTAGTTGTTGGTACAAACGGCGCAGGCAAATCCACTATGTTGGATGCTTTGTGCTTTGTGTTGTTTGGAAAAGCATTTCGCAATATCAATAAACCACAACTCATCAATTCAATCAATCAAAAAGATTGTGTTGTCGAGTGCCTGTTCTTTGTTGGTAAGAAAGAATATCGAATCGTTCGTGGAATCAAACCGAACATTTTTCAAATTCATGTTAACGGTGAACTTCTAAATCAAGAAGCAGCGTCGAAAGACTATCAAGAAATTCTTGAAAATCAAGTGTTAAAACTTAATTACAAGTCTTTTACTCAGATTGTAATTCTTGGTTCGGCTTCTTTCACTCCCTTTATGCAATTGTCTGCTGCTGACCGTAGAGCAATTATTGAGGACTTGTTAGACATTCAAATATTTTCATCTATGAATTCTATTTTAAAAGATAGAATTTCTAAAAACAAAGATGAAATTGTTTCGAATAAATTTGCTTTTGAACTTGCAGAACAAAATTATCAGATGCAAGAGAAGCATATTAATCAGTTGAAGCAAAACAATGAGAACAAAGTAAAAGAATGTGAAGCAGAGATTGAAAGTAGTCAGGGTGTTATACAAACCCTTCATGAAGAACTATCCAGCGCCAGCGCAAACGTGGCGACTCTACAAGAGCAAATATCGAGTAAACTTGAAGTCGAAGATAAGGTCAAGAAACTTACAAAGATTGAATCGCAAATTGAAAGCAACTTATCCAAATTTCAAAAAGATATACGTTTCTTTGAAAGCAATGATAGTTGTCCAACTTGTAGGCAAACCATTGCCATGGAGTTTAAGGAAACGGAACTTGCCAATCTCACCAACAAGGTTACGGAATGTGAACATGGATTGAGCCAACTCGAAAAGAAGATACTGGATGAACAAAACAAGTTAAATGTTATTTTTGAAGTACAGAAGAACATACAGTTACTTAATATTAGGATTGCACAAAAGAATACAACAATCACCGAAACAAACAAGTACATCGGCAAGTTACAAAAACAAATTGAACTGTTGAAAAACAATAAGCAAGATTTAAATTTGGAAACCGAAAAACTTAATGAGTTGCAGGTTAAATTGACAGAACTTGAAAACAAAAAGAAAGAGTTGATTGTTGAAAAAACTTATTTCGATGTGGCATCAAACCTGTTAAAAGATACTGGCATCAAAACAAAAATCATTAGACAGTATCTGCCCATCATCAATAAGCTTGTTAACAAGTACCTTGCTTCTATGGACTTCTTTGTTAACTTCAACTTAGATGAGTCTTTTAAGGAAACAATCAAGTCTCGGCATCGTGATGAATTTTCTTATGCATCTTTCAGTGAAGGTGAGAAGCAACGTATTGACATGGCATTAATGTTGACTTGGCGTGCCGTAGCTAAGATGAAGAACTCTACGAACACGAACTTGTTGATTCTAGATGAAGTGTTTGACAGTAGCTTAGACGCAAATGGTACAGAATATCTGATGAACCTATTGCATCTTTTGGAAGATGTTAATCTGTTCGTTATTTCACACAAAGGTGATATACTGCAAGATAAGTTTAGAAATGTGATTCGGTTCGATAAGGTAAATAATTTTTCAAGGATTATAAAATGAATGTAGAAACAAATGATGATGTGTTAGTTATTAATACTACCGCTCCAACAAAAGTAGTTCAAGAACAGGTACTACCTTTGCCTATATTGAGTGATGGTCATCCAAAACTTGCAGAGAGAATGGAAGAATTTGACCTAACTCAAATTACTCAACCTGAAATTCAAAAGTTTATCAAGCAATTAAAATTGACGATGACAACGTATGGTGGACTTGGCTTGTCTGCAAATCAATGTGGCTTTCGATTTAGAATGTTCGTTATGGGTTCAGATGACTTTCAAATAGTCTGCATTAATCCAGAAATCGTTCAGACTTTTGGTGAACCAACAAAGATGCGTGAAGGTTGCCTGTCTTACCCAGGTTTATATCTGAATGTTCCTCGGTACAACAAGATTGTTGTTGAACACTTCGATGAGTTGGGTGAATACAACACCACCACACTTGAAGGAATATCTGCACAAGTTTACCAGCATGAACTTGACCATATGAACGGAATCGTGTATACTAATAAAGTTGGTCCTCTTGCCTTAGAAATGGCAAAGAAAAGACAGAAAAAACTTATCCGTAAAATTTCAAAAATCAAATGAGCAACGAAAACTGGACACCAGATATACAGAAGCAGTGGGATGAATGGTCAGCATCAAATCCCGCAGAGTCTTTCTTGGATGTAGATGAGAAAGAATTGACTGATAGAGTTATCAGCGAACTTGGTTATGTTTCACAGATGGATGTGAAAGAATACACCTTGTACCAGAAGTGGTGTGAAATCCATGAGAAGTATCCCACAGTTGAAACCAATACCATCTTTGGTGTTGAGAATCAACTCGTCGATGTTTCTCAGGAAGATATCATCAAATCCGTTAAAGAGAATATCTGGATTCCAGAAGCGCCTGAAGATTACTTGAAACTGAAGCCTGTACTAGAATATACAGATGATTCTGGTTCAAATTTTACGACGGGTATTGACGGTAGTGTAGTAAAACACGACACAAAGCGAAGCAAAGAACTTCCTATGTTATGGAATACGACACGCACATTCATTTCTACCATGAAAAATAACTCCAATATTGGTAGAAACCTAAACTTCTTGGTTAAAGATGATGCATCTGGAAAATATCTTGGTGTTATTTGTATCTCCTCAGACTTTCTTGACTTGACACCAAGAGACAATCACATTGGTTGGTCGAGAGATATCAAGACACAAGGCAGAATGATTAACCACACCGCAATTGGTTCGACAATTGTTCCTTTTCAGCCACTCGGTTTTAACTATGTTGGTGGTAAATTACTTGCACTGCTTTGCTTGTCTGATGAAGTGCAGAAACTATGGAAGAAAACCTACGGTGATGTTCTTGTTGGTGTGACAACAACTTCGCTATACGGTAAAACAAAAGCTGGTGGTCTGAGTCAGTATGATAATCTCGACCATTGGAAACCAATGGGTTTTACTTCTGGTTCGGTTTCATTTGAGCCTAGTCGCAAGACACGTAAAGATGTTGAGCAATGGCTGAAGAAGAACCACACAGTAAAATACTTTGAGTGGTACGTTGCAACTAATCCGGCTGGTCAACCATACAAGCGCGACCACAAGAATCGTTCTCTTGCTTTCACTTACGGCAAAATGAATGTGCCAAAAGAACTGATTCGCAGCGAACACGCCAGAGGAATTTACTTCAGCCCTCTTTACGACAACACCAATGAGTTCTTGAGAAAAGAAATCACTGAGGACAAACTTGTCAAGTCTTTTGATACCAGCTATGATTCCTTAGTGAACATCTGGAAAGAAAAGCACGCCAAGGGCAGAATTAAACAACTCATGAAAAAGAACAATGTTTCCTATGAAACTCTTTTCTATGACGACTTAATTTACCTGGATTGGCAAGAAACGAAACAAAAGTATCTACCACAGGTCGGCAGATAAACTTTTTCTGTACTTGACATAGATAGTGTCTTGAGTTACAATTACTCTGTAATTTCAAAGGCTACTATGCAATTCACTCAAGAATCCAAATCCCAACTAGCCAAGCTAATGGCTGCGGAAAATATCACCGTAGAACACCGAAAAATGTCCACGGCTATGTTTGATTTGAAAAACCGTGTACTGTACTGTCCTATCTGGAAGGATATGTCTGGTGACCTCTATGACCTGTTGCTTGGTCATGAGGTCGGTCATGCACTGGAAACTCCAGAAGAAGGTTGGCACAATGCAGTAACTGGTGCCACCGGTAAATTCTCCAAGAACTTCAAAGGATTCCTTAACGTTGTTGAGGATGCCCGTATTGAAAAGAAAATCAAGCGTAAGTTTCCTGGTCTGCGCCCTTCCATGGTTCGTGCATACGGTCAATTGCTTGAGCGCGACTTTTTCGGTGTGAAAAATCGTAACGTTAATCGTTTGCCATTCATTGATAGGCTCAACCTTTACACAAAAGGTGGTTACTCTCTAGGCATCGAATTCACCGAAGAAGAAGATAAGTTGGTCAAACAAGTTGAGGCTTGTGAGACATGGGAAGATGTTGTCCGTGTCACTGAGGCTATCTTCACCAAAGCTAAAGAAGAAATGCAAAAGCCTCAATTGAAACAGATGGCTATGCCTGGGCAGTTTGATGATTCTGATTCCGAATTTGATGAAGATTTTGGTGATGACTTCGGCGATTATGAAGAAGATGAGTTGTCGGAAAATAGTCAATCGAAAAAAGAAGAAGATGCACCTGAAGGTGAAAAGGAAGGTAAAGCTCAGGATTCGGATGATTCTGTAGATTCCGAAGAAGAAAGCGCCAGCCGGCTTGAGCGTGTTAAAGAATCCACAGAAGCTTCTGGCTTGCATGATATTGAACCAGTTTGTGAAACTGATGAGATTTATCGGCAAAACGAATCTCTCTTGCTGGATGCTTCCTCAAAAGAGTTTGTCTACCTGAATTTCCCGAAACCTGTATTTTCTGAAATCATTACGCCCTATAAACGTGTACATGAATTGCTTGAAGAAGCATGGCAAGTGAAAACTGTTCCTGAACAGAAAGCCAAACAAGAAAAACTATTCAAAGAATTCAAACAGAAAAATGACCGTTACATTTCTCTGTTGACAAAAGAATTTGAAATGCGTAAAGCTGCATCTAAGTTTTCGAAACAGAAAGTTTCTGAGACAGGTGACATTGATGTTTCTCGCATTTATAAATATCAAATTGATGATAATATCTTCCGTAAAGTCATGCGAGTTCCTAAGGGCAAATCTCATGGGCTTGTTTTGTTGTTTGACCGTTCTGGTTCAATGGCAGAAAACATGGAAAATTCTATTGAACAAATTCTGATTTTGGTTTTGTTCTGCCGCAAGGTGAATATTCCTTTTGTTGTGTACGGTTTTGGCAATGAAAGTGAAGTTTTCAAAATTGACCACAACCGTTCATCTAACTGTTCCTTCTCAACGAAACTTAATGAGTTGAAAATGTCTAATGTATGCTTGCGCGAGTATCTAAACTCTAGTGTAGGCAATGCAGAATTCAATCGGTGTGTTCGGAATCTTGTTGCTCTTGCTGACTGCTATTCTTCTCGTTATGGTGTTGGTCGTTATTTTCGTGCGCCTCGGTCTGAATGCCTATCGCACACACCTATGATTGAAGCCGTTATTGCAATGAAAACTGTTGTTGAGAAATTTAAACTAAATAACAACCTCGATATTGTTAACATGGCACTTATTCATGACGGTGATTCTGATACTATCAATAGCTATTGGACAAGCAATGGTTCTAGCTATTTTGATATCAAGCGTACCAATATTGTTATGCGTGATAAAGAAACCAAAACTGAATATCGTTTGAATTCGGAAGAAAATGCTTATGATAATGCACTCAGAATTGCAACGTTCGATTGGTTCCGCAAAACCACTGGTGTTAAGATTGTTGGTTTCTTTATTGTTGGTTCTGGACGGTCGGCTAAAGGTAACATTACTCGTCGGTATTATTACAATGATGGTCAGTGTATCTGGGACAAATTTCCTAAGAATGCAAATCACTATCAACGGGAAGAAAAAACCAATGAATTGTTTTCTATTATGAAAGAAACCAAATTCCTGGAATCAAAGAATCCTGGATATGATTCAATGTATCTTATCCCTGGCGACAAGGATTTAAGCATTGAGCATGATGAACTTTCCGTCCAAGGCACTGTTACCGCTTCTAAGCTGAGGAACGCATTCATGAAAATGAATAAGAAGAAACAGGTCAGCCGAGTCCTGGTGAATCGATTCATCGGGCAAATAGCGGTATAAATGAGAAACACCACTTGCCTGAGTGGTGTATTTCTCATATAATACAAGTATTGAAATTTTGGAGTATGTGATGCGTACCGTGAACACTCAAATCCGTGAGAAGTTTATTTCCCTTGCTGCCGCAACCGGTAAACCTCTGTTGAGCCTTGCTGAAATCAAGGATATTTGCGCTGAGAATGACTTGAGCCTTCCTCAATGGTTCATGAAAGATGTTAATAACCGTGCTGGTCGTGGCTTATACAAAGTCCCCACACTAACTGCACAAATTTTGCCTATGAAAAAAGCTGATGTACCTGTCGAATCTAAACGAATCGGCAGTGTAGTGACTGATTTGGAAACCGAAAATCTGGTACCGAATGCATATAAAAATTATGTACCCTTCGGTAACTTTGATGACTTGATTTCTATTTTCAGTAGCAAACAATTCTTCCCTATCTTTATCACTGGTCAATCAGGTAACGGCAAAACAATGTCTGTAGAACAGGCTTGTGCCAAAACTAAACGCAAATTCGTTTGTGTATCGATGACACCTGATACCGATGAGGGTGACTTGCTTGGTAATTATGTTCTTATCAACGGTCAGATGGAATGGCGTGATGGTCCTGTGACTGTTGCGGCTCGCCAAGGTGCTGTTCTCTGTATCGATGAGATTGATTATGGTGCTCAGAATCTTTCCTGCTTGCAGCGTGTTCTTGAGGGCAAACCATTCCTTCTGAAGAAGAAAAACGAATTGGTTGCTCCCGCTGAAGGCTTTACTATTGTTGCCACTGCAAACACAAAAGGTAAAGGTTCAGAAGATGGTCGTTATATGTTCACCAACGTTTTGAACGAAGCTTTCCTTGAGCGTTTCTTGAATACTTACGAACAAGAATATCCTCCTGTTGCTGTTGAAAGAAAAATTATCCGTAAAGAACTGGCTACAGTTGGTCGTGAGGATGATAAGTTCGCTGATATGCTTGTCGCATGGGCAGATATTACCCGCAAAACTTTTGCAGAAGGCGGCTGTGATGAGATTATCTCTACTCGCCGACTGGTACACATTGTCAAAACCTTTGGTGTTCACGGCGATAAACTCAAGGCAGTTGCTCTCTGTCTGAACCGTTTTGATAGCGATACCAAAATGTCGTTCTTGGATTTATTTACCAAGCTTGATGGTGAGTCGAACAAGCCGGCTGAAACTGAAGTTGCTCCAACTGTTCAGGCAAAAGTCGATGAAGAAGTTCCTTTTTAATTAAGTATGCCGCTAAACTGGTTGACAGACCAGTTTGGCTATGATATCATTATGAATCTTGAGGCTTACACCACTCCTCAGATATTTTGTTAAGTGTGGTTGTTTATTATGGAGAAAAAAATGGCTAAGTCCGTTAAAGAGAAAATGCTTGCTACCTTGAGCAAGACCGATGGTTATAACACTTTCACCGTTGCACAGGCCCGCGCCCGTTTCGGTGTTACCAATGTTGCTGCTCGTATTGGTGAGTTGCGTGAAGAAGGTCATTCCATCTACACCAACACCCGTACCCTTGCAAACGGCCGGAAAATCTCTTTCTATCGCCTGGGTCAACCAACAAAGCGTATGGTTGCTGAAGGCATCAAAGCACTCCGTGCTAAAGGCGTTAGCACATTCGCCTAATTTTTTGGTGAATTGAGCAAGAGGAAGTGATATATAAGGTATCGCTTCCTCTTTTTGTTTATGGGTGTAATATGGAAATTAAAGTAAAAATTGAAGATTTGAAAAAAAGCAAACTGTTCATTGCAACACCGATGTATGGTGGTATGGCACATGGAATGTATATCAAGTCTTGTCTAGACTTGCAAGCCATTATGGCAAAGTACGGAGTTGAAACACGATTCTCTTTCCTGTTCAACGAATCTCTAATCACAAGAGCGCGAAATTATCTAGTCGATGAATTTCTTCGTTCTGATTGTACGCATCTTTTGTTTATTGATTCGGACATTCATTACAATCCACAAGATGTAATTGCACTGTTGGCTCTAGATAAGGATGTAATTGGCGGCCCTTATCCTAAGAAATCGATTAACTGGTCGAACATTGCTCACGCACTTAAAAAGAATCCCAACATTGAGCCTGGCGAACTAGAAAATCTAGTTGGTGATTATGTTTTCAACGTTGTAAAGGGCACTGCACAATTTCAAGTAACTGAACCACTTGAAGTTCTGGAAATCGGAACTGGTTACATGATGATTAAACGTGAAGTATTTCCGAAAATGGAAGCTGCTTATCCGCAACTTAGGTACAAACCAGACCACGTTGGACAAGCCAACTTCGATGGTTCACGTTACATTCATGCATACTTTGATACAATCATTGATAGCAAAGATTCTGCAACAGGTGGTGGTTCTGACCGTTATCTCAGCGAAGATTATATGTTCTGTCAGTTGTGGCGTAAACTTGGTGGACAAATTTTCTTGTGCCCTTGGATGAAAACACAACACATTGGAACTTATCCTTTTACTGGCAATATGCCGAAAATTGCTGAACATACTGGGAGACTATGATGCCAAGAATTGATTACCTTGATGATACACCACTTTTGTTTGAGCCAAAACTAGAAATAACTGAATCTGAGTCTGCTGGCCGAAAGTTTGATGGTGGTAAACTAGAGTATGGTCTTCTACCACCGAAAGCACTTGAAGCTACTGTTGATGTTCTGACATTTGGTGCTCAAAAATATGAGCGCGATAACTGGCAAAAAGTTTCAGATTCTAAACGCCGCTACTTTGATGCACTACAGAGGCATCTGTGGGCATGGAAACAAGGAGAACAAATTGACCCAGAATCAGGCAGACACCACTTGGCTCATGCTCTTTGTTGCCTGATGTTTTTGTATGAGCATGATACAATCTACTCTGTTGACAAATAATTTTAGAGGTATATTATGAGACTTTCGAAAGAAACATTGAGCGTATTGAAAAACTTTGCAGGCATTAATGACGGACTTATGTTCCGTTCAGGTAACGTTTTGCGTACCTGTGATGCTAACAAGCAGGTAATGGCAGAGACTACAATCTCTGAAACTATTCCTGGAAACTTTGGTATCTTCGACTTGAATAAGTTCTTGTCTGTTCTCAGCCTGCATGAGGAAGATACTACACTTCAGATTGAAGATAACACCAAGTCTTTGATTCTGAAAGATAAGTCTGGTCGTAGCACAACCACCTATCGTTTCTGCGATGCAAGCAACATCAAAAACTCACCAGAGAAATCTGTTTCGATGCCCGCGCCTGATGTTGTCTTTAACTTGTCTCAGTCGGATTATGAATTTGTTTTGCGAGCCGCCAATACTCTTGGTGTGCCACAAATTTCAATTCAGTCTGATGGCGGTAAGATTGTTCTCGGTGCTATCGACACCAAAAATACTTCAGCGCACACCAACCAACTAGAAATTGGTGAAGGTAACGGTAAAAAGTATAAGATGCTTTTCAAGACTGAAAACTTAAAGATGATTCCTGGTTCCTATGAAGTTAGCATTTCCTTTAAAGGTATTGCAAGCTTTAAACACACCACTAAGCCTATTCAGTATTGGGTTGCTACAGAAATCGGCTCAACTGGAGAAGTTTGATGTTTCATTTTGTAACAGATAAGAATGGCGTTTGCTATTCTTTGAACAAGAATAAGATTTCCAGAATTGTTGAGACCCGTGAGGGTATTATGATTGTTATGACTGACCAGTTTGTTATCTATAGCAAAGAAAATTTTCTAGAACTTACAAGTCGTCTTAACGCAAATTGATTTTATTTTTTATTATGAGGCATTATGGAACATCTACTTTGGACAGAGACCTATCGTCCTAAAACGATTGCTGAGTGTATTCTTCCTGAAAGGTTGAAGAAGCCCTTTCAGGACTATGTTGAGAAGAACAACATTCCCAATCTGTTGCTGCATGGCGGCGCAGGTATTGGTAAGACTACCGTTGCGAAAGCAATGTGTAACGAAATCAATGCCGACTATTTGATTATCAACGGCTCAGATGAAACCGGTGTTGATATGGTTCGAAGCAAGATTAAAGACTTTGCTTCTACCATGTCTTTCACTGGCGGCCGTAAAGTTATCATCGTTGATGAAGCCGATTATCTTTCTACGAACGCACAGGCTGCATTTCGTAATGTGATTGAAGAATTTGCATCCAACTGCTCATTCATTTTCACTTGTAACTTCAAAAACAAAATAATCGAACCATTGCATTCTCGTTGTGCTGTCGTTGACTTTACAATGAAGGCTTCTGAGAAAGCAACAATGGCTGCTCAGTTCTTCAAGCGAGTCAATACAATTCTTACAGAAGAATCTGTTACGTTTGACCAGAAAGTCATCGCTGAAGTTATTAAGAAACACTTTCCAGATTTTCGTCGTGTTATTAATGAGTTGCAAAGATATTCATCGAACGAAACCAAAACTATCGATACTGGCATTCTTGCACAGATTGGTGATGTTTCAATTGGTGAAATCGTTGGCTACTTGAAAGAAAAGAACTTTGGTGCAATTCGTAAGTGGGTTGCGTCGAACGACATTGATGCTGCAAATTTGTATCGTAAAATCTATGATAGCCTGTATGATGTTTTGCAGCCACAAAGCATTCCTCAAGCAGTGATTATTCTAGCCGACTATCAATACAAACAGGCATTCGTTGCTGATGCTGAAATCAATACTGTTGCTTGTTTGACCGAACTGATGGTTAGTGTGGAGTTCAAATGACTGAGTGGCATGATAATTATAAATTGAGGCATAAAATTTGTTCTAAATGTAAGCTAGAATTACCAATTTCATCTTTTGCAAAAGCTAATGGTTATTATCCGAGGTCTGAATGTAAAGAGTGTGGTAAAAAACAAAATAAAATAAGAACTGAGTTGAAAAAACTTCATGGACAACCACCTAAAGATTATAACTGTCCAGTTTGTAAAAGAGAATACAATGATATACAATATCTTGGAACTAAAAAAAACAATTGGTGTTTAGACCATGACCACAAAACTGGAAAATTCAGAGGTTGGCTTTGCCATGATTGTAACAAAGCACTTGGTTTTTTTAAAGATGATGTTTCTTTGATGAAATCTGCAATAGAATATGTAGAAAAAAATGATTGAATTGCCTACATTTAAAGACTATACTTATGGTATAGTAGATTGGATTAAAGATGACTGGTCTAGTAGCCCTTTCCGTTTTGTTATTGAGCTGCTTGCTTGGGCTATTAGCATTGGGTGTGCTGTTACTATGGCAGTCACCGTCCCTAATCCCCCTTTACTTGCGTTGTATCCTATTTGGATTCTTGGTTGCGCTCTGTATGCTTGGGCTGCTTATACTCGGAAATCGTTTGGTATGCTTGCTAACTACCTTTTGTTAACTACAATTGACACCGTAGGATTAGTAAGGATGTTGACATGAGCCCATTTGATTATGTGAATGAGATTCTCCAAAGTAAGAAACAACTCATGGTCGATGAGCAAACGGAAGCTGTTTATGCACCGTTTTTAATCAATCGTGCGTTGTCTTACCATAAAGATTGCATCATGTATGCAAATGAGATGAACCGTAGGCACTTTGTTGATAAGAAGCTACAGAATGACTATTTACTAAATACCGTAAGGTCAAAGAAGCGACCTTTCAATAAGTGGGTTAAGTCTGAAAAAAGTGAAGATTTGGAATGTATTAAGACCTATTATGGTCTCTCCAGTCTAAAAGCTCTTGAAGCCCTGCGCCTCCTTAATGATGAACAAATCCAAGAACTAAAAGAAAAAACCGATATCGGTGGATTAAGGAAATGATATGGTCGATTTGTCAGCCTTTGTTGAGGTAACTTTAAAGCAGCAAGACGATTTTTTAAAAGTAAGAGAAACATTAACTAGAATTGGTGTATCTTCCCGCAAGGAAAAGATGCTTTATCAGTCTTGCCACATTTTACATAAGCGTGGACAATACTACATTGTCCACTTCAAAGAACTTTTTGCTTTAGATGGTAAGCCATCTAGCATTATTGAAAATGATATTGAAAGACGCAATGCAATTGCAAAACTTTTGGAAGAATGGGGTCTAGTCAAAATTGTCAATCCAGAAATTATGGAAGGCAAGATAGCACCTATTCACCAGATAAAAATTATTTCTTATCGTGAAAAAGATGATTGGCAGTTGGTGAGTAAGTACAATATAGGAAAAAAATCTCAAGATTAAATGGTGTAAATTATGAAACAAGTGAAAAAACAAGTGAAAGAAAAAATTACTGAATTAAAAAATATCTACACGGGTGAAATTGTTTGCACCAGCAACCTTTTCGTGAAGCGAGAAGAAGACAACTTAACCTTCATTCAAGTATATAAACCGGATCAACCTCATCGAAAATATTTTGTGAACGGTGCAGCTTTTGTTTTGGTGAAACAATGAACGAGTTAGAACATTTAGAAAAAACTTTGTCTAGTGTTGGTGAAAAATTATACTTTGATGACCAACCTTTACACTTCAAAAATTTATTACCGAATGTTGAAAATTTTTTGACATGGAATGATGTTGAATATTGTGTCAATAATGAAAATTTTAAATTTGAAGTAATCAATAAAAGAACGAGTGAAAAACATTCTGACTTGAGAAATTATGTTGACAGTAAAAGAACAATTTCTGGACTGATTAATGATGGCCATTGTTTTGTTATTTTTAATTATGATTCTTATGTAGAAAAGGCTAATGCATTGTTATCAACTATTGAGAAAGCAATTGGTGGTAACTGGTTCATTCATGTTTATGGTGGTTTACATGGTGCTAAAAGTTTTGCAATACACATGGACAACCCACCCAACCTAATTATACAAACAGATGGTAGAACGGATTGGGTCGTTTATGAAAATAGAAGTAGCAGAGTTTTTCCTCCAGGTATACCACAAGGAGCCGAAAAATACATGAGGGAGAAAATAAAGGTCACTCTTGAACCGGGTGATGCACTTTACATTCCTGCAAACACTTATCATGTGGCTAAACCAACTGGTCAAAGATTGAGTATGAGTTTGCTTTGTGACAATTTTCAACCCAAAAAAGATAGAAATATTTACTCTCTAGATTATAAATAATCATATCCCTTCGGGATGGGAACCAGCAGTCCGAGGTTAAGGCTGGTTATGAATTCCTCGGGCCTATGCCTTACGGGTAGGCTTTATAACTTGCTTTTAAAGGAGAAAACTATGACGCACCTAAGCCTTGGTCGCCTTAACTTTGGACCTTTGGTCCCTTCAACTGTTGGTTTTGACCGCTATTTCGATGCCTTCGAGGCATTGGATAAAGCAATAACCACACACACGACAAATTATCCTCCACACAATATCGTAAAGAACGATGATAATAATTATATCGTTGAACTTGCGGTAGCTGGTTTTAAGGAGGAAGAAATTGAAGTCGAATTGGTGAAAAATGAGCTTGTAATCCGTGGAAATAAACCTGTGGAAGATACACGTTCGTTCTTGCATCGTGGAATTGCTACTCGTTCTTTCAAGAAGATTGTTCATCTGGTAGATACAATCAAAGTCAAAGGAGCACGCCTGGACAACGGCATTCTGTCTGTTGCACTGGAGAACGTAATTCCCAAAGATGACCTTCCTAAGCGCATTCCTATCACAACCGTGAGTAAGAAGAAAGAACTACTTCAGGAATAATTGCCTAGTTGTCTCTTGACATTTCCACCTTTTGTGTTAGAATTAACCAAAAGGTGGATTTATGAATGATGCTTATCTAAGAAAACTTATTTCCGACGAATTACGCGAGACTCTTTTGTTTTGCGGCTTCGTTGATACTTATCATTGCAAAACAAAAGAAGTTGACAAAAATGGAAAGACAAGATATCGTTTTGATACAACAATCGGACCTATGTTTGTTTATTCTTCAAAATCTATTTACATCTGCGGTAAAAGAGTACCGTCACTGACTCAGGCTAGAGTTGAAATTGGAAAATATTTACGATGAAAATTGCAGTTTGTTCTGACCTTCACCTAGAATTTGGATCTATTAGCCTCGAAAACACCGAGAATGCTGAGGTGTTAATTCTGTCCGGTGATATCTGTGTTGAAAAAGATTTGCTTGAAAGAGATGTTTATGAAATTCGGTTTGATGACAAGTCTTCTAGGATTCATAAGTTCTTTGAAGAATGCTGTGCTAGATTCCCTGCCGTTATATACATTGCCGGGAATCATGAACATTACCATGGTGATTTTGCTGTCACTATTGAAAATTTGCGTTCTCGTCTTTCTTACTTGGATAATCTTTATATACTAGAAAAACAGGTCGTGAAGATTGGTGATACAAAATTCATTGGTGGTACTCTTTGGACAGATATGAACAAGGAAGATCCGAAAACATTGTATGGCATTAAAAGTTATATGAATGATTATCGTATCATTGCAAATTCAAATACACCAGTCAGTTTCAAAGATATGGAAGGAAAATTTCATACACGGGCTGGAGCTTTTTCACCTGAAGATTCTGTGGTAGAACACAAGGCTATGTTGAAGTATATCGCCGAAGTTGTAGATGGTAATACAGATGATAAATTTGTAGTTGTTGGTCATCATGCTCCGAGCAAGGTGTCTACAAAACCAAAATATCAGAAAGATGTTTTGGTGAATGGTGCTTATAGTTCAGATTTGTCTGAGTTTATTCTTGATCGCCCACAAATCAAATTGTGGACTCATGGGCACACTCATGATAATTTTGATTATATGATTGGTAGCACTCGTATTGTTTGTAATCCGCGTGGATATGAAGGCTATGAAAAGCAAGCGGATTACTTTGAATTGAAATTTATGGAGATTTAAAAGGAATATTATTTTATGTATGATTTTGAAGAATATAAAACGTTTGAAACCGCAATCGTAAAAAAACATTTACAATTGAATAATGAAAAAATTGTTAAATTTTGTTATGAGAATAAAGAAAAAAATTCAGGAAGAATTGTGAGTAATCGTGGTGGATGGCAAAGTCAAGATTTTGAAATGAAAGAAGAAATTCCAGAATTGTTTTATCATTCCGAAAAAATCGTAAAACATTTAGCATCCGTTTATGGACTAAATGAAAACTGTAATTTTAAAATGGGAAACAGTTGGATTAATATAAATTCATCAAATGATACGAATGTTGTTCATAACCATCCCAACTCAGTATTCTCTATCGTTTATTATCCCAAATTTCCCGAAAATTCAGGTAATATAGTTTTTTTAAACCCCAATCAATCATCAATTATGTTTTTTCCTTTTAATAATATAAAAACATATAATTCAGTTAACATTATGCAATTAAATGTCAAACCATCCGAAGGACTATTGATATGTTTTCCCTCCTGGATTAATCATTACGTTGAAAATGGTACAAACACCGAAGATAGAATTTCTATCTCAAGCAATTTTACATTTTAAAATTAAAAAGGAGTAACTATGTCTGTTACATTAAAAAATCTTGAGAGTGCATTGGCTGGCGAATCAATGGCTCACATCAAGTATCGATATTTCGCTAAGATTGCTATGGAAGAAGGTTTTGAAGATATTGCCAAACATTTTTGGCACACTGCTGACCAAGAACTTCTTCATGCATGGGGTCACCTGGAGTTGTTGATTGGAAAGCCAAACACCAAAGAATGCCTTGAAAAGGCAATCGAAGGTGAAACCTATGAATTCACTACAATGTATCCTACATTTCAAGGGCAAGCATCCGAAGAAAAGTATGATAGTGTAGTAAAAGAATTTGCAGAACAGATTCAAGAATCAAAAGAACACGCAGAGCAATTTGCGGAAGTTTTAGCCAAAGCAGAGAAACGTTTTGCTGCACTCGCTAAAGTTGAGAAACGTCATGCTGAAGCATACAAAAAAGTATTGGAGGCACTATAATGTCTGAAAGAGTTTATGTTTGTATCGTGTGTGGTCACACACTATCCGAAGCTGACTATTTGAGTTTGCCAGATTCTGTTAACTGTCCAGAATGTGGTGTTTCTAAAGAAGATTATGTACTAATGGAGTAATATATGGACTGTATGGTTATGGGTGATAGTATCGCGGTTGGAACAGCAATGTACCGCCGCGAATGTGTAAGCTATTCAAAAGGTGGGTGGAATTCTTGGCAATGGAATAAAGATTATCTTTCTGTTGCATCAAGTAAATCCTACAAAACAGTAATTATTAGTCTAGGTGCTAACGACCATAAGGGAGTTAAAAGTGAAGAAGAACTAAGGAAAATGAGAGCGGCTATAAAAGCTGAGAGAGTTTTCTGGATTAGTCCAGGCATGGAACGTAAACCATTGCCTCAAACTGCTATAGAAAAAATTGCCAAAGAATATGGTGATGTTATACTACCAAGACCAAAGGAACACATGAGTGCTGATGGTGTTCATCCGACTGGTAAAGGGTATAAAATTCTAGCAGAACAAACTAAATGAAACAGAAGTTTATCGATGCGTATATGAAAACGGCCGAGATATTCGCAGGACTATCTTCGGCTCGTAGACTTCATGTTGGTGCGATTATCGTAAAAGATGACCGCATCATTTCTATTGGCTACAATGGTATGCCTGCTGGTTGGGATAATAATTGTGAAGATAAAGAATACATGAGTGGTGATGCCGGCGGCTGGCTGTCATCTGAAGAAATTGAGGAACGCTGGCCAAACCAAGAACAGATGCTTCCAAAGGAAGACAATCGTTGGAGACGGTATGCCCTCAAAACAAAACCTGAGGTGCTTCATGCTGAAACTAATGCAATTGCTAAATTGGCTAAATCAAACGAAAGTGGTACTGACGCTGTACTATTCGTTACTCATGCTCCTTGCCTTGATTGTGCTAAATTGGTATATCAGTCTGGCATCAATTCTGTTTATTATCGTAACAGTTATCGCAGTGATGTTGGTATTGAATTTTTGGAAAAATGTAATGTTAAGGTGACTAAAATATGAGTGAACGTAGAAAGTTTATGAAAGGCTTTGGTTTGCTAGGCGCTGTACTCGCTGGTGCTGCTACAACCAAAGTTGTTATTGAACACGTTGAGAAGAAAGAAAAAGAGAAAGAAGATATTTCTCATCTTGCACCAGACGCAAAAACTACATTTGTTTTGCAAGGTAATCCAGTTGAAAAAGAACCTGTACAGTTTCAAGGTTCCAGTTTTTATATTCAACCAATGAACCATGAATATCAAAACAAAGTAGCGATGGCAGTTGGTAAAGATGACCGTTTGTGGATTAAAGTTGGTGAAGAATGGAAGCGAGTTTCAATTGAAAGCTAAAACATATATCGCAGATGTTGCGGAAATTTTAGATAACGGTGATGCAGTTTTAAATTTGCCTGATGAATTGTGTAAAGACATGGGTTGGTCAGAAGGAACTGTGCTAGATATAAGTGAAGAAAACGGAGCGATTATTTTGAAAGAAATTAAAACAGATATGTGGGCTGATGTGATTACATTCATTGAAGCCTGCGACCAAGTGCCTAGTGTCGAGAACATTAGTTTGTATCGAAACCTCATCGTTGAAGAATTCTGGGAATTCAAAGCAGGTAATGACAAGAACGATGACATTGAGCGACTTGATGCTTGCATGGATATGATTTGGGTTATACTTGGCTATTGCAAGATGAAAGGTTACGATGTTCGTGGTGCTTGGAATGAAGTTGCTCGTAGCAACTTGGCTAAAATCGATATTAACACAGGCAAAGTTATCAAGAACTCAGCAGGCAAAGTTATGAAACCTGAAGGCTGGAAGCCACCAGAGCTTGCCAATTTTATTTTAAAAGATTAAAATACACAAACTATGCAGAACGATCAATTTAAAACAGATTCTAAAAAGTTTTTCAAAGAGAATAATTTTTTAGTTTTGCAAGAAATTTTTACACCACAAGAGTTGTCAATTATTTCTAATTATTGCATTCGCCGTGCAAAACGATTTGTCTATCTAAGTAATGTCGAATGGCCACATCTAAGACCGGATGATGGAACTTTAAATGATAATCAAGCGCCAGGTTGCTATTCTGTTTATGGTGATTCTTTGACCGACTCTCTAATTGGTAGAGTGCGTGAAATATTAGAATACTCTACAGGCTTGAGCTTAAATGAACAATATTCTTATTGGAGAATCTATGGAAAAGAAGCCGTTCTTAAGAAACACAAAGACCGAGATGCTTGTGAAATT
>SXGQ01297971.1_pt1 | contig 24238 bp, 15 predicted proteins | sample 3178371 | NCBI WGS metagenome assembly SXGQ01 (sample SAMN11356859, study PRJNA531348) | freshwater metagenome | isolation source: freshwater sample F1-20 | place: China: Fuxian Lake, Yuxi | collected 2017-12-25 | reverse complement strand
TTTTCTGCTAAACCTTTTTTGGAAAGATAATTCGTGATAGCAGCAGTTAAAGTTGTTTTACCGTGATCTACGTGACCGATGGTTCCGATGTTAACGTGCGGTTTAGTGCGTTGAAAGGTTTGTTTGGACATAATTAATTATAATTATTATTTAAATTTATTGATCAAGAATTTTATCTTACCAAAATATTAACGATAAAAAATTTGTTATTTCATTCTTAATAAAATGAAATTTTGCAAATTGAGAAATAACGATTAAAAATTTTAAAGAACTAAATAGGTCTCCTCAAAAGCTTTAGAAAAATTATATTTTGTTTTTAATTGATAAAAAATAATTTTTCAAAAAATTTTGTAATTCGTATTTTTATAAATTTTATAAATATAAAAATAACAAGCAAGAGTAAAATAATTTATTAAATAAAATTTTATTCTCTCAAATTTAAGGAGGACATATTATTTTAACTTTAAAATATTATGCAAGCACTTTTTCAATTTTTTTTAGACTACTTATGATTTAATTTTTAAATAATTTAATTTTGATAAAAATCTAAAAATTTAAGATTTTTTTTGTAACCACCCTGTTTAATTGACGGTATCACTCTGATTAACACCCCCACCACCACCTTCATCACCATCTTTTGAATCACCTTTTTGTATACTTTTAAGATTAGACTTTGCTGAACTTTTGGTAAGTCTTGCTCCCCTTTTTTGCAAAGCTCTTACCGCGTTGGTAAATTTCTTCAACATTTCAAAGCCTCCGGCGGTTTTAACATCAATAGCTTCTCCAGTAAGTCTAGCGATTACACCTGGAATTTCGTTCATAAATTCAGACAAAACATATAAAAATAACGCTGTTTTTAAAATTATCCTAAATCTTAATTCTACTTTACCTTTTTCAGCAAGACTTCCAAGAGATGGTAAGCCAACCCCAAATAATGCAAACCCATCTCTTTTAGAAAATTCGTTAAAATTTAATATACATGCCGCATTCTCATCTAATGGATTTCGTTTATTTCTGCCATTACAATCTGGATGACTTACTGCCTTTCTTTCTTGTTTTGTCGTAATGCAATATTCTCCGCATTCAATTCTTCCATCGCCATTTATTCTCGCCCCACCAAACATAACTTGCTCCGAAATACTAATAAAAATTGCCAAATATGCAAATAGAACAATCGGCGAAAGTGTAAATGATATTAAGTGAGTTAGCCACGCATCGAAGATACTCTTTGTTCTCTCAAATAAAATTAAAGGTATTATTATTGGAGAAATAAATACATAAATGATTATTGCGATAGCGCTAGTAATAAAAATATGCATTGCTCTTATTGCTGTGGAAATTAGACAAAATGCAATTATAAAAACCGACATAGCTATTGAAAGCCCAATTCCCCCGGTAAAAAAGGCTGCTATTATTAATAAAAAAATTGTACTAGAATTGAAGCTTGGTCCGTAATTCATATATTGCATTATTTTGCAATCAAGAGTATCCCAAATCATTAGATATTCTTTCCTCGGTGGATAACTTCTCATCATGCCATTGCCACTGCCATCTAGCTTAAACTGAGCACCAAAATTACACTTATCGCCTTCTATATCAGATCTTATTTTGAAAAAAATTCTGGAAACTTCATTTGAACCATTATAAATTCCGTCAAAAAATAGAGCTCTCCAAGCATTTCCATTTACAAAATAAACAACAAAAGCAATTTTTACAATATACATTAAAAATTCTTTTCTATTTTCTATATCAACCTTTCCGGCTAATAATTTAAATCCAAAAAATGACATTGATAACACTAGAAAGGTTGTTATTATTGATCTTAATCTACTTTGCAATTTTTCAAAAAAAGAAATTTCTTTAACCTTATTACCAACTTGATAATTAATCATTACTCCACTTCTGGAGATTTGAAGGTAATTATCGGAAGTGGAAGTGACTCCATTAACCACAGTTTTAATTTTACATTCATTTCTCGAATTACCAAAAGTTCCATCTCGGCATTTACTATGACCAAAACTATTTGTAAAAATATTGGCCATAGTTTCTTTAAAACACTGAACTATTGGTGCGGTAAAATTAACTTGCTGACCAAATAATATTCCACCATTATATTCAACACCACTTTGATCGTCTCTTGTTTTTCTAACTCCATTTTGCGAATCTCCAACAAAATCTATACAAGCTTTAGAGTAATAAGGACTCATGAAATCCATTCCCGTATTAACATAAGGTCTATTTGGCACCAAAGTGCAATGAGTAAAATATTGACAATAATTTTTTAACTTTCCCGCTTTTTCATTTAATGAGCAGTCAGCATTTCTTATTTCAGTAATAGCATTGCAATTTTTTTCTTCAACTTTTTTGGGATCCAGGGGAACAAATTTACCATCATCATCAACTATTCCATCTTTATAATAATCAGGATTAACAGTTCCGCCTCCCACTGAAAAATTATAGGGACAAAGACTATAACTCTGAGCACAAATTAGTCTTCTATTATCTCTTCTGTAAGTTTCATATACTATTGCCGCGTTTTTTTTAAATGAGCATTTTTGATCGCCTTTGCAAAATATGTGATCTCCGTTCCAAATAGTCCCGTCCTGACTATTAAAATAATAACTTTTTTTTTCAAGACATATATAATTCTGACTCCTATTTAAACAGCATTCATAAGCTTTCTTATAATCATCGCTAGCTGAATGATAAATTGGATTATATCTTTCGCATAAAAAATTTGCTGGTTGCAAACCTCTAAAATAATATCTTTGCGCCTTGCCAGGCCTAGTTGGATCCTTGCATTGATCGCCACTATTTGGATTATCTTCAAATTCCTTTCCACCATAAAACCACTGACGATATTTTTTAGCTTCTTCGGTATCAGAGCTTTCTGCAGAATTAATTGTTAATTGATTTACTGAAGATACACTAGCTTGAAAAGGACCTATTGCTGAATTGGTAAATTTTGCTGGATCGGGAGCGAACCAATCATGTCCACAAACCCTCACTCTATTATATTCTTCTTTAGCAACTTCATAAATTGTGCCAAGACCTGCAGTGAATGCGGAAAGAAGCACCACCCCTTGAGTCCCCAAAACTCCTGCACACGTTCTATCTGATAATGCTTTTTTACTTGCCTTAGCAATATCAGCAACATCTTTTAGAAGGGAAGGCAATACTCTAGGCATACAATTAGTATTGCATCCGCAATTAATAGCGGTTATTGCACTTTTTATTATAGCATATGAAGTTGCAGCAACCGTTACACAAACTGGATTTGTAAGAACAAAATCCATTTCTTTGCTAATTTTTCCAGGAGGAATAAACTGATCGAAGTCACCAACATATCCAGTTACTGAATTACAACTTCTAATTCTCTCAATGCCACCCCCCGTTTCATCAGCATAAATTTTTTTTTGCGGAATGCAGAGGATTAACAATATTGCAATTAGACAAATTTTAGAAATGTAAATAATTGGGAATTTTAACACTATTTTGAATTAATATTATTTACTTTTTCATTAAAAATTGGCAACCAATCTTTTGCATCTTCTCCAAATTCATTCATGATTTCATCTAGAATTGCAACGGTTTCTGCCCTACCTGAAAGAATATTTATAAAACTTTCCATACCACTTAAATCTATCTTAGCAACAACGCCATCATTATCTTGTTTTACCAAGAAAAATCTTGATGAAGGATCTGTGGTTCTTACGATATTATATTCTCTTTCCGATAATCTGAAAACCGATTTATATACCGAAGTCGCCTTAAGATTTGGTAAAAATATTTGAGTCGCAGTTTGCTGAACAAGAGTGTCAGAAATACTACTCTTCGTAGCATCTTCAACTGATTGAGTGGCAAAAACTACCATGGCATTTAATTTTCTTAAAACCTTGAGCCAATCTTTAATCTTTGGCGCAAAAACTGGATTATCGATTAACGCCCAAGCCTCATCAAGAACTATCATTGTTGGCTCTCCGCGAATAGAATTTTGTATTCTATGAAATAAATAAAGCAAGACCGGCCCCAGAGCATCTTTATCTTGCAAAATGTGGGCCATCTCAATTCCAAAAGTTTTAGCCGAATTGAAATCAATTAAATCTACATCATTATCAAATAATTTAGCGTGAGAGCCATTGGAATGCCACTTGGCAAGCCTTCCAGCGATGGTTCCCGGACCGGTTAAGCCCATAAAGGGAGCAATGTTTCGTAATTTTCTTTTTTCTTGAGGAATTTTAAAATTACCCGCCACCGCTTCATTTATTCTATCAACTTCATGTGCAGGAATAGATTTACCATCATTCGATACGAGAGCTTTTAAAAATTCAATTAAAAAAGTTCTATTTTCAAGCGTATCTTCGATTTGAAATGGATTAAATCCAGAAGTTTTTGAAGCACTTGGAATTATATAAACTCCGCCAATCGCTCTAACAAAAATTTCGGCACCACGATCCTTATCAAAGAAAAATAATTTTGGTTTAAATTTTTGGGCTTGGGCACATAAAAAATTTAATAACACTGTTTTACCAGCTCCAGTTGGACCAACAATCATGGTGTGTCCGACGTCTCTTACGTGAAAATTAAAAAAATATGGCGTTCCCGAAGAGGTATTCAAAACAGTAAGAGCATTACCCCAATGATTATTGTTTCTTTTGCCCGTCGGATAATTGTGAAAGGAAGCGAAGGAGGCAACATTCAAAGTATTTACCGTTGATCTTCTCGCCATATAATCACTATTGCCTGGCAGTTGCGACCAATAAGCTGGTTCAAGATTAATTTTTTCTCTAACACCAGATATTCCTGAATTTGATAATTGCACCATCGCCATCGACAATGAAGTTTCTAATTTTTTTAAAGTATCTTGAATACAAAGAATTGTTAAGTGATGTAATCCGAATGCAAATTCACCACTCATCGCAGAATCAAGAGCTTCATCAATGGCACTAATTTGCGAAGTAGCCACATCTTCCGATTGAGTTAATCTTCTTTGTTGTAATTGCATCGAACTAATCGCAATCGCTCGATCAGTATATGAAAATGATTGGCTAATTATTAATTCAAATGGCATTTGCATAAAGCCGTCCAATATTCCAGCATGAGTTGATGGCCTATATTCTTTGACTGAAACAACTCCGGCATATTTAATTTCGTTTAACCTATGAACTTCGATTGATTTTTTACCGAAGTAAAGCCTGTTTAAAGGAAGATAGTGAGAAATATCGCCCAATGGAATTAAAAGAGATTGAGAATTTCCGCAATTAACAAGTCGGGCTAAAAATTCTAAAATTTCTGAAAAAAAACCGTTTTCCGACTCTTTAATTTCAAGGACTTCGGCGTTATAATTTGCAAATCCCGTCACCACTCTTTCGGTAATTTCCTCAATTTCTTCATAAGCTTCGTTCATATAATTTTCCCAAGAAGCCTTGTCGGCTTGATGCTGAATCTTTGTTATCATATTTTGAATTCCCGAAATTCCACCCTTACTCAAGCCCCTTATAATCGTAAAATAATGTTCATTCATATAACATTCCGAATCCGAATGTTTCTGCCTCCAAGCCTCGTTTAATTCTTTACTAAATCCCTCTGGCATTTCTCCCTCTGGAAAACCTTTTTCTTTTCGTCTAACGGTATGAAAATACAAAGAAAAATTTCCTGAGGACATGCTTTTTAAAAGATTATTGCGTGCTCTTTTTCTGATGTCGACATCAATATCGTCGGCGGTTTCAAATGAAAATCCTTTAATTTTTACGACCCTTACCAATCTTTCATCATGCGTTATTATGGTGTTGTAATTCCAATGGCATTTATATGGAATAAAATGCGCCATCGAAACTTCTTTTTTAGCTACTTTATGTTTTTTGGTTTTAACGGTTGAAAGTCGCATGATTGTTATTTTTTTCTAAAAATTTATTATTATTTTTATTCAAAATAATTAATAATGCAATCGCTGGAATTGCTAACAATCCAGAAAAGATGAAAAAATTTATCCATCCAAAATAACTCGCATAAAATCCAGATGTTGAAGATAAAACGCTTCTAGAGATTGAAGATATCGACGAAAATAAGGCGTATTGCGTTGAGCTAAATTTTAAATTACAAATACTACTCAAATATCCAACAAATATTACATCGCCAATACCGCCACAAAAATTTTCAATAAAAACAATTGCGTAAAGAGAGCTAATAGTTTTTTCGGTTACAACCAAATATATAAATGAAAAATTAGAAACGGCTTGAAGAATTGTTGCCAACCAAAGTGCTTTATGAATTCCAATTTTTTTGGAAAGAAATCCTCCCGCGTAAACTCCCACAAGAACCGCGAACAATCCAAAGGTTTTTAATATTGTGGCAATTTCGATTTTTGTATATCCAATCTCTAATAAAAATGGCAATGTTAAATTACCGACAAAAGCGTCGGCGAGCTTGAATAAAACTATAAAAAATAAAATTGACATCCAATTTTTTCTTTCAGAAAAATTTCTAAGCGGGCGGATAATAAATTTAATGAACCAAATTTTAAAATGATATTTACGCGGATGCCAATTCACTCTACTTTCTTTAGCAAATAAAGTAGAAATAATGCACAACATCATAAAGCCCGACATCATTAAATAAACTAAATCCCACCTAATTTTATCCGATAAAGCCAGGGCCAACGAGCCCGAAATCAACATGCCAATTCTATAACCATAAATGTAATATCCAGACGCCACAGCTTGATCTTCTTTTTTTATCAATTCTATTCTATATCCGTCAATCACAATATCTTGAGTTGCCGAAACGCAAGCAACTAAAAAAGATAAAATTGCTATTCCTTTTAATGACCCAACTTCGCCAAAAATTCCTAATAAAGAAATTAAAATTGTTAATAAAATTTGCGTTATCATTATCCAAGAGCGACGATTGCCGAGTTTTTTGGTAAAATAGGGGATAGAAAGAGAATCAACGACGGGAGCCACAAATATTTTCAAAGAATAAGGCAAACTCACCAAAGATAAAAAACCAATGATTTGCAAATCAAAACCTTTGTCGACCAACAAAGCCTTGAGCGTTGATAATATCAACGTAATTGGAATTCCCGCACTTATTCCGAGAAAAAAAATTACTAAAAAATTCTTTTTATTATTTAAAAACATTGATTAAATTGTGCAAATTATATATTAACTGATTATTTTTCTTGTAAAAAAGAATTAAATGCAACATTTTTATAATATTAATTTTTAAAAAAAACAAATTTCAATAAATAAAATGCTAAATCACAAAGATTCATCAACAATTTATGGAACTACAATTTTATCAGTTCGCAAAAACAACCAAGTCGCAATAGCAGGCGACGGACAAGTATCTCTCGGTTCAACAGTTTTAAAATCAAACGCTAAAAAAATTCGTTTTTTAGGCGATGGCTCAATAATTGGTGGATTCGCTGGTGCGACTGCCGACGCCTTCACTTTATTTGAAAGATTAGAAAGTAAACTCGAACAATATCCCAATCAATTAATGCGCTCTTGTGTTGAATTAGCCAAAGATTGGAGAACTGATAAATATCTTCGTAGACTTGAAGCGATGATGATTGTCGTTGATAAAAATATTTCTTTGGTCTTAACCGGAAATGGCGACGTCCTTGAGCCCGAAGATGGAATAATTGGCATCGGTTCAGGCGGAAATTATGCTTTGTCGGCAGCCCGCGCTTTAGTTGATTTCGATTTAAGTGCCGAAGAAATTTGTGCAAGATCAATGAAAATCGCGTCCAAATTATGTGTTTATACTAACGATAATGTTATTATCGAAAAATTTTAAATTTATTTTTAATTAAATGAAAATTTTAAAATCACTTCTTTTAATAATTGCTTTAATCACTTATTCATCAAGGGCTTACGCTACTTTGAATATTACGATTAAGAATGAAGATTTAACAAAAAGTAAAATTTTATTTATTGGCTTTGAATCAAATGATTTTTCCATAAATAATGAAGCTAAACAAATCTTACAAAGAATAATTTATAATTTAAAAACTACCAATCTCGCTGAGCTTCTAGTACAAAATCAAATAAAAACTTCTCCACAAAATAACGAAATAATTAATAATAATTCAGAAAATATTTCTCAAAATATTTCTCAATCCATCGATTTTGTCGACATAAATGCCATTCCGAATTTTGATAATTATTATAATTCGGGCATTGAGAATATTGTCACCGCACAATTTAATTATGATATAATTGGCAATCTCGAAATAAGAATAAGAATGTGGGACATCTTAGATCGCAAACAAACTTTTGGAAAATTTTATTCTACAACGCCCGAAAATTATCGCAAAACTGCGAATTTAATTTCCGATGAAATTTATAAATCCATAACGGGCGAAACCTTGGGACACTTTAATTCGCAAATAGTTTACACTTCGGAGACGGGCACTTTTCGCAAAAGAATTAAAAAAATTTCGATGATCGATTTTGATGGCGAGAACTATCGCAATTTAACCGATGGTTCAGAAATGGTTTTAACGCCGATATTTTCAAAACGTCGTGATGAAATTTATTTTTTAAGATATTTTCAAGGACGTCCGCAAATTTTTTCACTAAATACTAAAACTTTGCGAAGCCAAAAGGTTGGAGGCTTCAGAGGCACTACATTAGCTCCAAATGTTAATCCCAAAACGCCAGATCGAATTTTATTAACAGCAATCGTCGATGGTAATAGCGACATTCATGAATTTAATATTCCTCAAAATTTTGCCAAAAAATTAACTAAATCGCCCGCCATTGATACTACAGCTTCATATTCTCCCGATGGAAATTCTATGGTTTTTGTTTCCGATCGCGAAGGTTCGCAACAACTTTACACAATGAATATAGAAACTTTATCTTTAACCAAAATTAGTAATGGCGAAGGTTCTTATTCCAAACCCATGTGGTCTCCGGACGGCAGATCAATTGCTTTTACCAAGCAAAAAAATGGTAAATTTTTTGTTGGAACTATGAATGTAAATGGGCGCGGTGAAAAATTATTAACTAGCGCTTATTTGGTCGAGGGAGCCCGCTGGTCGCCGAACGGCAGATATTTAATTTATTCAAAAAAACGCACTCCTTACGGACAAGAATCGATTCCGAGAATATTCATAATTGATATTTTAACTGGATATGAACATCAAATCCAAACGCCACCAAATGAAGGTGCGACCGACCCAGATTGGTTATAAAATATGATTTATCGTTATTTTTTTAAAAGATTTTTATTAATTTTCCCAACCTTATTTATAATTTTATTATTAAATTTTTTGATTATTCAAACCGCTCCCGGAGGTCCGGTTGAAAGGTTTCTATCACAAATTAATCATAATAAAATTTCAGGAGAAATTTCCGAATCAAAAATAAATAATTTTGATATAAAAAATATTTCTCAAGATTCATCAAGCTTTAAATATCAAGGTTCAAGAGGCGTTGATGCCGATCTAATTAAACAAATTGAAAAAAATTATGGCTTCGATTTACCTCTTCATCAAAGATTTTTTTTAATGCTAAAAAAATTTTTAGTTTTTGATTTTGGCGACAGTTTTTATCAAGATAAAAAAATAATTGATTTAATAATTGAAAAACTTCCCGTCTCAATATCATTAGGGCTGTGGACCGTATTATTAACTTACTTAATTTCAATTCCTTTGGGCATAAAAAAAGCTTTAAAAGATGGTTCAAAATTTGATATTTATTCAAGCACAATTGTAATTTTTTTGAATGCAATTCCGGCTTTTTTATTGGCGATTTTATTAATAATTTTATTTTGTGGCGGTAATTTTTTAAGTATTTTTCCGTTGCGGGGCTTGGTTTCAGAAAATTTTGCCGAATTAAATTGGTGGCATAAAATTCTTGATTATTTTTGGCATTTATTTTTGCCAATTTTTTCGATGGTAATCGGTGGCTTCGCCTCGCTCACCTTCTTTTGCAAAAATTCTTTTATTGAAGAAATTAATAAAAATTATGTTTTATGTGCTCGCGCTAAAGGCTTATCACAAAATAAAATTTTATATTTTCATATTTTTCGTAACGCTTTGATGATTGTAATTGCTAGCTTGCCGTCATTATTAATCGGCATATTTTTTACCAGCTCAATGCTAATTGAAGTAATTTTTTCTCTCGATGGATTGGGTCTTCTCGGCTACGAATCTGCGGTTTCACGCGATTATCCATTAATTTTTGCTTCAGTTTATATCTTTACTTTACTTGGTTTGGTTGCTAATATAATTAGCGATTTAACTTATAGATTGATTGATCCGCGGATTGATTTTGAAAGCAGAAAATAAATTTTATATAAAAAATTTACCAAAATTTATCGCATTTTTTATTTTAAATTTTATCAACAAAAAATTATTTTTCTTTAAAAGAAAAAATTAGAAATATGTCAATAATCGAATTAGAAATTGTTTGTATAGTCGCTTTAATAGTGATTGCCGGCTTAATTTCATGTTTTGAAACCGCCATTACCGCCTCTTCGCGCGCTAAAATTCATCGTCTCGAAACCGAAGGCGATAAAAGAGCCAAAAGACTTGAATATCTTTTAAAAAATCGTGAAAAAGTTGTGAGCGTTATGTTGCTCGCCAACAACGCTATTAGCATCATCGCCTCGGCTTTAACCACCAAATTTTTACTCGATATTTTTGGTGAAATTGGCGTTCTTTATTCCACCGTTTTTTTAACAATTGCGGTTATAATTTTTGGTGAAATTTTACCCAAAACCATCGCTTTACAAGCCCCCGAAAAATGTGCTTTACTTTTTTGCGGAGCGATTGAATTTTTATATAAAATTTTCGCTCCAATCGTGGCAATTATTCAAAAAATTATTGATTTTTCGATTGGAATTTTTCAAACAAAAAAAATTGCAAAAACTAAAGAATCTGAACTTGAAGAAATTCGTGACACCGTTGATTTGAAGGCGAAAGAAGGTGCCATTTTTAAATATGATAAAGATTTACTCGACGGCGTTTTGGATTTATCCGACACCGAAATTAGCGAAATAATGGTGCATCGCAAAGAAATCGAATCGATAAATCGTGATTTAAAAATCGCCGAAATTTTAAAAAAAGCCATTGATATTGGCTATACGCGAATCCCCATTTGGCAAGGTAATAAAGAAAATATTATTTCAATTTTAAATGTTCGCAAACTGCTTAAAGCTTTATATTTTTATAAAGGCGATATTGAAAAATTTAATCTCGATTCGGTTTTAACGCCACCATTTTTTTCGCCAAATTCTAATACTTTGCGTTCGCAATTATTTTCTTTTCGAAAGCAGAAAAGGCGCTTGGCTCTAGTGATTGACGAATATGGATCGCTTCAGGGTTTAGTTACTTTGGAAGATATTTTGGAAGAAATTGTCGGCGAAATTAAAGAACAAGATGAAAATAATGAAATAAATATTATCAAAACTAAATCAGGAATTTATAAAATTGCCGGCAAAACTTTAATTCGCGATTTAAATAAAAAACTCGATCTTGATATTGCTGAACAAGAAGAAGCTCACAACATTTCAGCATACATAATCAACCATTTAGGATATATTCCCGAAGAAAAAGAAAGTTTTGTTATCGACAAATTATCATTCGAAATTTTAAGAAAAAAAAGCAATGATTTGTTGTTGATAAAATTAAAAAAACACCGCGGAAAATAATATTAAATTCACAAATAAACTTCTTTATTTCCCCTTTGACCAATTTAAGGTTCTTAACAAATTTGTTTTAAAAAATAATTTACAATAATAAATAATTATTTATAAGTGATAAGGATTTAAAATCTTTATTCTTAATTATAGTTAATAAATAAAATGATTGCATCTTCTTCACTTGAATCACTTGAATTTCTATTTCAAAAACGATCACAAGCTAGCAATCAAATCTCCCCTCATTCTCCATTCGCCGTTGCCAGCGCCGTTAAAGGCAATGCAGGATTTCAATCTCAAACTGCACCAAATCAAACCCTAAAAAAAAGAAAAATTCTTTTAAATTATAATTCATGTCTTCGTTTGTGGAACCCAACTGAAATGGCACTCGAAATCGCCAAACTCAAGCAAGAAGGTTTTGAAGTTGCTTTTATTTTGAAAGGAAAAAATGAAGGGGATATTTTTGAAAGCCTGATTGAAGATAAAGCTGAAGGTGATAAGAAATATGATTACAAATTCAAAGATAAAAATGGTGAAGATAAAAGTATTTTTGAACTTTCGGATCAATTTATCAAAGAAAATTTTTCTAAATTAGATCATGAAACTAGCATCAATAAACTCAATTTAACTCGAGATGAGTCGATTATTTTAAGTTATGAACAATTTGATCAAGTTGATAAAATTTTTAAACAAGAATATTGGGCTGACAAGGAAAGAGTAAGTAAAAATAGTTCTTTATCTTATAGTTTTTTTAAAGGTGCGGTTATTGAATATCCATTATATAAGATCGTAGTTGGTTCGTTTGGTGATGAGGATCCTTTACAAGAAACCAATGACAAATTAATAAAATTATTAACGCATGAGGATTTTAATATAGAAGATCAAGATACCTTAATTGCCTTAGATAAAAATTTATGCAAATTAAAAGGTTATTATTATAATATAGAAAATTTGTTTAGTGATATAAGATTTTATAAAACAAAAGATGAAAAAACATTAAAAGTTTTTTTTGACAAAAACATTTTTGATAATTCTGGAAAAGATCAAAGTGCAACAAAACTAACAATATCAAAGATAAAAAAAAATATTTTAGGTGAATTGTGGTTTAAATGCTCAAATTTTAATGATGTTGTTGAAAGAGCAAAAACCTTAGATGAATTTAGAGATAAATCGCCTGATCAAATCGCCTCTTCACTTTTTCCAAATCAAGAAAATTCATTTGCAATTTACTTAAAATTTAACCCTGTTTTTCCATTTGATATTCTAGAAAGATACCAAGGGGAAAATGCTTTGAATATTTTTGAAGCTCGAAATCAAGATCAAACATTTCTTAATGAAACTTCGATAATTAATATTATTGCTCAACAACAAATAAATCAAACTTCTTTTGGCAACAAAATCCAGGTTAATTTTGTTCTTTTAGATAATGATGGTCAAGGCAATTTTATTGAATTTGAATTTCAACTTTTACAAAAAACACATAATTTAAAATCAACATTATCGACATTTATTGATATATTTTCAAATCCGCAAATCAATCAACATTTTAATCTTACTGAACAATTTGGTGATGCCATTATTGCTGATTTGTCTGGGAAAGAACTACAAGGATTTTTTGATTCCTCTAATTCAAATAGTGCTTCAAACTTTTTTGATCAACTCAATAATAATCAAAAAACACAATTTTTAGATTTATTAAAAAAGAAAATTAAAAATGCGGAAGCTTCTACAATTAAAAATACTGAGAAAGTAAGCATATTACTAACTTTGCAACATTTTTTAGATCAACCCAGTATATTAAATTTTGCGAAGCTTTTATTGACCGAAGGTTTAAATAACAATACTTCAGGCGACTTTAATTTTGAGTATCATAATTTAACTCCCGCATTTCAAGATTTATTACTTGAAATGCATGAAGAAAAAAAACTTGATTTGGATAAAATTAAACTCCTTGGAGAAAGTAAACTCTTTGCCAAATTTGATAAAACGCAATTGAGGTTAAACCCCTTTTTAAGCATTACTTCACTAGATAGTTATTTAAAAAATATAGAATTTTGTCTCGAAGTAGCAATTGATTTTGACTCCACAAAAATTTCTTCGCAAGGCTCAGCGGAATCGCCTTTGCAAATTACTTTATTCGATTTAAATGAAGAATCTTTAAAAATAATCAAGGAAAAAATCACCTCTGGAGAATTGGATCCTAGTAAAATTTTAAGTGTTGATGTTTTGGGAATCGAAAGAGATCAAGATCAAGATCAAGATCAAAATCAAAAAAGTGATGATGAAAAAACAAAATCGCTAACTGATTTTCTTGAATTATTTCCGAATTTAAAACTTGCGAAAATTGATATAAAAGCTATTGAAAGCAAAAATGAGCTCCCAAATAGATTGAAAGTATTCAGTAACACAATTGTATATATTCACGATTCATCAAATGAAAGTGCCGAAAGAATATTAAATGAAAATTCTTCACAAACCATTATCTCACCACCATCACCATTCACCGCCACTAAAATAGGCGATCCAATTTTTATAGGAAATGTAAATAGTTCTGGAGCATCCACACAAGATTCACCAGCCAAATTTTCAATGAAAGAAACTGGGGAAATTATTCAGCGTCCAGCATCCACAAAAGCTCTTCAAATTAGAACTACTTCAGAAAAACTGAATCCACATTTTGCGAAATTAGAAGATAATTTATTTGTTGATATTGATGAATATCAAGCAATTTCATCCGAAGAAAGTGCTTCGATTGAAAATTTTTCTCAACAAGATTTTGAGGCAAAAAAAACAGAACTTGGTTCGACTCCTTCGGAACGCGAAACTATTTGTTCTTTTTCGCGAAACTTGCAAGCCAACGCCAAAAATATTCTCCCCTCAATCTCTCCTGATAATAAAATTATTGGTTATTATACCGGGCCCGATTCGGCTAAAGTTGAATTTTTAAAAGATGAAAGTGGTTTTTATTATGCTAAACCCACTATGCAATGTCAAATTCATTATCTAATTGAAGGGCAAGAATTGGAATTACAAACACCAAATCAAAATTTAAATGATTTGCCTGAAAATGTTAAAAAAATAATCACAGAATATGTTGGCGATAATCCAGCAAATTTTCCTCTTTCAGTTAAACATGATCAATATCAATTGCCCGATTTTTCGACTAAAAAACAATTTCTTGATGATCTTTTCAACCTTAAAAATAAAGGCTCTTGTCGTCATCGCGTTGCTTCATTAGCTGATAAATTCGAAAATAATGGTCTTGAATGTGGCAAAGATTTTCGAATTATCGGCATCGATGGTAACCACGTGCTTATGGAGGTGAAAAAACAAAATAGCGATGAGTGGATTACTTTAAATTTGGGAGGGGAAGAGGGTATTTTAGAGAAGGCTTCTGAACCACCTTTAGTTTTAGCACCAGTAAATCCTTTGCCAATAAAATTATCAGCGCCTGAAACACCATCGCGGACCAGTTCTTTAGGAGGGTCTGATGGCCAATCTGGTGATCAAAATTCTAGAGTTACGAGGAGAAATTTTTTTTTGATTAGATGCATGTCTTGCCTAGGATTTGGAACTGGAGCTGTTAAACCGAATCAAAAATCTGTCCAAACAACTTTAGCTTTAGAGTTAGTTTTTACTACTTCTCAAGCGCCAAACCAAAATACCGAAATCATCGCCGACCCAATTAGACTCGAAGAATTAGCAAAAATTCAAGAGAAAAAATTACAAAATTTAAAAATCCTCGAATCCGCTTTAGATAAACTTCATCAAATCAAAAAAGTTGAGAATTTAGAAAATTTTAAAGAAAATTTTGAACAATTCGTAACAGAAAATAAATCTTCAGCATTATTACTAAAAACTACTGGCGGTGAAGAATTAAAAAATTATTTACTCAGGATGAGTAGTTCTTCGCAAAATCCATCAAGACCTGATGACGATCAATCAACTTCCACCGCCACTCAACACTCCCCCGCCCTAAGCACTTCCACTCTTAGCTTCGGGGCTTTTTACGCCTCTTCACCGCAAGATTTAACCGCAAAAAAATCGACTCTTCATATTGGGGGTGATAATAAATCCGTAAAAATAAACACCAAAACTCCGCTTCTTTCATTTTTAGAAAATGCCCGACAACATAACGACAAACAACATGTTTTAATTATTGATTGGAGTAATTTTGACGCTAGCTCGCAAGTGGCTTTTAACACCATGTTTGACAAAAATTCTCGCAAGATTGATGATCAAGAAATTCCCGATAATATTAAAATTGTCTGCATCGATAGTTCAAAACAACAAACCACCGATTCGTCAATTTTATCGAGATTTGATGGCGGTGCTTTAGATTTAAGTTCTATTCCAAAAAATCAATTCACAAAATTACCAAGCGAAACTTCATCAAGAGTTAGAGAAATTAATGAAATTGAATTTGACGGCGAAGGCTTGGTTAATTGGAAAGAAAAATTATTTGGCAGAATTATTGTTGATGGCAATTCAATTAAATGGGAAAAAAGTGATTTTGTTAAATCTTTAGAGGCTATTGCAAAAGATGGAATAGATTCCTCAAATCCAGATCAAACTGAACAAAAGGAATTGCATATAAACTTTAAAAATTTCTCTCTTGCACAACAACAAGAAATGAAAATTTTCTTTGAACAAGCCAAGGCTTTAGGTTCGATTGATTATCATGATTATAAAATTACCATTCCACAAGATTTATCGATTAACTTTGCTCACAAAGAATTTGAATTTACCGAAGTTTTAAAATCTTTTAAACCTGCGGATTCTGCGGATTCTTTGACATCAAAAAGGACTGAATCAAGGCAATTGAGATTAAATATTTACAAAAATTCATTAGCTTCAAATCAACTTCCAGCCGATATTCACTTAATCAATTCGCATCTGTTTGATCAATTATTAACTCAACCACAAATTGAAGGAAATCAATATCAAGAAAAAGCAGGTTTAATCAAATCAGCGAGCACTTCAGAATCAAAAACTTTAAAACTTTTTTTAAGCGAAGATTTAACTCCGCAACAATTTTATTGCTTACTCAATCAAGCACAAGAACATCAAGTTTCTTTAGAACTTTATTTAGCTAAAGATTTTAAAATACCAAATGCAAATCTTCAAAAATTTACGCAAGAATTTGGATTGAACCAAAAAAAACAAGATGGAGAAGTCCCAAAGAAAGATCTTCCTTTGACAACGACAACAAAAAAAACAACCTCTGGAATAGCATTAGCTTTAACATTATTTGTAATGGGAGCTTCTGATAAAGATCCTGTTTTGCCAACTAAAAAACCACCATCAATTTTTAGTAAATTATTAGCTGGAGCATTATTTGTTATGGGGGCCTCACCCAATCGCATAATAATCACCAACAATATTGAAGAATCTCTAAATAAAACCATAAAAGCCATAGAATCCGCTAACGGTCAATCATCTTCCGCAAGAACTATAAATCTTGTCAATGCTGAAGATATTTTATATGGCAATTTATTTGGCAAGAATCAACATAAAATAGTTACAAAAGAAGATGGTTCTCAACATTTTGCTTTTGAAAAAATTAAAACTGCCATTAAAACCAAGCTTGATGCGGGCGAAACCGTTATTCTCAAAGGCGAATTTTCTGCTGAATTATTATCTTTACTTCATCCACAAATTCTGGATTTACAAAAAGAATTTTCTAATTTACATTTTATAATTGAAGATAAAAATATTTCGAAATCCAAACCACAATCATCAAAACTTTCTTGGCTTGATCCATCTCTTTACAAGGTTGAATATTCTCCAGAAGTTGCGAAAAAAACTATGGAAGAAAAAACTGCCGAAGGTAAAATTGTAAGAGAAGATTATCATGAAATTGAAAGTTCAATTCCAGATGACTCAAAAACTCAAGCCGATGATTTTATAAAAGGACGCAAAAATAAGTTACTAGAACTTCTTCAAGAAAATCCAATCCTACAAATCTTTGGCCATAGCGGAGTTGGCAAAAGTTCATTATTGCGTGAAATCGCAAAAACTAGCTCAACTCAATCAAGTGATGTTGCGGTTTACAATGAATTATCCAGCCTCGAAGCTTGGTCGCGAGACACAAGCGAGAAAACCAAAATCTTAGTAATCGATGAATTTAATGTCGATGGTTCAACTAATTTTACGCTTTTTAGAGATTTAGCAAATAATCCGAAACAATTCCCGCAAACAATTTTTCACGATAGAAGGTCATTTACTTTAACCGAAAATCACAAAGTAGTTTTTCTCGGTAATCCGCCAAATTATGGCAATCGTTTTTCCCAAAAATTATTCGAAGATTGCCAAATTACCGAATGGCATTTGCAAGATTTTCCAGTTTCTTATATTTACGAAGAAATTTTAGCAAAGCCGATTTATGAAGGACTTTCAGCGGAATCTAAAACGAAATTATCGCAAGAAGATTTTAAAGAAATCGCTCTCGATGAAATCAAAAATTATAAAGCAAAAAATCAAGGCGACCCTCAAACTAAAGACATCTTACCTTCAGAAACAGTGCGAGAATTACAAGAAAAAGTTTTAAAAGAGATTGTTAAAAAAATATCGCCAATTGAATCTAGCCAAGTTCAAAATGCTAATTTTATTGAGACCGAAGCCAATCAACAAAATATTGCCGAATTAAAATCGGCAATTGAAATCAGAAAATTACAAAAAGATGGCAAAATTCCGCCTCAATTTTTAGGAACTTGCGGAGTAATTTTTGAAGGCGATTCTGGCGTTGGTAAAAGCGTTATGATCGAAGCGGTGCTTGAAAATCGCGGAATTACAAAAATTGATTCATTGGAAAATTTGGCTCAAGAAATTGCAATAGAAAAAATGTCGGAAATTTCACCCGAAATCAAACCTCATTATTACTATAAAATCCCCGCTAGCTTGCCGATTGAAGAAATTGAAAAGAATCTAATCAAGGCTTTTGAATTAGGAGTAATCGTAGTTTTTGACGAGATGAACACCCGCATTAAAGAAGGCGGGCTCGAAAAAACCATCAACGCATTATTAACAGGTCAACATCCACAAGATTCAAAAATCAAACCTCAAGCTGGATTTATGCTTATTGCCAGCGTCAACAAAGCAACCAATTCGGGAAGAGCGCCTTTTAGCCCAGCTATTATTGCTCGAAGTTTCGTTATTAAAGCCAAATCTTTAAGTGAATATACACAAGAAGATTTTGAAAAGATTATTGGAAATTGGGTGGAGAATGAAGAGGGACAAAAAGAGATAAAAGAAACCTCCGAAGTGATTAAAAAATTAGCTGAAACGCAACCAGAAAAATTAAAAAATTTACGTGATTTGCAAAAAATAATACCGAAAGTTTTGAGTGAATTGAAAACTCAAAATAGGGAATTGAGCCGAGCTACTTCTGTATTATAATAAACAATATTTGAATTATAATTTAATAACAAAAAACTTTGCCAATTTATTCAACAATAAATCCAGAATTGCGTAAAATATTCTTAGAATTTGGGGTTTTAAGAAAATTTAAAAATTCACGTGCCACATCCATATTATCTCCCGCAATAACCAAAGCTTGATAAAAAATATTCTTATCTTTTTGTGTTGCTAAAATTCGTAAATTGCTATTTTTCTGCAACTGACTTCTAAATAATAATCCGTAAGCTTCTTTGTTATTTTCAATATCACGAATTAACGAAGATTTATCTTCGGGAAGTTTGTTAAATATTTTCAAATTGCCCAATGATAAATTTTGAATAATTTTTTTACTATAAATTCCCGAAGAAACTCCATCATGATCAACAATCAAGCTTAATTTATTTTCATCAAGTATTCTGAGAGAATCTTCCAAATTTATATTTTTTTTCAATAATTTTATCGGAAAATGATTATTTAATTTTGAGGTCGAAAGAACCAACTCATCACTGGCAATATAAGCAACATTATAAACATCAACCACGCCTTTTTGACGCAGATTTTCAATAATTTGCGGATGGGCGGAAACAAAAACATTGGCAGGCGCTCCCAAATCGATCTCATTAATTAAATCGAAGGATGAACTAAAATTTATCGACACAATTACGTTATTTTTTTGCGAAAAAAGGCGTGCAATTTTCGACAAAGCTATCGACATATTTGGCTCAGAGAATACTGTTAAATTGCGACTTTGAGAGCCAAATGATTTAGTCGAAATTGAAGAAAAAAATATGCAAAAGATTATAAAGTTTAAAAGTTTTTTAATTTTTGCAAAGCTAGTAATTTTCATTATGTATTGGTAAAAAAATTATAATATTAACTTATTTATTAACTTACTTTGATAAATGAAATATTCTACTAATTAATGATTAAAAAATATTATAACCTAAAAGAAATTATAAATTTACTTTTAGGTTATTTTATTATTAAATTTCTAGCATTTTTTCACGATCTTTATCGATTTCGTTAAAAACGTCTTCCCAGCTTCCAGTTGTAGAAGCTTTGCTATATTCGGTAACGCGATTTTCAAAGAAATTCGCATGCTCAACTCCGTTCAAAATTTCATCGAGCCAAGGAAGTGGATTGTTATCGATCATATAAATATCTTTTAAGCCAAGTTGATTCAAACGACGATCGGCGATGTAACGAATATAACGCTTCACTTCACGAGAAGTCAAACCTTCAATATTGCCAAATTCAAAAGCTAAATCGATGAAAGCATCTTCGAAATGGACAATTGTAGCACAAGCTTCATAAAGATGACCCTTCAATTCTTCATCCCAAACTTCAGGATTTTCTTGAATAAAAGTTCTAAATAATTTTATGATTGAAGCGGTGTGTAAAGATTCATCACGCACCGACCAAGCCACGATTTGACCCATTCCTTTCATTTTTCCAAATCTTTGGAAATTTAATAAAATTGCAAATGAAGCGAAAAGTTGTAGGCCTTCGGTGAAGCCTCCGAATACTGCTAGAGTAATCGCTATGTCTTTTTTAGTTTTAGTATTAAATTTATGCATGTAGTCATATTTATCTTTCATTTATTTATATTTCATGAAAGCTTGATATTCGGTCTCAGGCATGCCAATAGTGTCGAGAAGATGTGAATAAGCGGCGATGTGAACAGTTTCCATATTAGAAAAAGCCGACAACATCATTTGCACTTCAGTTGGCTTGAAGACTTGAGAATAATGCTTCATATAGCAATTATTAACTTCAATATCGGCTTGCGTAAAAAAGCGAAAAATTTGTGTTAATAAATTTTTTTCACCAACAGTTAAATTATGTTTCCAATCGCGAACATCATCGGCCAAAGGCACTTCTTCGGGAAGCCAATGAATTTGTTGTTGTTTTAACCAAGCATCGTAAGCCCAAGGGTACATAAATGGTTTATAAATCGGTTTTGAATCAATGAGTGACATAAATTATGAGCGTTAAGTTTTATGAAAATTAGTTACTTTTTATTATTCCATTTAATTTTATTTTTTGCAAAAGTAATTTTCGCTAATTTTCGTTTTTTAAATTAAAAAAACAAGATGTTGTATTTATTTTAATTAAAATTTACTTTATATTGTGTTGGTATTTTTTTAAGAAACAAATTAATTTTATTTTTTTAAAACATAATCATTGATTTTTTCTTAAAAAATAATATTGTTTTAATAATTTCAATTTCATTTGAATTTTTTATCAACTTTAAATTAATCAAAATATGTCAGTTTTAGTCGGAAAAATAGCCCCAGATTTTACTGCGGCAGCGGTTATGCCCAATAATGAAATCGATGACAATTTCAATCTTCATTCTTATCTTAAAGGTAGAATTGGAGTTTTATTCTTTTATCCCCTAGATTTCACTTTCGTTTGCCCTTCGGAAATTATCGCTTTTGCCAATCGTATAAAGGATTTTAAAGATCGCGGTGCCGAATTAATCGGAATTTCGGTTGATTCAAAATACACGCATTTAGCTTGGAAAAATACTGAAGTTAAAAAAGGTGGAATCGGCGATATTAAATATCCTTTAGTGTCCGATTTAACTAAACAAATCGCTCGCGATTATGATGTTTTAACTGGAGAAGCTGTAGCTTTGCGTGGCACTTTCTTAATTGATCAACAAGGAATAGTTAGACATCAAGTTGTTAATGATTTACCGCTTGGCAGAAATGTTGAAGAAGCTATAAGAATGGTTGATGCACTAAAATTCTTTCAAGAAAATGGTGAAGTTTGTCCTGCCAATTGGAGTAAAGGTAAAAAAGGTATGAAAGCCAACTCAAAAGGAGTTGCTGACTATCTCGAGCACAATGCTAGCGATTTATAATTTTAAAATAAAAATAGTGCCAGAATTATTTTTGGCACTATTTAAAAAATGTTGTTGACTAAAAATTTATTTTTTTTAAAATCAACTCCCTTAAATTTATTTAGGCTTAAGAAATTACATATTTAAGTAATTTTCTTTAAGTTTTTTCAAATATTTATTTAATCTTTATTTAATAAAAAATCTTTTTTAACCTAGATAATATTGGTTTAAATCTGATTTATAATAAAAAAATTATGCCAACAGTTAATCAATTAATTAGAAAGCCTAGAATTAAGCAAGTCGCAAAAAACAAGGTTCCGGCAATGAAAGGTTGCCCACAAAAAAGAGGTGTTTGTACTCGTGTTTATACCACAACTCCAAAAAAACCAAACTCGGCACTTCGTAAAGTTGCTCGTGTCAAATTAACTAACGGTTTTGAAGTTATCGCTTATATTCCAGGAGAAGGTCACAATCTTCAAGAGCACTCTGTTGTTGCGATTCGCGGTGGTCGTGTTAAAGATTTGCCGGGTGTTCGTTATCATATTGTGCGTGGATCACTTGATACTCAAGGCGTTAAAAATAGAAAACAAGCCCGTTCAAAATACGGTGCTCAAAAACCTAAATAAAAAATAAAATCTTAAAATTATGAGAAGAAAAGCGGCAAAAATCAGAAAAATATTTCCCGATGCCAAATATAACGAGGTAATTGTATCTCGTTTCGTAAATCGCTTGATGAACGATGGTAAAAAATCTGTGGTTGAACAAGCTATTTATCAAGCTTTCGAAGATCTTGAGAAAAAACTTAAAAAACATCCGGTAGAAATTTTTAAAGAGGCTTTAGAAGTTATAACCCCAAAAATCGAAGTTAGATCTCGAAGAATTGGTGGAGCAACTTATCAAATTCCTGTTGAAGTTTCGGCGCGTCGCGGTTCGGCTTTAGCTTTAAAATGGTTAAAAATCGCCATCGAAAATATCAAAGGTAAAAAACTTTCAAACAAAGTTATAACTGTTATTCTCGAATCTTTAGAAAATAAAGGATGGGCAGCCAAGAAAAAAGAAGAAGTTTTCAAAATGGCCGAAGCCAACAAAGCCTTTGCTCACTATAGATGGTAATATAATTAAAAAACACCACATTAAAAACCAAAAAACACTTCACATGCTATAAATACAAATCCCAATTTCAACTCTCACTCAAAATAAATAATGAGAAATATTTTTAGAAAAATATTTTATTTCGACTCATGGTCAATTGGTATGGCACAATGCAAAATCGAAAATTTTCAAAAAAATAAATCTCCAATAATTTGGTTTAAAAACTTTTCAAAAACCTCTTTTAATGCCGATCCATTTGGATTTAAAATTGACAATAAAAAATATATTATTTTTGAAGAATATTCGCAGATTCTTAAAAGGGGTCGCATCGCTGTCGCTGAAATTTCCAAGGATAAATTAATCAATAAAAAAATTGTTTTGGATGATAAAAAACATTTATCTTATCCCTTTATTTTCGTTGAAAATAATGAGATTTTTATGATTTGCGAAGCTTATAAATCTAAAAAATTAACTTTATATAAAATTAATAAAGCTAATTTATCTTTGCAAAAAATTCGAGAAATTTTTTCTAATCATGAGGCGATTGATCCTACAATTGTCAAGTTTGGAGAAAAATATTGGTTATTTTATTCTAAAAAAGAAAAGCCCGAAGAGAACTTGTATTTAGCTTATGCCAATTCATTAAATGAAGATTTTATTCAACATCCAAAAAATCCAATAAAATCTTGCAAAGCTTCGGCGCGAAGCGGTGGAACGCCTTTTATTTTAAATAATGAACTTTATCGACCAGCCCAAAATTGTCAAAAATTTTATGGCGAAAAAATCACGATAAATAAAGTTAATATTTTAAATGAAAATGATTTTAACGAAGAATTTTGTTATGAAATTTTACCTCCAAAAAATACTAACTATAATCAACATAATTTTTTTGCCATCCATACAATATCATCACTTGAGGACGAGACATTAATCGATGCTTTACAGAAAAAATTTGTAATTTATAAGCCTTTGATAAGTATTTTTAGAAACCTTAAGAAAATAGTTGTCAATTAGAAAAAAAAATTTATCATGTTTTAGCATTTTAGGATTATCTAAGAAAATAAAATAAAAAATCTTTTTTCAGAATAAAATTTGATATAAATATAAATTACAAATTTTTATAAATCCTTTATAAAATCTCAAAAAACATTAACATTAATTAACTTTGCTTTATGGCACGACAAATTGAAATCGAAAAATATCGTAATATTGGCATCATGGCTCACATCGATGCAGGAAAAACCACCA
>SXGQ01489245.1_pt1 | contig 24248 bp, 17 predicted proteins | sample 3178371 | NCBI WGS metagenome assembly SXGQ01 (sample SAMN11356859, study PRJNA531348) | freshwater metagenome | isolation source: freshwater sample F1-20 | place: China: Fuxian Lake, Yuxi | collected 2017-12-25 | reverse complement strand
GTTGGGCTGCGCCAGCATCGTCTTCATCTGCTGCATCTGGAATTCGCCCATGTCGAGGCGCTCCAGGCCAAAGGTAAGCGTCTCCGTGCGCGAGAGCAGACGCAGCGAGATGGATTCGCCATTTACCGTGGGAATCGTGGAAACACGGACGTCGATCGCACCGGCCTGCGTGGTGAGGTTGATACGGCCGTCCTGCGGCAAGCGACGCTCGGCAATGTCCATGTGCGCCATGACCTTCAGGCGCGAAATGATGGCGCTCTGGAGCACGCGAAGCTGCGGCGGAACGGCGATGGGGTGCAGAATGCCGTCGATGCGGTAGCGGATACGGAGATCGTTCTCGAGCGGCTCCACGTGAATATCGGTCGCGCGCTCCGTAATGGCCTCGCGGATGACTTGGTTCACAAACTTCACGACGCTCGCCTCGGGATCATCGCTTGTGATGTCGTGCCCGACATCCTGCTCTATCGCGTCGTAGGCGCGGTTGTTTTTGAGGATTTCCTCAAACACATCCGCACCGACGCCATACGCGGTCCGCAACGCACGGAGCAACTGTGTGCGCGGGGTGAGTTGCCAGCGGATTTTCTTCCCTGCGAGCTGCTGGGTGACAATCTTCCGGGCGGTCTGGTTGAAAACATCGTAAGTCGCAAGCGTCACCGTGCCGTCTTCGGACTGCGCGATGGGTAGGATGTGGTGCTTGAAAACCACGCGGCCCGGGATCAACTGCAACGACTGCCGGTCCACTGAAGCCGGATCAATCTGCTCGACGGGCGTCCGGAAAATACGGCCGAGTTCGGCAGTGAGCTTCGCCTCATCGACCTTGCCGGAGTTGAGCGTTTCGATGGTCCATGTGCTTCCTGCTGGCGCTTTGAGCGCAAGCAACTCTGCAGCGGTGGCATCATCACAACCTGCGGCAAGCAGGGCATCGAGCAGGGATCGGAGCTGGCTCATGCGTTCGTCTAGCGGCGGAGTCCGGGATTCCCCGAGCGCACGGAAGGCGCGGCACGGAGAACCTTGGCCTTGGGAATCGTCTGACGGCTGTTCGGATTGTATATCGCGGCCTCCAAATCCGCCGGCACGTTCATCGGTTCGAGATGCTTCTCTCGAAGCTGAATCGGCTCCATCGGCCCCTCGGTCACGACGGGGCGCATCATGACGATGAGCTCGGTGCGTGTCTTGTTTTTCGACTTCTTACCGAAGAGCGGCCCGAGCAGCGGTATGTTGTGGAGCTTGTTGATGCCACCCGAGTCGTTCGTATTGCTCTCCTTGATCAGTCCACCGAGCACGAGCGTCGCGTTGTTCGGAACGGAAACGTTCGTTTTCAAAGCACGGCCCGCGATGTTCGGGATGTCGTTGTTATCGATTCGGGTTGTACCCGAACGCTCCGAGATGTTCTGCACGATTTCCATCGCTACTTCGCGGTCGCTGTTGATGCGTGGGACGACTTCGAGCTTCAACTGGATCGGCTTGAATTGAATTGAGCTTTGCGTGGTAGGCGTCGTGCCGGTCGTCGTACCGGTAAACGAACTCAGCGTGCTAGTGGGCACCGGGACTTCCTCACCGCTAGTGATGCTCGCCTTCTTATTGTTCATCGTGAAGATGCTCGGGCGGGTGACAACGCGGAACCGGTTTGTGGTTTCCAGCGCCTTCAGGACTGCGTCGAAGGAATTGCCGGACATAATGAAGCCACCGAGGCCGCTTGTGCCACCAGTAAGTATGCGAGTAACGTTTTGCTGGCTGATGAGATTGTTCAGGTTGAGGATGGCTGAACCATTGTCGTTAAAGCCGACCACGCTGGTGTTCGTCGTGCCGGTTCCCGTTCCTGTGCCCGTGCCAGTGCCCGTTCCTGCGCTGCCGAGGAGTCCGCCGTTGCGGAGGATGTATTCCATGCCGAACTGTTCGTCGTCGGTGAGCTTCAGCTCGCCAATGATGGTATAAATCATCACCTGCTGCGGACGGGTGTCGAGCTGGTCGAGCAGCGCAAACACTTTCTCCTTAATGTCGGCCGCGCCGATTACGACGACGCTGTTCGTGAGGCGGTCACCAATGATTGTCCCGTTCTTTAGTTCCTGGACGAGCGGAGTGCTTTCGCGGTCGCCGGTCGAGAGGGTTTCCTCGACGACCGAACCACCGCCGGAACTGTTGAATCCACCGGTGTTACCGAAGCGGTTGTTGCCGCTGTTTTGGTTGAATGTGTTTGTCTGGTTTCCGCCGGGACGCTGAGTGTTCGTTCCGGTTCCCGTACCCGTGCCTCCACCGCCTTCGCGCTCGCCTGGGTCTTTGATCGAGGCCACGACGGCGTCCATTACTTCCTCGACCGGACGGAAGCGCAGCGGACGGACCGCCGGCTCGTTGAGCTTCACGTCCACATCATACTCCTTGATGAGTGGCTTGATGATCTTCATCGCCACCGGACGCGCAACGACGTGAATCCGGTTTGTGCGTTTGTCCGCGGTAATCTTCACCTTTCCTACGACGATGTTGTCCTCGGTCGAACCGACTCCGGAGCCACCGTTGATCTCGATGGAGAGCTCGCCGCCATTATTCTGCACACCGCCCGGAAGCGGCGGATTGCCGTCATTCTGCTGCACCCGTTGAACCCTCGGCTGCTGTCCAGGCTGACCGGGCTGACCGGGAGTTGCCCCTTGCTGCGACTGCGCGGTCTTTTCAAAGAGCTTCTCAAGCGCGGTCACGACATCCTCGGCCTTCGCGTGTTCGAGCGTGATGAACTCGCTGACCACCTCGGCTGGCTGGACGTCAATGGCGCGAACGATGCGGATCAGCGTGCGGATCAGCGCGGTATTCTCCGTCACAAGCATCGCATTCGCCTTCGGAAGCGGAACGACACTCGTGAACTGCGCCTGGCTAGGCACCAAAATCTGCCCCTGAATGAGTTGGGAAAGCTCCGTCGGGTCTGCCCACTGGAGCTTGAAAAGAAAGCTCACAACCTGCTCGTTTTGCGGCAGCAACTCTTCTCGGTCGATGAACGGAATACCGACGCTCTTCGGGTTGATGCCCGCGCCAGAGACCTTCCAGATGTTTTCATCCTCGGAAGGCGAGAGCACCACGTTGTTCATCAAGAGGTGCATCTCGATCAACTTGATGGCCTCGCTTTTCTCAACGCCGCCGGCACCGACGAAGATCGTCACGTTTCCGAGCGGCTGGTTGCCCATGATGTAACGGCGGCCGGGAATCAGCTTTTCGAGGTAACTGATGACCTCCCGGACATCCGAGTTGATAAACTGAATCGGCACCATCTCCTGCGCCGCTGGAACAGCCGCTGGATTTGGATTTGCAGCCGTGGCTCCAGGCACAGCAGGAACCACAGGCGCCACGGTCGGCGGAGCGGGCGCCCGAAGCGTCGGAGCCGTCGCCGGCTCGGGCCCCGTGGCCGGAATCGGCACTGCGGGGTTGGCCTGCGGAGGGACGGTCGGAGCCGGAACAGGCGGAGGCGTTTGAGCGAAAACTGCCGATGCAAGGATGAGCGAGGATAAAATGGATGGGCGCAACACGCCGCGGGGTTTAATCGTCACAGGCGACGAGGTCAACTGTAGTCGCCGAAAGATCGGGAGCGAAAAAAAGCGGTGCGGAAAATGCATGGGTTTGAAACTCGCCGTGCGTGATTTTGTCGCACGGAATGTTTCCTTTAAGACCAGAGCGCTCGATCGGCGTTCAATCCCGAATACCGGAACCCGAACTATTGCCGGCGAACCAAACACGCTGGGGTAACGGATTTACCATTTGCCAGAATCGGGAAAAGGCTTGGAGAATGCTGGGAGTGAGGCATATTCCCGTGCTCTCAATGGCGAGGTTTCTTGTATATCTATTCGCGATTTTTGCTGCGCTGCTTCCATCGCGCGGTGCCGACTGGGTGCTGTATAACGTCGGCGGTCGAGACTATGTGTCGATGCGGAATCTCGCGGAGTTCTACGGCCTCGACAGTGTGCGGCAGACCGGAAACGAGGTCGTGCTCTCCAGCAACACGCGCAGCCTCCGCGCATCCGCAAACTCAGCGGAGTTCTTTATCAATAACCTGAAGTTCATACTGAGCTATCCGGCGGTGGAGCATAACGGGCAAATCTGCGTTTCCCGCATGGACCTCGTAAAACTTATCGAGCCTGTGATGCGCCCAAGCCGGATCAAAAATGCGGTTCCAATCGATACGGTTGTCCTCGATGCAGGGCACGGCGGCCACGACAACGGCGCAATGTCGATTTACGGAGCGGAGAAAAATTATACGCTCGATACAGTCCTTCGGGCGAGGGAGTTGCTGATGGCGGCAGGTTATAAAGTGGTGCTCACCCGTAGCGGAGATTACTTCGTGCCACTCGACGATCGCGCCGCGATCGCGAACCGGTACAAGTCGGCGATTTTTATTTCGATCCACTTCAACCACGGCGGAATGGGAACGGGCGTTGAAGCATACACGCTGGCACCGCGCGGCGTTCCGAGCATGATGTCCGACGGTCCATCGATTTCCGATTTCCAGGAGTGCCCGGGAAACGCGCGCGATGCGGAGAACATGGCGCTCGCCACAGCCTCGCACGCCGCTCTCATCATGAAGACGCGGATGTTTGATCGCGGACTGAAGCGCGCGCGATTTGTAGTCATTCGCGATATCAAACTGCCCGGCGTGCTGCTCGAAGGGGGCTTTCTCAGCAATCCTCAGGATGCGAAAATGATCGCAACTCCGATCTACAGGCAGACGCTCGCCTCCGCTGTTCTTCAGGCGGTAGAGAATTATCGGAAAGCCGTCGGCACGCAATCCGGCCCCGTCGTGGAGAGCAAGAAATCGCAACCGGAAAAAAAACCTTCGCCGAGTACGCCGGCACCAATTGACCCTCCGGCTACCGGAACCAACTGATCCGTCGCGGGATTCCGCATCGGGCACCTGCCAGCCAAACGCCAGACTTGCGGCGGAGCGCATTCGCGGCGCATATAGCCTTTTTTTAGCCAACCACAAATGACGCAAAACCAGCAAACTCTTGCCACCAGTGTATCCGTAGAAGGTTCATCCCTCCACACTGGCGAGAAGGTGATTCTCACAATGCATCCCGCGCCTCCGGGACACGGTCACAAATTCAAACGCAGCGACCTCCCGGACCAGCCAATCATCGAGGCTCGCATCGATTTTGTGAAGACCGTCGAGCGCTCCACGACGATAGCCGAAGGCGCAGTGAAACTGCACACGGTGGAGCATGTTCTCAGCGCGCTGACCGGGATGGGCGTCGATAATTGCCTGGTCGAAATGACCGCGAATGAGCCACCGATTGGCGACGGCTCCGCCCAACCGTATGTCGAGCTGATCAAAAAGGCGGGCGTCGTCGACCAGGGAGCACCACGGCTGGTTTATGAAATCACCGAACCCATCCATCTCGAAACGAAGAGCGGGTCATTGATGACCATCGTCCCGGATTCGACCTATCGGATTTCCTGCACGAACGTCGGACCTGATGGACGTTTCACCCAGTTCTTTTCCACGGAGGTCACACCGGCGCTTTACGAAAGGGAAATCGCGCCCGCACGCACGTTCGTTTACTACGAGGATGTGAAACCCCTCATGGATAAAGGACTGATTAAGGGAGGGTCGCTGGAAAACGCGGTCGTGATTCGAGGAGAGCAGGTCCTCAGCAAGGAACCGCTTCGTTTCAAGGAGGAGTTCGCACGCCACAAGATTCTCGACATCATCGGCGACCTCGCGCTGTTCGGCAGGAGGATCAAAGGGCACGTGATCGCCGTGAAGCCCGGTCACGGTCCAAACACCGAACTCGCAAAAGCGATCGCAAAGCAACACGCGAAGCAGATGGCACTCGTTCCGCCATCCGTCACCCCGAAGGGCGGCGAAGTCCTCGACGTGAACGACGTCATGAAACTCCTCCCGCATCGCTACCCGTTCCTCATGGTCGACCGCATCGTAAGCGTGAACGACGACCACTGCACCGGCGTGAAATCCGTGACAATCAACGAACCTTATTTCCAAGGTCACTTTCCCGGACATCCAGTCATGCCTGGAGTTTTGCAGGTGGAAGCCATGGCACAAGTCGGCAGCATCCTTCTGCTCCGCACGCCGGGCAATGCCGGCAAAATCGGCTATTTCATGAGCGCCGATGCGATCAAATTTCGGAAACCCGTCGTGCCCGGCGACACTCTGTTTATAGAAGTCGAAATGACCTCACGCCGGCGCGGCATCGCCAAAGCAAAAGGCCGCTGTCTTGTAAATGGCGATGTCGTCAGCGAAGCCGAGATGATGTTCGGAATCGTGGACGCCAAATAGCGCCCGCTTAAAGCACAGACAATCAGCGCACGGTCCGCGCGGCAGGTCCATCGCCGCCATCGCCGAACGTCTTGATGAACGTGGGCATTCCAAAAATGAGTGACCAAAGGCTCAAGCGGTGTCGTCCGACATCGGCGGCGAAGTCGTGTTCCGGGTCAATCAGCGGCCGACTGGGGCTGCCGTTTAACGTCGCGAATGCGTCGGCGAAAACCCGGACGTTCTTGTGTCCCTTGGACCGCAATTCCTCCGCGATGTGAAGGGCAAGTTGGCGGATGAGGAATGGATCTTGAGCCATCAGCGTTTGCTGACGCGGTGTAATGTAGCGCTCAGGCTTGATTCTCGCAAACCACCCGCTCGAAGGGTCGAGCGCCCGAAACTCCACGTAGCCGGTTTTCTCTGCGATCATGACGTGCCACGCCCAATTGAATCCTCTGTATGACCACGCCGGATTCTCCGAATTCAGGAGGTAGGGACGAAGCGGCAGCAACACCTGAACCGACGCGTAAATCGTGAGCAAAAAAACCGTCGGACGTGGATTCTTCAGAGCTGAAGTTTTTTCTTCATGTGCCGGGATCTCGTGTCGCGGAGACTGTTCGACTGCTGCGATCTTTCCAAAAATCGAAGAGCACCGCACAAGGATGGAACGCGGCCAGTTCGGCGGCAGGAATAACGTGGATGAAGCGATCATGATCCACGGAAACATTCCGATATTGAAGAGAATCCATGTGGCGACGTGAAAAAAAACTACCGCGACAAATGCCAGCGCGCGAGTGCGGCGATAGAGGAGGAAGAAAACAATCGTCAGATCATAGAAGGCACCAAACCAACTGGCCGCATACGCGACCCACTCCATCGCAAGCCAGTCGCCGATGACCGGTAAATCGCTGCGCGCGGCCAGCCAGATGCGCAGCGGCTGGGCTTTGAAAAGCCAGTCGGAATTGAGTTTCGCGACGCCGGCAAAAATATACACGATGGCGATTTGAAAACGCAGAATGCCAAGCGCGCACGCCGGCGCAACATCGCGCCCGACTCCCGGACGAAGCCACGCATCGACGGAAAGTGCGCGGTGCGCTGGGAGAAAAACGAGCAACAAACTGAACAGGTTGATCAGATAGTAGTGATTGAGGTAGGCGGTTTGATCGAGCAACTCGACGTACGTGAAACCGAGGCAGAACAGAATGGCGACCGCCCTATAGCAAAAGCCGGCAGCCATCATGAGCGCCAGCACAGCGAGACAGACAAAATGCAGATGCATCCAAAAATCCGGCCATGGATGAATCCACTCGAGACCCGGATACGGGAAATGAAACTGAGGCCGCAGATAGAGTTCCGAGACCCATCCCTTGGCCAGAAAGCGGATCATGCTCGCTGCCATGATAAGTCCGAATAAGATTCGGAACACTGCCAGCGACGCGATATCAACCGGCGCACTGCACCAGCGAATTACGGCGTCTTTGCAGCGCTTCGCGCCGCTCTGCCTAGTCGCCGTCACCCGAGGTGAACGTAATGGTGACGCCGAGGGAGCTCGCGAGATCCACTTTGAACAGAATCTCCAGCGCATGAGTCTGCTCCGCGGCACTCTGCACTGCATCGCGTTTAATCACCGCCGCGCGTTCCAGCGATTCTCCAATCTCGCGGGTCCGCGTGATCGCGTTCTTCATTTGCGCCTGCACTCGCGTGGCGAGTTCGGAGTTCATACTCTTCAACGCATCGTGTAATCCCGGGCCGCCTTCGCCGGTGTAGAACCGCTCCACGCCGCCGAGCAAAACGATGACTCTTTGCAACGATGTGCCGCTGCGACTTCCTTTGATTCGGTTCAACTGCCGCTCAATCGGGGACGGAAGCTGCAACACAAAACTCAGATGGTGCACCAGGGTATTCTCGAGGGATTGAGTGAGATGGTTTACCAATTCGTTCAAGCTATCCTGCCCGCGCGCAACAAACTTCTCCGCTGCGCTACCGGGACCGACAGCAGACCAGTCGGCCGAGACCTGCTCCGCTTTGGCAGCAAGGTCGCGCGCAGCGGCGATCAAATACTCGCGCCGTCTCGGCGATGCCGAAAGCAGGTCGAGAGCCTTGGCCGCATTTTCCGGTTCGGTCTGCAATCCGGCGGGACGATCAAAGAGAAGGTTCTCAACAGCGTAGAGCCCTTTTGAAGTAGCGCCCGCGGTGTCGATCAATGATTGATCAATCGTTTGTGATGGATCGTTTACGACCGCTTCGATGCGGCTGGGAATGGTCTGCCAGTAATAGAACGTCGAGTTGAACTCACGTTCCACGATGGGCCCGAGTTGGAAGCAACTAAGCGAGTCCGCTGCATCGGCGGCGGCAATCCAAGTCTGTCGCGCCTTGTCCAGTGCAGCCTGACTCGGAGCCGAGTTGAACTCCTCGATCTGCTTCGTGAGCATGCGACTTTCGGCGGCCAGCTTTGCGTAGCCGGGCGCGATTACCTTTTGCACGAGAGACCGAAGAACAGCCTCACGGGAAACGTTTTTAGCGTCAGCGCCCGTCTGCGCCATGGAGCGAAGCGTCGCAAGAAACAGCGAAATGCACACCGCTACGCAGACGATCAAACTTCGGGATCCGAACCGGTGCATCGTTTAGAGCGAATTCAGAAACGCGAGAAGTGCGTCGCGATCCGATTTCGACATGTTTCGGAAGTTCTCCCGCGATTGTTTCGCTTCGCCGCCATGCCAGAGAATGGCTTCGCTCAGGCTCCGGGCTCTCCCGTCGTGTAGAAAGAATGTGTGTTTGTTCACCTTGGACACAAGACCAATGCCCCAGAGCGGCGGCGTGCGCCAGTCGTTTCCTCCGGCATCGTAGACCGGCCGTTTGTCCGATAACTCATCGCCCATGTCGTGAAGCAGCAAATCCGTGTACGGGTGGATGGTCTGATTCGCGAGCTGGGGAATGTCTGAACTACCGGTTACCAGCGTCGGAACGTGACATACCGCGCAGCCAGCCTGATGAAACAACCGCTGGCCGGACAGAACGACGGGATTTTGCACGTCCCTCCGCGCCGGCACCGCCAGCGTTCGCGAATAGAGAACGACGTCCTGCAGGATTTTCTCGCCCACGTCGATCGTCCCATCGGACTCCTTCTTTTCACAAACCTCGGCCTGATTTTTCGTGTAGCTTTCGCGAGGCAGCAGCGACGTGGTCAGTCCCATGTCTTCATTGAACGCCCCCGCAGTCTGCTGAAGCACGCTCGGCTGCTCGGCCTTCCAGCCAAATCGCCCCGCAACCATCTTTCCTGCAGTGATGTCCCAAACGGAATTCAAACGCCCATTGATGCCATTGCCCGAACCTGCCTGTTCCTTCGCGATAGCACGCAATTGCGACTCGGGCACCGCTTCCAGCAATCCAAGGCCGACCATTGCGGGAGCGGCGCGGGGCGAAAGAAGCGCATCCTTCGCCAACGGCCCGTAGCCAAGATTCGTCACGGTATATGTCGGGCGTCTCAACGTGTACGATTCGCCGTCACTGAACTGACCCGGGACGTCGGTGTAAGCGGCAACGACATCCGCCTCGCGCGATATACCGGGAACTGCCTGCCCGGCAATCTGGCCGCCGTACACGGGGTCCGGCAATGGTCTGCGGTGCGGGTCAAAACCCGGCACGCTGATTCGCATCAATACCTCCACGAGTGGCTGCCCGGCCTCCGGAGGACGGCCGCGACCATCGTTGCCATGGCAAGCCGAGCAGGAACGCGCATTGAAGAATGGCCCCAATCCAGCGCGAGTGGCCGGCGGCCCTGCAACGACCCAGTTGCCACGAAAAAATGACCGGCCGACGAAAAACGCGGACCGGCTTTCTTCACTCAGCCCGTTGATGGGAAATCCAAAAGCCTCGGCGGAAGCATCGGAAACCGTCGCTTCACCTCCGGAAAGCTCAGTATTTGCGGGCACCGGCTCGCTTGAGTGCAACTGCGGAGCCATCAGAAAAGCGACGCTCGAACTGGCAAACAATCGCGCCAACCAAAGTCTGCATCGCTGCGCGCCAATCATACTAGAGGTTCAGTTTGATTGAAAGCGCACCGGCCGCCTGCACGACCATGTCGCTTTGGGCTTTTAGCGCATTGATCGCCTTTTTCATCGCGATGCGATTCGGCGATTGGTTGGTTCCAATGATCGCCTTGTCAAACGGCGGCGGGATATTCTTCACGGCATCCACCGCTTCGGAAATCTGGCCGGAGAGTTTTCCCGCCAGCACCGGATCCACGGCCTTCAATAGTTCAAATATGCCGGGCCCCTCGATCTTCACTCCCGCCGTCGATGTGTAATCCCCGAGGAAGACGTTCCGAATTCCGAGCGCGTTCGCCACCAAATCCTCACAAGTGCTGTTGCTGAAACAACTTTGCTGCTCGCTACGCTCCTTCGTTTCGTAAGCGGTAGTGAGCCGCTCCCCGGATAATTCCGGCCCGCTCAATGCACCCATTCCTTTCAGGATGTCTGCCAGCGCAGCATCGGGCTCTTTCGCCAGAAATTTTGCGCGGTAGTTGGTGCCCTTGCCATCCTCCCACTCGCCGACCACCGTCTGCAAATTCTCGACCAGCAAATCGGTGACAATCTTTAAATACTCGCGCCGCCGCTCAACATTCTTCGCGGCATCCGCATAATCTTGCCAGGATCGATTGCCCGCTCCGCGCCCTCCCGGCGGCTGGCCCCAGAGGAGGAACTCGATCGCGTGAAATCCGGCGGTGATATTCTGCTCGCCGTCCTTCGCGTTGAGCGAAATCACGAGCGTCTTCGAAATCGCAGGGTAATTCGCGACCGCATTTACGATTCCCGAATTCGGAGCATCGGCGACATAATCGATGTAGCTGGCATCAATCGGCCAGGAATTCACGAACATCTCCACCTGATCAATCGGTCCATCGTAAAACCGGAAGGCTTCCGTGAGCGAATAAACCTGATGCGCAGCCAGCCATGCCCGCCGCGCGGCAGACAGGGATTCCTCCGATGCCGCAGCGATCAGGCTGCCGACCGCTTTCTGAAGCGATTTCGCAGATTCCAGCGCATCACGATAAGTCGCGGAAGCAACCGCCGCATAGTTCGCAACGACCGACCGCTTCAAATCAACCAAGGCCTGTTTCTGGGGAGCCTCCTGCCCGCCCGCTAATACCGACAGTCGCAGGAATAGCAGGGCAATCAGGGCAATGAATGGCTTCGGATTCAACCCTCGAGTCGTCATTTTGGAACGCTTGGCGCTTTGGGCATGCCGAGCGGAATATCAGTGGAGGGAACCGGCGTGGTCGGTGTGATCGCTTCCATGGACAATGACGATGACTGGCAGAACGGGCATGGCATTTTACCGGAGCCGGAGCACAGGAAACACTTACCGCCCTTTTGACACGTCGGACACACGTCATTGAAAGAGGTCCCAGTGCCTTGACAGGTGGGACATTTTCCCGAGCGATCACAAATCACGCAGACTTCGAGAACTCCCCTCGCGTCGCAGATCGAGCATGGCACGCTTTTATCGGGCGACTGCGCAGCCTTGGCGCGTAACGCTTCGAATTTCTCCATGTTTTCCGCCACTATCTCACGCCAAGCCGGCCCCTTCAGCAGCTGCAGTTTCGTACGTGCTTCCAGTGTCTTCTCAGCAGCTCGCGCTTCGCGCTGTTTCGCGATCTCCATTTTCTCGAGATCCTTAATCCGCGCGATATCGTCCTCGGACCGTTCCCGGAATGTCCCCGCATCAGCAATCGCTTGCTCCGCAACCGTCCGCTCGACCGGTTCGGACTTGGATTCCTCAACTTCTTCCGGGCCGACCCCCGGTTCACTATTTTGAACGAATAATCCAACGACGACTGCGCAGAGCAAGCAGACGGCGACGATGGAAAACTTCAGCTTCATGCCTATTGCCAGAAGCCCACTGTGACCTTTTTGCCCGCTCCGCCGAATGTCGCCAACGAATCAAGGGCGTTCTGATCGTAGCTGATCACCGACTTAGATGTCTGGGTGTTCTGGTAGAAAATCCCCATCCCCACGATCACCGAACCCTTGATGTACTGGGTTTGGTTGGCGACTTTGAATCCCTCATTAGGGCGGTTCTCGATCTCAGAGTAACTGGGAGTATAAACCACACCCGAAATGTTCACCGGGCCGTGCATGTCCACGGTTCCGATGCTGTACATCACGGCCGGCAGGTCTTCGTCAGCCGCGAAGTTCTCGAAGCCCTTGCTCTTGATATTGATGTTGACGGGGTTCTTGGATGGGTCGGAGTACACGGCGGGGTAACCGCTTTTGTACGTGGCCGGATTCGTCGCATTGAAGCCGGTCATATCCGCCGGGTTGATATTCATAGGCATGCGGTTGAAAATTTTGTCCAGGGGGCCGTAGGCAGGCCCGAAATTGAAGAACAAAGTTCCCTTCACTGAAATGCCCTTCGCTTGGGGGTTCGTCGCAGGCAGATAGGCCGTGCCAACGTAATTTTGGGGATTGGCCAGGACATCAATTCCGACATCGCTCGACTTACTGGTCGAGTTCACGTCGACGACGATGATTCCTTCCAGCGCGCCCGCAGGGGTTGCGGCCGCTTTGGCGTTGGCCTTTAGAAAGCTGGCCAGACTTGGAAAATGATTGGTACCGGTGTCCGAATTGTGGGAGTTCGTCGTTGAATCGGCCACGGCAATGAAACGATTGAAGTCAAAAAGAGCGTTTGCCGTTCCCTGCGCCGTGTAGTCGGGAATCTGGTTGCTCGTCCCGTAGTTACTCGCAGATAGTGATTCCGCCGGTATGCTTGCAATGGCCGTGTCAATATTCACCCGGCCGTTGGCGAGGATCGCCTTTGCATTGCCACCGTCCACGATAATCGGCCCGAGATTCGCGCCATCGATTGCCACGTTGCCAGCTTTGCCGGCAGCCGAATCAAACGCTGTGGTATTCGTCCCAGGATGCGTGCTGATGATTGCGGCCGGATAGCCCCATGAGAACTTGAGATTCAGCGTTGCGGTCTGAGTCACCTTGCCCTTCTTTGCAGAAGCTATGATCTTTGCGGTCTTGGGTGCAGTCCCCACCGGAATCCAAATTTGCGCCTGAACGGTCTGCCCGGTGAACGGCGCGCTAATCGTTCGTTTGTAGACGTTGTTCTGTGCGTTGCTCAAAGCGTTATCGAGCGTGTAGCCTTTCTGACCCAAACGACTCGCCAGCGTGCCGGAAGTTCCGGTGAATGCCGAATTCATTTCATCGCACGCGATGACTGCGCCGCCCTGCGCGTACTCCTGCGCTGCAACCCAATCGCCCCTCCGATGCTGCGCAAACACGGTTCCAGAGACATAAGTCATTGCTCCGCCAATGACCATCAGGACAACCACGAGAAAGAACATGTAAAAGATCATGGCAGCGCCCTGCTCTCTGCTTCGGATAACGGACGTGGTTCTCATTTTTCTTATGGTATTATGCTGATTACACTTTGGGACGCGGGCCGGTTCAAAGACACGCCGGTCGCCTGAATATCGATCGACTGATACCGATCCCTCACTTTGGTATCGACCACCCCGAACCGGATGACCACGACCCCGGGAGACGATACGGCAAAAATCTTGCGCCCCGGCAGATTGCGCACTCCCGATGGGACGACGGTGGAGTTCGCCGTGAGTCCGACTCTTGGGGTGTAAATGATCCGGTTCGATGCGGAAGTTGTCAGGCCGGTTCCATTCGTACCCGAAAACGCAAAAGTCTCGTAGTGGTCCTTGTCGTTGTAAAAGGAACCATCACCGTCGGAATCCACCGAGTAATTGTCGTCGAAACCGAGCGTCAGTGTATTCCCGTTTGCATCAACCGTCGTGCTGCTGGCGACGCGAATCCGGCTTCTCATGAACGCGATGGCGTTCACTGCGGAGTTGTTGATCATCATCTGGGACGAAACGCCCGTAATGGATATGCGGACAAAATTCACGAACGCCAGGGCACCGGCAATCACGATGGCCGCAGCGCTGGACGCCACGAGAACCTCGATAAGCGTGAACGCAGATCGATTTAAGAATCGCCCAGGTCGCAGGCTGCCCGGATTGTTTCTTGAGAGCTTCATATCATTGTTGTCCCGCCGAATATCTGTTTACCACGGTCTGCAGAACCACGGTGATGGGCCTCCGGCGGGTCTGGAATACTCCGGTCACGGTGACGAGGTGCCCTGATGCCACGGGTTCAATTCGAGAAGTCAGAGTGCCCGGAACGATGAAATTCACTCCGGCCTGATCAAGCGCGATCGTGGTGGAGCTCGTGAGCGTTACCGGCGTGGAGCCAAACGGACTATTCGGCGGATTGTAGGTCCCGGCGCGGATGTCCTCCAATTTCGCTTCGACGACCGCAAATGCCGCGGTGTAATCCGAAAGGCGGCGCGAAATGAGATTGCTGGAATAGAGAGCGCCAGTCGCTCCTGCGATGAGTGCAGTCAGCAGAGCCAGCACGACCATGACTTCCACAAGCGTGTAGCCTCCGCGGCGCGACTTCCGCATGCCGCTAAACGACAAACTGCCATTGCAGTTGGAGGGAACACTCCGGTCTAGCAATTGGTTTTGGCGCATAACTGAAAAATCGTACCTAAAAGGACGCTCACTGAGATAGCAAACGACGGGCCACGCGAGCGCTCAGGTCCGGTTGGGAACCCGTATGGCAGGCCGCGAACCGCCGCAACTACCGGCAAATCCACCCAAACCAAAGTTACGGCCCGAATCGCAACTAACTCCGAACCAGATAAAAAGAAACCGCCCCACTTCTCGGTTCGGAAACCCTCACCAGAGCACACCGTTCAGCCAGAGTGACGAAAAATAAGTTAAACAAACGCGCAAGTGCCGGGCATTTGATCTCAGCGCGCATCCTCAAACCAGCTCACGACTCTGAAATCTGCGATAAGACCGCCCTCCCCCATCGCCTCATCGTAATGCACCGACTGAACGCCCGTCATGTTGATTGTGTATCCCACGAAAGCCCCGAAAATGCTGTCGGCGTAACCGCCGCCCACCATGTTAATGTCGGCGTTCGGCGCGTAGAGTTGACTCCGAAAGTCGGCAGACGATGCTGGGGACGCTATTTTTCCAGCCGCGAGCGAATCAGCACTTCTGAGGATTCAATGCGACACATCGGAATCCTAGCGGAGGCAATCGATGTTGCGCCGAGGTGCGTTTGACTACACATCAGACGAAAAGCCCTCTTAAGCACTGGCCCACCGGTCGCGCACCTCCTGGTGGTCAACAATCCAGGACGTCCGACCTGCAGCTTCGTCCGTTCGCAACTCTACGTATCAGTCGTATCTAAAAGCACTTACATGCAAATGATATCGACATTCTTCGACGGATAACTCTTTTTCCCCTCGCGACGTTCTTTACCTCGCATTTTTGCGCACTTCCCGCAACGCTTTGGGCCGTGCATCGTGCAGGTGCTTCCCAACTCTCTCAAATTTTCCAATTCGCATAGCATCAACACCATACGGCGATAAAATCGAGGCACCCCGAGATTTCCTGGCTCCCCAAGATACTTTGCGGTGCGCCCTGGTCTCGCTCTCGCTTAATCGTGCTCTTTCCGTATTTGTTGCCCGGGATGTTTTTGCTTTCGCCATCCCAAGCTTCTCACAGCGTCTTACTCACATCCTGTAGTCTTTTCCGCCAACGCAGACTCACGCTTCACAAACACTTAGCACACAACGCGGGGGCATTCAGTTCACGTAAGCCGCTTCGTTCGAGAACAAAAGCGCCTGGGCGAGTGTCTGCCATGGATTCAGCGGACGGCGGGCAACCATGAGACCTTCGTTCTTTATTGCAGCACGGCCATTGTCGCGATTGCGGTTTCTAAAACGCGCCTTGTAGTCGAAGTTGTTCGCCTCCGAGTCCTGTGCTTCGATCTTCACGAAGTTCATACCCATGCTAATTTCAGCCTGAGTGGGATTCCGTTGAAGGATGATGCGGTAAAGAGCCCCCACTTTCGCGGCGTCGCCCTGCGCGGAGGCAAACTCTGGCCGTTCGCACACGCGGCGCACGATATCCACGGTCATCGGGCTGTTCATCAGGAAAAGCGCCTGCTGCGGAACGAGGCTCTGATTGCGGCGGGAATTCGACATCTCCGGATTGGCGAAATCGAAATGCGCTAGGAGTTCCGGCAGATTGCCGCGATCCACGTATCCGTAAACAGAGCGGCGGAAGCTGTAGGGCTCCTCGGTAAGATTGATCGGCTTTCCTCCGATTGTGCGGTCCATCTTGCCGGTCATCGCGATGAGCGAGTCACGCATTCCTTCGAAGTCGAGTTTGCGGATATTTGCACGCCAGAACAGGCGGTTGCGCGGATCGATGTCCTCGTATTCCTTCCGCGTGTGGCTGCTCGCCATATAAACGTGCGAGTTGCAAATCAGGCGGTGCAATTTCTTCATGCTCCAGCCGTTTTCGACAAAGTAGGAACTGAGGTAATCGAGCAATTCCTGATGGACTGGCTTCTCGCTCATATTGCCGAGATCGTCCGGCGTCGGCACGAAGGCCTCGCCGAAGTGGTGCATCCACAAACGGTTCACCGCGACACGCGCTGTGAGCGGGTTGTCCTTGTTGGCGATGTGCATCGCAAGCTCGTAGCGGCCGCTTCCCATCTTGAACGGCTGTGCGCCACCGGGCGACAGGTAGTCGAGGAATCGACGGGGCACGACCTCGCCTTTGCTGTTGGCCATTCCGCGGATGAAGACCGGGGAATCCACCGGCTTCGGTTTGTCCGCCACCACCATCGCATGTGCCGGCGCACCGGGATGCGTGAGCAGCAGTTCGTTGTAACGGGCGAGACCGCCTTGAATACCGCCCTGGAGGCGGTTCGGAAGTCGATCAACCATGTTGCGGAAATCGTTCATCGAAAGACCGCCGCCGGGTTTGATTTCCATCGGCACCTGCAGAATCTCCGTCTGAGCCTCCGTGACGCCTTTCACCATGAGCGATGAAGTGTTCGCAACTTCGTCGAGCCAGTCCAGCGACACACGCGCCACTGCGGCGAAGACCTTCGAGTCATAAAGCTGCCACACGTCTTTCATGTTGGCGGGCTTTGCGCCCTTGAAAGCGGCGGCGACGATCGCGTTCACGCGCTTCTTGTCCTTGCCCATCGTGGCGGTCGTGGCGACCTGGGTGATGATATCCTGTGATTTGTCCACCCATTCGCCCGGCGAGAGCTCTGCGAGTCGCGCCATCGGACCAAACACCGGATCCTCCCGGCGCCCCGTCCGACGTTCGAGCTGGCGGGCAGTCTCGTCATCGAGCTTCCGCGCACGCAGGAATTCTGCAAACGGCGACAGCGGACGCACAGGGCGGACTGCCGGAGCACCTGGCAATGCCGGCGGCGCTGGCGGCGGCTCGGGCGCAACTTTCGACTGAGTGAGCGCCTCGAAATAGAGCGGCGATTTCAGCCGGAATCCTTCATTGATGCGACCGAGCAGGCGGTAGTAGTCGGTGCGGACGTTCTTTTCCAAGTCGTCACGCTTCGCGATGAAGTCTTCGAGATCCTTTTGCGGCGGCAGCTTGCCGACCTGCGGACGCTCCTTCGGCTCGGTGATGCTCGAAAGAATGCCGTGCAACGCGTAGTAGTCCTTCTGCGTAATCGGGTCGAACATGTGGTCGTGGCACCGTGCGCACGAAACCGTCTGGGCGAGGAACGCCTTCGAAATCGTGTCGATGCGCTCGTTGATCAGATCGTTCTGGTTTCCAAAACGCTCGCCAACCGTCAGGAATCCAAGCGCCGCAAGGTTCTCGCCCTCCTGGCCGGTCTGATTCTTCGGCAGATAATCCGACGCGAGTTGGTGGATGATGAAGTGATCATACGGCATGTCCGCATTGAACGCGTTGATCACCCAATCGCGATAAGTCCACGCATGAGGGAAGCGGTATTCGGTGTTGCCGTTCGCATTGGAACCGGCGGTGTCGCTGTAGCGCGCAGTATCGAGCCAGTAGCGCCCCCACCGTTCACCGTAATGAGGCGATGCGAGCAGCCGCTCCACGACCTTCGCGAAAGCATCCGGCGAATTATCGAGGAGGAACGCATCGGTCTCCGCAGGCGTCGGCGGAAAGCCGACCAGATCGTAGTAAACGCGACGCAGCAGTGTTTCCTTCGGAGCATCCGGCGACGGAATCATCCCGGCCTCCTGCACCTTCTTCAAAACGAACGCGTCAATAGGCGTTTTGATCCACTGCGAGTTCTTCAAATCCGCAGGCACGGCCGGCTTTTTCACAGGCTGATACGCCCAATGATGGCGAGCCTTGTCAGTGAGTCCGGAAAGCTTCGATTTCACCGCGGCGTCGGTTTTCGGCCACGGCGCGCCCATTTTCACCCAATCGCTCAGAACCGCCACCTGCGCCTCCGAGAGCTTCTCTTTCGGCGGCATCTGCAGGTCTGCGTCCTTGTAGGTGACAGCCTTCACCAGCAGCGATTTCTCCACATCACCGGGAACGAGCGAAGGGCCGGTCTCGCCGCCTTTGATCATCGCGTCGCGCGTGTCGAGTGTGAGACCGCCTTTGTCCTTGCCGCCTTCGGCGCTGTGGCAGCGGTAGCAGTTCTCGGCGAGCACGGGCAGCACCTTGTCTGTGAAGAACTGGGCTTGCTCCGGAGTGGGTTCAGGATTCTGCGCGAGCGCAGGAATGGATATGACGCAGGTTAAAATGAACGGGCGATAGTTCATGGCAGGTTTCGGAATAGTATCGGATAGTTTTCGCAGTGCTAGAAGCATTTTTCGGACTTTCTGGAGCGGATTTACCGCGCTTTCTTGACTCCCCCGCCCGCCTCGCGCCACGAAAGGGCATGACACTTGCCGAACAAATCCACGATTTCGGACGCCGCGCCCGCGCCGCCGCACGCATCATGCGTCAGCTTTCCGCCGAGCAGAAAAACGCCGGCCTCCTCGCCATGGCAGACGAAATCATCGCGGCTGAGCCGGAGATTCTCGCTGCAAACGCCCGCGATGTGGAAAAGGCCCGCGCCAACGGCCTCAGCGCCGCGATGATCGACCGCCTCCTTCTCAACCCGAAGCGCCTCGCTGCGATGGCTGACGGAGTGCGCCAGGTCGCTGGATTACCCGATCCCGTCGGCGAAATCATCCGTGACTGGACGCGCCCGAATGGACTTCACATCCAGAAGAAGCGCGTGCCCATCGGCGTTATCGGAATCATTTACGAATCCCGTCCAAACGTCACCGCCGACGCCGCCGTCCTCTGCGCCAAGACCGGCAACGCCACCATCCTGCGCGGCGGCAGCGAAAGCATTGAAAGCAACGTCGCAATTGCCGCAGCACTCTCCCGCGGCGGCGCAAAGGCCGGACTCCCCGCCGATGCCATCCTGCTCATTCCCGTCACCGACCGCGAAGCCGTGCGCGTGATGTGCGAAATGGATCAGTTCCTGGACTGCATCGTTCCCCGCGGCGGGAAGGGCCTCATCGAAACCGTCGTCCGCCACGCGCGCATGCCCGTCATCAAACACTACGACGGCATCTGCATCACCTACGTCTCCGCCAGCGCAGACCTCGCCATGGCCCGCGACATCCTCATTAACGCCAAATGCCAGCGGCCAAGCGCCTGCAACGCCGTCGAGACCGTCCTCATCCACGCTGCAATTGCAGAAAAATTCGCCACCACCGTCCTCCCCGCGCTGCTGGAAAAAGGTGTGCAACTCCGCTGCGACGAACGCGCGTTCTCTCAAGCCTCAAGCCTCAACTCTCAACTCGTCGTGCACGCAAACGCCGACGACTTCCGCACCGAATTCCTGGACTACGTGCTCGCCATGAAAATCGTTGATTCCCTCGGCGAAGCCATCGAGCACACCGAGACCCACGGCTCGCACCACAGCGACTGCATCATCACCGAGGACGCCAGCGAGGCGGAGCGATACCTCGCGGAAGTGGACAGCGCCACGGTCTATTGGAATGCCAGCTCGCGCTTAACCCACGGCGGCGAAATTTGCTTAGGCGCGGAGATCGGAATCTCCACCGACAAGCTCCACGCACGTGGCCCCATGGGCCTCGAGGAGCTCACGACTTACAAATACGTCCTGCGCGGCACCGGTCAGGTCCGCGGGTGATAAAGCGCGTCGCGCGACGCAAAGCAGGTCGGTTTTCGCACGCCCGGATGGCTCGTCCGGATGCACGCGTCGCGCGTTTTTCACAAACTTTTCCCCGTCTCCAGACGCAACCGGCGTCCGTTTCATCACGCGTCAACCACCACGGTTGGCGCGAAACAAAAACAACAAACAAACAAACACATGAAACGTATTCTCAGCCTCACCGTCGCCACGCTCGTCGCCGGCGCACTCGTCAACTCGTCCATCGCGGAGAAGCCCGCAGCCGCGAAGGCGGAAACCGTTGTCGGCATCGCCGCAGGCAACAAGGACTTCTCGACGCTCGTCGCAGCCGTGAAAGCGGCCGGACTCGTCGATACACTCAGCGGCAACGGCCCGTTCACGGTGGTCGCACCGACGAACGATGCCTTCGCCAAGCTGCCGAAGGGCACGGTGGAGGACCTGCTCAAGCCCGAGAACAAGGCGAAGCTCGCCGCGATTCTCACGTATCACGTCGTCGCCGGCAAAGTGCTCGCGGCTGACGTGAAGACCGGCAAGGTGAAGACCGTGCAGGGCGGCGAGCTCGACGTGAAAGTCGCCGACGGTGGCGTCACGGTGGACGGCGCGAAGGTCGTGAAGACCGATATCATCGGAACCAACGGCGTCATCCACGTGATCGACGGCGTCGTGCTTCCGAAGTAATCGGAACAACAACTCTCAGGAGGAAAAGCAGCCCGGGGCCAAAAGCTCCGGGCTTTGCTTTTTCCACGCAGCCTACGAGACGAGTTTCAGCGCACGCAGCGTGGCGCGCAGCTTTTCCTGCGAGGCCGGTTGCAGCTCGCAAAGCGGCATGCGCACATCCGCGGTCATGCGGCCCTGCCACGCAAGTGCCTGCTTGATTGGCGACGGATTGCTCTCGATGAAAAGATTCGTGAATAACTCCGCGAGCCTCTCGTGCTGCGCCTGCGCCTCGTCCCATTGGCCCGCGAGCGCCGTCCCGACGAGGTCCGACACTTCACGAGGAACGATGTTCGACGCCACGCTCACCACACCGACCGCACCTTCCTTGATGAACGACACGGTCAGACCGTCGTCGCCGGAAAGAATCTCAAACGAAGCCGGCACCGCCTTCTTCAACGCGATGACGCGCTCGACCTTCCCGCCTGCTTCCTTGATCGCCACGATATTCGGGCAATCCGCCGCGAGGCGCGCGACTGTCTCCACCGCGATCTCGATGCCGCAGCGGCCCGGAATGCTGTAAAGCATGATGGGCAGCTTCGTCGCCTGGGCGATCATCTTGTAATGCCGGTAAAGGCCCTCCTGCGTCGGCTTGTTGTAATACGGCGCAACGATGAGCACCGAGTCCGCACCGAGTTGTTCGGCAGCAATCGTGTATTCGATGGCCTCCTTCGTGCAATTCGAGCCGGTTCCCGCCATGACTTTCACGCGTCCTTTTGCAGCCTTCACGGCGAGGTCGATCACACGAAGATGTTCGTCGTGGTCGAGCGTCGGCGATTCACCGGTTGTGCCAACGGGCACGATGCCCGTGACGCCGCCGGCGACCTGCGCCTCAATCAGGCTCGCGAAAGCCTGTTCATCAACCTGATTATTACGAAACGGCGTAACGAGCGCCGTGAAAGTGCCTGCAAACATAGGGCCTCGGTTTGTAGATGACGACGGCGCGGAGGCAAAGGTTTTCTAATCCGAATAAAACCGCAGCGGCGGCTACGATCCGCGCTTCATCGTCCGGAGCGCCCGTTCGGCGAGCAGGAAACACGTCCATCGCAGCACAAGCGTGAGGATCGAGTAGATCGTAAAATTATACGCCACGCCTGCTCCGGGGCTGCCGGTGGTCGTCACCTTCCGTCCGGCGCGGATGGCCTCCGTGGCAAAGTAGGCGAGCCGGTCGTTCGCGTTCGCATCGAGAATTCCCAGCGGGCTTGTCAGCGCGAGCCAGCGGCCCGTGCTGTCCATCCGCCAGTTGTCGTAGGCAAAATCGAGAACGAGCAGCGGCCCCGCAAACCACACGGCGAGGATCGTGACCGTGATGACCACCGCGCGCACTTTCGACTGCACGAGCAGCGCGACCAGCATGGAAAGCCAGATAATCATCGCCGGATAAACCGTCGCCGCAATCGTGCCGCAGAAAAAAAACTGCGCGAGCCCGCGCACCGACATGTTTGCGCGGACGTAGCTGAAGAGCGACCATCCCTGCGCCGCGAAGACAATCGCGAGCAGCAGCCAGAAAAGCACACGGTAGCGTGTCAGCGCTTCCACTTTCTGCCGCAGAATCTCCCGTGCGCCGAGCCGGGTCGTGAGCAGGATATCGAGCGTCTGATTCACCCGCTCGTCCAGCAGCGAGCCGGTGCTGCGCGTCACCAGCACGATCACCATCGCAGCGCCAATGAACATCCCGAGCACCTGAATCCGCGCTGCGCCGCCGGCGAGGGGTGGCAGCCGATACAACCCCACACACAAAAGCAGTGTGCCGAGCGAAAGCCAGAATACGAGCCGCGCAAAACGCCCCCGCCCGCCGAGAATTCCCCTTCCCGACTCCCGCCACGAGACCGGCGAATCACCCGGCAAATCGCGCCGCACCGGCCAGAACTTCCGCCACCAGCGGATGACCCGCCCGGCCTTCACCGCCACCTTCCGCGCGATCCGGTTTGTGGATGCGGGCGTCGTGGCGCGACGCTCCACCACGAGCGTGGAAAACAGCAGGAACACAACGCCGCTCGCTACAAGCGCCCGGCAGTGCTCCCACGTGAGCGCCGCGATTTCGATCGCACTCCCGCCAGCGGAATCCTGCGCGGCCATGATTCGCTGAAACACATCCGGCGGCCACAGAATGCTCCCCCACTCCGGCGTCTCACGCACGCCGTCCTCACCCGCAAAGTACCAGCCCCAAAGCGCAGCGAGCGCGGGCATCGAGAAGTGCACGAGCGCCACGAGCCCGTAGGATAAAGAGATCGCTCCCGTCGTCGTGCGGCACCATGCGGAGGAAAATATTCCCAGCGCCGCAGTCTGGATGCACGTCGCGGCAACCACGCCCACGCCTGCGCCGATTAATGCGGGAGAGACACCGCCGTATCCCATCGTGATTGCACCGGCGGGAAGCCCGAGCAGGAGCAGCGAGACCATCGGGAGCAGTCCGGCGAAATACTTCTCCAGCACAATGCGCCCCGGCGACATCCCCGTGAGGAGCAGCAGCGAGAGCGATTCGCGCTCCTTTTCATAAGTGAGCCGTCCGGCGACGAGCGCGGGTTGAAACAGCAGCACGCTCCAGCAAAGAAACTCCACGAGCCGCGCGAACAGCTCGCGTCCCGTGCCGAGGACGGCGAAGCTGCCGCTTGTCACACCGGCTTTGGAAATCACTCGGTTCACGGTCAGCAGGAACACCGTGTAAAGCATCACGCCGAACACTGCGCGCATCGTGTAGGTCCGGCGGCGTGCGGCGGTTTCGGTTAGTTCGCGGGCGAAAAGCGGGAGAATCATTGGTCGCGATAATCCTCCCCGGCAGGGACGGGCTGCCGGCTGTGTTTGCGATAGATGACGAGCTCCGTACCGACCCGCCGCCACGCGACGGTGAAAGGAGGCGCATCCTTTCCGGCGGTCGCGAGGTCCGAGTAGTGGCCGCCGAGCGCAGGATTGTGCCGGCGGATGAGCGCGTAGTTTGCGACGTCGGGAGTCCGCGCCATCGTGGTTGCGATTGCACGCGTCTCGCTCGAATCACTCGATGGCGAGTCCAAACCCGGGAGGTAGGCTTGATCAAACTCATCGTGCATCTGCCAGAACGAGACGCTCGCGGAATTCGCCGCGCTCCATCCATCGACCACGACGACTCCGCTCGCCTTCCGCTCCGCTTCGAGTGCTGCGTCGCTGATTCGGCTCCAGTCGATGCCCGAGTCATCGAGCGAGTCGGGAAATGTCGTCACTCTCGTCATCGCGGGCGTCCATTGCTGGAGCGGCCG
>SXGQ01815999.1_pt1 | contig 24249 bp, 29 predicted proteins | sample 3178371 | NCBI WGS metagenome assembly SXGQ01 (sample SAMN11356859, study PRJNA531348) | freshwater metagenome | isolation source: freshwater sample F1-20 | place: China: Fuxian Lake, Yuxi | collected 2017-12-25 | reverse complement strand
TCTGGACTTCCCCTAGCGTGCAGCCTAGGCGATCCTAGAGCGTTGGAAAATTTTTCTTAGCGAGTCGCCCCCTAAGTATACTCCCAAAAATCCACAAGTCAAGAAAAAATATTTTTTTATTTTCTACTTGCTTTTTCAAGCCTAGAGGTTATACTAAAACATGCAAAACAATAAGTACTGGGAAGCCGTTCGATCCGCTGCCGCCACGCTTGCCACGATGCAGAATAATGGAGTTTTGGTTACTTATAACACCTTGCAGGAAGTTTCGGAACACTTTAATGTTGCCGAGAAAGACGTGCAGGAATACTTCAATAACAGTTATAACTGGCCTCTGGTGTGAAAATGATCTATATTGTAGATGATGGTACATTAGATATTGTTTTTAGATGTTCTCACTGCGGACAAACTATTCGATATGCCGATGCAGACAGGAGCGATGATGGGGAGGTCACGGAATACTTTTTCCAGATGGTGAAAGCGGACCATATGGAAGATTGTTCCAATAATAATCAGAACTGAAAAAAATTCCTGAAAATAGATATTCAAAAAATCCTGGAAGGTTCACAGGATTCGCATTACAGGAAAAATACAAAAATCCGTTGCCGGGGTCGAGGGGTCGAAAAACTTTCTGACCCCCCTGCCATTTTGACAATGCGTGGCAGGATCGCGACCCGAACGGAACCCGAACGGAAATAGTCTCTACCCTAACCGATGCCATACGGAAAAGCTTTTCCGCATGGCAGACTTTTCCAGTATACCATCCCACCTTAAAGTGTCAAGTGAAAAGATTTCCACCTAGATTTCACCTTTTCTTCTAAAGTTTCAGACCTGCCCTATAACGCTCTAGAATGCCCTAGGATCGCATCGGACGGAAAAGGCTAGTAGGGTATGGATTCACACTCAAACGCGATTTCTACGCACTATGGAAAGTTTTGCATACGCACTTTCTTTTTTTAGATTTAGGCCGCATCCCATATGCTATGGGGTATTGTGTGGCATGAAAAAACTCACTGCTAAGGAATTGTCCGCCCGTCTCAAGGCTCTCGTCGCCGATCCCGCCGCCTTGAAGGCAATGGCTGCTGCGATCCGCCAAAAGGCTACCGAGAATCCGGCACGCCTTCAAGGCGACACCTTCCAGGCTCTCATGGAGTGCGGAAGAGAAGACTAGTCCACAATATAAAGCTCGCCCCCTAGGGGGCGAGCTTTTTTTTTTTGCTTTTTTCCTTGCATCCTTTCGATGTTGTGGTATACTGTAGCACTATGAGGAACGCACTTCGCCCACTCAGCATCCTTGCCCTGATGGCCGCTCCTGCTGCTATCGTCTGCTATACCCTCTTTCGTCTTCAAGCCATGTTGCAAGGCTGAAACCATGAAACCTGCTATCGTACAAGCTCGCGAGAATCTCCGAAAAGCACTAGGAAACGCTTTCCAGGAAAAGGAAGTAGAAATTGAGGAAATTCTTTCGCAGTTAGTCTGCGAGACCGTAAAGGAAGAAATTTCCCACAATCGGAAGATGATCTACAATCTGGAAAGAATTTCCAGGAAGGAATGATATGGAAAAAGTTTCGGTAGAGACTAAGCCTACCCTTGGGGTAGGAAAAATTATCCTAACGGTATATTCTAGGGGGACGGTAATCTTTTCCGAAATTGTAAGGGAGGAAGATGCAGAAAAGATTTCCGAGCGTATCGTCCGTAGTATACCCTAGAGTATACACACGCGAAAAAAGTACCCTACGCACTAGTGCGTAGGGTACTTTTTTCGTTCACGCAATCTTTACAATCGCCCAAACCCCCCTAGGTGGTTCATACCCACAGCGACCCAAAATCCAAAAGATTGTTACTCAGATACTTGAGTGTCTAAGCCGCTCACAACAACTGTAACGATACTTCACAGTGTAAACGGGGGGCGGCGTATTTCTGCGAACCTGCTCTCTGAAGCGTCTATATTTTTCAAGCTCAAGTTCATTCAAACGTCTTTGCGTGTTCTCATAAACATTCAACTGATGTGAGTAAGAGCCATATCTACTGTAATCAGGTTGCGGGGGTGCAATTCGAGCCTGAGCAGAAACGTTACTAATTATTGTAAAGGCTATCAGAAAATACTTCAACATGAATTCCAGCTTTAGTTAGCAAATCAAATCCGTTGGATTTATAAGGGCCAACGTAACCCTTGTACGGATATTCTTCCATGTACACAACTCGTTTAATGCCAGATTGAATTATAAGCTTTGCACATTCAAAGCAGGGCATAAGAGTACAGTATAGAGTTGCATCAATAGAACTATTTGTTCCACGGGCCACTTTAGTTATCGCATTAGTTTCGGCATGCAAAACTTCTGGCTTAGTAATTCCATTTTCTTCACAAACGTTTTCAAAGCCAGAAGGCGTACCATTAAACCCTTCTGCAATAATTCCCCCATTCGCAGAAACTAATATTGCACCCACTTTTCTACGATTGGCATAAGACAGTTGCGAAATCGCCACCGCACAATTCATATATGCTCTATCTAAAGTTTTTTGATCAGCCATTTCTCATGACCTAAAGTCGTGTTTAATTCCGTTTTCAAGCCCTTCATAAACTGATCAACACAAATTTGAAAAACCGCTTCGCGATCACATAAATTAGATAAGGTCTGCCTGATCATCATTCGACCCTGATTCTTTATTTTTGCTTCTGGATCGATACTTAAGGGATCGCAATTGTTCTGCATATTTTTCAACCAAACCGTCAAATAATTCCTGATTTGAAGCCTTACCGTTGGGATATACTCTACGTAAACATCTAACTATATCAGATGACGTATCTGCAATTTTGTTTAAATCGGCAACAACTTTCGCGATTAATATTTGCAGTCTCAGACGTTCTTCGTCTTTTTCAATAACATCACGCAATCCATTTAAACCCTGCTTTATCTTTTCAAGCCACTCTTCTCTAGCTTGTACAGTAGCGATTGGCTCCTCGCATGACACAAACGTATCGTCAGGACCAGGCTTTAAATAGATTTGTTCAGCGTGTCTGGAGTCTTCGGCTTCTACAAATACGCCCGAAAATTCCATTACTGCTGGTTCGAATTCACTTTTAGAAAATGTTTCTGGATCTTCTACAAAAGCGTGAATGCGAAGATCCTCATCGTCGCTATACACATTGTAAACGTAATAGCGGGTTAGTACGATTTGTCCCATTCAAAAATTACTCCTAATAAAGTGTGTATGCGAATTTCTAGTTCGCGGCGATATGCGTCAGTTTGCGGTTTACTTAACTCTAACAATAGAGAAGCAATTTGGCGATCAATGACCTTAAATACGTCCTGTTGTTTTTTCTCTGGCTCTAGTCCAGATAGAATTGCAACAACTAGATCAACTCCAATGCCTATCTTGGGCGATAGTAATTTGAGACCAGCCTGAACGGCTGGCATGCTTAGTACCTTTACAATTTCATCCATACAGCCATTATAACATCTAGTTCTGACTTGTCAAGCTGCAATCAGAACTTTTTCTAGGTCTCGTCAGTTCAAATAAAACATAATGGCGAGCTATGTTAATTTCTATCTCGGATAGCTTGTTTTGACCTTTTCCAGGAACATTAGCAGGATACATGACAAATTCTTCAGCAGAATCTTCTAAAACTACAAAACCGCTGATAGTGCCATCTAACTTATTAACTATGTGTGGAACTCCAAAAACATGTCCAAGTTCGTGTAGTGCGGTAGAATAAGCTATATCTGGACTAGATTCTAAATAATCACCGTCAAACAATAATCGTGGTGGATTATGCTGCGGTTGCCACAATCCGATTATATTTTGTGGTAAATCATAACCTGGCCCTTGAAGATCGTCGATTAATACCTGAATTATGCCTGGACGATTTAGAAACGAGGGTAGTCCAAAGACACTAAGAAACGCACTACTGTCTTTCTTAGGTTCTGTAAGTATTGTGGGAGCAATCGGAATATGCTGTTCCCATTCCTGCACGGCATCATTCAAAGCCTTAGTGACAGTTGGATACTTTAAACTATGTTCCTCATGCACAACCAACTCTAAAGCTACTTTATAAGATATAGCCTCTTCGTGGTTAACTGGACTACAACAAGCCGTTACTAACAGTAACAAAAACATAAATATCTTCATATACCCACCTCCATATAAGTAAATACACATTAGAGGCTTAAAAAAGAAGATATATATGTGGTGAATGTAGTATATATATAGTGTAGAACCGTATTTAAAGCCTTACTTACATTGGCTTCGCCTTCCAGTAAAAGCAAGACATTGCTTATACTATCAAGAAAAATAGGAATGACAAAAGAATTCATGGATTTTTTTATAGCATCAGAACATGACTTAGTTACACATACACAGCCTTTGCAAGAAGGGGTGTATGTAATACACTTTAAGATAGTTGGCGTAGGACCAAAGACCCTGGAAGAAGTTAAATATAATGGTAAAGATATACACAGCGTAGCTTCTAAACAAACAGGGCATTTTATTATAGGTACAGATAAACAACAAATGAAAGAAGCTATGCATAACCTCGTAGACAGATTTTTTGAGAAACAAAATGAAAAATAATATTAATGGTTCATCAATGGCAACTGGCGGTTTCGTTACACATCATGATCGTGGCGAAGACCCCGTAGTAAGAGTTCCCCAAAAAGCTACTGGCGATTTGGCACAACCACTTCCAACTGGTCTTGCCAAAGCATCTCCTAATTTTAAGAAAGTAGAAGAATCTACTCCTAAAACAAAAGAAGATGAGAAAAAAGTAATCGCTGAATCAGTAGAAAAAATAATTGAGGAAAAATGACCGTTGCTAGTGGGATACCTTCTTATGAAGAGGTATCAAGTGTTATTGAGGTGATCGTAAACACCGAAGGGCGGCGATATCCAATTCCAGGAATGGACTTTGAGGATACTGCTCAAGAAATTCGATTAGAGTGTTTTCGAGTATTACATCACTATGATGCAAATCGTATCGGCCCGTCTCCATATAAGTTTTTACAGACATGTATAAAAAACTTTTTATATAATCAAAGACGTGGAATTTGGGTTCCGAATAACCCTCCGTGCGTGCGATGTCCACTGTGGGATAAGGTTAAAAAAACCTGTGTTGTTAACGAAGTTGACTGTAGTAAAATAGTCCAATATAGAGAAAATATGGCTATAAAAGCTGAGTTAAAACAACCAGCTTCGCTTGAGGTAGATTTGACTGACTCGATTCAAGAAGTTGAGGTTGATCATATGATTCTTGATCAGAGTATAAAGCAAAAATTACCAAAAAATCTCATTGACTACTACGAACTTTTAAAGCAAGGCGAAGATATTCCACAAAAAATAAAAAAACAAATTCGTGAAATAATAATGGAGATTATTAACGATGCCTAAGACATTTTCAGACGAGCAACGTGAATTTGTAAAGCAACTTGCGTTGCAAGGAAAAAATAATATCGAGATTGCTGAATTGATGGCTGAGAGATATCCAGAAGACTGGAGTTCAAAAACGTCGCATCGAAGTGTTGCAAGAATACTCAAAGAGGAACAATTGGGAACATCAAACGAAAATTCCCCTAAATCTTCTTTTAAAACGTTAGACGAGATGACACGCGAAGAACGTAGCAAACACATTGAAGCACGTCTTCAGGCTACGCCCAGATTTAGGATGGCTTTTAAAAATTTCGAGTCTACCGAAAAAGATGTTTTTGTTGATGAATATATGAATGTTGTTCGTTCAACCGAGACACTAACAGAAGTAGAAGAACAAGCACTCTTCGCATCAATCCTCGAACTAATTCTTGCTTTTCAAGCCCTCAATAGAAAAGAGAAAGAGGAAAAGTGGAGAGATATGTCATTGTCTGGCGAAATAGATGAACATGATCCTAGATATAGAAGAATAGTTGAAGCTAAGTATCAACAAGAATATGATCAACATATGAAATTGTATCAAAAGGGTATGGAACAACTTAAAATGAGTCGTAAAGATAGACTTAAAGAAGTTAGATCTCAAAAACAAACACTTATTGATTTAGCAGAAGAATTATCAAATAAAAACGCTCAATCTGAAGTAGCAGACGAGATTGAGAGACTTTCTAAATTAAAAGACGCTGAATTAAAACGTCTGCTGGAGTTAGGTCATTTACACGGTACGTTCGAGGAATTTTCATGAAAATAGCAATGTTATATGCTTCGTGGGAAAAATTTGGAGAAAAGTGGTCAACACCAATTGGAATTAAAAACGAATTAATTTCAAGAGGTCATACCGTAAATCATTATAATTTATATCACGATGACGGTATATTATTTAAAAATAATACTAGACATTATTCAAATCAAGGAATAAATTTATTATATCATGAGTATCAAAATAATATTTTTGTTCCAGACGCAATTATAGTAATGGATTATGGTCCATGGGATGCTATTCAATTTGATAAAAAATATTTTCCTGGCATAAAGCTAATAAAAGAAGCTGGAGATGAGCCCCAGGCTCATGCTCAACACTGGAGTGCGGCTAGCAGGGTTGATCATATATTATCTCCAGACATTAGATGTACGAACAGATATAATGCTGATGGATACAACGCTATTTTTTGGACGCATTTTGCTGATACAAGAATTTTTTATCCTAAACAAGATATAAATGAAATTTTTGATTGTGTTACTACATGTGGTCCACGTGGTAATGGTTTAACTGATAAGATTAAAAAAGCTCTTGATTATCAGTTTAATAACGAGAGATATTTTTATGGAGAAGATCATGCCAATAGGCTTAACATGGGTAAAATTGTCTTCCAATGTTCTCAGCATAAAGAAATAACAAGAAGAATATTTGAAGGTATGGCTTGTGGAAAAATGGTTATTACAGATCGTCTTCCTAAAGAAACAGGAATTGAAGATCTTTTTATTGATGGACAAGATATTGTCTATTATGACGATGCTGATGACGCTATAGACAAAATTAAATATTATGCGTCTAATGATGAAGAAAGAAAAAAAATTGCATTAAATGGTTTTAATAAAGTAATGCAGAATCATACGCAAATCCAAAGATGTAATATCATAGAAAATTTATTAAAATGACTAGCAGTAAAAGACACTTAAAAGAGAATGAACCTTTCTGGAATAGATCTATACAGAAATATAAAGATCTTTCTAATGTTTTTTACGAACCTAATTTATTTTCAATAGTTGTTTTAGCACTTGGTCGTCACGAAGAGACTAAAAAATCTATACAATCAACATTAGAGTGTTTAGAAAAATATAATGGCGAAATTGAATGGATTTTTGTTGAGAATGGTAATAATCAAGACAATCTAAATTATTTTGATAGTTTAGATCTTGAAAGAAAAGTTATTATAAAACAAAAAAACTATGGAATTAATCACGGATTAAATCAAGGGTGGTCGATATCACGTGGTGAATATGTAATGATTCATGAGAACGATTGGATTGCAATAAATAAAACTGATTTTTTATCAACATCTTTATCGATATTAAAACAAAATCAAGAAGTTGGTATTATTCAACTAAGAGATCCATTTGATCCTAATGAAAATTGGGGATTTAGAAAACCAGAATACAATCCGTGGTCTTGTGATATAAAAAGTCTTAATAATGCAAATTTAAATATAATTAAAAACAAAACACTGGACGAACACGTATATTATACATGTAAGTTCCCAAATGGATTTAATAATAATCCCATTATAATAAGAAAAGATGTGTATTTAAGATGTGGTCCATATCCAGAGCCTATTATTGGTTCTGACCCCCGACATGGAGAAACTGAATATCAAAACAAAGTAGCGAATACCGACTATACTGTAGCGTTCTTACAAAATTCGCCAAATTATCGTCATTGTGGTCAAATTTCTACAATAGGAGTGTAAATATGTTAAATTGGAAATCTGGTGACAACGTACAAATTAATGATAAGTTGTATACAATTACAGGTCGTTATGGAATGGGAAAACATAGTGTCTTTACAACGACAAGTGGAGAAGATATTCTTGATTTAGAAAAGAAAATCGAATCTGGAGAAGCTAAACTTATTCCAAAAACCTTCACAGTTCAAAAGCCAAAAAGCTTTTTTCATGACTCTCAATCTATTAACGACGAGGATTGATCTTGGTTGGAAATGAAGACAAACCCGTTCTTATAATCGATACAAGAGAAAAGACTCCTTGGAATTTCGAGGCTGACGATTCTTTTAGTGAGGTTGTATATGAAAAGCTAGACGGTGGAGACTATAGTATCCGTGGTCTTGAAAATGTATTAGTTATAGAACGTAAAGCAAATGTTGATGAGCTTTTTAATAATTTCACCAAAGATAAAGCTCGTATAAAAGCTGAATTTGAGAGACTCGACAAGCATAAGTTTAGAATTTTAATTGTAGAAGAGACTTGGGAAAGTGTCCTAAATCCTTATAATTATTATATTAATAAAAAAAGCATTAATAAAAGAAATTTTAAAATGCCAGTTGCCGTTGTTGCTTCTAATTTAACAAACTTAATGTTAGAACACAATGTTCATATAATCTTTGGTGGATCAAAATCACAATCGATGGCAAAAGGTATTTTGTTACATGCTTGGGAATTATATAAAAAAGGAAAATTATGAGAGCTTCTGAAATAAGAAAAATTCGTGGTTCTCCATGGAAGACAAAGTGGACAGCAGAAGATATTGAATATATATTTTCTGAGTGTGGTCCAGTACATGGAATTTATCACATGTCTTATTTCAATCTATCATGGTTTATAGAAAAAGTTTTTAATAACCAACAAGGTAAACCATTAAAACTAGAAGCATTTCAACAAGTCATGTTAGACATGTTGTGGAATAAAAAATTTCCAATGATTCTAGCCACACGTGGTGCTGGAAAAACATTTATATTAGCTCTTTATGCTTTGACAAGAGCTTTATTAGTTCCAGGTTCTAAGATAGTTATCGTTGGTGCTGGATTTAGACAGGCTAAACTTGTTTTTAAGTATATAGAACAATTATATGAGGCTAGTCCATTAGTTAAGGAAGCTGTTTCTCAATGGGGTGGTCCCAAATATGGTTCTGATGCAGCAACATTAAGAGTTGGTTTATCTTCAATACAAGCAATTCCCATAGGCGATGGCGAAAAGATTCGTGGTTTACGTGCTACGGTTCTTATTGCAGATGAGTTTGCTTCAATTCCTGAAGATATATTTGATATTGTTATTGCACCATTCACGGCTGTTCATATGAATCCAGCAGAAAGAGCCGCTCAAAAAAGGTTTATAAAAAGACTAGAGTCTCTGGGTACAGATCAAAGTTTATTAAATGCTATTGAAAATACGCAAGGATTTGGAAACCAGATAGTAATCGCTGGAACACCAAGTTATAAACATAATCACTTTTATAAAAGATATTGTGTTTATATGGCATTTTTAAAATCTAGAGGTAATCCTCAAAACCTGAAACGAGCTTTAGAGGAACAGCAATTACAAAGTACCGGAAAATGGCAAGAAATCAATGAAGATGATGTGATTCATGCTGAGACAACATGGAAACAGTATTCTGTCTATCAATTACCATATACTGCTCTTCCAGAAGGATTCATGGAAGAGGATATTATTCGAACAGCTAGAGCGTCATATGCAAGTCATAGATTCTCAATGGAATATCTCGCTCAATTTCCAGACGATACCGATGGATTTATTAAACGTTCCTGGATAGATCGAGCAACTCCCCGTGGACCAGAAGAACAACCAGTTCCGGTAGAATTATACGGCGATCCTCGCTCAAACTATGTTATGGGAATAGACCCTGCTAGATTTAATGACAATCTTGGAATAGTCGTATTAAAGCTTACCGAAAGAGGAAAGGAACTTGTTTATTGCCAAGCTTGGGATAGAACTCAATTTAGTATTTCTGCTCAGAAAATAAGAGAAATAGCAAAAAGATTTAGTATAACGTATATAGCAATGGATAAGGGTGGCGGTGGAGAACAAATTAGAGAATGGCTATGTAAGAAAACAGATGATGTTGAACCAGTAGATTTTATCTGGGTAATTCCAGATCAGATGGAAAAGTATACTGGAGATAGAACTGGTATGTCCGCACCTGGAAGAAAAATACTTGAAATAGTTGATTTCTCACCAAATTGGATTTCTCAAGCCGCTCACGGCGTAGAAGCAGATATTGAACAGGCTAATATTCTATTTCCATATAAAGCTGATGCTGATCAAGTTTACCACCAATATTTGAGACATTTCCAGCTTAAGGAAATAAAAGAATCTGAAAAACTTAAACTTCAGCAGGACTTATGGGGTATAGACGAATGGGAAGCTGAACAAATGTCAGGAAATTCAAGTCAAAGAATTATTCCTACTTATGGCGTAATGCAAAATATTGATGAATGTTTAAATGAAACATGTGCAATTATTAGAACAGTAAGTTCAAAGGGAACAGAATCATTTGAATTACCTAGACTAGGAGAACAACCCGAGGGATTAGATATGAGAAGAAGAGACCGTTGGTCGGCATTGATGCTAGCCAATTATGCAGCAAAGGTCTTTTTAGGAACTGGTCATAAACCAAAATCATCTAATAATTATTTAGGTGGTAAAACTAATAGTAAAAGCTTTACCGTGCGTGGTGGCAGAAGAAGAGGTTCTGTAAGCTATTAGTGTACTGTCAAGTGGGCCAATTATATTGCAATTAAATTGAGTTATATACTTTATGAATAAAAAACGCACTAACGCTGCTAATGTCAATAAAGATAAGCTAGACAAACAAGCAAATCCTAACGCAATGCTTGCCGCAGCATCTAGAGCTAATACTCAAGACAGAGCTAAAGCATACTATTATGGTAATTTGGGCGATAGTATAGAACGTCGATATGGCGGTGGTGATGGTTTACTTGGAGAAGGCCACGATGGTTTTCAAGGCATTATGGGTGCTGGAACATCTTGGCAAGCCCAAGGCTTTGGTAATTACTTTGGAACCGGATTACTCAACAGTCATGGTCGCATGTACTCTGGTGCTCAAGGCGGCGGTGGCGGTTTTACCTACCTAAGACGGTTTTCGTCAAACGCTGCATTTAATCATAGTATAATTTCAAGCTGTATGCTAGCCTACTTAGGTTATGGTGTTGTTAGAAACATTATTGATTTATATTCTGACTTTGCTAGCGAAGGCTTAGAAATAGATCACCCAGACGAGTCTGTTAGAAATTTCTATCGTACTTGGGCTATTAAGGTAGGTCTTAACGAGCGTGTTCACAGCATGTTCTTAAATTTATTCGTATCCGGCAATGTTTTTGTACACAGAAGATGGGCAACACTTTCTGATCAAGAAAAGAGAGCCATGAAACGTGCTCAATCTGCACAAAACATTAAAGATATGTTAGTTGTTCATGGTACTTCTAAAGATACTACCATAGAAGGCAGAGAGAGCGGTTTTATTGACTGGTTTATAAGTCAAAAATGTGAAATTAATTTAGGTAATACAAAAACTATTGCCGCCGCTCCTCCTTCTGCTACAGAAGAAACTATGCCACAAAACCCAAAGAAGAAGATTCCTTGGGGATATACGTTTTTAAATCCGCTACAAATGGAATGTCGTGGAAGAAAATTACGTGGTGATAGTTATTGGATTATGGCTATTGATAAAAAAGATACCCTTGATATGGCTAAGGGACTTGGAATGAATAGTCGATTTAATAAGGATCTAGGTACTACTGAAATTAATCTACCAAAGGAATTTTTAGCTAGAATACAGGCTTATCAAGGACCTGGTGCTGGTTATTCCGCTGAAGTCAAGCTATCTAATGAAGAGTTATCAATCATTCAGGCTCCTGGAAAATGGGATTGGTTTGATTGGGCAGTACCATTCTGTTTCCCTGCTTTAAAATCACTAGCTTTCAAAGATTGTTTACGTAGCATGGAAATGAAAGCATGTCAGTCTGTAATTAACTCTATATTCTTATTTAAACTTGGAAATATAGAAAAAGGAATGCCAGCAGAAGATGAGCATTTTGAGAGACTTGCTGATATGCTTCAAATGCCCGGTCAAGCTTTGAATATTCTTTGGAACGAAGCTATAGACGCAGAAGTCATTCAGGCTGACGTTAAGGGTATATTTGATACTGGTAAACATGAATCTGCCGATAAAGATATTTTAACCGCACTTGGTATACCTGAAGTTTTAGTCGGTGGAACTGGTGGTAATTTTTCTAATTCATATATTGCTGTTGCAACTGTATTAGAAAGATTAGAATCATATAGAGATAGAGTTCATGAATGGATAATGTCTGAAATGAAGGTCGTTGCTGACGCAATGGGCTTCCAAAAACTACCAACTGTTAAATTTGGTCGTACATCTTTAAAGGACGAAAAGGGCTATCAGGCATTTTTAACTGGACTTTATGATCGTGGTATATTGTCTGGTGATACACTATTGCGTGAGGCTGATACAACTGCCGAAATAGAGGCTTCTAAGATGAAAGAAGAAAAGCAGAAGTATCGTGAAAAAGATATATTTGAACCTAAGGGGCCTTTTGTTAGAGAACCAAAGGCTCCTCCAGTTACTAATGATAAACCAAAATTAAATGGTCGGCCAAATGGTAGTACCACTGGTCCAACTGGACCACAGAAAAATCCTCGCGGTCCAAAAGGTCAAACATTAGCAGTTATTCTTGAAGCTCAAGAAGTATTAAATAGATATGGTCATCAGAATCTTGAGATAATAGAAAACTTTATTAGTGATAGCACGCTAAGAGCTAAAGCAAAAGAAAACCCAGGTCTTAAAAATGTAAAAAATATGCGTGCCGAAGAGAAGGAACGACTTGAATGGTTAATTTATAATGTATTCAGTCATATGCCGCCACCGCCTTCTCCAGAATCTAAAAATGTAGATAATGACTTTATACTTAATATGCTTCGTTCTGGAGCATGTGAAAAAGTTAAAGTTGAGGTTCTCAACCTTTATACTGACAAGGTCGCAGAATATAGTAAGACATATGGTAAAGCTCCAACCAGAGAAATGCGTAGACAATTTATGGTCTCTGCTTGGACGCAATCTGCAATTATGGAACAACAAGGCATGTTTAATATTTAATTTAGAGTATTAGATAAGAGGACATATGGACAAAGCTAAAGCATACATTCGTAAAGTTGGTAATGAATATTGCGTATTCTCTAAAAATGGCAAGAATATGGGTTGTTCGCCAACAAAAGAAGGTGCTGATAAAAGACTTCGTCAGGTTGAGATGTTTAAACATATGAATAAAGGTTCACAAATGGAATATAGCTTCAATAATTTAGCAAAAGCACTTCAGGATATAAATCCTGCTGAACTTGGTAAAAATCCAGAGTCTCGTCCTAGTGAAATAAAACTTAATCCAATAGAAAATAAAGTTAGCGGTGGCACACTTGCTAGTCGCCGCTCTGCTAAGATATTAGATAGCAAAGAACATTTTCCAGTTATAACTCAATGTCAAGCTCAGTCAAGCATGACCAGAGTGCTTCAACTTATAGATGTCCCAACCTGGTATAATGGAACATTAGCAGAACTTCGCCAAGAAGTCTACAGTGGTATACTTTCTTTGCACCCAAATATTCAATTTAATGTTCGCGTTTCAGCCGAACAGGCTATTGCTTTGTCTGATGGACAGACTACTCCAGATTTATCATCTCAGTCAATAAAGAATCCAGCAGATGTTGTTGAAACAAAAGTTCCTCAAGTTCCTAAAACAAAAATAACAAGTGCTCAAGTAGAAGAAGCTCTTCAAAACGAAGAGCTACGCAAAGTTATTAGTGGCAGATTAATGGAAATGATTGACCACAATATGCAACAACTCACCAATGCCAAAAATGTAGCCAATAGACTTTTAAGTAGTGGCATAAAGGCTGACGAATTTGAACAACTATCATCTAATGTACAAGAAACTATCTTACGTGAATTAATGATGCGTGGTACAACTGCATCATTAGATGATCGTAGACGCGAACTTATTAATCGGTTATCAAAATAATATATGGCTGAAAAGAAAAAAGTAAAGTTAAATTCTCCCTTTAGACTTCCTGCTGGTAGCAGGAAGAAGTTTGGCGTTTATGTAAAAAACGAAAAGGGAAATATTGTTAAAGTCACGTTTGGTGATCCAAACATGGAAATTAAACGCGACGATCCAAACCGTAGAAAGAACTTTAGAGCACGTCATAATTGTGACAATCCAGGACCAAAATGGAAAGCTAGATATTGGTCTTGTTATCAATGGCGTGCTGGTGCTCCCGTTAAAGCGGAAATCGATGAATATGTTGACATGACATTAGCAGAAATGCTTTTAGTTCCAACTATAGAAGAAGAGTCATGTTGTGACGAATGCGACAAATCCATAGCCAGTGATCGTCCTGGTTTATGGGAAAATATTCGTCGCAAAAAAATGAGAGAAGGCAAAAATTATCGTCCAGCTAAACCTGGTGATCCTGATAGACCCACTAAAGAACAAATAGAAAAAGCTCAGTCTAAAAAAGATATGAGTTATTGTAATTGTGGAAAATCAAATCAAGTTGGTGGATTTACATGCGATCAGCATTGTAAAAAGAAATCTAGTGCTTTACAATATGGAAAACCATCAAAGAATGATCCTAGGAAAACTCCAGCACCACCAAAAGATCAAAAACAGGGTTCAAAAAGAAACCCTAAAGATAGTGCTAAAACAGCAAATCCAGACATTGAATTTAGCAAAGAAACTACTGCTAAACTATTAAAAGTAGTAAAAGAACATAATGCAAAAAATAAAGGACCTAAGGTTACTTTATCTATGTTAAAAGCTGTATATCGTCGTGGTGCTGGAGCATATTCAACTAGTCATCATCCTAGTATGTCAAGAGATGGCTGGGCAATGGCTAGAATAAGAGCCTTTTTATACTTATTAGAAAAGGGCAAACCATCTAATCCAAACTATGTACAAGATAATGATCTATTGCCAAAAGGTCATTCTAAAAAATCTAGTGCTGCTATTGAATCAACAGAAAATCAATACAGATTTAGAGTAAAAAATCCAAATCTATTTGAAGAAGGATCTTTTCGTACAAAGATACTAAAAGATGGCGTATCTATAATAGTTGGTAAATTAAAAGATGGAAGTAATTCAACTGTTGTTCAAGCATACAGATTTGATAAAAAGTTTTTTAAAGATATTTCTGAAGTTAATAGTTGGTTAAAAAGAAATAATCTTTCTAAAAATAGTTTTGATGAATTCACAAAAAGAGATATTTTTGTTGGAAATCAACCAAAACAAAAAAAGAACAAAAAGTTTAGTCAAAAAGCATTTGAAATATTGGCTGAGATGAATGCTTATAATGCACCTCAAAAACCTACTGATGGTGGTAAACCAAATAAGAAAAAACCAAAACAACAATATAAGTGAGGTTTAAATGGCTACAAATCTAAATGCTGGATTTTTAAATAATATAAATGTGATTGAAATTCGTGTTAACGGTGCTCACTCACAAAGAGTAACAGATAGAAAAATAGATATAGATAATGATGGTGACAAGGAAAGTGTTACTATTGTTGTTACTTCTGGACATGCGGTTGGTACACCGAGTGCCCCAGGCGGTAAAATTCGTCAAACTGTAACTATTCCTGATGGTGTAGCAAGAACTATAGTATCTCAAGTCACAGAAACCGATGGAGGTGTTTCTTCTGACAGAGATGTTTCCGAGTTCACAGAAGGTAGCTAAATATGAATAATAAAATTCCTGGCAGAGATCACTGGGATCGTAATCGTGGAATACAAAGTAATTCTTTTGCAGATGCTCTAAAAAAAGCGGCTGGAGAATTTGGTGAAATAGAACAAGAATTCGAAGGAGGTATCCGTCGAGTTCCTGGAACCGATATAGCCGATCCGTATGGCTCTCTTTTGAAACCAAAAAACGTTCCAGTTTGGGAAAAACCACCAATGTCTGATGAAGAAGAAACAATATACTTTGGTCTTCATATTCATAGCGAATCAAATCCATTAGGATTACATTCACATGTTCCAGGCGGTAAACCTGGTGGTGGTCATTCACATGGTCCTCAAAATAGATTTGGTTCACATCATCATAAAAAAGATGTACCAATTTATGGTATAAGTTTAGACGGATCTCATGTGCATGATGGCGAAAATGCTCCTGCCGGATCGCATAACCACTGTCCAGATAATTTTGGTTAAAATATAAAAATTTTAGTTTATTATCAACATGGGAATGAAATACCGTACCACATTAACAGCTAAGGCTGATTTAATAAATCCTAAATCTGAGGATTTTAAAGCTATCGCATCTTCTATAAAGGATCGTTATGGCTTTGATTTAAAACCTCAGATGGATTTATTGTATGTACGTTCATGCCTAGTATCGGCTGGACCTACCGCTGGAGTAAATGATAATGACGATATATTTACTCGCGAAGAAGTTTGGGCCGCTCGTCATACGCCAGTTTTGAAGCCATTTAATTGGCAGCACAACGATAAAGATATTTTAGGTGTTATTTACACCGTTCAAGCTCGCGATCTAGAGGGCAATGTTTTAAATATAAATGAAAGTACGCCTCCTGATTGCGATTTTGATCTCTGGGTTGAAGCAGCTATTTTTAGCCTTGTCCACCAAGATCGTGCTCAAGAAATCCAGTCTCGCTCTAAGGCTGGTAGTTTATTCGTGAGCATGGAAGCTTGGTTTGATGACTATAGTTACGGCTTATGTAACAATAATAATGGTCATCTTGGCAAGATTTTAGCCCGTAACCAGAATACCTCGTTCCTAGATACTCATTTACGGGCATCAGGTGGGGCGGGTGTATATCGTGATCCTGAATCAAATCAGGAAATGCGGATCGGTCGCGTACTACGATCAATTACCTTTGGAGGTTGTGGTTTCGTGGATCGTCCCGCAAATAAGCGTTCGCTAATCGAGGCTGTAGAGCCGATGAACTCTTTAGCGGAACGAGACTCTGAATCTCAAATTGAAAACCTCTTTAAAAAGGTATTAGAATCTCAATTGTTGGAGGAAAATTACATGACAAATCAATCGAATTCGGTTAATCCCGAAACAGTAGGTGCGGCCATCGAATCCGCTCTCGATAAGAGAGAAAAGGCTGCTGCCGAAAAGCGTGAGCAAGAAGCTCTTATTACCCGTGCAAATCAAGCTGAAAAGCTTTCCAAGGAAATGCAAGAAAAAGTTGACGAACTTAGCAAAGCTAAGGAGATTCGTGATGCTGAAGTTAAGGCATTACAATCTCAAATTGACCAATATGGTCAAGCTGTTGATAAGCTCGTTCGCGAGACTGTTGCTGGTGCAACTAGCGACACTCCTGCCGAAATATCACTAATTGATTCGGCTAAGGATGGCGAAACTGCATTCCAGGCAAAAATTTCTTGGATTGAAAAATCATTAGCAAATCTTCGCGAGAGAGCTGCCCGTGCAGAAGAACTCGAAGCTGGCTTACAGGAAGCTCAACTTGTGATTCGCGAGCAAGAAGTTCGTGGTCTACTTGGAGACGTTGTTTCAGAGGAAGCTCTCGAAACATTCATCACTCACGCAAATTCTCTAGACGAAGAGTCTTACTCACACTGGCGTGATGAGAAGGAACTTATGGTTTTAGAATTTTCTTCAGCAGCGAAACACTCAATGAAAGAAGAAATGATGATGAAGAAAAAGAAAGGTGAGAAAATGATGAAAGAAGAAAAGAAAGGCTGTGCTAATCTTTTCGAAGCATTACTCGCTAAGCGTAGATCAGAAAGCGGAATGGCTGATTTGGATACCATGCGTAACAACCCAAATAAGCCTAGCTTAATAAATCATCCTGGCGATGGTTCTACAGATGTTGTATCTGGAGTTAACCCAGCCAGCATAAAAACACCTCGTCATAAGATAGCCGGATCTGCCGACAATGACCCTATTGCTTCGCTTGAGAATGCTCAAGAGGAAGAAAGCGTCGAACTTGCCAGTGCTCAGGTCAGTGATGAGAGTGCAGTCAATGGTTTCCGTGTTCTAGCGAGCATGGTCATTGATTCGAATAAGGAAGAAACCCAAGCCTCGCAAAATAAGCCTGGCTTTGATCCCGTTCACTAATTAGGAGAATTACTACTATGGCACTAAAAGAAAATCGTCAAACTTGGGAGACAAATATTGATCTCTCTGTTTCCGGTGTCGCTGAACGGGGCGGTATTCTATCGTTCGTTCCTGGCGTTGTCGGTCTTGGAGCTTACGCTGATTCGACGGCAGTATCCGGTCAGGTTGCAAAACCCGCTGGCTTACTCCTCGATGATGTAGAGGCTTTAAATTACTATAATCACCCTGAATATCGTCAGCGTAACGTTGTCCCACAGGGCAGCGTTGTTGGCCTTGCAACAGAGGGAGAATTCTGGACCGACTTCGTTGAAACAACCATTTCTGGTTTTGGATCGGTCGGTACTTACGCCCCTGGCGATACATTATATTTAGCTAATGATGGCAAAGTTAGCCGTCAACAAGTTACTGGTCGCCGTGTTCAGGTTGGAGTAGCACTTTCTGCTCTTACATCTGATGGCTTCTTGAAGATTCGTCTAGAACTGTGAGGTTAACCTATGAACATTAACAAATATCCACAAGAAGCAGTTGATTCTCTTCGTGCGACAGCATCTCCCGATCCCGCTCAGCGTGCCCATGCTCAAAGAGCATTTGCTGCTGAGTTAAACATGCCTCTCCGTCAGGGTATCTTTGACAGAGACAACCTAGGCGGCATCTACGAAAAGCAGGTGCTTGCTCCTGGTGCTCAGGCCAACTACCCACTTGACTTTGTCAAGCCCGGTGAAGAGGATGAGTTTATCGCTTTCACTCTTCCCAAGCAAGGTAGACTACCCGAGCGTCACGTAGAAGGTGACGAACTCTGGGTTCCAACCTTCTCAATTGGTAATGCAATTGACTGGTCTCTCAAGTACGCCAAGGAAGCACGTTTTGATGTAATTATGCGTGCAATCAAAGTCTATGAGGCTGGCTTTGTTCGCAAAATCAATAGTGATGGCTGGAGAACAATCATTGGTGCTGCCGATGGTCGTGGTTTAGTCGTTACCGCTGCTGGTGCTGCTCCATTCACTGGTTCTACGCTAGTTCCTACTCCTGCTGCTGGACAGTTCTCAAAAGAACTAATTAGCCGCATGAAAACAGCTATGACCCGTGGTGCTGGTGGCAACGGTAATAGCGGTCGTTTGACCGATGTATACCTCTCATTAGAGGCAATGGAAGATATCCGTGCTTGGGATGTAGACGAAATCGACGAGTTCACTCGCCGTGAGATCTTCGTTTCGAAAGAGTATGGTCTCGCCCAAATTTATGGCATTGTCCTCCATGAGATGACAGAGTTTGGCGAAGGTCAAGAGTATGAGAATTTCCTCAAGACAACTCTTGCTCGTTCGCACCAAACAGTTAACTCTGTAACACTCAAAGAGTACTGCATTGGCCTTGATCTATCCACAATGGACAGCTTCGTCATGCCAATTCGCGAAGAATTGCAGACATACGAAGATCCTAACCTATATCGCGAACAGCGTGCTGGTATCTATGGTTGGATGGAGCATGGCTTTGCCGTCCTCGATCCTCGTCGTGTTCTCATCGGAGAATTCTGATTCTTCTGATGTAACAATCGGACGGCCAGCTTTTGCTGGCCGTCTTTTTTTTTAGAGTACTTACATATGTGGGACAAGCCAACAATGGAGGAAAAATGAGCAGAAGATTAATACAGAAGGCATTAAGGGAATTAATTAAGAATGCAGATCCAAACTGTGGTCTTGTAGGTAGAGAAATAACACCTGGTGAATTTAATTTTTCCCAACCAACTACAGTAATTAAATACTATAGACAAGAACCATTTAGTAATAAACAAGTAGAACTAGATGAGATAGATCTAGACTATGGTATAACTGGTCATATTGCTAGAGCTTCTAGCATAAAGGTCATTGCTAGCACTGATGCTGGTACTGACTCAAATGGCAATCAAATATTTCTGGGAGGTCCAGGAATTGGAGGATATGGCGGTCTTGGGGGAAATCCAAGTCAATTAGGAGGATTGGGCTTCCCTCCAACTACACCATATCACCTAAGACCATTTCCTGAGGGTGGAGCAGGAAATTACAAGGGCATTCAAATCAACCAAGGCGGTGCTTGGTGGATTCATGGCTATATTTCAGTTGCTGGTAATCCAGATAGATACTACAGAACAGAACATTTTATAAACGATAAAAGACAGCCATATACCTGGGCTGGATCACACTGTTTCTCTGACGGAACCGCCCTGGTTCCCGTTAACGCAATCATAAACATTCCTCCAGGAGCATTCTGGAATGTCGTTGTCTTTTCTAGAAGACCATTCCACCCAGGAGAGAACGATCAATTTGCTGCCATAGGCATGTCGAATAGTCCAATGGCTCCATATATAAATATAACATTAATGAAACTACCATCATTCTCTTACGGAATTAATTTCTAATATGAGTAGAAAAAAAATAAGACAAATATTACAGACATTTGGCGATTCGCTTGGTGCAGAAAATTCATTTAGAATTGAAACTCAGCCAGATGGATCTCAAAAACTAGCATTTGATGCTGGCCTAAACAATCAATCATTCGACGCTTCTTCTTTTACAATCTATGTTGAAGATGGAGCTAGATTTGGAAGAAGATTCGCATCTGATACGGTTGGAACTCAGTATGCTCCTGGTACTCAATACAATTCACCAACCGAATGGTGGCGACCAGACGCATATAGACAATCATATAGTTTGCCAATTGAACCAATAAATACTTTAGGTGGTAGCTATAAAATTGATCCATATATAGCACCATGTGATATAACTGCATTTTTGGCTAGTTGGTGGACAATAAGTCCTTGGTTTGTAACCATTGCTCCAGACGAACCACTTCCTGTTCCAGTTCCAGGAGGTCCAGTAACCGGACCACATCCAGGTCAGCCTGGATACAACCCATTAACGGCTGATACAGACGAAGACTATCATTTATTCTTTTTACCAGAATTAAATAGAACAGTTCTAACAAATGCCTACTATCTTTATGATTCCTATGATAGAGTAACGGGAGTTAATCTAAGCTGGGATCAAAATACAGATACAAATCTTTCGTTATCGGTTCAAGGTCAAGAAACTATTGACGGTCCTGTTCCAGCAGAAGATGGTGATTCACCTAATCCAGATGGAGAAACCTATCCACTATGGCCTGGAAATGTTATTTGGGACCCAGGTCTTCCAGTGGGAACACTAGTTACATTTCCTGGTGGACCAATTTCTATTGGCAGACCAACTCCATACACTACAACAATACCACAAGGTGGTACTAATCCACCACCAATGCCACCTGGTCCAAACGGACCTCCACATCCAAATCCACCTCCACCACCCTGGGAAAGACCAGATCCAAGTGGAGTGCCATCTGGAGTAAGTGGCATTATGACGAAATTCTATCCTGGTTATGGTATTAGCAATTGCTATACCGGAGCAGAAGAAGTTGCTAACTATCCTGGAATTCCTATTCCTAGACCAGGCGTTTGGTATGTTACTGGTTGGGTTCAGGTCTCCGGTGTTTCTGGTCAAAGATTTACTTCTGTATCTACTATTAATGGAGCCATTCAAGAAAATACATTAGCATGGTCTCAAGCTCATGATAATGGAATGGCTTATGTACCAATAGAAGGTATTATCTCTATACCAGGAGCTACATTCCCTTGGATCAATCCACCCACAGACCCAGATATGAGATTACAGGGTGCTGCAAAATGTGCATCTTGGAATTTCCAGATTTCATCACCAGATGGTAATACGTATTCGACTAGCCCGTGGGGAGGTCGTAGATTTGTTGCCGTTGGTATGTATGATACCTATATTCCTCATATAAATATAAGTATCATTAAACTATCAAATTTTGAAGCACTAGGTGGAGAGACATCTGCTGCCTCGTCAATTAATCTTTGATTAAAATCTAATTTTATACGCTAAGCGACATAAAATGCCGCTTAGTGTATTTTTTAACAGGAGTAAGTGATGACTGGAGAAACCAAAGTATTAACAATAGGTCAATCTGCTACCGCTCTTGATATATATTTATCTGCAAATGGATCAGCGGTTAGTGGTCAATATGTTGGATTTCAACTTTTTGATGCTACAAATACATCTGCTGTTAGCGGAGTTGCTTTAAATCCTTCGCTTGGTAAATATACTGCTTCTGGTATTATTCCTACTGGCTATCAACTCGGTAATTGGCACGTTGATTGGACAATAGTAACATTAGCAAATAACGTACTAACTGCCTCAGAACCATTCACTGTTCAAGACGTAAGTGTTTCTATTGGATTTGTGTCTCCAAACGATGTTACTAGTGCAATTTATGAGGCCGTCAGAATAGATATTGGAGATCCAGACGGAGTTGTTTTTGATGATGATTTCTTAAAAAGAGTTCTTCAAAAATCCGTTCGAAGATTAAATCAACGACTTGGTCTATCTCCTACGGATAGACCAAAAGGCATTCCAGGAAATTTTGGTGGTCCAAGATTAAGAGTTTCGCAGATTGTTGCAAATGTTGAAGATGGTACAATTTCACCAAACAATGATGAGATTGTTGATCTAGTTATAATGCAGATGGAACTAGTAATTTTAGAGAGTGAAATTAGTTCTCTAAAACGACTCGCCGCCAGTGCTTCATCTGGACCTTTTGCATCTTTTAGTGCCGCTGCTGCAAACGATGGTATATCAGTACAAAACGCTGACGGCGTTACAGTTAGTATTTCACCAAGTCGTTTAAACGTAAGAGCCGATCTACATAAGTTTGATGTTCAACAAAGAAGAGAACAGCTTGAAATGAGCATTAGGGCTTTCTTAAATAGAATGACCGGAAACTTTGGAAAGATGATATATTAAATGTTGGTTTTCGCCAAAAATCCCCGAGGTGTTTTATATCTAGGTTCTTTTCAAATATGGGGAAAAGAAACCGGAAGAGAGCCTTCAGATATACCATTTGAATTATATACAAAATGCAAAGACGGTTTACAGGATGCCGCCTATAGAGAAGGATATCTTCAAAAGATTTTTGGAAAGCCATTTAAAGAAGTAGCTTTTACTTATAGTGAAGTTAAGTTTTTACCAGAATCAACATTAGATCATTTATGTCAGTCTATGTCTATTGATTTTAAAAAATTAACCAAAAAAGTAAAAATTGATGCTATAAAACGGGAATTAAAAAATGTCTCTCCGTCCACTTAGACAAACAGAACAGGTCAACGTTGATTATATGTGTCCGTGGACACAAGAACGTGGTGGTTGTTTAACTTTAGCAACAGCTTCTGGGACAACTTTTGCTCAATATGCCTATAATCCCGCTGGAACGTTTGCCGTTGGTATTCAATTGAATGATATTGAATGGATGAATTTATCTAGACAATATCATAGAACATTTTCTCATCCAGCGGCCACAACAGACGTTCCATTTGGAATTGTTGGTGCTGCTAGTCAAGGTGACTTTATAACCGACTGGATTTTTTTAATAAATCAAGTTTTTCCAGGAGACGCTGCTTATGTCGGACCTAGCGGTACGTTTACTAACTCTGCCTCATTTGGAGGACCTAGAGTTGGAACTTTTATAAGTTCATTGACACACGATCCGCACAGAATTACTTTCAGGGGTCTTGGATTTAGCAGAGAATATATTGATCCAATTAGTAAACAAACAGTATGGGAAAATGATCCTAGAGACAGGATTTATATAAATACACCTGGATATATTAAAATAAGAGTAGACATAAAATCAAGGTCAAGAACATGATTTTTATATCAAATAATCAAAATTTATCTGCATCTAGTGGCATTATAAACATGTCATTTTTAGAAAATATTTATCATTCTGTTATGGATGAGATGATGCTTGATCTTGGTAGAGTGGTTACTTTTCATCTTCCTCCGATAATTCAACAAGATACAACTACGCAAGCAAAATTACCAGCCCAACAGTACAATCCTTTCTTTTCAAGGGTTCCAGTTCCAAATACAAACACTAGAAATACTGGAACAAAAGTTACACATAGAGATGTTCAGTACAACGCTCAGATTGTTGTTGGACCACTAGATAGATCTGATGATAAAGACGGAATAGGAAATTTGCGAGAAAACGAAGCAATGATAACAGTGGTTATTGAAGCTTTGCCACATGTTCAAGAAGCTCAGTCTTGTACAATAGAAGGCAGAAGATATGGTATCGTTAC
>SXGQ01206570.1_pt1 | contig 24262 bp, 17 predicted proteins | sample 3178371 | NCBI WGS metagenome assembly SXGQ01 (sample SAMN11356859, study PRJNA531348) | freshwater metagenome | isolation source: freshwater sample F1-20 | place: China: Fuxian Lake, Yuxi | collected 2017-12-25 | reverse complement strand
GGCACCAGCCCGCTCTACGCGATGCGCGAGTGCTTCAACCCGGAAAGCTCGCACGCCCTGCCCGCGACCCCGGCCAACGTGCTGGGCGTTCTTTCGCTCATCTTCTGGTCGCTCATCCTCATCGTGAGCGTGAAGTATCTGGGCTTCGTTCTGCGCGCCAGCAACCGCGGGGAGGGCGGCATTCTCTCGCTGATGGCGCTCGCCTTCCCGGATAAGGAACGCCCGAACCGGGTGCGCGCGGTGCTCATGGCCGGCGGCGTCTTCGGCGCGGCACTGCTCTACGGCGACGGCATGATTACGCCCGCGATGACGGTATTGAGCGCCGTGGAGGGCCTGAGCATCGCGGCTCCCGGCATCAAGCACTTCATCCCGCCGATTGCCGTGGGCATTCTTGTCGCGCTATTCAGCATCCAGCGGCTCGGGACAGGCTTGGTGGGAAAAATGTTCGGCCCTGTCATGGTGCTGTGGTTCCTCACGCTCGCGGTCCTCGGCATCAAGGGCGTCCTCCTCCGGCCCGAAGTGCTCGTGGCGTTCAACCCGTGGAACGGCCTCCACCTGCTGCTCACCAACGGCCACCAGGGCTTCGTCATCATCGGCGCGGTGTTCCTTGTCGTGACCGGCGGCGAGGCGCTCTACGCGGACATGGGGCACTTCGGAGTGCGGCCCATCCGCTGCGCGTGGTTCGCCATAGTGCTGCCGGCGCTGTTCTTGAATTATCTCGGCCAGGGCGCGCTCCTGCTCGACGACCCCAGCCCGGCGAAGGCTGGCAACCCCTTCTTCCATCTCGCCCCGACGTGGGCGCTCTACCCGCTCATCGCGCTGGCGACCGGTGCGGCGTGCATCGCCTCGCAGGCGCTCATCTCCGGCGCGTTCTCGCTCTCGATGCAAGCCATCCAGCTCGGCTACCTGCCTCGCATGATTATCCGCCACACCAGCCGCCACGAGCGCGGGCAGATTTACATGCCGCACGTCAACTGGGCCCTCATGACCGCGTGCATCGGCCTGGTGCTGGGCTTCGGCACCTCCTCGAATCTCGCCGCCGCTTACGGTGTCGCGGTGGCTGGCACCGAGGTCATCACGACGTGCCTATTCTACTTCGCAGCCCGTCGCCTCTGGGGCTGGTCGCGCCTGCAAGCGCTGGCGCTCTGCGGCCTTCTGCTCTCCGTCGAGCTGGCCTTCCTCAGCTCGAACCTGCTGAAAGTCACCCACGGCGGCTGGTTCCCGCTCGTTGCCGGCGCGGCCATCTTCGCCATCATGGCCACGTGGAAGACCGGTCGCCGCCTCGTCTGGGAGCGGCTCAAAAACGCCACGCTGCCGCGCGATTTGTTCTTCGCTGACATCGAGGCCAACCCGCCGTTGCGCGTGCCCGGCACCGCCATCTTCATGGCCGGCAACCCCAACGGCACGCCCGTCGCACTGCTTCACAATCTCAAGCACAACAAAGTTCTCCACGCGCGCAACATCCTCCTCACCATTGTCACCGACGAAATTCCGCACGTCCCCGAGGCCGAGCGCGTGCAGGTCGAGCAACTCCCCTGCGGCTTCCAGCGCGTCGTCGGCCACTACGGCTTCATGGAGGAGCCGGATGTGCTCAAGCTCCTGCAAACCTGCACCCTCGCCGGCGGCCCGCTGGAGATTGCGAAGACGACCTTCTTCCTGAGCCGCGAGACTGTCCTCGACACCGGCAAGGCCCGGATGTCGCGCTGGCGCAAATGGCTCTTCGCCATGCTGGCCCGCAACGCGCAGACCGCCACGTCCTACTTCGGCCTGCCCGCCAACCGCGTCGTCGAGCTGGGCATGCAGGTGGAGATTTGAGGGGACGCGGCCTTCAGGCCGCAGAGACGTGCGTGAGTCGAGGCCGTCCGGGCGCGCTTCTCCCGTGGCAACCTTCTGCGGCGTGAACGCAGCGCTCCCATCGTTTCGCCAGTTGAACTCCGCTGGCCTTCCGTGAAACTCTTCGCCCGTCATCGGGTCTTGATTTTATGTCCGTGCCCCCCAAACCCAAGCGCCGCTCCGGCCTGCGATGGTTCCTTGTGCTGCTGCTGCTCGGGGCGGCGGGCGGGGGTGGCTGGTGGTGGTTCAACAAGAACAAGGTCGTCTTCATCACCGTTCAAACCGAGAAGGTCGCCCGCCGCAACCTCACCGAGGTCGTCGTCGCCACCGGCAAAATCCAGCCGGTAACGCTCGTCAAAATTAGCCCGGAAGTGAGCGGCGAAATCACCGACCTGCCCGTGAAGGAAGGCCAGCGCGTGCAGAAGGGCGACCTGCTCCTGAAAATCAAACCCGACCTCTACATCGCCAACACGAACTCTGCCGATGCCAGCTTCAAGTCCTCGCAGGCCGGCCTCACGCTCGCGCTCGCGAACCAGGAGAAGGCGCGGCTTGAGTTCGAGCGGAACAAAAAGCTCTTCGACGGCAAGCTGATGTCCGAGTCGCAGTATCAGGAGGCGAAGACTGGCTACGAAGTCACGCAGGCGCAGGTGAAGTCCGCGCGGCACCAGACCGAAGTCGCGAACGCCGCGCTCGCCCGTTCGCTCGATGACCTCGCGAAAACCACGATTTACTCCCCACTCGGTGGCACCATCAGCAAGCTCAACTCGCAGAAGGGGGAGCGCGTCGTCGGCACTGCCACGATGGCTGGCACCGACGTGATGACCATCGCCGACCTCGACACGATGGAGGCGCGCGTGGACATCGGTGAGGTGGACGTGGTGCTCATCAAGGTCGGGCAAATTGCGCGGCTCGAGCTGGACTCCTTCCGCGACCGCAAGTTCGCCGGCGAAGTGACGGAGATAGCAAACACTGCGAAATCAAGCGCTGCGGGCACGCAGCAGGAGGCGACCAAGTTCGAGGTCCGCATCCGCGTGAAGGACAAGGAGGTTTTTCGCCCCGGCATGAGCGTGACCGCCGAAGTCGAGACGCGCTACCGCACGAACGTCTTGTGCGTGCCCATCCAGAGCGTCACCACACGGATGCCCAAGGGCGCGGCGGGCAAGGACGACAAGGCCGCAAAGTCCGACGCGAAGGAAGGCTATGGCAACGGCGACAAGGGTGGTCCCGCCGGCAAGAAGAAGGACGAGCCGCCCAAGCCCGTCGAGGTCATCTTCCAGCACGACGGCGACTCCGTGAAGCAAGTCCCCGTCAAGCGCGGCATCAGCGACGACAGCTTCGTGGAAATCATCGAGGGCGTGACCGAGAACGCGGAAGTCATCTCCGGCGGCTTCAAGGCCATCAACCGCGAGTTGGAGGACGGCAAGAAGGTCAAGGTGGAAAACGAGAAGGAACCACCAGGAGAAGCGGAGAAGAAATAATTTCGGCCACAGATGGACACAGATGAAACACAGATGGGATTTTCATAAGGAGAGCAAGAAGGCAGGAGAGAAAGCAAATACGCGTGCGGTCGGCATCCCCTTCCTGCCCTCCTGCTCTCCTGATAGATTCCCTCCCCTCCTATCTGTGTTTCATCCGTGTCCATCTGTGGCTAAAAGCTTTCTCCCGTGCCTCTGATTTGCCTCCAAAACATCTGGCGCAGCTACCAGATGGCCGCTGAGACGATCCACGCGTTGCGCGGCGTCTCGCTCTCCATCGAGCGCGGCGAATACGTCGCCATCATGGGGCCGAGCGGCTCGGGCAAGTCCACGATGATGAACCTCCTCGGCTGCCTCGATACTCCCACGACCGGCACCTACGAGCTGAATGGCACCGACGTCAGCGGCATGGACGACAACGAGCTGGCGGAAATCCGTAACCGCGAAATCGGCTTTGTCTTCCAGACCTTCAACCTCCTCGCCCGCGCCACCGCGCTGCGCAACGTCGAGCTGCCGATGGTCTATGCCGGCGTCACGCCCGACGAGCGCCGCGAGAAGGCGATGGCCGCTCTCGCCTCCGTCGGCCTTGCCGACCGCGTGGACCATCAGCCGAACGAGCTTTCCGGCGGCCCGCGCCCGCGCGGCGCCGTCGCCCGCGCGCTGGTGAACACCCCGTCTATCCTCCTCGCCGACGAGCCGACGGGAAACCTCGACTCCAAGACCGGCGTGGAAATCCTCGGCCTCTTCGACCAGCTCGCGAGCAAGGGTAACACCATCATCGTCGTCACGCACGAGGAGAAGGTCGCGCTCCACTCCCGCCGCATCGTGCGGATTCTGGACGGGAACATCGCGAGTGATGAAGTGGTCAGGCGGAATGACCAGTGACCAATTCTCAATGTCCAAAGAATGTCCAACGACCAATGCCCGGCGTGGGCCGCACCGTCCCTCATTCTCATTAGCACCCGGCCTCAGCCGGGTGTTGGACGACGGCCAGCGGCGGAAACCGTTTCAACGGTTTTCACGTCGCATGGGGAGCGCAACCCGCGTGAAGCCGTTCGAACGGCTCTCGGTGCTTGGGCTCGCCAACACCGGGCTGAAGCCTCGTGCTAATGAGAGATCTCCTCGCGCGCACAGAGATGCCCACGCCCATTGCTTCTTGGGCCTTGGTCATTCATTGGTCATTGGTCATTGGGCCTTGGCCATTCCCCGATGAACCTCCTCTCCGAACTCCGCGAGGGCCTGCTCATCGCGTGGGATTCGCTCCGGGCGAACAAGCTCCGCTCCGCGCTCACCACGCTGGGCATCGTCATCGGCATCGTCACTGTCACGCTCATGGGCACGGCGCTGGCGGGCTTGAACGCCGCGTTCATCAAGAGCATCTCCGCCATCGGCACGGATGTGTTCTTCGTCGCGCCTTGGCAGTGGCTCAGCGACGAGCCGTGGTGGAAGATGCGCAACCGCCGCCCCATCCTCCTCGCCGATGCGCGTGCGCTCATGCGCCAGATGACCATAGCGCGCGTGGCCACGGTGGATGCCCAGCGCCGTGCGACGGTTCACTATGGCAACCGCTCCGCCACCGCCGTGACCATCAGTGGCAACAGCGAGGGCGGCGCGGAAGTGGGCGGGCTTGTCCTGAGCGCCGGGCGTTTCCTTTCCGTCTCGGAAGTCGAGGGCGCGCGGCCTGTGTGCATCATCGGCTCGGACCTGGCGGCGAATTTCTTTCCCTACGAATCGCCGCTGGGCAAGCGCATCCGCGTCGATGGCCACAACCTCGAAGTCATCGGAGTGCTGGAGAAGCGCGGCAAGTTCCTCGGGATGGAGAGCCTCGACAACCAGATCATCGTGCCCATCACGAAATTCGTCTCCGACCTCACGTTCCGGCCCGCCGTCATCGTGCGCATCAAGGTGGGCGACTTGAAGAACATGGACGAGGCACGCGAGGAGATTCGCGGCATCATGCGCAAAATCCGCCGGCTTCCACCGGGCGCGCCGGACGACTTCGCCATCAATGAGCAAGGCGCGTTCATCCAGACCTTCGAGCGGATGAACAAGGTGCTGGCGGGCGCGGGCCTGTTCATCACCAGCCTGTCGCTCTTCGTCGGCGGCATCGGCATCATGAACATCATGTTCGTGACCGTCGCCGAGCGGACGCGCGAGATCGGCATCCGCAAGGCCATCGGCGCGAAGCGCCGCGCCATCCTCACGCAGTTTCTCATCGAGGCGGCGATGATTTGCTTGCTGGGCGGCCTCATCGGCCTCGCCCTCGCCTATCCCATCACGCTTGTCATGGATCGCTTCATGCCTGCCGTGTTGTCTGCGTCGCTCGTGGGCATCGCGCTGCTCGTGTCGGTGACGACGGGCGTCATCGCAGGTTTTCTGCCGGCGTGGCGGGCGTCGAAGTTGAACCCCGTTGACGCGCTGCGCGCTGAATGACCAATGCTCCATGTCCAATTCCCAATGAATGACCAATGCTCAATGTCGAGCGGGATGGAGATGGCACCGCAGAGGCGGGGCGAACGCAGAGAGACACAGTTTGGCTCCACTCTGCGACCGTCCCGCCTCTGCGGTGCTCAATCGGCATCAGTGGAAAGTAAGGCTGCGTTCCTCGCCCATTGGTCACTCGCCATTGGTCATTCATTGGCGAGTGGCCATTGGCCATTGGTCATTTCCCCATGACCTCGCCCCGCCCTCGCCCCTCCGCCTTCACCCTCCTCCGCGCCGAGGTCGTGGAGAGCTTCGTCATGGCGATGGCCGCGCTCGCCGCGCACAAGCTCCGCTCTGCGCTCACGCTCGTGGGCGTCACCGTCGGCGTATTCAGCATCATCCTCGTGATGACCGCCATGCGCGGCCTGCAGCAGAACATCGAGGCCGAGTTGAGCGGGCTCGGCGCGAACACCTTCACCATCGAGAAGTGGCCGGCGATGAACTTCGAGGGGCCGACTGGCTGGGAGAAATATCGCCGCCGCAAGAACTTCACCTTGCCGATGTGGTATGCGCTGCGCGAACAGGCCACGCGCGCCCGCAGCGTCGCGGCGGAGACCGGTCTGGCGAATGGCGAGATGGCCTCGCGCTTCGAGACGACCAACCCCGACGTCGGCTGCATCGGCGCGACGCCTGAGGCCTTCCTCGCGCGCAACTGGATTGTCGAGGCCGGCCGCGCGCTGCTCCCCGGCGACCTCGACAGTTCGCGCAACGTCTGCGTGCTGGGCAACACCGTGATGAAGAAACTTTTCCCCCAAGGCTCGGCGCTCGGCGAGAACATCAAGTTCATGGGCGTGAACTATCAGGTCATCGGCTATCTGGAGCCGAAGGGCGGCTTCGGCGGGCAGCCGCAAGACAATTTTATCCTCATCCCCATCACGACAGGCTTGAACCGCTTCGGCGGGCAGCAATGGCGCAGCCTCGCCCTCTACGTGCAGGCGCACAGCCAGGCCGACATGGACGACACGATGGAGCAGGTGCGCGGCGTCCTGCGCAAGGTCCGCAAAGTCCCGCCCGGCGAGGCCGACGACTTTGAAATCTCCTCGAACGACTCCCTCATCGCGCAGTTCCGCGACCTCACCCTCGCCGTGCGCGCGGGCGTGGCGGTGGTCAGCAGCATCTCCCTGCTGGCCGCTGGCGTGGGCATCATGAACATCATGCTCGTCTCCGTGACCGAGCGCACGCGTGAGATAGGCATCCGCCGCGCGGTGGGGGCGAAGAAGCGGAACATCCTCACGCAATTCATCATGGAAGCCGTCCTCATCTGCGAAGTCGGAGGCCTCATCGGCGTCGCGCTGGGCATCGCGGGCGGCAACCTCGGCGCGTATTACCTCAAGCTCCCGGCCGTCTTCCCCGTGGACTGGGCCATCATCGGCCTGGCGATTTGCTCGGTGGTCGGCATCGCCTTCGGCACCTACCCCGCCATCAAGGCCGCGAATCTCGACCCTGTCGAGTCGCTGCGCTACGAGTGAGGCGCGTTCCTAGATGCTCCGTCCAACGCAGGCAACCAAACTTGACCCGCACCGCACGCTGCCATGAAATTCTCCTGCTCCGCCGTCCTTGCCCTGCTCGCCGCGTGCTGGCCGGGCGCAAACGCTCCCGCCGCCGAGAAGCCCGCCGACCTCGTCGTGCTCAATGCCAAGATGCTCACGATGGACGCCGCATCCCGGCGGGTCGCCGCCGTCGCGGTGCGGGAGGGCGTGTTCGTCGCCGTGGGGGCCAATGACGAGGCGCGCAAGTTCATCGGCACCGGGACGCGCGTGATTGATGCCAAGGGCCGGATGGTGTTGCCGGGCTTGATTGAGACGCATGTCCACGCCACGGGCGCGGCGCGGGGAGAGTTGAACCAGCCGTTCGTCCAGCTTGGTTCGATTGGGGAGATTCAGGACTGGGTCCGCCGCAAGATTGCCACGAGCGCGCCGGGGGCCTGGATTCAGTTGCCGCGCGTGGACGTGACGCGCATCCGCGAGCGCCGCCTGCCCACCCGTGCGGACCTCGACGCCGCCGCGCCCAACCATCCCGCCGTCTTCACCTGGCAATACGCCAACCGCTCGTTGCAGGTGCTCAACTCCGCCGCCCTCCGCGCCGCGAGCATCACGAAGGACACGCCGCCGCCGGGCAAAGGGAAGATTCACGTCGGCCCGGATGGCGCGCTGACCGGTCTGCTGGAGAATTGCACCGCGTTGCTCGTGAAGTTCCTGCCCGCGCGCAGCGTGCCGGACGAGCAGTATCACGATTCGCTGGTGAAACTGCTGGGCGTTTACAACGACGTGGGCATCACCAGCATCTTCGAGCGCAACTCGAACGTGGAGAGCTTCCGCACCTACGAGAAGCTTAAGGCGGCGGGCCGGCTCACCACGCGCGTGACCGTCACCATCGGCCTCGGCACGGACGGCACGGTCGAGGGCACCGAGAAGGCCATCCGCGCCATCCCGTTCAAGACCGGCGACGGCGACGACTGGGTGCGCGTCGGCCCGCTCAAGGTCGGCGTGGACGGCGGCGCGCTCTACGGCACGGCCTTCATGCGCGAGCCGTATCCGAAGTCCTCGCACGCGCTTTACGGCATCAGCGACCCCGCGTATCGCGGCGATTTGCGCATCACGCCGGACAAGCTCAAGAACATCATCCGCACCGGCCACCGGCTCGGCTGGCAGATGTCGTCGCACGTCACCGGCGACGGGGGCGTGGACGCGGTGCTCGACGCAGTCGAGGCCTCGAACGCCGATAGTCCAGTCGCGCCGCGCCGCTACACGCTCATCCACGCCTACTTCCCGCACGAGGAAACCGCGAAGCGCGCCGCCCGTCTCGGCGTGTGCGTGGACACGCAGCCCGCCTGGTATTTCAAGGACGGCGACACGCTGGCCGACGCGCTGGGCAGCGACCGCCTAGCCGGCTTCATCGGCGTGCAGACGTGGCAGCGCGCGGGCGTGAAGGTGGCGCTGAACTCCGACCACATGCAAGGCTTCGGCCCGGACTCGGCGCTCAATCCCTTCAACCCGTTCCTTGCGATGCAAATCGCCGTCACGCGCAAGACCGAAGGCGGCCAGGTCTTCGGCACGGACCAGCGCGTCACGCGCGAGGAGGCGTTACGCATGGTCACGCGCGACGCCGCTTGGCTGAGTTTCGACGAGAAGCGAAAAGGCTCCATCGAGGTCGGCAAGCTCGGCGACCTTGCGATTCTAACCGAAGATTTACTCACTTGCGCCGAGGAGAAGATGAAGGACATCCGTGCCGCAGTCACGGTGGTGGGCGGCAAGGTGGTGCATGAAAGGGGAGTGAAGTGAACAGTTCAATCCTGCTGGCCACCTTTCTCGCTGGGGTTTCCTCCTTCTCGCTTCACGCCCAGACAGCGGCCAAGGCTGCGTCCACCAACGCCATCCTCTTCATATGCGACTTCGAGTCGGCGGACTGGTTTAAGGCCTGGGGCGCGCGCGAGCTGCCGCGCAATTGCGAACTCGTCACCACCGACCCGGATCGGAAGTTCGCGTCGCACTCGGGCAAGGCGCTGCGCGTGAAGGTCAATCAGGGCGACCACTACGGCACGAGCATCGAGTATCGTTTCCAGCGCCAGCACGGCTCCGAGCCGGAGGAGATTTACTTCCGCTACTACGTGCGGCTCGGCGACGACTGGACGGCCACGCGCGGCGGCAAGTTCCCTGGCATCGCGGGCACCTACGGCAAGGCCGGCTGGGGCGGGCGGCCCGTGGACGGCACCGATGGCTGGTCCGCGCGCGGGCAGTTCGAGGGGCGCAAGGACGGCAAGACGCCCGTGGGCTTCTACGCCTATCACATGGACATGAAGGGCAAGTATGGCTCGCAATGGATATGGGAGCGCGAGGGCCTCGGTTTCCTGGACAACAACCGCTGGTATTGCCTCGAACAGCACGTGAAGCTTAACGCCCCTGGAAAGCCCGACGGCGTGATGCGCGGCTGGGTGGATGGCAAGCTCGCGTTCGAGAAGACCGACGTGCGGATGCGCGCCGTGGACAAGCTCAAGATCGAAATGGTCTGGCTCAACCTCTACTACGGCGGCACCTGGACCGCCCCCAGCGACATGCACGTCTTCATTGATGACGTGGTCATCTCCCGTGAGCCGATCGGGCCGGTGAAGCGGTAGCGGCCCCAGATTTTTCCTCGTCAACCAAGCCGAGGGGAGGATAGTCCCGGCATGGATGTCCAGATTGCGAGCCTGTGCGACTCGGCGGCGGATTACGGCGGTAAGCTCTGCCTCATCGGCGCGTTCGACACGATCCTCGTCCGCCAGTTCCCCGCGCAGCACCCCTTCTGCTCCGTGGCATTGCGCATCATCTTCCGCGACACGGACGAAGGGAAGCACACCTTGCGCGTGAACCTGATTGACGACGATGGTCAGAGCCTGTTGCCGAAGATCGAGACGCCGCTGGAGATCCGCCTGCCTGACAACCAGTTCTTCGCCACGGTGAACCTGGTCTTCAACATGCAGGGGATGAGCTTCAAGAAGCCGGGACAATACTCCATAGACATCACGATCGACGGCGCCATGATCGCCCGCATCCCGCTACAAGTTCTGCCGATGCCTGGCGAGCAGGCGGCGTAGAGACGCGTGTGTCGTCGGCGCCGCGTGAGGTCGGCGGATCCCGAACTCAGGCCAGCGACCAGCCCTTGCGATACGCGCGCTGGATGAAGGGTTGGGCCTCGGGCGCGTTCTTCGCGCGCAGGTTCACCGGGTCCCATTCGATCTTCTTGCCCACGCGATAGGCGACGTTGCCGAGGTGGTTCGCCTCGGTGAGCCAGCCAGAATACTCGAAGTTCGCACTGGACTGCGTGCCGTTCTTGCAGGCCGTGAGCCAATCGTCGTAGTGGCTCTTCACGCGCGGGAGGGTCGGCTCGGGGCGTTTGAAGTCCGCGAAGTCTTTTTCCGGCAGCAGGAGATACTTGCCGTAGTCGGAGAGCAGCATGCCCTTGTCGCCGACGAAGAGATGGCCGTTGCCCCACTGCGGAATCTTGTTCTCGGTCCAGAGCTTTGGTTTGTCCTCGCCCTGATACCAGGTGAGCTTCACCGGCGGCATTCCCTCGCGCGGGCCGTATTCGTAGGTCGCGTGCATGGAGGCGGGCGCGATCTCGCGGTGCGCGGGCGGGCCGAACGCCTCGATGGTCAGCGGGGCCTTGAGCTTGAGCGCCCAGAAGGGCAGGTCGTTCATGTGCGAGCCAAGGTCGCTCATCGTGCCATTGCCGAAGTCCCACCAGCGATACCACTTGGGGCCGGGGAAATAGACTTCGTTGAACGGCCGCTCCGGCGCGGGGCCAAGCCACAAGTCCCAGTCCAAGCCAGCAGGAATTGGCGACGCGTCCTTGGGCCGGTCGGTCACGTTGACGATGTCCTTGTTGCGCGCCGCCGCCTCGGCACTCTGCAAACCCCACGCGCGCGAGACCCACACGTGGACTTCGCGCACGCCACCGATGGCTCCGCTCTGAATCAGCTCGACCACGCGCCGGTAGTTTTCCGACGCGTGAATCTGGATGCCCATCTGCGTGGCGAGCTTCGGGCGGGCGGCGGCGGCTTCGCGGACCTTGCGCGCCTCGTAGATATTGTAGGTGAGGGGCTTCTCGCAATACACGTGCTTGCCCGTCTGGAGGGCCAGCATCGTGGCGAAGGCGTGCGTGTGCTCGCAGGTGCTGACCACCATGGCGTCGTAGTCCTTCGCGTGGTCGAAGAGCTTGCGGAAGTCGGTGAAGCTCGCGGCCTGCGGGTGCTTGACCTTCGCGGCGTCGAGGTTGCGCTGGTTCACATCGCAGAGCGCGGCGATGTATTCGGTGGGTGCGACGCCGCCGGTGTTGGACGCCCCGCGTCCGCCCGCGCCGATGATGGCGATGGCGAGTTTGTCGTTCGGATTGCGCGCGCTGAGAACGGCAGGGAAACCCAGCACCGCGCCGGCCGAGACGACGGCGGCCTTGGTGAACTGGCGACGCGAGAGGGCAGGGGAGGTGGTGGCGCTAATGGCGTTCATGGTGGGAGAGTGTGACGGAGTTTCCTCGCGGTCAATCAAGGCAATCTGGGCCAACGATTGAACCGGAACTATTCGATTGGATCAGGGTGAAACGGGCCACCGGCCCGTTCTCGGCGGCAACTTGCCGCCGAGTTTCGGCACAGCTAATGAGCGGAGAAATCGGACGTCCTGGGCGCAGTTCAAGCGGCTGGCGGGTCGCCCGCCGCAACGGGCCGGTGGCCCGTTCCACCCGGATTCCTCTGTATCGTTGCGTCGAGTCTGAACGCCGCCTTTGCGGGTTGCCCGCGCTCCCACCGCAGCGGCAGACTCAGAGCCGCAATGAAGTTCATGCTTCCGCTCGTCACCGCCCTTTTCGCCGCGTTGCCCGCGCTCGCCGACTTTCCCGCGCCCTTCAACTCGGAGCCGGATACGAACTCCGCTGCGTTGCCTGCCTCCCAAGTCGCCGCGCAGATGAAGCTGCCGCCGGGCTTCAAGGCCACAGTCTTCGCCGCCGAACCGGACGTGCAGAACCCCATCGCGCTCGCGTGGGACGCGCGCGGACGGCTCTGGGTGGCCGAAAACTACACCTACGCCGAGCGCACCCGGAAGTTCGAGCTGCGCCTGCGCGACCGCGTGCTCATCCTCGAGGACAAGGACGGCGACGGGCGCTTCGACTCGCGCAAGGTCTTCACCGACGACGTGCAGATGCTCACAAGCGTCGAGGTCGGGCGCGGCGGCGTGTGGCTGATGTGCCCGCCGCAGTTGCTCTTCATCCCGGCTGCGAACGGCGGCGACAAACCGACCGGCCCAACCGAGGTCGTGCTCGATGGCTTCACGCCGCCCGCCGAGAACTACCATAACTACGCCAACGGCCTGCGCTTCGGCCCGGACGGATGGCTTTACGGACGCTGCGGCGCGTCGGCTCCCGGTGAGATCGGCGCGCCCGGCACGCCGAAGGACGCGCGCATTACGCTGCGCGGCACGATGTGGCGTTATCATCCGACGCGGAGGGTCTTCGAGGCGTTGAGTTCCGGCTGCACAAACCCGTGGGGCCACGACTGGGACGTGCACGGCGAGCTGTTTTTCATCAACACCGTCAACGGCCATCTCTGGCACCACATCACTGGCGCGCACTACGTCCGCCCGCACACGATTGACCCGAACCCGCGCACCTACGCGCTGATCGACCAGCACGCGGACCACTGGCACTTCGACACCGCGAGCGACTGGACGAAGTCCCGCGACGGCGTGGCGGACGCGCTCGGCGGCGGCCACGCGCACATCGGCATGATGATTTACCAAGGCGACAACTGGCCCGCCGAGCATCGCGGCCGGCTCTTCACGCTCAACATGCACGGCCGCCGCGCGAACCAGGAAATCCTCGAACGCAAGGGTTCCGGCTACGTCGGCAAGCACGGGCCGGACATGTTCATTGCGACGGACAAGTGGTTTCGAGGCATGGAACTCACCTACGGCCCCGACGGCGGCGTGTATGTGGCCGACTGGAGCGACACCGGCGAGTGCCACGAAAACAACGGCGTCCACCGGACCAGTGGCCGCATCTACAAAATTACCTACGGTGAACCGAAGCACCCCGCCGTCACCGACCTCACGAAACTCAGCATCGCCGAACTCGTCCGCCTGCACACGCACACAAACGAGTGGTTCGCCCGCCAAGCGCGGCTGCAACTGCTCGACCGCGCGGCGAAGCCCGCCGAGTTGGGCGTCGACACGAAAGACCTACGTGCGCTCTTCGCGACGGCGAAAGACCCGGTTCACCAGCTCCGCGCCCTGTGGTCGCTCTACGTGCTGGGCGCGACGGACGAATCCTTCCTCCTCGCCCAAACCCGCCGCGCGAACGAACACCTCCGCACCTGGGCCGTCCGCCTGCTCACCGACGACTGGCCGCTTGACACTGTGATCAGCCAGCGCCCGGTAGCAGCCGACGTGGGGAGGCTCCATTCTCAATCCACAAATGACAATCATCAGTCAGCAACCAGTAAGAGCCTCCTCACGTCGGCTGCTACCAGACAGGAGTTGAGCCGCCTCGCACGCGAGGATGGCTCGGGCCTGGTGCGGCTTGCGCTGGCGACGGCGTTGAAGCGCCTGCCCGTCAATCAGCGCCTCGAACTCGCCGTGCCGCTCGTCGCGCACAAAGAGGACGCTGCTGACCACAATCTCCCCGCGCTCATCTGGTATGGCCTCATTCCGCTGGCTGAAAGCCAGCCGGATGCTTTGTCGAAAATCGCCAAATTCTGCGAACTCCCACTCACACGCCGGCTCATCGCGCGGCGGTTGGCGGAAGACATCGAGAAGCAGCCGGCGCACGTCAACAACCTGCTCCTCCTCGCCGCCGCGAAAGGCGAAGCTTTCCAGAGCGACATTCTCACCGGCCTTGCCGACGGCCTCGCCGGCTGGCGCAAGGCCACCAAGCCGAGCGCGTGGGACGCCTTCGCCAAGCTGGTTGAGAAGTCCGCCAACTCCGCGCTCCGCGACCGCGCGCGAGATTTGAGCGTCGTCTTCGGCGATGGCCGCGCGCTCGACGAGGTCAAGCGCGTCGCACTTGCCAAGGACGCGGACATGAACGCCCGCAAGGCCGCGCTGCAAACGCTCATCGAGAGCCGCCCGTCGGACTTGCGCGTGGTCTGCGAGCAACTTCTCTCCGTGCGCTTCCTCAACGCCGTCGCCGTGCGCGGTCTCGCTCAGTTCGATGACCCGGCCATCGGCGAAAAGCTTGCCAAGAGCTACCGCAGCTTCCACCCCAGCGAGCGCCCCGCTGTGATGGACACGCTGGTCTCACGGCCCGTGTCCGCGAGGGCGCTGCTGGCCGAGTTGGCCGCCGGTCGGCTGCCGCGCGCGGACGTGTCCGCTTTCCACGCGCGGCAGATTCGCAGCTTTAACGACGCGGCGCTGAACGAGGAGCTTGGCAAGGCCTGGGGCGAGTTGCGCGAGGCAGCGGCGGACAAGCGTGCGCTCATCGCGAAGTTGAAGACCCAGCTCACGCCCGACGCGCTCGCCAAGGCCGACAAAGGCGCGGGCCGCGCGCTGTTCAACCAAGCCTGCGCGAATTGCCACCGCCTCTACGGCCAAGGCGGCGAAGTCGGCCCGGACTTGACCGGCGCGGGCCGCGACAATCTCGACTACCTGCTCGACAACCTCGTGGACCCCAGCGGCGTCGTAACCGCCGACTTCCGCATGATGGTGGTGAACCTCAAGGACGGCCGCACGCTGAACGCCCTCGTCACCGCGCGCACCGAGCGCACGCTCACACTCAAGACCATGACCGAGATCGCCACCGTCCAGCACAGCGACGTGACGAGTCTCAAGGGATCCACGCTCTCGATCATGCCGGAGGGTTTGATCGAGGCTCTCACACCTGCGCAGCAGCGCGATCTGCTCGCCTACCTCATGCACAAGTCGCAGGTGCCCTTGCCGGACGGGAAATGAGCCCGCTCATCTGCCCTATGATTGAGGGTTTCCCAATCGGCTTCGTGCGCCGCAGCCCGTCTCCCTCTACCCCATCGGGGGAGAGGGCCGGGGTGAGGGGGCATCGGGCAGCGAAGTCTTCCGGGATAACCGGCGGCAGTAATCGCTCAATCATTTCGGCGATTTCAAACCTGCCGCTACTCCGTGCCGTCGCCCCCTCACCCTGCCCTCTCCCCCGATGGGGGAGAGGAAAAGCGCGTAGGCTGTCCGTGCGCGCTTGCTCCGGACCGCCAGCTCTCGGAGGAGGGTTGCGATGAGCAAACTCTTGCCCGTTCTGCTGCCGCTGCTGGCCGGGATAGTCTATGTCGCGGGCGCGCTGCTGGTCAAGCGCGCGTCCGAGTTCGGCGTGGGCATCTGGCGCACGGCGTTTCTCGGCAACATCATCGCCGCCGTCATCTTCTCGCTGCTGCTGCCCTTCGGCGGCACGATTCATCCCGAACTCCTCTGGCAACCAGCGCTCGTGGCGGTGTTCTTCCTGCTTGGCCAGTTGCTCAACTTTCTCGCGCTCCAGCACGGCGATGTCTCGGTGGCCACGCCAGTGATGGGCTTGAAAATCATCCTCGTCGCCGTGTTCACCAAGCTGTTGCTCACGTCCGGCGTGTCACCGATGCTGTGGGGCGCGGCGGTGCTGAGTTCAGCAGCCATTGCACTGCTCAACCGCAACGAAAGCGTGGCGCACCACCATGTCGGGCGCACGATCCTTTACGCCGGCAGCTCGGCCACGATGTTCGCTATCTTCGACGTGCTGGTGCAGAAGTGGTCGCCGGCGTGGGGGCTGGGGCGGTTCCTGCCGGTGCTGCTGGCATTCACAGCGCTGTTCAGCCTCGTGTTTGTGCCGTTCTTCCACGCGCCGCTACGAGCCATCCCGCGTGCGGCGTGGCCGTGGTTGCTGGGCGGCTGCGCAGGCATCGGGCTGCAATCGGTCATCTTCGTGAGCACCATCGCGCACTTCGGCAACGCGGCGCGGGCGAACGTCATCTATAGCTCGCGCGGGTTGTGGAGCGTGGTGGCGGTGTGGGCCATCGGCCACTGGTTCGCGAATAAGGAGCAGCACCTCGGCGTGCGCGTGCTGCGCTGGCGGCTGGCCGGCGCGGCGCTGATGATGGCGGCCATCGCGCTGGTGCTGGGGTGAACTTCGCACTTTGCACTTCATCGCCCGCTGCGTTCACCGCACACTCCGTCTCACATGCTGACACTAGAGAAATTCACCATCGGCGTGGGCGACCGTTTCGCCCATCAGGCCAAGGCGCAGCTCCACGCCTTCCAACTCGCCGCCGCCCAGGGCGTGGCCGTCGTGCCCGTCTGGAACAAGTCCAACCGTGAGCACACGTTCATTGGCTCGCACCCGCAGAGCGTCTTCGATGCCGCGCAGGCTGCGGTGAAGGAGCTGAATTGGACCGGCGGCTGGCATGTGGACGCCGACCACATCCGCATGGAGACCGTGGACAGGTTTCTGCCGTGCTCGGATTTCTTCACCATTGATGTGGCCGACAGCATCGGGAAACCACCCGAAGACCGCTACGTCGATCGGTTTCTGGCCAAGCATTCCGAGCTCATCGGCACCGTGACCATCGCGGGGATCGCCGAGCCTTTTCAGACGGACGCGGCTGGCGTCGCCGCCATCGCGCGCAAATACCTCAGCGCCACGTGGGAGGCGGGCCAGATTTCCAACCACATCAAGCGAGCGAAGGGCGCGAAGAAGTTCATCGCCGAAGTCTCCATGGACGAGACTGATTCGCCGCAGACGCCGCCGGAGTTGCTCATCATTCTCGCGCTCCTCTCCGACGCCGGCGTTTACCCGCAGACCATCGCGCCGAAGTTCACCGGGCGCTTCAACAAGGGCGTGGACTACGTCGGCGACCTTGCGCAGTTCGAGCGGGAGTTTAACGACGACCTCGCCGTCATCGCGCACGCCGTGAAAACCTACGGACTGCCGGCGAATCTGAAACTCAGCGTCCACAGCGGCAGCGACAAGTTCAGCCTCTACCCCATCATCCGCCGCGCGCTCCAGCGCACCGGTGCGGGCGTCCACCTCAAGACCGCCGGCACGACTTGGCTGGAGGAACTCATCGGCCTCGCCGAGGCGGGCGGCGATGGACTCGCTCTGGCCAAGGAGATTTACGCCTACGCCCTCGCGCATGTGGACGAGCTGTGCGCGCCCTACGCCAGCGTCATTGACATTGACCGCGCCAAACTCCCCAGCGCTGACGTGGTGAACATCTGGACCGGCCCGCAGCTTGCCAGCGCCATCCGGCACATCCCCGGCCACCCCGGCTTCAACGCCCACATCCGCCAGCTCCTGCACGTCTCCTTCAAGCTCGCGGCCAAGGCTGGCACGCGCTACACGGACCTGCTGAAGGCAAACGAAACCATCGTCGCGAAGAACGTGACGGAGAATCTCTACGACCGGCACCTGAAGCCGTTGTTTATCGGCTAAGTCTTGGGCCACGGATGAACCACAGACCGGACACAGAGTGGCAGCGACACAGCGAATCTGTGTTCAATCTGTGGCTAAGAAAGAACTATGAAGTCAGCCATCACCATCTCCCTCGTCCCTGAAGCGCGCGGTGGGCCGTTCGTTTATTGGGACGACCTCGCCGCCGGGTTCGCCGCTGCCGCGCGGCACGGCTTTGACGCGGTTGAGATTTTTCCGCCGGCGGCCAACGCGGTGTCCATCGGCACGGCACGTGCGCTGATGGAGAAGCATTCGCTCAAGGTCGCCGCCGTCGGCACGGGCGCGGGTTGGGTGAAGCACAAGCTCCGCCTCACCGACCCCGAGCCCGCCGTGCGCGCCAAGGCCCGCGAGTTCATCTACGGCATCATCAACCTCGCCGGCTACCTCGGCGCGCCCACCATCATCGGCTCCATGCAAGGCCGCTGGGAGGGCACCGTCTCCCGCGAGCAGGCGCTCGCGTGGCTGGCGGAGGAGCTGACGGCGTTGTCCGAACGCGCCGCCGCGCACGGGCAAGTGCTCCTCTACGAGCCGCTGAACCGCTACGAGACGAACCTCTTCAACCGGAATGCCGACGCCGCTGCGTTCGTCATGCAGCACGGCTTGAAGAACGTGCGGCTCCTCTGCGACCTCTACCACATGAACATTGAAGAGCAGAACCTCGCCGAGTCGCTGCGCCAGACCGGCGCGCTCGTGGGCCACGTCCACTTCGCCGACTCGAACCGCCGCGCCATCGGCCTCGGCCACACAGACGCCGCACCCATCGGCGCCGCGCTGAAAGACATCGGCTACGCGGGCTACCTCTCCGCAGAAATCCTCCCTCTGCCGGACGCAGAAACGGCGGCGGCGCAGACGATGGCGAGTTACCGAATGCTGACCGCTGACCGCTAAACGCTTTTTCCCCATGCTCAAAACCCAACTCCTCCACCCCGACATCCTTCGCATTTGTGCGCAGGCCGGCCATCACGCGAAGATTCTGATCGCGGACGGCAACTACCCCGCCTCGACCAAGAAGGGGCCGAACGCCGAGCTGGTCTGCTTAAACCTCGCCCCCGGCTGCGTGACCGTGGCGCAGGCGCTCCGCGCGCTCCTGAGCGCCGTGCCGGTGGACTTCGTGAACACCATGGGCATCCCGGCGGACGACGCCTACGCGAAGTTCGGCGAGCCACCCGCGTGGGCCGAGTTCCGCGCCATCGCGAAGGAAGCCGGCGTCACGGCGAACATCGATCCCATCTCGAAGTGGGATTTCTACAAACACGTCGAGTCGCCTGACCATGTCCTCACCATCCAGACTGGCGATCAAGCTCTGTGGGCCAACGTGCTCCTCACGCTGGGCTGCCGAACAAACTGATTCATCAACCACAAATGGACACGAATAGACACTAATGGGAGCGGGACGAACTGGGCAGGGCCGAGCGACTTGAACTCGTGGCAATCCCAGACAGTTGGTCCTTCGCCTCGGAATCTTTCATTCGTGTTCGTTGGTGTCCATTCGTGGTTCTCCCCGCATGAAGACACGTCCCAAGATCGGCACCGTCGGCGAAATGAAATTCGTCGTCGCACAGGAGCACGTCATCGACTTCGCCACGGGCGGCATGCCCGCCGTGTTGAGCACGCCGCGCCTCGTCGCACTCATCGAACGCACCGCGCGCGAGTCCATGTATCCGTTCCTCGACGAGAATGAGCGCACCGTCGGCGGCGAGATCGAGATCCGTCACCTCGCCCCCACCCCGCTCGGTCAGAATGTGACCATCACCACCCGGGTCATCGGTTCGGAGGGCAAGGCGATTGATTTCCAGTTCGATGTGCGCGACGAGCACGAGATCATCGCGCGCGGCCTGCACAAGCGCGGCGTGATCACCGTGGAAAGGTTCGCCAAACGGGTGGCGCGCAAGGCCGCATCAGCTCGCTAGCTCTGCTACAGGATGGGCAGAAACTGGACTGGGTCACTTCCCCTGACAATCAGGAGGAGAGACTCCGGCGACTGAAAAAGAACGCAAGAAATTGAAATGAAACGCACCCTCACCCTCCTCATCGCTCTGGTGCTAACTCCGCTGGCCGCCCAGGAACCCCCCAAGGCTAAGGCGGAGCCCAAGGTTGCCGAGGCGACTGCAGTCGCCTATTCGCCCGACGTTCCCAAGCCCACGCTGTCGGGCATCCGCTACGGTGAGCATGAGCGTCACGTGATGGATTTCTGGAAGGCCAAATCCAGCGAACCCACGCCCTTCGTGTTCGCCATCCACGGCGGCGGCTGGAAGGGCCGCAGCAAGGAACGCGTTGATCGCTGCGTCGACGTCGACGCCTTGCTCAAGGCCGGCATCTCCGTGGTCGCCATCAACTACCGCCTGATCAAACTCAGGGCGTCCGACAGCGCACCGCCCGTCAAGGCCCCTCTCCACGACGCCGCGCGCGCCCTGCAGTTCGTGCGCAACAAGGCCGTCGAATGGAACCTCGACAAAGACCGTATCGGCGCTGCCGGCAATTCGGCCGGTGCCTGCTCCAGCCTCTGGCTTGCCTTTCACGACGATCTGGCCGATCCGAATTCGGCCGATCCGGTCTCCCGCGAGTCCACCCGCCTGACCTGCGCGGCTGTCACCAACCCGCAGACGACGCTCGATCCGGCCCAGATGAAGGAGTGGACGCCCAACAGCACATACGGCGGCCATGCGTTCGGCTTCGACACCTTCGCAGAGTTCATCGCCAGCCGGGAAAAGATCCTGCCGCTGCTCGCCGAATACTCTCCCTACGCGCTCGTTTCCGCCGACGACCCTGGCGTTTACATGACCTTCAGGTCCGCGCCGGCGATCGGACGAGATCAGAAGGATCCGACGCATACCGCCAATTTCGGCGTCAAGCTCGCCGAACACTGCGCCACCAAGGGCGTCGCCGCCGAACTCGTCTACCCCGGCGCCCCGAACGTGACCCACGCCACACCGACGGACTACCTGATCGCCAAGCTCAAGCAGAAAGGGCAAAAATGACCATGAAACCCACCCTCACACTCCTCACCGCCCTGCTGCCCGCGCCTCTGGCCGCGCTGCACGCCGCTGACGCACCAAAGCAAAAACCCAACATCGTCTTCATCTACGCCGACGATTGGGGCTGGGGCGACCTGTCCTGTCACGGCAACACGTGGTTGAAAACGCCGCGCCTCGACAAACTCGCCAGTGAGGGCATTGATTTCCAACAGTTCAATGTGCTCAGTCCGGTCTGCTCGCCCAGCCGCACGGCGGCCATGACGGGACGTTTTCCGGGTCGCTTCGGAATCAACACGGTCTTCGGTGTCGGCAAACCGCCGGAGATGCCGGACTGGTTGGACCCCAGGGCACCCACGACACCACGCTTGCTCAAAGCAGCGGGCTATCGCACGGGGCACTTTGGCAAATGGCATCTGGGGGAGGGGACGCCGACCATGGCGGATTACGGCATCGACGAGTCGGCGGTCTATCACGGGCCGGGGCCGAAAGTCGGACCGTCTGGAAACGATATTCCCAACAAGGCCGTGAAGTTCATCGAGGCCAATAAGGACCGTCCGTTCTACGTGAACGTGTGGCTGCATGAGAGCCATCTGGCGCACACGCCCTCGGCGGAATCCATGGAGAAATGGAAACACCTCGACGAGCAAAAGCAGGTCTATGCGGCGGTCATTACCGATGGCGACAACAAGGTCGGCATGATCCTCGATGCGCTGGATAAAGCCGGCATCGCGCAGAATACCATCGTGGTGTTTTCCAGCGATAACGGCCCAGCAAAGTCCAAGGAGAACGACAAAGGCAGCCCCGGAAAATATCGCAGCCATTACAGCCTCGGTGAAAGCGGCGGCCTGCGGGGAAAGAAGACCAGCCTCTTTGAAGGTGGCGTGCGCGTGCCGTTCATCATGCGGTGGCCAGCCCAGGCTCCGGCTGGCTTGAAAAACGACACTACCGTCCTCACGGCCGTAGATTTGCTCCCCACCTTCTGCGCCGCCGCCGGAGTCACCCCGCCGACCGACGCCACTGGTGATGGCGAGAACTTGCTTCAAGCTCTGAAGGGTGAACCCATCCAGCGCACCCGACCCATTTTCTGGAGGCACAACGGCAACACGAAGGACCCCGGTTTTTGGCCTGATCTGTCGGTGCGCGACGGGGATTGGAAACTGGTGACGACCTTCGATGGCCAGCGGGTCGAACTGCACAACTTGAAATCGAATCGCGCCGAGGACATCTCCAAAGAACAGTCAAAGGACCATCCCGAAATCGTCGCGCGCCTGAAAAAGCTGGTGCTCGATTGGAACGCGACGCTGCCCACCAAGGCAGACCCAAGCTGTTTGGCAAAACCGCAAGCGAGCGAGCCGAAGAAGCTTTCGGCAAAGGCAACGCCCACATCCGAACTTCCCGCTCAAGATCGCAACGTGCCCTTCAACCGATAGGACACAAACAAGGACGGCTTCCCCTCGCTCGAAGAATACAAAACCAACTCAAAAAACGGCACTGGGATTGAAGAACGTTTCAAGCGCTTCGACAAAGACGGTGACGGCAAAGTCAGCCGCGAGGAGTTCGTCGGCCCAGCTGAAAAGTAGCCATCAGACAAAAGCTAATCGCATGAAAAACACTCTCGCCCTCATCGCCGCCCTGCTGCTCGCGCCGCTGGCCGCGCTGCACGCGCTCGATTATCCGCACGTCACCGCCGAGCCGCAGACGAACGGCTGGCCGCTGACGGCCGAGGAACGCGCCTACGTGCTGAAGCCCGAACACGACCGCCGACCTGGCCGCGAGTCCAACAAGCATCTGCCGCAGCTCTGGCCCGTGGTGCCGAGCGCGGGGTTTTGGGGTGGGACGAGCTGGCTCGATACTCATGCGAAGCTGGTCGAGTTTGTGAAGGCGAACTCCGGACCCTGTGATGTGTTGCTCGTGGGCGACAGCATCACGCAGCAATGGGGCAGCCCGCTCGACAAAGGCGTCCTCAATGAGTCGTGGCGGAAACACTTCGCGAACTACCGCACGATCAACATCGGGATCGGCGGCGACAAGGCGCAAAACGTCCTCTGGCGGCTCGACCACGGTGGCGTGGAGGGGCTTCAGCCCAAGGTCATCGTCGTGATGATCGGGAACAACAACATGTTCTTCACGGCGGAGACCGGCATCGAGGCCCCGGCGAAGGGCGTGCAGATGGTGGTGGCGAATGTGCGCGAGAAGTTTCCGCAGGCGTCGGTCATCGTGGCGAAGATCCTGCCCTGCCACGCGCCCGGCGTGCGCTTCTATGAGGACATCAAGAAGACCAATCTCGCGCTCGACCCGCTGAAGCTCGACAGCGATCCGAAGGTGACGGTCATCGACTTGTGGAGCGACTTCACCAACGCCGATGGCACGATCAAGAAGGACCTGTTCACGCCGGACAACATCCACCTCTCGCTCGCGGGCTACGCCGTTTATGCGGAGCGGTTGAAGCCGCTGTTCGACAAATTTCTCGGCGGCAAAGGCCTCGGCGGCGCGGTCGTCGTGCCAAAGTTTGTGCCAGCGACCGCGCCCGCCGCACCAGCGCAGAAAAGCGCGCCGGTTGCGCCTGCGCCGAAGACTTCGTCGGCACCTGCCGGCAAGGTCGTTCCCTTCGTGCCCACGGCGGAGATGCTGAAGCCCACTCCGAAGACGGCGGATGGCAAGTCGCTCGTCTATCCCTATGCGCCCTACAACGAGGGCAAACTGGACCCGCAACTCACCGGCTGGCCACTCACCGAAGCCGAGCGCGCGTGGGTCGCGAAGGGCGAATACTTCCGCAAGCCCGGCCATGACGCGCAGAAGCATCTTCCGGAAATGTGGTTCGTCACGCCGACGGCGGCGCGTTGGGGTAATGACGGCGAAGACAACAAGTGGATCGCGCACCACGCCACCTGCATCGAGAAGGTTCGCGCGATGAAGGACGGCATCGATGTCGCGCTGCTCGGCGACAGCATCACGCAAGGCTGGGGCGGCGGCTGGGACGGCGCGCCGTTCAACGCCGCGTGGCAGAAACATTTCAGCGACAAGAAAACCGTGAACCTCGGCATCGGTGGCGACCGCATGGAGAGCATTCTGTGGCGGCTCGACCACGGCGCGCTGGATGGCGCTGCGCCGAAGGTCATCGTCCTCATGATCGGAGTGAACAACGCCCCGCTCGTGCAAGCCAACGGCGTCCCGGTTGCCGCCGCGGCGCACGGAATCAAGCTCTGCATCGAAAACCTCCGCCTCCGCTGCCCACAGTCCAAAATCGTCCTCGTGAAGATTCTCCCCGCGTTCGACCCCAGCAAGGAAGTCGGCGCCAAAGTGCGCGAAATGAATGCCGGACTCGATGCTCTGAAACTCGATGCCGATGCGAAGGTCCACGTGCTCGACCTGTGGGAGGATTTCACCAACGCCGACGGCACGCTCAAGACGGAGCTGTATTCCGACAAGCACCTGCACCTCGGCCCGGCGGGCTACGAAGTCTTTGCGAGCAATTTGAGGCCAGTTGTGGAAAAGATTCTCCAATAGCCTCTCCACACGATGAAATCCACCTTTACACTTATCGCCGCACTGCTCGCACCGCTGGCCGCGCTTCACGCCGCCGAAGCACCG
>SXGQ01791825.1_pt1 | contig 24267 bp, 23 predicted proteins | sample 3178371 | NCBI WGS metagenome assembly SXGQ01 (sample SAMN11356859, study PRJNA531348) | freshwater metagenome | isolation source: freshwater sample F1-20 | place: China: Fuxian Lake, Yuxi | collected 2017-12-25 | reverse complement strand
TAGATCGCGATGATCTGCGTTTCTTTGGTCACGGCCGAGGGTTGCGGAGCAGCGGGCTCCACCGCCGCCTCGGCGCGCAGACTGCGCTTCAGTTTTTCGACGGGGATCGATACGGTTTCGCCTAGCGGGGTCATGCAGCCTGCCTCCAATCGAGAATCATCTTGAGACACAGGGGATCGACGAACGCCTGTCGATAAGCTTGATCAGCGGTACTCGCCTCTCGGCGATGCGTGATCAGACCTTCGAGCGACAAACGTCCCGCCGCGATCCATTGCAGCACTGCAGTCAAATCAGCATCCTTCCACTCTGCGGCGACGCGCAAGCGCGCTTCCCGCATGAATGCAGTCGTGAAATCAAAACTCATGGGTTCGGTGTAGAACCCGGCGAGCGTCACTTCGCCACCGGGCGCGAGTCGGCCGATAAGCGAATCGAGGATGCGAGCATCGCCGCTCACGTCGTGCACCGCGCGATAGTCGCGACGCGGATCTTCCTCGGGAGCGCAGACGCGATATCCGTCGGCGCCGGAGGCGCGCGCAGCATTTCTCTCCCACACCGTCGGCGCAGGTGCGCCGCTTGCAATCGTGATGCGCGCGAGCAGACGACCGAGTACACCGTGACCCACGATCAATTGCGGGGCCTCGGCGTTCGGAGCTGCCATGGCGTGGCGAGCCGTTGCGGCGAGCGCGAGCAGTACAGCGTGCTCACCCAAAGATTCGTCGATGGGCGTCGCCCGCGCAGCTGGAACGACGAGGCGGGAAGCGGCTCCGCCGAAGAGCCCGCGAACATCTCGGTAACAACGAGCACCGGGAACGAACACGCGCTCGCCCACCCGGCGATCGCGAACATTACGACCAACGGCTTCGATGCGCCCGACAGACTCGTAACCGGGCACCAAGGGGTAACCCATACCCGGAAACGACGGCATCTTCCCAGACCACAACAAGCGCTCGGTTCCGGTGCTGATGCCGCTCCACTCTGTCGTGACGACGATGTCATCGTCCGCAGGGCTCTGGAGGGCGAGCCGGTCCAGCGCCAAGCGCTCCGGTCCCTCAATTACCACCGCAAGAGTGTTCAATCCCTGACCCATTCAGGCTCCTCAGCCTGTTTTTCCAACTGTCAGTCTACGCTTACGTCAAGGGGTGTCAATTAAAACAGACACTTTTTCAGAAAATACTTGCCCCGAGCCCTCCTCGAGGGGGCGGCCTTCTCAGCTGGCCTTTTTCGCAATCAGGACACTCGTTTGCAGGGGAATTCGGGTGGGCAAGCGCCGGATACGAGAAAAACCCGCTTTCTCGAGCATTTCCGTGAGTCCTCGGGCGGATCGGGGGCGTCCGCTGCCCATCGCCCAAAGGTAGACCCCGAAGTAAGCGTCGCCCATGCGCTCCGCCCCGGAAGTCCCCGCCATCGGCTCCGCCACCAACAGCCGCCCTCCCGGCGCGAGCGCTTCGAAAGCCGCTCGCAAGATCTTTTCCACGAGGGGGTCATCGTGATCGTGCAGCACGCGGACGAGAGTGACGAGGTCGGCTCCAGTCGGCAGCGCATCGCGGGAGAAATCGCCGCCGAACACGTGCGCACGATGAGCCATGCCGCTGTCGGCAAACCGGCGACGCGCCATCTCGGCGACGCCTGGTAAGTCAAAGAGCATCAACTCGGTAGAGGATGCGCGCCTGCCGAGAGCGCGCAGAAAAGTGCCGTCACCGCCGCCGATATCGAGGACGCGTCTGTGACCCGATACGTCATAGGCGTCCAGGATTTCCTCGGCGACGAGTCCCTGCGAGGACGCCATCAAATGCGTGTAATCGCGAGTCCCCTCGCCCGCCACCTGCCCGGGAACAGCTGCGTTGGCGTAGGGCCAATACTTTGACAAGGCCGTCGACCCTCGAGGCGCCCTGAACATAGACACAGGATCGACGAGATCGGAATAGAGCACGGCATGGTGCTCGATCATGGCGAGCACGCCGGGATTTCCGAGCAACGCCGCCCCCCGCCGACCTAGCGCCCAAGTGGTTTCGCGCGGGCTCGAACAGGCATCCAGAAGCTCAATAGCCGCCGCCGCACGAAGTAGCGTACGCGCCGCGGCATCGGGCATATCCATTGAGGCGATCAACGAACGCTCAGTAACCTCACCTGCGCGCAAACGCTCGAGTAATCCGAGGCGTACGCAGGCGAGCGCAATCTGTGAATACGTGAATCCGGCGACGATATCGAAAAGCTCACGCGCTTCTCGACGCGCTCGTGCGCGTGTGAACGGGAACGCCGCAGCAGCGCGCTGGAAGCGCGGACTCATCAACAGACGGTTACGCCAATCACGCCACATGGCGACGGCTTTCGGTCAGGCTGCGCGCTGCAGCAGCGAATCTGGCAACAAGCGCTGAGCCTCGAGATCGACGAGATCCTTTAGGAATTCCGCGCCGGGACACTCAGGGATGGATGCGGTGGCTTGCTCGATCAGGCGCTCAAAATGTTTGACGGCGCCCCGAACACCCATTTCAGCGAGCGCAGTCGGCCGTCCGAGATCTGCATCACGCCCTGCGGGCTTGCCGAGTTCGTCGTCGGTGGCGAGCGCATCGCGAATATCATCGGCGATTTGATAGGCCTCACCGAGCGTCTCGCCGAGCACTCGCCACGGTGCAGGATCAGCTCCTGCCGACAAAGCGCCACCAACTGTCGCGGCGATGAAGAGCGCTCCGGTTTTCTGTCGTCGATATTCCTCGAGCGGCGTTGTCTCCTCGCACTCCCAGGCCTGTCCCGCGACAATACCGCCAGGCGCGCCGACCGCTCGCGTCAACGCGAGTACGAGATTCGGCAAACGCTCGGGTGAATTCGCAAATGCGCGAGCGACATTCTGGAAGGCCAGCACAATCAGCGCATCGCCGACGAGCAGCGCGATGCGCTCGTCGAACGCACGGTGTACGGAAGGTCTGTTACGACGAACTTCCGCGTCATCGAAACACGGCAGATCGTCATGGACGAGCGAGGCGCAAGGCAGCAGCTCTATGGAGGCCGCCGTGGCAATGGCAAGGGGTGACTGAGGCTCGCCGCAACCTGCGGCGATGGCGAGGCAAAGCCGTGGACGGATGCGTGCGCCCCCAGGGAATACGGCATATCGAATTGCCGCGGCGAGACGTGGCGGGCAGCCGAGCTCATCACAGGAGGCGACGGCCGTCTCCAACGCCGATTCGATTCCCGATGCACCTTCCATTCGCGCCTCCGCGCTGCTGGGGTCGCCCGTCCGGACCGACTGGCAAACGTCAACCGCGATTGTCACACTAGCTCGTCATGGAATATAGACACCCGTCCGGGGTCAGTCAAACCGGCCCGAACTTCGCCGCGAACATACCCACCGATGGCTACGCGTGGTGGTACGTAGATGCCCTGAGCGACTGTGGACGCCACGGCCTCACGATCATCGCGATGCTCGGGTGTGTCTTTTCGCCCTGGTACGCCGCCGCCCGGCGTCGCGGTCCCACCGACCCGCTCGAGCACTCGGCGCTGAACGTCGCGCTGTATGGCGAACCCGGCCGTCGATGGGCGCTGACCGAACGCGGACGTCAGGATGTCCAGCGAGATTACGACCACCTCTCGATCGGCCCAAGCTCTATCGCTTGGGACGGCGATCGTCTTTGCGTCGACATCAATGAAATCACCTCACCGCTGCCGAGCAGGCTGCGAGGGCGAGTCACGCTACGGCCGTCGATGCTGTTGCACCAGGGCTACCCCATCGATCGACTCGCGCGACATCTCTGGACACCGATTTCACCGCACTGCACCGTTGAGGTCGCCTTCGAGAGACCGGCGCTTTCCTGGCGTGGCGTCGCGTATTTCGATTCGAACGAAGGTCGCGCACCACTAGAGAACGACTTCGACTCCTGGAACTGGTCGCGCGCATCGTCCGACGATTCAAGTCGGATTTTTTACGATACGCGATGGCGGGGCGGCAGCGGTCGGTCGATTTCATTGAGCATCGATACAAACGGAAAGGTCGTAACCCTCCCCGCGCCGCCGGAAAAGTCCTTGCCCTCGACCCTCTGGGGCATCCCGCGTGAGACCCGCTGCGATGCGGATGCGACACCCCGCCTCATCTCAACTTTCGAAAGCGGTCCCTTTTACGCACGCTCTCTGATCGAGACTCGAGCTGAAGGCCGACCTTGGACCGCCTTCCACGAAAGCGTATCGCTACGAAGATTTTCGACGCGCTGGGTACAGTCACTATTACCCGTACGACTCCCGAGGCGACCGATCCGCCGTTAGGGATCAGCCTGCCGCACGGGCGTCGCGATCGAGGCGCTCCAAGCGCTCGAATACACCAAGCACACGCGACAATTCGCGTTCGAAGAGCGTACCGCCCGCAAGCGGATCACCCGCAAGTCCTCTTTCGCGGTCGTGACGCACGATAGCCTCGAGCAGATATTCGGCCTCGGGCAGAGTCGAATGCTCGGAGATATCGTTCCGACGGGTCGCCGCAATCAAAGCCTCGGCTAACAAAAACAGCTTACGTCGAGCCGACACCACGGCCCGCGACGATACCGAATCGCCTCCTCGGCGACTGACTTCGCGGCCGATCGCCGCGTACATCAGTCTCGCGGCATGAATTGCGGGTCGGCATTCGACCGGTAACTCGTCGATACCGGCCGCGGCGCGTCGATACAGTTCCTCAGCCTCCTCGACGAGACGATCGACCAGCTCGCCTAGACGCGGCTCGAACTTAGGTTCGCGCAACCACGCGTCGGGGTCGATGCCGACATCGCGCAGCCACTGCCGGGGCAAATAAATGCGCCCCATGCGCGCATCTTCACCGACGTCACGAGAGATATTCGACAGTTGCATCGCAACACCCAGGTCGGCCGCGCGCGCCAGAGCACCTGGCGATCTGACGCCCATCAAAAGCGACATCATCACACCGACCGTACCAGCAACGCGCACGCCGTATGCGCGTACCTCCGAGAGCGTGTCATACGTTCGAGCCGTGGCATCCCAGGCGAATCCCTCTAGCAATGCAGCCGGCAACTCCTGGGGAATATGAAACTGCATCACGACGGCCGACAAAGCGCGGTCCGCCGCATTGTCGATCGGCGCTCCGCGATACGCCAAATCGAGACGGCGCTGCAGAGCCTCGAGTGCGCGCAATGGATCATCGGAGCGATCGATGGCGTCATCGGCTTCACGGCAAAACGCATAAAGCGCCAGCGCCGAGCCACGAATTCGACGCGGTAACAGCAGCGAGGCCGCATGAAAGGTTTTCGAGCCGACGCGGATGGCCGCACGACATTCGGCGAGATCAGCGGCGGACGCGCGCAGATCGCGGCCAGTCACACTCAAAGCGCCGTCGTCGGAAGCGATGTGTGGAGGTACGCTCACAGGGCCTTCACTCTACGACTTCGCGCTCTGTCCCGGCAAATGTCGCGAAATCCAGCATCGCCACCTCGCCGAAGGTCATCCCCGTTCGTGAGGCGAGCGCAATGATGTTCCAAGCCGTGTAGGGCATACCGAGAAACGGCCAAGGATCGGACGCCTTCCACGTGACCTCTCGTGCGTCGAGGAGGCAACGTAAATTGTGCCGAAATCGGGAGGTGAACATCGATTTCTGAGTCTCGGTAAGACACGGGAAAAATTGCTGCGATAAACGCTCCGGACGCAAGGTCGGCGCGTCTGTTGCCGAGGGGTCGAGCAGCGCTTGCGCGAGCCCCGCTGGCTCGACGAAATGGATCCCACTCGTCGCCCGCGGATTGCATTCGATTCCGTGAACGACACCCGCCTCGTCAATGATTAGATCGAAGGAGATGAAACCGTCCCATCGCGTCTGTGCGACGAAACGCCGGATCCACTCGCTGACCTCGAAAGGAACCTCGATACGCTCAAAACACACCGCTACCGTGCCTTGCATGACGGCTCCGCGATACAGCACCGTGCATCGCACCTCACCCGCACGAGCGATACTGAAGCTGCTGACGAGTGAGCCGTGAATGCGACGCTGAATGATCGAGGGCTCAGCGACGCTTGGCAGCGCCTCCCCTCGACCGAAAAATCGCACACCGCGCCCGGAACAGGACGACACCGGTTTCACGACGAAATCGTGGGCTGCTGCGAGCGACATCGCCTCCGAAGCCGTCGTCTCGGCGCTCTCTGGCGCCGCCACTCCAGCGGCTCGACACACTTCAACGAAACGAGCCTTGTGATGCACGGCGAGCACCGACGCTTGCGGCATCGACAGCAATCGACAGCTCGCGGGCAAGCGGCCGTACAAGGCCGACACGCGCACGATCTCCTCCGAGATGGGTACAACCAGATCGACCTTCTGGGCGTCGACCAGGTCACATAGCTCTTGGAGATAGCGCGGACCATCGACGGCCGGTGCCGTGACCACAAAACTTTGATCGACCGCTCTCGAGACCCCGCTCAGATGACGACGAAACGGCTCGGCGACAATCACGCGAACCCCAGCGCCATGCAACGCCCGTGCGACATCGAGCGCCTTCGGCAGTCGTCCCAAAGTGAGTAAGGCCGTCGTCATGTGTCTAATCGAGAGAACGTCGGACCACTCGCGCCATCAACTGTTTTTGTGGACGGATGGTCAATCGAGCAATCGGCCTGACCTTGGCGGCGTCGATCACCTGGATGTCATACCGACAGACGAGCCGCGCGAGAATCAAAGTCGCTTCGAGCGTTGCAAAGCCTGCCCCCACGCAGGTACGCGGCCCAAGTCCGAACGGCAGATACGCGCCCGGAACGAGCTCGTGCTCACGCTCAGGCGAGAAGCGATCGGGATCGAAGGCATGCGGATGACGCCAATGGTCACGATGCCGATGAATCGTCCATGGCGAGACCATGATCATCGCACCGCGCTTGACCTTGTAGCGTCCGATCGTTGCCGCCTCGGCGGCAACGCGCGGCATGAATGGAATCGGCGGATAGAGCCGCAAACTCTCGCGGAATACGTTGCGAACGAATAGGAGCTTTCGAACGTTTTCCAGGGTCAATGGCCCATCGCCGGCAACCTCTCGGACTTCCTCACGGATGCGCTGTGCGAGCGCAGGCTGCATCGAGATGATCAAAAACGCCCAAGTGAGCGAGCTCGCCGTTGTTTCGTGTCCCGCTAGAAACATCACGCCGAGCTGATCGAGCAATTCCTTGCGCGTGAACCCCTCACCCGTATCGAGATCACGAGCCGCGATGATTTCCGCGGCGATGTCATCCCAGCTCAAGGGGCTATCCGTGATATGAGTGTCGACGAGATCACTCAAGTGCCGTCGAATGCGCTCGCAGGCCTCGAGCACTCCAGGCTGCTGCGGGATACTGGCAAACGGCGTAGCAAAAATGAGCCGACGCAACTCGACTTGCGCGCAAGTTCGCTCGAAGAACGTAAAGGCTTCGAAGACGTCGACGGCAGTCTGCGACTTGAGTGACGTCGAGAACACCGTCCGGCAGATGATGTCGGCCGTCAGATGACTCATGGCGAGATCGAGCGAGAAACTCTCGCCAGTCTCGGCTGCACGATCGAGCCTCGACTCATAGTCCTCGACCGCAGCACTCATCGAGGCAAAGGCCTTGCCAAGCCGCATGTGAGAGAAGGACGGCTCGATCATCTTTCGCTGACGCCGCCATACCGACCCGTGCGACACGAAGATCGAGTTACCGACGAGCGGCTCCAACGCCCCAACCATGAGATCGCTCTTCGGAAAGATATCGAGCGGATCCGTCATGACTTCGCGGAGCATCTCCGGATCGTTCACGATCAAGATCGATCGACGCGAGTAGCCCATCCAGCCCGCATCGACGCGGTACGCCTTGGCGGGTAGCAGACTGAGCAGGTCTCCATCTCCCCGCAGCGCAACGCGCAACAGCGAGGCGATGGCCGCCAAGGAAGTCGGTCGCGGTGGCTCGTACATATCGCCACCCTAACGCCAGTATGCGCCGCTCGCAAAGAGGGCCCGATGAGACGACCACGGCGGCGTCAGTACCAGGCCGGGTTTTTGACAAGGCCCAGCTGACCGGCGCAGCATTCCGCTCATGCAATCTTCAGGGATGTCGGAGATCGTGCTCGCCTTCGAGAGCTTCGTCGTGCTGCATATTCTTGCCGGCAGTCTCGGCCTCGTATCGTTTTGGATTCCGGTGGTGAGCCGTAAGGGCAGCCTCCTTCACCGCCAGTGGGGACGCGTATTCACGTGGAGCATGCTCGTCACGGGCACGGCTGCGATCGGAATCAGCATCTCCACGCTGATCGATCCCGTCAACACTCATCCTCATCTGGAGAATGCCGAATGGATACGCGGGATCTTCGGCTGGATGATGTTGGGCCTCGCCGTCCTCACGTTGAACCTCGCCTGGTACGGGCATTGCTGCCTCGTCAACAAGACCGATCATCGTCGAAACTTAGAATGGCGAAACGTCGCGTTGCAGGTGCTGCTCCTCGTCGCCTCGATCACTTGTGCCTGGCAGTCGCTGCGCATCGGTGAGCCGATCATGCTCGGCATGCCGGCGATCGGTCTCGCGACGGTCGCCTCTAACCTCTCTTTCATGCTGAAACGCGAACCGGCATCCATCGATTGGCTTAAAGAACACATCAAAGCCTTGGTTGGCGCCGGCATTTCTGTCTACACGGCGTTCTTCGCCTTCGGTGCCGTACGCACCATTCCGACACTCGCTTTGCATCCCGGCCTCTGGTCGATCCCTCTCATCGTGGGCCTGGCACTCATCATCTACCACCGCTTGCAGGTCGAGCGTCAGGCGAAAGCGGCCGTTCCGCGTCCGTTGGGTAACTGATCTCCCGCCCTCGATGCGTCACGACAGACATCACGTCGCGATCGTCGGCGCAGGAATGGGCGGCCTCGCCGCTGCCGTCGATCTCGCGCATCGAGGATTCCGCGTCAGCGTTTTCGAAAAAGCCGCCACTCCCGGCGGGAAAATGCGCGAAGTACAGGTGGGCGATGCGGCAATCGATGCGGGCCCCACCGTCTTTACAATGAATTGGGTATTCGAGGAGCTTTTCGCAGATGCGGGGGCACGCGTCGAAGATCATCTTGATCTCGTCCCTGCAGACGTACTCGCCCGTCATGCCTGGCCAGACGGTGGTCGACTCGATTTGCATGCAAACCTTGACCGTTCCTGCGCCGCGATCCGCGAGTTTTCGGGAGATCACGACGCCCGTGGATATCGCGATTTTTGTTCGCGCAGCGCCACGGTTTACTCGTCGTTGCTCGACACCTTCATGCGACGCTCGCGCCCTTCGCAATTTGAACTCATCAGCGCCCTTGCACGCCGAGGACTATCCGAAGACGGTCTTTGGGCCATGCTGCGCACACCACCGTGGCAAAGCCTTTGGAACGCACTCGGTTCGCATTTTCGCGATCCTCGTTTACGCCAACTTTTTGCGCGTTACTCGACATACGTCGGCTCCTCTCCTCTCGCGGCGCCCGCCACGCTGATGCTGATCGCTCACGTCGAGCAATCGGGTGTCTGGCTCGTTCGCGGCGGCATGCGCCGTATCGCCGACGCCTTACAGGCGCTCGGGGAGTCCGCAGGGGCGACGTATCGCTATGGGACAGCCGTCGAGGAAATCAGAGTGCAGGACGATCGCTGCGTCGGAGTTCGACTCGAGACGGGCGAGTTCATCCCGGCGGATGCGGTCGTGTTCAACGGTGATGCCAACGCGCTCGCCTCAGGGATGCTTGGGTCGGCTGCGACCGGCGGCGGAGTGCCGATGTCGCGCGATGAACGCGCACTCTCGGCAATCACCTGGTGCTTGCACGCGCCCACACAGGGATTCGATCTTGAACACCATAACGTTTTCTTTGGCGATCGCTACACAGAAGAATTCACGAGCATCTTCAAAGACAGACGCATCAAGGATTCACCGACGGTCTATCTGTGTGCGCAGGACAGAGGCGCCGCAGCACTCCCGCACGGACGCGGAGACGTCGCGCACTTACCCGAGCGCATGCTGCTGCTCGTCAATGCACCGGCCGACGGTGACGTCGGAGGCGTCGACGATGCCACCCTCGCACGTCTCGAGCGCGAGACATTCGGGCTTCTCGAGCAATGCGGTCTACGAGTCGAGCGCCGCGCCGGCGACTGCCTCATCACGCGACCCCAAGATTTCGCACGACTTTTCCCGGGCACGGGCGGCTCACTCTACGGTCGGGCGAATCACGGCGCGTTCGCGAGTTTTTCACGGCCGGGAGCAACGACTGCCATCGCAGGTCTTTATCTCGCCGGGGGCTCGGCGCACCCCGGCCCCGGGGTCTCCATGACGACACTATCGGGTCGCGTCGCAGCACGACGCATCGTCAAAGATTTCGAGTGACGGATGCTCAGTCGCCCGGATCGGGAACAATCCGATCGAGGATGTTGGCTGAAGACACCACGCCCGGAAGACCTGCTCCAGGATGAGTGCCCGCACCCACGAGATAGAGACCTCGAACTTCTTCACTCTTGTTGTGTGGCCTGAACCAGGCACTCTGGAATAGCTTGGGCTCCATCGCGAAGGCCGCGCCGTTCACCGACGAGAGTCGATCACGGAAATCGAGCGGCGTGAGCATATGAGAGGTCACGATAGACTCACCGAGACCCGGCATCATCGTCTCCTCAAGCCGACGCTGCACAGCGGCACGATAAGGCTCGGCCCTCTCGCGCCAGTCGGTACCACTCTGCAAGTGCGGCACGGGCGCCAGGACATAAAACGAATCACAGCCCGGCGGTGCCAGCGATGGATCGCTCGCCGTGGGTCGATGCAGATAGAGACTGAAATCGTCGGCGAGTACCTTGCGCTTGAAGATGTCATCGAGCAGTTCGCGATACCGCGGTCCGAGCACCATCGTATGGTGATACACGTTGTCCCAGCGCCGATTGGTTCCGAAGTACCACACGAACAGGCTCATCGAGTAACTCGACCGGGCTAGCTTGGCGTCGGTCCATCGACGACGTGGGTGTTTAGCGAGTAACTTTCCGTAGGTCCATGCGGCATCGGCATTCGAGACGACGATATCGGATCGAAGCTCTTCACCACTCACCAAGCGCACACCGGCTGCAGCACCATTTTCGACCAAGATTTCATCAACCTCGGCGTTGCAGCGAACTTCACCGCCATGGCTCTCGACCAACTTCACGATGCCTCGCATCAGGGCGCCCATCCCACCCTCGGCGTAATGCACGCCGTAGGTCCGCTCGAGGTGGGCGATCAAGCAGTAGTACGCCGTCGTCGTGAACGGATTGCCGCCGATGAGCAACGGATGAAAACTGAAGAGGACTCTTAACTTTTCGCTGTGGAAATAGCGACTGACTTCCTGATAGACCGAACGGTAGCCACCGAGTCGAACAAGATCTGGCGCGGCTCGTAGCAACGCGCCGATTTCGTGGAATGGCTGCTCGGCCTGACCTTTGAACGCCACCTCGAAGATTTTTTTACTGACGCCGAGAAATCGGTTGAAACCCTCGACATCGCGCGGCTCTATTCGCGCGATCTGTTCGCGCATCGAGTCGAGATTCGAGGTGTATCGGAAGACGTCGCCGTCATCGAAGCGCACCTCGTAGAAGGGGTCGATCGCCTTCAACGTGACATCGTCCGAGATATTGCGACCGCAGAACTTCCAGAGGTCCGCGAAGAGATAGGGCGCGGTGATGATGGTCGGGCCTGCATCGAAGGTAAAACCATCCTGCCGATACACGTACGCACGGCCGCCGGGCGCCTCGAGCTTCTCGAGCACGGTAACTTTGTACCCTCTCGCACCGAGTCGGGCTGCGGCAGCCAATCCACCGAAACCACTGCCGATGACGATGGCGCGATTTTTTGCTGTCATGACATACCTCCCGTCTGTCGCACCACGCTGCGTCGGACCTTGCGTACGGCCGTGAACACGAGGCCACCCACCACCGGAATACTGATGGCAGTGGCGATACCAGCGTCGATCGGCCACCCAGATTCGGCGAGCCCGTCGGCCAAAATTTTGATGAGCGCAACGATGTAATAGGTGATCGCCGCAACAGAGAGTCCTTCGACCGTCGCCTGAAGTCGCAACTGCGCCGCAGCACGCTGGTTCATCGACTCGAGAAGCTGCTGGTTCTGCGATTCACGAGTAATCCCGATACGAGTCGACAACAATTGGGTCGCGCGCGTCGCGTGCTGCGAGAGCGATTCGAGGCGAGTCATCGCCGCTTCGCAAGTATTCATGGCAGGTGCGAGCCGTCGCTCCATGAACTCCTTCAACGTTTGTAAAGATCCGCACCGGGCCTCGCGTAGTTGCGCCAGCCGGCTCTGGACGATGTCGAAGTAGGCTCTCGCTGCACTGAAGCGATATCGATGGTCAGCCTCGAGGCGCTCGATCTCGGCTTGCAAAGAGGTCAGCCGGTCGAGCAGCTCGGGCTCAAGAGTCGAGTCCGCCTTCACGAGTTGGTTCGCGATCTGCGCCAATTCCTGTTCGTTCCGCGACAGCACCGGAGCGAGCTCTCGAGCTACGGGAAACGCGAGCAGCGCGAGCATGCGATACATGTCGACTTCCAACAACGCCTGCACGAGACGTCCCGCCTGAGCGGGCTTCAAGCTTCGGTCGACGACGAGAGCACGACTGTAACCCTGCGAGTCGAGTCGAAAGTCCGTCAGCGTAGTGGCCGCCTCATCGGCGATCACCGAGCCCACGAGGGGCCGGTCACCGAAACTTTCTTTTGATAGGAGTACGAGATCAGACTCATCGCACGCTCTCGCAGACACAATCTCGACATGCCCAGCATAGAGGATTAGTCCCGGCAAGGACTGGACCCACTCCTTTGGAACCTCAGCAATCGCCGGGCGCGAAAACGGCGCACCCGAAGCGCCGTCGACTACGAACACGTAGCGAGAAAACTCCGTGTGACGCTCCCACTTCAGTCGGAACGCACCAAAATCGGCGGCAAGATAACCAGTGGGCGTCTCATCGATCTGCAAACCAAAGCGAGCGCCGAGCTCGCGCAGCATTCGCCATTCGTCGTTTCGTGAATCGTTACCCGAAAGCAAAGCCAAACAGCTGACGCGGCATGGTGACGAAAGCGGCAACGGAGGACGCGCATGCACTTCATCGTGCAACTCCTCGCGCAGCGGATGAACGACAGGCAGTGACACAGCGTGTAAACCTCGAAGGCGAGAGTCGGCAATCGGCAGCCACCTTACCGCGGCGGCCCTCAGGATGGAATCAGTACACCCCGCGAACGGGCGTGCTCGATGATCAAGTCAGCAATGAAATCGGGTCTCTCTTCGTGACTGAGATGACCGAGATCCCCGAACTGAACCACCTCTGACGAGGGCAGCAAACGCTGCACTCGGGCAGCCTCCCCCGGCAGGATCATCCGGTCTCGGGCGCCGACCACCAACGTGAGCGGCACCTCAAGTCGCGATAGCTCTCGCTCGAGGGGTCGTACATCCCAGACGGCCATCATGGTCAAGGCCGCGCCGGCGTGAGACGGGGCGCGGGAGAGCCGACCATAAAGTTCCATGCCGATCGCATCGATAGTCGATCCGGTAGCACTAATCATCCGACTCACTTCGCGCGGCGACTCGAGCCGCCGAGCAAAGAAACGCGAGACCCAATCACTGCTGGCGATAGCACGAACGAAGGGCGTGACGGCGGGATGCTTGAATCCCGACAGCGGCAGCAGCGCCCCGTTGAGACTGATGATTTCCGCTGGCTGCAAACTGCCATCGAGACAGGCTCGACAAAGAATGGCTGCGCCCGCCGAGTGCCCGACCACGAGCTTCGGAGTGACATCTAGCACACGCAACAACTGTACGAGACCCTCGACCATGCCGCGAAGAGACAAGCCCATGTCATCTCGAGGTCTTGAGGTGAAGCCGTGCCCCGGAAGGTCTACCGCGATGACGCGAAAGAAGGGAGCCAAGCGCGGCAGAAGATCTCGGAAGGAATGGGTCGAAGCGCCGGTGCCATGCACGAGCAGACATACCGGACCCTGTCCGGCATCCTGCACGTGCCAACGGAGCCCTGCCGCCTCGACGAAACGACTGAATTCCCTGTTGGGCCAATCGCCGCCTTCACGTTCCCAATCTGGAGCACGCAAGCTGCTCACGAGGTCCCCTGCTGAAGTACGATGCGGCGAATGATACGCCGCTTGTCACTCGGGCTGGGTGCCGTCTTGGCACTCACCGCCCTCACGTACTTCGTCGGTCCGACTCATGCGCTCGACACGCGCGATACGCCGATCGACATCCCTCGCGAGTCCGACACGCTCGTACGTTGGCTGGAAGAGTCCGAGCAAAGATATGGGGACGTGGTCGAAGGGACGGAGAAACGCATTCGATGGGTCCACGACGATCGACGTAAAACCCCCCTGTCCATCATTTATCTGCATGGTTACACCGCCACGCGCCAGGAAGTCGATCCGCTCTGCGATGAGCTCGCCGAGTCGCTGGGTGCCAACGTGTTCTACACCCGACTCACCGGACATGGGCGATCACCGCTCGCCATGGGCGAGGTCCGCGGTAGCGACTGGCTGCGCGATGCGCGGGAAGCCTTGGAGATTGGCCGCCTCATAGGCGAACGAGTCATCGTGGTAGGGACCTCGACCGGCGGCACCCTTGCCGTATGGCTTGCCCAGCGCGAAGACGCCTCGGCTATCGCCGCACAGGTTTTAATCTCACCGAACTTCGGCCCTCGCTCGCGATCGGGCGAGCTTCTCGCAGGCCCCTGGGGCGCTCAGCTGCTGCAACAACTGGTGGGCGATGAGTACCGATGGACGCCGCACAACGACGAGCAAGCCAAATATTGGACCTGGAAGTATCCGTCGCAGGCCTTGTTGCCGATGATGGCGATCGTCCGAGAGGTTCGTGACTCCCCCATCGAAAACATTCGCCAACCGACACTTGTGATCTACTCGCCAAACGATCGCGTTGTGAGCGCCGAAGAAATCTTGGAGGCTCACGAGAGACTCGGCGCCTCCATCAAGCCGATTATCGCCGTCGAAAAGAGCGGTGATCCATCGAACCACGTGCTAGCAGGTCGCATACTCGCGCCGGAAGATACATCTCGCGTGCGCGATTGGATCTTGAGATTCATCGGGGAAATCGGGCTCGCAACCCACTCGACGACCGCGATCGATTCGACCGCTATGGGTACACCTTGAGCGACTCGCGATACTGCTGCGCTCGCCGCGCGTAACTCGCAGCGGCGCCACGAATGAGAGCGAGATCTCGCTCGGTCACTTCACGTACGATTTTTCCGGGCGAGCCCATCACCACGCTACCATCAGGTATTTCTTTGTCCGGCGGCACGAGCGCGCCCGCTGCGATGATGCAATGCCTGCCGATGACACTACGATCGAGCACCATGGCGCCGTTGGCGATCATCGACTCATCACCGACCGTGCAGCAGTGTAGAAAGGCCGTATGCCCCACCGTCACCCGCGCACCGAGCTTCGTCGGCACACCCTCATCCGTATGGATGACCGAACCGTCTTGGATATTGCTGCCCGGCCCGATATCGATCCAATCGTTGTCGCCGCGTAGTACGACGTTGAACCACACACTGGCTTCTGCATCGAGACGCACACTACCGATGAGATCCGCCGACGGCGCAACGTATGCATCCGGTGCGATGTCTGGTCGACGCTCGCCTATCGTGTAGAGCATCAGGGCTTCGCCGCCGTATCACGCGCCGCCCTGCGATCGGTCTTCATGCGGGCCACGTCTATCGGACGCATCTCGAGGATGGGGCAGGACTCGTTTTCCACGAGCACCTTGTCGAAGCGGGTGATCGTTCGGCCCGTCTGAGTTACTTGAATGGCATTGGCGAAACTCAGGTTGATACAGCCGTCCCAGACCTTGATGAGCCAGGCTTCGTTGTGCCCGGTCCAGATCACGAGTTGGTTGCGCGAGACCGGTGTCCAGCCGTCCACGCCTCTCATCGAGCGAATCTGCTCGACCGGGTCACCCGCGTAATCGACGTATTTAAGGTCCAAGGCCTCGCGACGAACGAGCCCCGTTCCGCAGGCGGACAAGAACACGAGTCCAAGCACCACAAAAACGAACCTTTTCATCACTTTGCCCTCAAAAATCTCTAACTCAGTGTACCGGGCCGTCGATCGGACACAATGAGCCTCCCCACCTTGACGCTGTTATACTGTTGTATTTAAATATAACACCCGCGAACTGAGCCCAAACATGAACATGAACGTCTTCAAAAAGCTAAAACTCGATAAACGCTGGATCGGTGGCGGCCTCGTCGTCCTCGCGATCGTGGTCCTCCTGCTGGTGCGTCAGTTTTCAGACTCCGGCGCCACGCCAGTAGATATGACGACGGCCTCCCCGCAAGACGTCAGACCGAGCATTCTGGCTTCAGGAACACTCGCCTATCGCACAGAGGTCAATCTCACGGCGGAGGTCACCGCGCGCGTGGCGAGCATCCTGGTCGAAGAAGGCGATAACGTCACGCAGGGACAACTTCTGCTGCGACTCGATCCCGAAACCTACAACAACGTCATCGCACGCGAAGAAGCCAGCGTTCGTCAGAACCGCATCAGCATCGATCGTCAGCGCGCCGTCGTTGCCTTGCGCAAGCAACAGTACGAACGCAGTCAGAAGCTCGCCGCTTCGAACCTCATCGACAAGAACCGCCTCGATGAAGACCGCAATCAATTCATCGTTGCTGAGGCGGATCTTCGCAGCTCGGAAGAAGCCTTACGACGAGCGACCGCCGTGCTCGGCGACGCGAAGGAGCAACGTGCTAAAACTGAAATCCGCGCGCCTATCGCCGGACGTATCGTCTCGCTGCCGATCAAGGTGGGCGAAGTCGCTATTCCGTCTACAGCTTCGCTCGCGGGGGCGCAGCTGATGAAAATCGCCGATGTTTCGGCGATCACCGCTGAGGTGAAGGTCGATGAGGCCGATGTCGCCAAGATCACGCTCGGTCAGCGCGCGGACGTCTTCTCGGCAGCCTATCCCGACACCGCGCTTGCGAGTCAGGTCGAGAAGATCGCACTCACACCTACCGTCGATGGTCAGGGCCGTTCATATAAAGTCACGCTCGCAATCGATGCTCCCCAGGACCTGCTGCTCCGCTCGGGCATGAGCGCCCGCGCACTCGTTTATCTCGGTGATGGCTCACGTCGACTGGCCGTCCCCGTCGAGGCCGTCGTCACCGAAACACCGGAGAAAAACGTGATCAAACGCTACGTCTGGCGTGGCGACGGCGGCGTCGCGCGCAAGACGGCCGTCGTGACAGGACTCTCCGATGATCGCTGGGAAGTCATCGAGTCAGGCGTCAGCGAAGGCGCCAAGGTCATCGTCGGACCGAGTAAAACCCTGCGGCGTCTAAAAGAGGGCGAACGAATCACACAACGCGAGAGTAGTGGCGGACGGAACGACACCGCCTCCGAGGACGAAGCGGAATGATCGATCTACAGGGCATCGTCAAGCGCTACATACTCGGCGACGAGGAGGTGCTCGCGCTTGCGGGCGTCGATCTTCACATCGGTCGCAACGAGTACGTCGCGCTGATCGGTCCTTCGGGTTCGGGCAAGTCGACCCTGATGAACATCATCGGTTGTCTCGACAGCGCGAGCGAAGGACGATACATCCTGAACGGCCGCGACACCTCCTCTCTAAGCGAGGAGGAACTCGCTGCCGTACGTAACCGCGAAATCGGTTTCGTATTTCAAAGCTTTCATCTGCTGCCGCGCCAAACCGCCCTGCAAAACGTGATGCAACCTCTCGTGTATCGACGCATGCCGTCCGCCGAGCGCCGCGAGCGCGCCACCGAGGCATTGCGAAAAGTGGGCCTCGGCGATCGATTGGATCACCGTCCAAATCAGCTCTCGGGTGGACAACGTCAGCGCGTAGCTGTCGCTCGCGCCCTAGTCGGCGAGCCTTCGATTTTGTTGGCGGACGAACCAACGGGCAATCTCGACTCGCGCACCTCGGCCGAGATCATGTCTCTCTTCGATGCGCTGCACGCGCAGGGACAAACCGTCGTCGTCGTCACACACGAACCCGATATCGCCGCGCATTGCCGGCGCACCATTCGTGTCTTCGACGGTCGCGTTGTCGAGGACTATCAGAATCCGGCTCGAGCCGCCTAGGTCGATCCCAAGATGAATCATCTCGCCGAAGCCTTCCAAGCCGCCCTTGCCAGCCTCAATGCGCATCGCCTGCGCAGCTTCCTGACGACGCTCGGCATCTTGATCGGAACCATGGCCGTCATCGCCGTAGTCTCCGTGTTGCAAGGCTTCTCTGACTCGATCAGCAACCAGTTTTCGGATCTCGGCAGCAATACTTTGACCCTCGAGGCCAAGAACGATCAGGAGAATTTCCGAAGCGGGCAGATCAATCGCTTGTCGTTCGAAGATGTGGATGCGCTGCGCTTCAAGGTCTCGGGTATTGATAGAGTCGCTCCCATCATCAGCGCGCCGCTAGGTGCCACGCTTTATCGAGGACGTAGCGTGACGCCGCAGGTACGCGGCGCTACGGAAGAGGCGCAGGACGTACTCGGCGTCGACACTTCGATCGGTCGTTTCATCACCGCAAGCGACGAACGCAACAGCCGACGCGTCGTCGTGATCGGTACCGACGTGCGTAACGAGTTACGCATGCCTGAGGACCCGATCGGCGAATTCATCCTTATCGGTCGCGAGTGGTTCAGAGTCGTGGGACTGCTCGAAAAACGCGGTGAGATCTTCGGATTCAGCCAGGACAACCGCGTCTTGATCCCCTTCAGCGTAGCCCGCTTGCTGACGGGCACTTTCGAACGCACTTTCATGGAAGTGTCGTTCACGGTCACGAACCTCACCGAGGTCAATCAAGTGAAGGAGCGCGCCATGCGTACGGTGCGCGCATCGCGGGGAATCAAGCCAGGCAAGGAAGATGATTTCGAAATCAAGGCAGCCGACTCCTTCGTCAAGCAATTCAACCGCATCACAGCGACCGCGACTGCGGTACTCGCCGGTATCGTCGGCATTTCGCTGCTCGTGGGTGGTATCGGCATCATGAACATTATGTTGGTGTCGGTGACCGAAAGAACTCGCGAGATCGGGATATTGAAGGCGCTGGGCGCGACCCGTCGCGATATACTCGTACAGTTTCTGCTTGAAGCCGCGCTGCTGTCGCTGCTCGGCGGGCTCATCGGTATCGTGCTTGGACTGCTCGCGGGGATGGGTATTGCGTCGTTGATTCCGAACTTCCCACCGGCGCACGTCCCGATCTGGGTGATGATCGCTGCCGCAGGATTTTCCGCGCTCGTGGGCGTGGTGTTTGGTATCGCGCCGGCTTCGAAAGCGGCCAAACTCGATCCGATTGAAGCGCTGCGTTACGAGTAGCGCTAGCCGTTGTACTCCACGATGCCGGCGACTGCTTTCGGCGCCTGAGTAGCGATACTGCCCGTCTTGACCCCCGAGGTCAGATCGATCTTCGCTACTTCCCCAGTGAAGAAGTTACTGACGAAGGCATGCCGATCGTCGGCAGCAAGCTCGATCAAGGCCCAACCAAAGCCCTCGAGCGGGATTTGTCTCGTAGTTATACCCATAGCATCGACGAGATGGATCGAGCCACCTCTCAAGACGTGGACGATGCCGTCTTTACCGTAGGCCATGCCGAAGAACATCGGCGGCGGGCCCGGCGGAAACGGCGGCAAGACAGCCTGTAAGTCGGGAAGCTGCCGATCGTTGACGAGGTCGTAGCGCATGAGGCGCGTTCCCGTCTCAGAGGTGTACACAAGCGTTTTTTGATCGGGCGATAACGACGACATGGTGACGCCGAGAAAACCGCCCATCCCGCCGTGAGTCTCTGTTCCGTATTCCTTGACGAGCTTGCCGTCGGCGCTGAAGCGGAAGACGTGTCCATCCCCGAAAAGCGTCGTCCCCGGCATGAACGGAAGGCGCGTCTTCATGCGGGCCTGCACTTCCGGTCTGATCGACTCACCGACCACGTGTTCACCCATCAGCAGCGTACCGTCCGCCGCGAAGTTCACGTGTGAGAACGCACGGGCGCCAAACTCGGGGCGACGAATGACACGTCCGTCTTGATGAATGTTGAGCACCACGAACGAGTGGCTGTCGAAGGCCCAGAGCACGCCGTTAGGATCGAACTTCAATCCACCGACAAGATGCGTCGTCTCATCCAGCCACAGCTCACCCTTGGGCGAGAGATCTGCACTGAACTGCAAAATTCGTCCGCGCCCGGCGTGATCGTCATCAGGATTATTGAGCTGCGTCGCGCCGACGAAAAGATCGCCCTTCGCGAAAGGCTGGAATGTGGCACTCATGGATGATCAGGCCTCAAATGAATAACGTGAAAGAAAATCGCGCCGTGCTCCGACGATCATCGAGAGCGCTCGACCCAGCATCCGCCCGGTCGTCAACCAAGTGATGTCGTTGCCCTGCTTGCGATCGGTGAGGATGCGCTCGACGATCCAGGGCGTCGTCGTTTCGACGTGCTCGCCGATAAAACCGAGCTGCTTGAGCGCCTTCGTACGTCGCTCAGAAGGCAGAGCACGCATTTCGCGGATCATGCCCTCGGTGATGTTGATACCCGGGCTGATGGTTCCAATGAGTATCGACTCATCGCGCTCGTCCTTACGCTCCTTCACGAGGCAATTGGCGAGGTACTTCACGGCGCGCTTCGTCGTCGAGTACACGGTCATGCCCGGCACCACTCGGCCCGTCGCCCCACCACCACCGAGCGTGAGATAAAGTTTGCCACCACCCTGTCGCTTGAAGCCGGCGATAGCCACCTGCGACGCATTGATCGAGCCGATCACGTTCGAGCGAACCATTGACTCGATTTCGGCAGCCGTGTTGTCGGCGAACTGAGCGCCTGTTCGCGCAAAGCCCGCGTTATTGAGCCAGATGTCGATGCGCCCAAAGCGCGACACACCAAAATCCCACAAGGATTGAACACTGCTTAGGTTTGATACGTCGCAGGTGGTCCCCGCGATACGACCGTCCGCGCCCGGACACTCGGAGGCGAGTTTCGTCATCGCCGCCTCGACACGCGCGGCCTCGCGCCCGCTCACGATGACTTGGTGCCCTCGGCGAAGAAACTCGCGGGCGTACCCGAGGCCAAGGCCCTGCGTACTACCCGTGATGACGATTGTTTGAGCGGCCAAAGCAAGACCCCCTTCCGGCTGCGGCACAACTAAACCAAGGATACCGACGCAGGGCGACTGCGCGCGTGACGCCTAGGCCATGTCCGACAGTCGGACGCACGAGCTCCCTCCACGAAGCGAACTCTCAACTTCGGTCGGTCATCGCCTAGGATTCTGAGCTCAAGGGGGATTCATGAGCACCAAACTCAACGTCGTCGTCACCGGCAGCACGCGCGGTATCGGCAAGGGCCTCGCGGCAGAGATCCTCAAACGGGGTCACAACGTCGTGGTCAGTGGGCGAACGGCGCAAGCTGTCGATTCAGCGATCGTCGAGCTCTCATTGAGTGCCGCGGGTGGCGCTCGCGTGGCGGGAGCCGCCTGCGACGTCGCGAAACGCGAGGATTTGCAAGGTCTTTGGGATGCCGCTGTTGCTGCCTTCGGTCGCGTCGACATCTGGATCAACAACGCCGGCATCTCTCATCCGCGTCAACGCGCCGGCGAGATGTACGAGCACGACATCAACAGCGTTCAGGAAATCAACCTGCTTGGCATGATGCTCGCCACACAGATCGCACTGCACGGCATGCGCGCGCAGGGGGGCGGCACCATCTACAACATGGAAGGTTTCGGGTCGAACGGCATGGTCACGCCGGGCATGGGACTTTACGGCGCAAGCAAGTTCGCGCTCACCTATTTCAACAAGGCGCTCGTATCGGAAACCGGCGATGGGCCGGTGAAGGTGTGCTATCTGAGCCCCGGCATCGTGATCACCGACCTCGTCAAGCGCGACATGGGCAGTAACAGCGCCAAAGAAATCGAGCGCACCCGACGGATCTACAATATTTTGGCCGACCGCGTCGAAACCGTAACGCCGTGGCTCGCCGATCGGGTATTGCAACCTCAGAAAGCCGGAGCACGCGTAGCCTGGCTCACGGGCGCGAAGGCAGGACGCCGATTCTTGATGTCTTTGTTCCGCAAGCGATCGGTGCTGACGGACGCTGACTTCGCAAGCTGACGCTGACTTCGCAAGCCGAAGTCGATCTAAAGAAGTCCGCCTTTTAAGGGGACACCGCGACTGCGCGACCCTCGCGTCGCGGATCCGCGGCGCCAACGAGCTGTCCATCGGGTAACACGCGCACGGCGTGCAAGCCCGAGCCCTCGCCGGCTCCACGGTTACTTCTGAAAGCGTGTCCCAACGCAGTGAGCTCGACGAGCAAGGCGGGATCGGCGCGCGACAACTCTGCGATGGGAGCACCACGCGCAATCATGTTCGGCAGGTCGACAGCCTCCTGCGGCGTGAGATTCCAGTCGAGCATGCCGACTAGCGCTTTGCTGACGTAGGCGATGATCGCATTGCCTCCCGGCGAACCGACGGCGAGCTCGAAACGCCCATCGCGAAATACGATGGTCGGCGACATCGACGAGCGTGGCTTTTTGCCTGGCGCGACCGCATTGGCGATCGGCGCACCCGAATCATCGACGGGACGGAAACTGAAATCGGTGAGCTGATTGTTGAGAAAGAACCCGCCCGCCATGCGCTGCGATCCGAAGAGCCCCTCGACCGTCGTCGTCATCGACACCACGTTGCCGCGCGTATCGACGATGACGAAATGGCTCGTACCTGTGCCCATACCCGTTGCATCTCGACCACGCGGCGCAGACCCCGGTGGATTGCCTGGCTGTACGCCCATCATCGCCCGACTCGAAGAAATCAGTGCGGCACGCGAACGAAGATAAGTTTTGTCGATGAGCCCTGCGAGCGGCACCGAGGTGAAGCGGTCATCGGCGACATAGGTGTCTCGATCGGCATAGGCGAGACGCTGTGCTTCAATGAAATGATGCCAACCGGCCACTGTTGTCGGACCCATCGAGGACATCTCGAAATTTTCCAGCGTACCGAGCACCGAGAGGATGGCGATGCCGCCTGATGACGGCGGTCGCATTCCACAAACGACGTACACTCGATAGGTGTCGCAAACCGGCTCTAGGCGATTAGGTCGATACGTACGGAGGTCCTCGTGGGACAGCGTGCCGGAAACGGGGTCGCGTCGAGCGGCAGTGACGATCTCATCGGCGAGCGGCCCCTCGCGGAAGGCTTTCGCACCCTCGCTCGCGATCCGACGGACGGACTCGGCATATTTACGATTGACGAGCCTGCTGCCGACGGGCAGTGGCGTACGGCCATCGGTCGTAAGATACGCGGCCGCCTCAGCAGGAAATCCCTCACGCGACACGGCCGTCGTGATCATTTCATTGAGGCGTGGCGATACCGCAAACCCCTCTTCCGCAATCCGCGCTGCGCGCTGCCAAGACCGCGCCCACGGCAGTCGGCCATGTTCGGCATGGGCCATCTCGAGCATAGCGACGGCGCCGGGCACGCCGATGGATCGCCCGGAACGAATGGCCGCAAGAGAGCTCATTGGCTTACCGTCGGCCATCAGGAACATATCGGGCGTCGCGCCGAGCGGCGCCACCTCACGACCGTCATAGGTGACGACGTCGCCGGTCGTCACGTCATAATGCACCAGGAAAGCGCCACCGCCGATCCCAGAGGACTGCGGCTCTACGAGGCCGAGCACCGCTTGAACGGCGATCGCCGCGTCGACCGCAGAACCGCCGGCTTTCAGAATTTCGACACCCGCCTCGACCGCGAGCGGATTGGCCGCTGCAACCATGCCACCCGAACGCCAGGCAAGATTGGGTTTCGCCTCGATGACTGGCGTTGCCTTCGCTATCGACGCCGTCGACACCGCATCGCTCGACCCCACCCCACCCGCGCACCCGGCAAAACCGGTCAACGCAACGGCTCCGAGCACGGCGATGCACACTGCACCGCTCCGATTCGGCAAAGATTTCACAGCAAGGCTTCGATATCGGTGACGAGACTCTCGGGCTTGTCGGTCGGCGCGTAACGACGAACGACCCGACCTTCCCGATCGATCAAAAACTTGGTGAAGTTCCATTTGATGCCCTCGGTTCCGAGGACACCCTTGGCCGAAGACTTCAGATGCTCATAGAGCGGATGCGCCCCCGCACCATTGACCTCGATCTTCGCAAACATCGGGAAGGTCACGTCGTAGTTCAACGAGCAAAAATTTCGGATCTCTTCTTCGTTGCCTGGCTCCTGATGTCCGAACTGGTCACAAGGAAAACCGAGCACGGCAAATCCGCGATCCGCGAACTTGCGCTGCAATGCCTCGAGACCCGTGTACTGCGG
>SXGQ01525379.1_pt1 | contig 24269 bp, 20 predicted proteins | sample 3178371 | NCBI WGS metagenome assembly SXGQ01 (sample SAMN11356859, study PRJNA531348) | freshwater metagenome | isolation source: freshwater sample F1-20 | place: China: Fuxian Lake, Yuxi | collected 2017-12-25 | reverse complement strand
TTCGAGCAGATGGAGATGCAGTTCTTCGTCGAGCCTGGCACCGATATGGACTGGTTCGAGCGGTGGAAGGAGGCGCGGCTCGATTGGCACCTCGGGCTCGGCCTCGATCGCGATCGCCTCGAGTTCCATCAGCACACCGAAAAGGAGCTGGCGCACTACGCGCGCGCCGCCTTCGACATCAACTTCGACTTCGGTGGGACCCTCGGCTTCCAGGAGATCGAAGGGGTGCACAACCGCTCCGACTTCGACCTCCGGCAACATCAGGAGCACTCGTCCAAGAAGCTCGAGTACGTCGATCAGGCGAACAACACGCGGTATCTGCCCTATGTGATCGAGACCTCGGTCGGCGCTGACCGTGTGACGCTCGCGATCCTTGTGAACGCCTTGCGTGAGGAGGCGGTGGCAGGGGAGCAGGAGGGGCGCACCGTCATGGGCTTCCATCCCGCGCTCGCCCCAATCAAGGCGGGGGTCTTCCCGCTCACCAAGAAGGGCGGGCAGCCGGAGATGGCGGAGCGGCTTGCGGTGGCGCTCCGGAAGCGCTTTCCGGTCTTCTACGACGAGGCGGGGGCGATCGGACGTCGGTATCGCCGACAGGATGAGGCGGGGACGCCGTTCGGGATCACGATCGACGGCGACTCGACGGCGAACGACGACGTCACGATCCGTTTCCGTGACGACATGGGGCAGATCCGCGTCGCGACCTCGCAGGTGGCCGAGGTGTTGCGCCGGTACCTCGAGGCGGATCACGTGCGGGCCGACTCTCGCCTGGTGGGGTGAGCGGGTGACCGTCGCGGGAGGAGAGCCGCTCGCGCGGGACGGCGGGGAGGAGCTGAGCGCCATCGATCTCCTACGATGGCGCGGGGAGGCCTTCCTGCAGGAAGTCTCCGCGGAGTATCACGCCGCGCATGCGGGGCATGCCTCAGAGGCGGCGCTCCAGCCGATCTATGCGCACCATGCGGCGGCCTTCGACGATGAGGCACTCCGGACGGCGGTCGCCCTGTGGCGGTTGGCGGTGCAGGGGCGTGACGATTTCCGCTCGGCGCGCTGTCTGGTGGATTGGCTCGTGGAATCCCGGGTGGGGCGTGTGCTGGCACCGATCGAGGAACAGGAGATCGCCTGGGAGTCGCAGGCGACGATCGTGGTGGCCGATGGGATCGAGGAGCCGTATCAGCGGGCCGCGATCACGATCGCGAACACGGGGGACGTGACCGCGCGTCATGCTCTGGATGACGCGCGCGCGGCGCTCGTGGCCGCCGAGCTGGCGCCACTCCGGCGCGAGCGCCTCCAGCGCGAGCATGCGGTAGTGGCTGAGCTGGGCATCGCCCCGACCTATCACGCGACGTGGGAGAAGGTGAGCGGGATCCCGCTCACCGCGCTCCGCGCGGAGTGTGAGGCCTTCCTGCGGGACACGCAGGCGCTCTGGGACGAGCTCCTCCCGTTCTATGTGAAGCGGGGTTTGGGGATGCATCCGTCCGACGTGACCCGAGCCGATCTTCTCGCCCTGATGCGGGCCCCCGCGTTCGACGCCTTCTTCGCGCCGGATCGGATGGAGCGCGAGGTGCGTCGTCATGTGGTGGAGATGGGGATCAGTCCCGATGCCGATGGGCGGGTGCGGTTCGACACCGTGGACCGTCCTGGGAAGCGGGCGCGTGCCTTCTGTGCGCCGGTGCAGATCCCCGACCTGGTCCATCTCGTGCTGCGGCCGCACGGGGGGCAGAACGATTGGATGACGTTGCTCCATGAGCTCGGGCATGCACTGCACTTCGGGTACATGGACCGGGCGCTCCCCTTCGAGTTCCGCTGGCTCGGTGACAACTCGGTGACCGAGGGATTCGCGATGCTCTTCGACCATCGCCTCAAGGACGCCGGGTGGCTCCGTCGCTACACCGGGCTCGGGCCGAAGGAGATCCCGAACTTCCTGCACAGCCAGGGATTCGAGGAGTTGCACTTCGTGCGGCGCTATGCGGCGAAACTCATCTATGAGACCGAGCTGCACGCGGAGGGGGTAGTATGGGATGCGATGCCCGACCGCTACGTGGAGATCCTCACGACGGCGACGGGGTTCCGCTATCAGCGGGCCGATGCGTTCGTCGACGTCGATCCGCGCTTCTATGCGGCGCGTTATCTGCGCGCCTGGCAGCTGCAGGCGGTGTTGGAGGAGGGGCTGCGCGAGCGCTTCGATGCCGATTGGTGGCGTAATCCCAAGGCGGGGCCCTGGATGGTCGGCGAGCTCTTCCGGCCTGGGCAGCGAGAGCTCGCAGACGAGATGTCGCGGCGCGTGGCGAATCGCGGGCTCTCCTTCGCGCCGGTGATCGCCGGCGTGACGCGGATGGTGGGGTGAGGCGATGAGCACGGTCTATCTGAATGGTCGCTACGTCCCTGAGGCGGAGGCGCTGATCCCCGCGAATGATCGCGGCTTCATCTTCGGCGATGGCATCTACGAGGTGGTGCGCGCCATCGAGGGGCGGCTCTTCGCGTGGGAGGGGCACGCGGAGCGGTTGGCGAACGGGCTGGCCGGACTGCGCATCGAGGCGGGGGCGCTCGCCTCGAGCGTGACGCTTCGTGCGGTGTGTGATCGCCTGCTCGCGGCGAACGCGCTCACCACCGGGGAGGCGACGATCTATCTCCAGGTGACCCGCGGGGCGGCGAAGCGGATGCACGCCTTCCCCCCGCCCGGTACGGTGCCGACCGTCTATGCCGTGGCCTCGCGCTTCGTGCCCGACCGCGCGATGCGCGCCAACGGGGCGACGGCGATCACCTATCCCGATCTCCGGTGGGCACGCTGCGACCTCAAGACGGTGAACCTCCTCGGCCCGGTGCTTGCACGGCAGGCGGCGGCGGAGGCGGGGAGCTACGAGGCGATCCTGCATCGGGACGGCTTCGTCACCGAGGGGGCAGCCACCACGGTCTTCGTCGTGCACGGCGGCGTGTTGCGCACGACCCCGCTCTCGACGGCCGTCTTGCCGAGCATCACGCGTACCGTGGTGCGGTCGTGTGCCGCATCACTCGGGATCCCGGTGCGCGAGGAGACGACCGCGCTGACGGCGCTCCCCTCGGTCGATGAGCTGATGGTCGTGGGGACGACGACCGATGTGCAGCCGATCGTCGCGCTCGACGGCCGTCCGGTCGGTGACGGGCGCCCGGGTCCGGTGACGATGCGGCTCCAGCAGGCCTTCACCCAGCGTCTCTACGCCTGATGCGGCGGCAGCGGTGGCAGCGACCGGTCGAGGAGGTCGTGCCCTGGCCTGAGGGAGCGGACGTCTCGCTCCTCCGTGACCTCACCCACGCCCTCGCGCAGGCCGAGCATCCGCGCGACGCGCTGCAATTCGCGCTCGATCGGCTCTGCCCGGCGGTCCTCGCGACGGTCGGGGCGGTCTTCCTCCTCGATCCCGTGGGGGAGGCGATGCAGTTGGCCGCCGCGCATGGCTGGCCGGCGTCCGCTCGTCCGTGGCTCGGGGCCCTCCGCGTGGAGGTGGGGCGCGGGCCGAGTGGCGAGGCGGTGGCCGAGCGTCGGGTGATCGAGATCGCCGATGTCCTGGGCGACCCGGCATTAGCCGAGTGGCATGCGGTGGCCACGGAGCTGGGATTCCATGCGGTGATGGCCGTCCCGCTCCTCACGCATGAGGGGATCCACGGTGCGGTGACGGTGTACTTCCCCGACGCGGGGACGGTCCCGGTGCGGACGCGCGCGCTGGTGCGGGCGTGTGCCGACCTGATGGCGGCGATGGTGGAGCGCGGGGCGCTCGCCGAGCGCCTGCGCCGGGCCGAGGCCGCTGTCGCCGGCATGGACGCGCTCTAGATTTCCGTCTTCCCCCTACCGACTCCTCCCGATGCGACACCAACAGACCGGACGCACCCTGCAGCAGCAGCGCACGAGCCTTCCCCCCGCCGAGGTCCTGGCGGCGGCGAAGGAGTTCTTCTCTCGGCAGTCCGGGATCTACGCCGCCTTCCTCGAGCAGGAGGGGCCGACCTGGATGAGCCTCCGCGGGCAGGGCGGGGAGGAGATCGCCGTCGCGGCGACGGCAGAGCCGGATGGGAGCACCGCGGTGACCGCCTCGTCGTACATGTTCGATGCGCAGGTGGCGCTCTTCCTCACCGCGCTCCCGCCGGCGGTCGATGCCGTGACCGGGGTGGTGTCGTGAGCGGGACGGTGCTGGCGCTCCGGGCGCGGCCGGAGGTCCTGTCCGTGGGTGCGAGCGGCGCCGAGACGATCACGGTGCGCGTGCAGATGCCCGAACTCTGGGACACGATCGCGGTGCGCTGCGCCAGCGAGACCTCGGTGACGATGCTGAAACGCGCCGCCCTCGACGCGTTCGGGCAGCAGCTGTATGCACCGGTGGAGTATGTGATGAAGCTGCGTGGGCATGCGGTCCACCATGAGGAGAGGTCGGTGCGCGCCGTGGGCGCGCGCGATGGGTCGACCTTCCTCCTGACCTTCCGGCATAAGCGGCCGGTCCGCTGAGCGAGCCACGCGAGGCCCGGGCGTGAGCCTCGCCTTCATCTCCCACGCCGATGTGGGGCGGCACGACACCGGGTGGCATCACCCCGAGCATGTCGGTCGGATCCGCGCGATCACGAGCGCGCTCAAGTACCATCCCGAGCTCTTCATGTCGCTCGAGCTCCTCGAGGGGCGCGCGGCGACCCCCGAGGAGCTCGCGCTCGCACATGACCCGGCGTATGTGATGCGCGTGCGCGCGCTCGCCGAGCAGGGTGAGGGACGGCTCGATGCCGATACCGTGGTAAGCGCGGGGAGTTGGGATGCCGGGACGGCGGGGGCGGGGTCGGTCCTCGAGGGGATGGCCCGCGTGGTGGATGGCCGATCGCCTCGCGCCTTCGCGGCGGTGCGGCCCCCGGGGCATCATGCGTTGCGGGATCAGGGGATGGGGTTCTGCCTCTTCGGGAACGTGGCGATCGCCGCGCATGCGGCACGACGGGCCGGGGTCGATCGCGTGTTGATCATCGACTGGGACGTGCATCACGGGAATGGGACGCAGGCGTTGGTGGAGCATGATCCCGCGATCCGATTCGTCTCGATGCACCAATGGCCGTGGTATCCGGGGTCGGGTGCGGCGGAGGATCGGGGGCCGCAGGGCTCGGTCTGGAACGTGCCGATGGCTCCTGGGCTCGCGGCGGCGCGCTATCGCGACGCGCTCCTCGGGGCGGTCGACGCCGCCACCGAGGGGTGGCGACCCGATCTCGTCCTCCTCTCCGCCGGGTTCGATTGTCTGGCCGGGGACCCGCTCGGGGGGTTCACCCTCGAGATCGACGATATCGCCGCGCTCACCCGTGAGGTCGTCGTGCGGGCGGAGCGCTGGTGCGGGGGACGGGTGGTGAGCGCGCTCGAGGGGGGCTATGCCCCGGATCGGGTGGCGCAGGCGGTGGTCGCCCACCTGACCGCGCTCCAGTAGCTTCGAGGTATGGCTCGTAAGCGCTCGCACCCCACGCCGCCGCGGCTCCGGCGCGGACGGCGCAGTCCGTCCGCACCCGTCGCGTCGACGGAGCCGATGGCGCCACCGGTCGCGGCCCCTTCGACCGCCCCGCGGTCGTGGTATCGCGATGAGGGCGGGACGCTCCATCGCGACCTTGACCCTGCGCGCTTCTCGACGATCGTCGCGGCCGGGACGGGGACGCTCTGGGTCGACCTCGATCTGCGGAGTCCGGAGCAGCGGGCGTTGCTCACCACCGCGTTCCGCTTCCATCCGCTCAGTGTGGAGGACACGACGTCGAGCGAGGGACGCGTCAAGCTGGAGGAGTTCCCGACCTATCTGCTCTGCGTGGTGCGTGGGGTCCGCTTCGTCGAGGAGACCCCCGATCAGTTCGATGTGGAGACCTTCAACCTCTGGTGCTTCCTCGGTTCGAACTATCTGGTGACGGCGCATGGGCCGCATGGCCCCGGGATCGAGGCGGCGATGGATCGTCTCGCGCGCGCCCCCGAGCCGCTGGCCAAGGGAGCGGGTCGCCTGCTGCATGACGTCCTCGATGCGACGGTCGATGCCTACTTCCCGATCCTGGAGCAGGTCGATGCCTTCATCGATGGGCTCGAGGAGCGGGTCTTCGTGCACTTCGACCAGGAGGCGCTGCGCGACATCTTCGGTGTCAAGCGACTGGTGTTGCAGCTCCGTCGGCATGTGGGGCCGATGCGCGAGGTCTTCAACATCCTGCAGAACCGCCCGACGCCCTATCTCGCCGCAGAGACACAGGTCTACTTCCGCGACGTGTACGATCATGTGATCCGGCTGACCGAGACGTTGGACAGCTATCGTGATCTCCTGTCGAGCACCCTCGACTCCTACCTCACGCAGGTCTCCAATCGGATGGGGCTGGTGACGAAGGGGCTCACCGTCGTCGCGACGCTGAGCGTGCCCTTCGTCGTGGTGAGCGGGATGTGGGGGATGAACTTCGTGTCGATCCCCCTCGCCGAGATGCCGAACGGGTTCTGGATCATGCTGGCGGTGCAGTTGGGCCTCGGTGGGGGACTCCTCTGGATGTTGCATCGGCGCGGCCTCATCTAGATGGCGTCGTCGCCGCACCTGATCGAGGTGGCGCTCCCGCTCCCGCTCCGCCAGACCTTCACCTACGCCACGGATGCGCCGATCGCCCCTGGGCATCGGGTCGTCGTCCCCGTGCGGAACAGGCGCGTCGTCGGGATCTGTGTGGGGCCGAGTGATGGGGCCTCGCTCGCGACGGTGACGCCGAAGTCGGTGCTCGCGATCCCCGATCCGGAGCCCGCGCTCCCGGCTGACCTGCTGACGACCTGTCGCTGGATCGCGGAGTACCACGTGGTCTCGCTCGGACTCGTCTGCCGTGCGGCGCTGCCGGTGGCGCTCGGCCAGGCGGGGACCCCGGTGCCCCGCGGGCGCACGGAGCGAGTGCTCGTGCTCGCAGGCACGTTGCCGACGCTCCAGTCGCGCGAGGCGGCATTCCGTCGGGCACCGCAGCAGCGGCAGGCCTACGAGCTCCTGGAATCGTTGGGGGGACGCGCCTCGGTCCCGCATCTCCTGCGCCAACTCGGCTGCACCAGCGCGGTGGTCGACGGGCTCGTCCGGAAGGGGTTCGCGCGGATCGAATCGGCCACGGTCTTCCGCGACCCCTTCGCGGCGCGCGAGGGTGCCGGCGCGCGCGCGGGCGCGCGCGCCGCATTGGCTGCGATCCGACCGACCGCCGCGCAACAGGCCGCGATTGATACCATCCTCACGGGCGCGCCGGGCGCGGCCTTCCTCCTGCATGGGATCACCGGGAGCGGGAAGACCCTCGTCTATCTCGAGGTGCTCGAGCAGGTGGTGCGCGTCGAGGGGAAAAGCGCCATCGTGCTCGTGCCGGAGATCGCCCTCACCCCGCAGACGGTGGAGCGGTTCCGGGCGCGCTTCGGCGATCTCGTCACGGTGTTGCACTCCGGGCTCTCCGATGGCGAGCGACTCGATGCGTGGCGCGCGCTGCGCCGGGGGGAGAAGCGGATCGCGGTCGGCGCACGCTCGGCGATCTTCGCTCCGCTCCCCGACCTCGGCGCGATCGTCGTCGATGAGGAGCATGAGGCGAGCTACAAGCAGGCGGAGGCCCCGCGCTATCACGCGCGGGAGGTCGCGCTGATCCGTGCCCGTGAGGCGGGGGCACGTTGTGTGCTCGGGAGTGCGACGCCGAGTCTCGAGAGCTGGCGCAACGCAGAGGAGGGGCGTCTCCAGCTGCTCTCGCTCCCCACGCGGGTCGGTGGTGGGGCGCTCCCCGCGGTGCGCGTGGTCGATCTCCGGCAGGAGCTGACCGTCTCGCTCCCAGACGAGCGGGCGCGGCGCCAGGTGCTCTCCGCGCCGCTCGAGGCGGGGATCCGCGACCGGATCGCGCGCGGGGAGCAGGCGATCCTCCTCCTCAATCGCCGAGGCTATGCGCCGTTCGTGCAGTGCGCGGAGGGGCATGTCGCGGTCTGTCCGCGCTGCTCGATCTCGCTCACGTACCATCGGACGCCAGAGCGATTGGTCTGCCACTATTGCCAGCATCAGGAGGCCGCGGGGCGCCCCTGTGCCGACTGTGGTGGGGCGATGGAGCGGCAGCGCGGTCTCGGGACGCAGCAGGTGGAGCGGCTCCTCGCGGAGCGATTCCCGACGGCGCGGATCACCCGCATGGATGCCGACACGACGAGCGGGAAGTGGGCGCATGCCGAGATCCTCGAGCGGGTGGGGCGCGGGGAGGTGGACATCCTGCTCGGGACGCAGATGATCGCCAAAGGGCTCGACTTCGCGAACGTGACGTTGGTCGGGGTGATCGATGCGGACGTCGGCTTGCATCTCCCCGACTTCCGGGCGAGCGAGCGGATCTTCCAGCTCCTGAGTCAGGTGGCGGGGCGCGCAGGGCGTGGGCCGAAGGGGGGCGAGGTCGTGATCCAGACGCGGACGCCGGGGCATCATGCGGTCCGCCATGCGGCGACGCACGACTTCCTGAGCTTCGCGGCGGAGGAGCTGAGGAACCGCGAGAGCCCGCCATATCCGCCGACGTTGCGGCTCGCGAATCTGATCGTGAGCGGGCTCGACGAGGTCGGGGCGGCGACCTTCGCGGGCGCGGTGGCCCGGTGGTGCGTGGAGGCGGAGGCGCGGTTCGCCCTGGGGGTCACCGTCCTCGGGCCGGCGCCCTGTCCGGTGGACCGGATCAAGACGCGCTGGCGTTGGCACGTGATCCTGAAGTCGGAGAGGGTCGGGCCGCTCACCCGGCTCCTGCGGGGGCTCGCCGATGGGCTCGAGGTGCCGGCGGCCGGTGGGCTTCGGCTCGCCATCGACCGCGACCCCGTCGCATTGCTGTAGGGGGCGGCGCGAGGCGATCTTTCCCCGATGGCACACGAGACCCTGGCCCTTGCCGCGGATGCCCGCGAGCGCTTCCTCCTGGCGATCGCCGACGTGGTCCCCGACGAGCGGATCGTGGCGATCCATCTCTTCCCGCCGATCCGGCAGGGGCCGATCGAGACCGGGGTCGCGGTGATCGCGGCCACCCCTGAGGATCCGACGCAAGCGCGCCATGTGGTGTTCAGTGCGCGCTATCGCTGGACGCGGAAGGGGCCGGATCGCGGGCGGTGGACGCACGAGGTGGTGGCGGAGGCCGATGCCCCGCTCGTGACGGTCGAGGCGGTGGTCGCCGGGGTGAAGGCGCGCGCCAACGAGGCCGCGCAACCGGAGCGACTCGAGGGGGAGTCGGTGCGGACCCTATTGGCCGACGCGCGGTGTCGGACCGCAGCGTAGTCGAGCGGTTCGTCGCGTATCTCCGCGACCACAATCTGCCGGTGACCGCGCAGCGGCTCGCCATCGCGGAGGTCGTGCTCGGCTCGGATCGGCACCGCTCCGCCGAGGAGATCGCGCAGGCGGTCGCCGCGCGTGGGACGACGGTGGGGACGGCGACGGTGTATCGCACGATCGACACCCTGCTCGAGAGTGGACTCGTGGTGGAGCGCGACTTCGGGGAAGGGTTCCGGCGGTTCGAGCCGGCGCGCGATATCCCGCATCATGAGCATCTGGTCTGCACGCAATGCGGCCGCGTCGAGGAGTTCCGTGACGAGCGGTTGGAGCGGATGACGACGATCGTCGCCGAGTCGCGCGGGTTCGCGCGGCAGCGGCATCGGTTGGTGATCCATGGGATCTGTGGGAGCTGTCAACGTGGGGCCGGCGGGTCGGCCCGCATCCGAGGGGACGCATGAACGAGGGGATCTACGGACCGGCGGGACTCCTGGTGGCATTCGGCGCGGGAGTGCTGAGCTTCCTCAGCCCCTGCGTGCTCCCGCTCGTGCCGAGCTACGTCACCTTCATCACGGGGATGTCACTCGAGGATCTGCAACATTCGCGGCGCGAGGCGCTGCAGCATGCGGTGGTCTTCGTGATCGGCTTCTCGTTGATCTTCCTCGCTTTGGGCGCGGGGGCGACGATGTTCGGCCAGCTCATGCTCCGGTCGCGCGAGGTGATCAGTCGCGTGGGGGGGGGGCTGATCATCCTCTTCGGATTGTATCTGCTTGGGGTGTTGAACCTCGGGTTCCTCGCGCGCGATACGCGGGTGCATCTCGCGAACAAGCCGCTCGGCTACTTCGGGACGCTCCTCGTGGGGATCGCCTTCGGGGCGGGGTGGTCGCCGTGCATCGGGCCGATCCTCGGCGCGATCATGACGATGGCGGCGAACGAGGCCGACCTGCAGCGCGGGCTCGTCCTGCTGGCGGCCTACTCGATGGGGCTCGCGGTCCCGTTCCTCGCGGCGGCACTCGCCGTGGACCGCTTCCTGGTCCTCTTCGCGAAGGTGCGGCACGGGATGATCTGGGTGAACCGATTCGCCGGGGTGATGCTCGTGAGCGTCGGCGTGCTCATGGTGACGAATCGCTTCACGATCCTCTCGACCTGGCTCCAGGCGCTCACGCCCGACTTCATCGCCAATCGGATCTGACCGGCGTCACGCCGCCGTGAGCGATTCCTCGAGGCGCTGGCGTTCCAAGAGCGCGGCATAGCGTCCCCCCGCTGCGACGAGATCGTCGTGGCGGCCCTGTTCGACGATCCGGCCCTCGTCGAGGACGACGATCCAGTGCGCCGCGCGCACCGCGGTGATCCGATGGGAGGCGATGATCGCCGTGCGCCCCGCGAGGGCGAGGTACAGCTCCCGGAGGATCTCCGCCTCGGTCTGCGTGTCCACCGCCGCGAGCGCATCGTCGAGGATCACGACGTTCGGCCGCCGTGCGAGGGCGCGGGCGAGGGCGGCGCGCTGTCGCTGCCCACCCGAGAGGTTCACGCCGCGCTCCCCGAGTATCGTCTGCTCGCCCTGCGGGAACCCCGCGATCGTCTCGGCGAGTTGGGCGACGCGCGTGGCCTCACGGACCGCGTCGTCATCCTCGGTCCCGTAGTGGAGGTTGTCACGGATCGTCTCGCTGAAGAGGAGGCTCTCCTGCGGGACGAAGCCGATCTCGGCGCGAAGGGTGGCGAGCGGGAGGTCGCGGAGGTCGACGCCGTCGAGTCGGATGACGCCCTGCGTGGGGTCGGCGAGGCGGGGGAGGAGCTCGAGGAGCGCGGACTTCCCGCTCCCCGTCGCTCCCACCACACCGAGGGTCGTCCCGGCGGGGATGGTGAGCGTGACGTCGTGAAGGACGGTGCGGCCTCTCGCGCCGGACGCGGCCGGATAGGCGAAGGACACCCCATCGAACGAGATCGTGCGGCCGGCGGTCGCCTGGGGGAGTGCGGCGGCGACACGAGGCGTGACGGGATCGGTCATGGTTGGATGGGCGTCGAGGATCGCCTCGATCCGTCCCCACGAGGCCGCGCCCCGCTGGAAGAGATTCGTGACCCACCCGAGCGCGATCAGGGGCCAGGTGAGATTGCTCAGGTAGAGCCCGAACGCGACGAAGGTCCCGACCGTGAGCGCCCCCTCGAGGACCATCACGCCGCCCGCGCCGAGGACGACGGCGGCCCCGAGTCCGGCGAGGAGGGTGAAGGCGGGATTCATGAGGCCATTGAGACGCACCAGCGCGCGATTGCGATGGAGGTACGCCTCGCTCAGCTCGGCGAACCTAGCGCGCTCGGCCTGCTCCTGTGCATAGGCGCGCACGATGCGGATCCCGGCGAGATGCTCCTGGACGAGGGTCGTGAGATCGCCGAAGGTGGACTGGACGCGTTCGAACCGCTCGTGGGTCACCTTGCCCAGTCGGAACATCACGACGGGGAGGAGGAACATCGGGATCAGAGCGAGGCCGGTGAGGCGCGGACTGATCACGATCATGAAACCCAGGGCGAAGAGGCCGCCGAAGATCGTGTTGGTCAGGTACATCACGGCTGGGCCCACCGCCATGCGGACGGCCGTCAGGTCGTTGGTGAGGCGAGCCATGATCTCCCCCGTCCGCATCCGGCCGAACCAGGCGCCATCGAGTGTCGTGAGCCGCGCGAAGAGCGCATCGCGGAGATCGTTCTCGATCACGCGCGAGACCCCATTGAGAATCTCGCGCATGGTGAAGCGGAAGATCGCCATGGTCAACGTGACGGCGAGCATGAGGCCCGCGATCTCGAGGACGAGGATCCAGGGATCCGGTTGGCCGAGCCGATCGATCGCGCGACGCAGGAGGGTCGGGATCAGGCTGGAGAGCGCCGTGGAGATGACGACACTGGTGAGGCCGACGGTGAACCGCCATCGATAGGGGCGGATCCATGGGAGGAGCCGGAGGAGCGTCCGCATCGGGGCGGGGCCTCGTCGTGACTCAGTAGCCGATCGCGAGCCCGGAGCCGCGCGGCTCCTTCACGCCGTGCCACCCCGAGGGGATCCGCATGATCGCGTTCACGTTCGCGATCCCGTTTTGCAGGGCGATGCTGTGGCCCATCCCCTTGAGCTGCGCGAGGGTCGCCTCGCCGAAGCCCTGGGACTCGAGACGGAGCTGATCGGGGAGCGACTGATGGTGCATGCGCGGCGCGCGCATCGCATCGGCGAGTGGCATCCCATGCTCGATCACGTTGAGGATCACCTGCGCGACCGCGGTGATGATCGTCGGGCCGCCAGCGGCCCCGACGACGAGCAGGACCTTCCCCTCGCGATCAAGCACGATGGTCGGTGACATCGCCGAGAGCATCCGCTTCCCGGGCTGGACGGCGTTCGCCTCACCCTGCACGAGCCCGAACATGTTTGGCGTGCCCGGTTGCGCGGCGAAGTCATCCATCTCGTTGTTCATGAAGAAGCCGCCGCCGGGAATCCAGACCGCGGAGCCGTACCCGCCATTGATCGTCGTGGTCGTCGCGACAGCGTTCCCCGCCGCATCCACGACCGAGTAGTGCGTGGTGTGCTCCGGCTCGCGTACGGCGGGAGCGAAGCTTGGTGTCACCGAGGCGCGCCGGAGGTCGATCTGTGTCGCGAGGGTCCGCGCATAGCTCTTCGAGACCAACGCCTCACGCGGTACCGCGACGAAATCGGCGTCGGCGAGCTTGCTGTTGCGGTCCTGGAACGAGCGCCGGAAGGTCTCGGCCAGCAGATGGAGATAGGGCGCGCTCCCGAAGGCCGGGAGCGGGGCGAAGTGCTCGAGGATGTTGAACGACTCGGTCATCGTGATCCCGCCCGAGGAGGCCGGCGGCATCGTGATCAGGGTGTGGCCGCGATACGTCGAGATGACGGCATCACGCCACTTGGGCTCGTAGCGCCGGAGGTCCTCATGGGTGATGATCCCGCCGCCACGCCGCATCTCCTCGACGAGCGCGTCGGCCACCGGACCGGTGTAGAAGCCACGCGGCCCCTGTTCGGCGATCGCCTGCAACGTCCGCGCCAAGTCGCTCTGCACGAGGCGACCACCCGGGGCGATCGCCTCGCCGTTGGGATAGAAGAGCGCACAGCCAGCGAAGCGGCAGATGCGGTCCTGTGCCCCACGGAGCGAGCGAGAGAGCGCCGAATCGACGAGGAAGCCCTCACGCGCGAGTCGGATGGCCGGGGTCATCACCTGTGCGAGCGACATCGTGCCATAGCGCTGGAGCGCGGCATCGAGGCCAGCGACGGCGCCCGGGACCCCGGAGGCGAGATGGCCGAGGACGCTTCGGTCGGTGAGCGTGCCGGCGGCGTCGACGAACATATCCCGCGTGGCCGCGAGCGGTGCGACCTCGCGGTAGTCGAGCGCGGCCGTCCGCCCATCGGCCATCCGGATCGTCGTGAATCCGCCTCCGCCGATGTTCCCGGCGAAGGGATAGGTCACCGCGAGCGCGAACCCCACGGCGACGGCGGCATCGACGGCGTTGCCGCCGGCACGCAGGACCTCGAGCCCCGCCTCGCTCGCCAGGTCGGAGTTGCTCGCGACCATCGCGTCGGCGCCGAAGGCCGCCTCGCGTGCCTCCGGGAAGCGCCACCCCTCGGCGTAGGTGCCAGAGTAGCGCGCATCGCCGGAGGTCCGGGTCGTCGTGGGCGTGACCAGCGGGCGGCAGGCGCCGATCGCGAGGGAGGCGAGCAGGAGGAGCGCGGTGGGACGACGCATGGGCATGGGGGCGGGAGTCAGCGGGCGCCGCTGAGGCGGTAGCGGAGGCCGAGGCGGGTGACGTACTGCCGTTGCGAGCGACGCTCGCCGGCCGAGAGCCCGTCCTTCGGCCCCCAGAGGGTCGCGTAGTCCTGCACGAGGGTCAATGAGGTCTTGGGGCCCAACGAGAATCCGAAGCCATACCCGACGACGAGCGTGAGCGCGTTGCGTGCCGACCGCTCATCCGTGGTCACCGGATCCGTACCCTGATCGTCGGCCCACTGTGAGAGACCGGCCCCGAGCTCGACGATCTGGTGCGGCCCCATCTGCTCGACAGTGCGGAAGGTGGCGAGGAGCTGACGCAGCTGGATCGTGCCGTCGGATCGCGTCTGGGCCTCGATGCCCTGGCGGACGATCGGGACTCGCGCGGTCGAGGCGGTGAGACCGAGCGCGCCGCTGCGGAGCCCCACGTCGACCATCAGCCGATGCTGCGCCGCCTCCCCGAGGGACCAGACCGTTCCGGTCTGTCCATCGATGCGTCCCTCGGTCTGGAGGAACCCGGAGCTGACCGAGAGGGTGATGGGTCGGCGGGCGGTCGAGGGAGCTGGGACCTTGATGAGTTGCGCGTCGGCGGTCGAGGCGAGCGTGACGCAGAGGAGCGGGAGGAGCGCGAGCTGACGCCGGTCGCGCTGGGTGCGAGGGATGCCCATGCTCGGTAAGTTAGGGGATGCTCGATCCTCGCGTCACGGAGCGCCGGAATCCCCGCAGCGCCGACATCGATCTCGCCTCGCCGCTGGAGATCGTGGACCTGATGACGGCCGAGGACCGCGGGGTGGCCGACGCGGTCGCGACCCAGCGCGAGCCGATCGCGCGCGCGATCGCGTTGGTGGAGGGCGCGTTCCGCGAGGGGCATCGCCTGTTCTATGTCGGGGCAGGGACGAGTGGGCGACTCGGTGTGCTCGATGCCTCCGAGTGTCCCCCGACCTTCGGGAGCGATCCCGTGATGGTGCAGGGGATCATCGCCGGGGGGCCCGCCGCGCTGCTGCGGGCGCAGGAGGGGGCAGAGGACCGCCCCGATGGGGCGCGGAGCGACCTCGAGACGGCCGGTGTCGCCCGTGGCGACGTGGTCGTGGGGATCGCCGCCAGTGGGACGACCCCCTACGTGCGTGCCGCGCTCGAGTCGGCGTCGTCGGTCGGGGCGAAGACGGTGATCCTCGCCTGCTCGCCGCCGGCGACCGCGCTCCTCGATCTGGTCGATGTGGCGATCCTCCCCATCACCGGCCCCGAGGTCGTCACCGGTTCGACCCGCCTCAAGGCAGGGACCGCGACCAAGCTCGTGCTCAACATGCTCACGACCGGCGCGATGGTGCGTCTCGGGAAGACGTTCGGCAACCTCATGGTCGATCTCCAGGCGACCAATGACAAGCTGCGCGATCGGTCAGAGCGCCTGATGATGATCACCTGCGGGCTCTCGCGTGAGGCCGCGCGGCAGGCGCTCGCCGCCGCGGATGGGCGCGTGAAGGTGGCGATCACCATGCAGAAGCTCGGGCTCTCGGCGGACGCAGCGCGCGCACGATTGGCTGAGGCGGGTGGGGTGATCCGGCGCGTCGTGCCGGATGCGCCGCCGCCGGTCGAATAGGGATCAGATGACAGGGACCAGGGGACAGGTGCTCGTCGGTCTCATGTCGGGGACCTCGCTCGATGGGGTCACCGCCGTGGTGGTGCGCTTCGCCGAGACCGAGGGCCGTACGGCGGTCGAGCTCCTCGCGCAGGTGCAGCGGCCGTATGACGTGCCGACGCGCGAGCGGCTCGCGGCGGCGTTGGTCGGTGCGACGCCGAGCGAGTACACGCGACTCGACTTCGCGCTCGGCGGGTGGCTCGCCGAGGCCGCGATCGCGGCGATCGCGGAGGCTGGGGTGGCGCGCGAGGAGATCGCGGCGATCGCCTCGCATGGACATACCGTCTGGCATGAGCCGCCGCACGGCACCTGGCAGTTCGGACAGCCGGCGGTGATCGCGGAGCGGACCGGGATCCCGGTGATCGCCGATTTCCGAGTGCGTGATCTGGCAGCGGGTGGACAGGGCGCGCCCCTCGTCCCGCTCGCCGATGCCGCGCTCTTCGCCGCCGACACCCATTGGCGCGTCTTGCAGAACCTCGGGGGGATCGGGAATCTCACCGTGGTCCCGCCACGTGGCGTGCTCGAGGGGGTTCGTGCCTTCGACACCGGCCCGGGGGTCGCGGTGCTCGATGGGGTCACGCGGTTGCTTCGGCCCGAGCTGCCGTATGACGTGGACGGCGCGCTCGCGAAGGCGGGATGCCCGATCGAATCGGTGCTCGAGCCGTTGCTGGCCGATCGCTGGTTCGAACTGCCACCGCCGAAGAGCACGGGGCGGGAGCGCTACACCCCGGTCTTCATCGCGTCCTTCATCGAGCGCTGTCGCGCGGCGCGCGCCGATGTGCGGGATGAGGACATCGTCGCGACGGCGGCGTGGTTCACCGCGCGGAGCATCGAGCGCGCCTTCGTGCGCTTCATCCCAGAGCCGGTCGAAGAGGTCCTCCTCTCGGGAGGAGGGGTGCGGCATCCGATGCTTCGTGAGGCGATCGCGATGGTGCTGAGTCCGCGTCATGTGCGCCCCTTCGATGCGGTCTACTTCGATGGGGAGGCCAAGGAGGCGGTGGCGTTCGCCTACCTCGGGTGGTGTCATCTGATGCGTCGCGCCGGGAACGTCCCGAGCGCTACGGGGGCGCGCGGCGCACGCCTCCTGGGGGCGTGGTATCCCGCGTAGCGCCCGCTCGTGTGCGCTGACCGCATGACCGCTCTCGGCGCCTATCTCGTCCCCGAGCTCTGGTGGGATCCGCAGGTGGGGTTCGCCCACCTCGACGCCTTGATCGATGATGCCCTCGAATTGGGCGTGCAGGCATTCCAGGTGCGCGGTGGCCCCGCCGCGGCCGTCGGCGCGCTCACGGACGATTTGCATCGACGGGCACCTGCGCCCCTCTTGATCGCGATGGAGGCGCCCGCCGGCGTCGGGAGCCTCGTGCCGGAGATGACACCACTTCCGCCGCTCCGCGCTCTCGCTGCGCTCCGTGACAGCGACGCCATCCGGCGTGCGGCGCTCCTGACCGCTCGGCAGCTCCGCGCGCTCGGCGTGAACTGGGTGCTCGCCCCGGTGGCCGACACCCTGCATGCGGGCACCGCACTCGATCGCAGCGCCCGATCGTTCGGCGATGATCCGCGACGCGTCGCGGAGGACGTCGTCACCTGGATCGACGCCTGTCAGTCGCAGGGGGTGTTGGCCTGCGCGCGGCACTTTCCCGGGGTGGGGCGTGCGATCGAGGATCCGCGGCGGACCCGCGTGACGATCGCTACCGATGCGCGTACCCTGTGGGCCACCGATCTCGTGCCCTTTCGTGGGGCCTGTGACACCGGGGTCGCGAGCGTCCTCGTCGGCGCCGTCACCTATCCCGGGCTCGATCGCCACGGCGTGGTCGCCGCGCATTCGCCGAGTCTGATCGGCGAGCTGCTGCGTGACGAACTCGCCTTCGATGGGCTCGCGGTGAGCGACCGCGCGGACGCGATGGCGATGGGTGGGCCCGAGCGCGCGGTGCATGCGACCGTCGATGCGGTGCGTGCGGGCTGCGATCTCGTCCTCGCGTCCGATGACCTCGGAGGCGCGGTCGAGGCGCTGGAGGCCGCCGTCGAGGACGGGACGATCACCGGTGAGATGATGGAGGCCAGTGCGCGGCGCCGACGGTTCTGGTCGGCGTGGGCGGTCCCGCGGGAGACGCGGGAACCGACGCTCGACGATCTGCTCTGGGCGCGGCAGGTCGCCGATCTCGTCGTGCATCCCGTGCGCGGATCCTGGGTCGGTGCCGGACCCGTGATCGAACTCGAGACGCACGTCATGGATCGTGACAACACCTCGCTCCACCCCTTCCTCGCGACGTTACGGGCGGCGGGTCATGAGGTGCGCGTCCATCCGTCCAGCGATCCGGTCACTAGCGACGCGCTGGTCGTCACCTTGGGTCCCGCCGGGCACGCCGTGGTGGTCTTCGGTCCGCCGGAGGTCGCTGGTGCGGTGCCCGGTGCGGTGCACGTGCTGTGTGCGTGGAGTGCGGACCGCGCGATGCAGGAAGGGGTGGCGCGGCGCCTGCGCTGAGCCTGGGCCCCGCGGTGATCAATTGATGGCTACTTCACCACCCGGCGTGCATCGGAGGGAAGCTGGGCGACGAGCCGCGCGGAGGGGACCGTGTACACGATACGTCCCCCGCTCTCGCCGGCCGCGCCGAAGAGCACGCCAATGACGAGCCCGCGGGCGTCGAAGACGGGGGATCCGCTCGACCCTTGGGCCGCGTAGGCATCGAGCTGGATGTTCTCCTCCAGGGTCTTGCTGACCGTGCCGATGCCGAGCGTCGCGGCGGGGCGGAGGGTGTTGATGCTCCCCTCCATCCCGGCCGTCGCGTTCCCGAGCGGGAAGCCGAGGATCGCGACCGGGTCACCGAGGCGCACCTTGTCGCTATCGCGCGCGATGCCATTGATCGTGGGGTAGGGGCCGGGTCGCGTGATCCGGAGGAACGCGAGCTCATCGGTCTCGCTGATCGACTCCACGCTCGCGAAGCGCCACTCCCCCTTGGTCCCTTCGAAGACCACCGCGATGCGCTTGGCCACCTGCCCATTCGGGGGGTGCACCACGTGCCGATTGGTGACGATCAGCCCATCGGGGAGGAGATTGAACCCCGTCCCGGTCGCCGCCTCCCCACTCTCGAGCTCCACCGCGACGAAGACGACCGCGGCCTTGTTCGCGGCGAGGATCGCGCTGTAGTCGGTGCGCGCGAAGGACGCGGTCCGTTCCTGCGATGCGCGCAGTCGATCCGCGATCGCGGACACATTCTCCCCGCGCTGCTGCGTGGAACGCAGTTCCGCGGAGAGGCGGTCGATCTCGGCGCGTGCCTCCTGGATGGCCGCCGCGCCGACCCCCGTCTGGGATAACCGGGCATCGAGCAGACGCGAGAGGGAGTCGTTGGCCGTGACGAGGGAGGCGACCGCGGCCTGTCCGGCGCGTGCGGTGCGCATCGTGATCGCCATGGCGACCGCCCCTCCACCGACCACCAGCACGACGAGGATGAGGACCATGCGGCGCAGGGAGCCCGTCTCCTTGCGCACCGCCTCCGCGATCCGAACCTCGGTGTTCTGCTTGGGGCGCGCGGCCGTCGCGGGTTCCGCTTCGAGCGGCGTCGACGACCGCGTCTGCCGCACCTCGGGGCGTCGTTCCCCCAGACCGAGGATCGTGAGGCCGACCGCGGGGCCATTCGGCCCGAACTCGATCGTGTCACCATCCTGGAGCGCGCGCGGTCCGGTGATGCGCTCACCGTTCAGGATCGTCCCGTTGGTGCTGCCGAGATCGGTCAGGACATAGCGACCGTCCTCGAGCCGGATCTCGGCGTGCCGGGACGAGGCATCCCGATCGAGCTCGACGTGGAACCGGAGATCGTTCTCCGGATGCCGCCCGATGCGAATCACCGCCTGGGCCAGCTGGACCTGCGTGCCGGATTGACTGCCGCGATGGAAGCGGAACGCGATACCGTTCAACTGAGCAGGATCCCCATGGCCACGAAGATGAGCACGAGCACCGCGAAGACGGTGAGGGACGGCGCGAGGGACGCATCTGGCGTGGCGGCGGGGCGCCGCTTCGGCGATGCGGGCGTGGCGACCTTCGCCGACGGGGCCGCCCCCCCGACTCCAGCACCTGCCGGGCTCGGCGCCACCCGCGTCGGCGGGACCACCGCGCCCGCGGCCGCGGCGACGGCGGAGGCGATCGCCGCTTGGTCGAGCGGGACGGTCGTCCGATCCGCCGGACGACTGACATAGACCTGATGGCGCGGCACCTCCGCGAGCGTCGGCGGCAACCCGCCGCCGTCGAGGCGGACCACGATCACGGTGATGTTGTCGGGACCCCCGGTGGCGTTCGCGCGGTCGATCAGCGCATCACACCCCGTCTCGAGGGTGGTGGCCGCGCCGAGCAGCTGCGCCATCTCAGGACCCCGGACCTGTCCCGAGAGGCCATCGGAGCAGAGCACCAACAGGTCGTCCCGCTGTACGCGTTGCACGGTGAGATCGACCTTCACTCGCGCCTCGGGACCTAACGCCTGCAAGATGATGTTCCGTCGCTCGGAGACCTCGGCCTCCTCGGGGGTGAGCTCGCCCGCGTCGACGAGCCGCTGCATGAGGGACTGATCCTTGGTGATCTGCGTGGCGACGCCGCGGCGGACGAGATAGGCGCGCGAGTCGCCCACCTGGCAGAGATAGAGCGTGTCGCCGAGGAGCCCGGCCAGGGTGGCCGTGGTCCCCATCCCCTTGGTGTCCGGGTTGGAGGTCGCGTGCGCGTGGATCCGCTGATTCGCGCGTTCGGTGGCGAGACGCAGCGTCTGCGCGAATCGATCGGGATCGGTGTCGGTGTCGGTCGTGTCGGCCCACTGCGCGTGGAGCTCCTCGAGGATCACCGCGCAGGCCATCCCGCTCGCGAGCTCGCCCGCCGCCGCACCGCCCATGCCATCGGCGACGACGAAGAGGGCACCGCGTGCGCCGAGGGCACGGCGCGGCCAGATGAGCCGCTCGCGCTCTTCCGTCACCGCCCGCGATGCCTGCGCATCGGAGAGATCGGCGACGAGGAAGGCATCCTCGTTATGCTCGCGTCGGCGCCCCACATCCGTACGTCCGACCACCTCGATCGAAACAGGTCCTGCCGTGACCCGATCGCTCACGGATTCTCGCACCCGAAGAGCTCGATGGCGCGCGTCGCGAGATTGATGCGCGGCCGCTCGGTGTGCAACGCGCGCACCTGCCGCGCCGCGCGACAGACGCCTACCTCATCCTCGAGCTTGGTATAGGCGAGCATCTGTACGTAGTGCGACTCGGCGAGGGCCGTCCCGGAGAGGGTCCCCTGGAGCTGTTGCAGGTCGCCGAGGACACGACGGGCGGTGGCAGGGGTCGCGGCGGTGGCCTGTACCTCGCGGAGCCAACCCTCCAACTGCGCCATGGGACTCGGCGCGGCGGGGGCGGCGGCCGGGGCCTGGGCCGGCGCACTCGGGCCCGCCGTCGGCGTCGACGCGGAGGGGGGCTTCGCACCAGCGGTCGGCACGGGGCCGGGAGTCGCCGTGCGGCCCCCCGCCGTCGCCCCCGGGGGCTGCGCCCCGGTGCCGGGCTGTGGTTTCGCCATCAACTGGGTCGCACCACTCGATGGGGGGAGCGTGGTCGGTGCGGCGGTGGCACCCTCCGCCATCACTTGGGTCGTCGGCATGGCGCTCGCTCCCAGCGGGGCGGTCTCTCCGGCGGCCACGGCGCCGCCCCCGATCAATCCCATCTTCCACGCGACGACCGCGATCGCCACGGCCGCGCCGACGCCACCCAGGGCGAGCGGGGGTTTGCTCTTGGGTGCGGAAGCCGCGGTGGTGGTCGCGCCACGTGCGGCGCGGCCGCCGACACGGGTCGGGGGCATCGGGGCCTTCGCCGCGCTCGCCACCGTCGCCGGCGCACTCATCACCACGGTGCCCGCCTCGTCGGTGGGATGCGCCGGCATCTCGGCGAGCGCCGATGCGAATTCACGACCGAACTGGGCCGCGCTCTGATACCGCTCCGTGGCATCGCGAGCGAGCGCGAGGTCGAGCGTCGCCTGGACCGCTTCGGGCCACTCGACGTCGGGCCGCACGTCGGCGAGGGCGCGCGGCACATCGGTGAGGCGCATGATCATCGCCTCCTGCGCCGAGGTGGCAGCGAAGGGGAGGGCCCCGGTGAGGCAGTTGAAGGCGACGAGGCCGAGCGCGTAGATGTCGGAGCGCCCATCGAGCTTGTCGCCCGCGAGCTGCTCGGGGCTCATGTACTCCGGCGTGCCGACGACCATCCCGGTCTTGGTGACGTTCTGCGCCTCGCTGGTGCTCGCCTTGGCGATGCCGAAGTCGACGACCTTCACGAGGTCCGACCCATCGCGGTTCTTCGCGACCATGATGTTGTCGGGCTTCAGGTCGCGGTGGACGATCCCGGCGTCGTGCGCGATCTGGAGCGCGTCGGCCGTCTGATGGATGATGCTCGCGGCGCGCGCGGGTTGCAGCGGGCCACCCTTCTCGATGATATCGGTGAGCGCTGACCCCTCGATGAACTCCATCGCGAGGTAGATCATCCCGTCCGAGGTCTCACCGAAATCGTAGATGCCGCAGATGTTCGGGTGGCTGAGGCGGGAGGCATTGGAGGCCTCACGGTTGAAGCGCGCGACGGCGTCGGGGTCGGTGTTCATTCCCGGGTTCATCACCTTGAGCGCGCTCTTGCGCCCCATCTTCACATGCTCGGCCAGATAGACGGTGCCCATCCCACCGGCGCCCAGCTTCTTGAGGACGTGATACCGATCGGCGACGACGGAGCCGAGGAGGTCGCTCTGGTTGGCGGCGGCGCGGAGCGCGGTGCCGTCGCGAGGGCAGAACCGCTCGGAGAGGGGGTACTCGGTGCCGCAGGTGGGGCAGATCTTCTGGTTCTCGCTCACCGGGTCCTCATGCCACTCGCGTGGGGTGGGCCGTCAGATGCTCGACGCCGAGCGCGTGGGGGCGCGACGGTACATAGCGAATATACGGGTCGATGCCGGGGGGCGGGAGTAACCGATGGTTTATCGCAAATCAGCGGACTGCGCCGGACTGCGCCGGCGTGCGCCGTGGCGATCGCGATCGTATCACCGTGGCTGCGGAGTGCCCTGTGCCGGATGGAGCGGTGCGGTAGGCCGACCTGGGGGGCCGGGCATGATCGCCGCGCGCGTGACGATCGGGCATCGTGTGGCGGGGTGCGACGAAGGGACGGTGGCACAGTGCAGGACACAGGTGGGGCACAGTGTGGAAGGGAACCTGTGGTCGGGGTGAGTGCGCCACCGGGTAGCCGGACACGCGGAACGGAGCAAGGACTGGCGCCGTTCACCGCATCGGGGTACACTCCCCCTCCCGCGACGGGGCCGCGAATCCGGTGGTGGGGAGGGTGAGCGGTAAGTGGTTGTTATTCAAGAATTTGGCGGTCGCAGCGCTGTCCAGCTTCTGGTGTTTTTCGGGTGTCGCGAAGATGCAGGAGGAAGGAGACACCGAGGTGGTCGTGGAAAACTTGGGGCGTGGGGCGTTTTCGTGATATTGCGTTTGTAAGTCGTTCTCTTGCTGGGGTTTGTCGTCTTCTTGCGCGGCTTCACGAGTCGCGTAGCTTGGACGCCCTTGACCCCTCATCACCTTTCGTTGGAGAAGTGGCAATGGCACTCCCGGTAACTCCCCCCGCGACCCCAGCGACCCTTTCGCAGAACGCGCGAACCGTCCTCGATAAGCGCTACCTGGTGAAGGACAAGACCGGGAAGTCGGTGGAGACGCCGGAGGACATGTTCTGGCGCGTCGCGACGACGGTCGCGGAGCCGGAGCGTCGCTACGGCGCCTCCGAGAAGCAGGTGGAGAAGGTCGCGCGCCAGTTCTATGAGCTGATGACGCAGCGGCGCTTCGAGCCGAACTCGCCGACCCTCATGAACGCCGGCCGCCCGCTCGGGCAGCTCTCGGCCTGCTTCGTGCTTCCGGTCGACGACGCGCTCTCCAACGGGCACAGCGGCATCTATGACACCCTTCGCTCGATGGCGCTCATCCATCAGAGCGGCGGCGGCACCGGCTTCTCCTTCTCGCGGATCCGCGCGAAGGGGTCCATGGTGCGCTCGACCACCGGCGTCGCGAGCGGCCCGGTCTCGTTCATGCAGCTCTACGACGCGTCGACCGACGCGGTGAAGCAGGGCGGGACGCGCCGTGGCGCGAACATGGGGATCCTCCGGGTCGATCACCCCGACGTGATGGAGTTCATCACGTGCAAGGAGGATCTGACCAAGATCACGAACTTCAACATCTCGGTCGCGATCACCTCGAAGTTCATGGAGGCCCTGAGGGCGGGGGCGTCCTATGACATCATCGATCCCATCTCCAAGGCGGTCGTCGGCCAGCTCGACGCGCGCGAGGTGTGGGACAAGATGATCGAGGGGGCGTGGCGCACCGGCGAGCCGGGCGTCTTCTTCATCGACGAGGCGAACCGCTACAACCCGGTCCCGCACCTCGGCGCCTACGAGGCGACGAACCCGTGCGGTGAGCAGCCCCTCCTCGCGTATGACGTCTGCAACCTCGGCTCGATCAACGTCGGCTACTACGTGGTCGATGGCGAGATGGATTGGAAGTCCTTCGCCAAGGACATCCACCTCTCGACGCGGATGCTCGACAACATCATCGACGCGAACAAGTACCCCCTCCCGGAGATCGACGCGCTCGCGAAGCGCATCCGTCGCATCGGGCTCGGCGTGATGGGCTT